>Ga0209475_10005317_pt1 | contig 10616 bp, 10 predicted proteins | sample tdDd471_FD_187128 | JGI IMG/M metagenome (GOLD analysis project Ga0209475, IMG submission 187128) | Marine sediment microbial communities from the Atlantic coast under amendment with organic carbon and nitrate - tdDd47.1 (SPAdes)... | ecosystem: Environmental > Aquatic > Marine > Coastal >...
TATGCTCATTAGCTCTTTTATTTCTTGGGGAGTAAGCATAGCTGTAGGTTCGTCAAAGATCAATATTTCATTATCTCTATAGAGCATCTTAATTATTTCTACTCTTTGCTGCATACCTACAGTAATATCTTGAATATAAGCATCTGGATCAATAAATAGCTTATATTTTTGACTTAATGCAACTACTTTTTTTCTAGCTTCATCTAGCCGTAAAAAGCCACGCTTTGTTGTCTCAACACCCATAATGATGTTCTCTAATACAGTAAAGTTATGCACCAATTTAAAGTGTTGATGAACCATACCTATTCCATAATTATTAGCATCATTAGGGTTTGAAATTTTAATCTCTTTTGCATTTTTCTTCACAATACCCTTTTCAGGCTTATAAAGTCCGAATAGTATACTCATAAGTGTAGATTTTCCTGCTCCGTTTTCTCCCAAAAGAGCATGGATTTCACCACGTTTCAACTGCAATGATATATTATCATTTGCTAATATGCCTGGAAAACTTTTTGTTATTCCTAACATTTCTATTACGTAATCCAAAACACGCCTCCATTCTTCTCAAACTTGTAGGAGCAGAACACATAATTATATCTCTCTTACATAGTTTAATTTTTCCCTAAAATTCGTGGAATTTATGCATATCAAGCGACAAATATCCACTATATGATGATAACATACTTTATTTGAAATTGGAATTTAAATATTTTTGGACTAAAAAAAGGATGCATAAAGCATCCTTTTAATGTTTTTAGAATTATTTAATATTATTCTACAACAGTTACTGAAACTATTGATGTTTCAATATCAGTTACAGCTTCAGCGTCTGCTACGATAGAGCTTCTTACTCCATCTGCATCTGCAACCATTGCGTCATAGATAGCTGTATATTCAGCTTCTGTGAATGTTTCGAATCTTGAAGTAGCGAAAGGTAGACCAACACCATCAACTGTGATGTCTAGAGTTTCAATAACGCCACCTTTGAATTCGTCTGCATAGTATCCTTCTAAGCCTGCATATACTGAGATTCCTAGTTCTTTCATAGCTGATGAAATAACTGTTTCTGATTCAGCAGATTGATCAACGTCAACACCGATAACTTTTGCGTCTGCAGCTTCTGCAGCAGCCATTACTGAGTTACCAACTTTTCCGCCTGCAGCAAAGATAACTTCTGTGCCGTCAGCATACCATGTTGCAGCAGTAGTTTGGTTCTTTGGTGTAGCATCAAAGTCACCTGTATAGTGATACTTAAGTTCTATTGCTTCTACGCCCATTTCAGCAGCTGCATATTCTGCACCTTGAACGAATCCATAACCGAAACGTACAACTGCAGGAACAGCCATACCGCCCATGAAGCCTAACTTTGTATAACCTTCTTTAACAGCTGCATAGCCTGCTAAGAAGCCTGCTTGTTGCTCTGCATAATAGATTGAATATACATTCTCGTCAATTCTGAAAGTTGACCAGTCAGCTGTATGTGGATCAGCATCTAAAAGAATGAAGTTTGTTTCTGGATATAGCGCTTGTGCTTCATATATAGCTGGTGCGAACAAGAATCCAGGTGTTACAACAACTTTTGCTCCAGCTTGAATAGCTAGATCTATAGCTGCAAGATAAGCTGCATCTGAAACTTCTGTTGGTTTGTAGTATTTATAAGTAAGACCGTTGTCGTCTGCATACTTTTTTAAACCTTCCCAAGTTCCTTGGTTAAATGATTTGTCATCAATTTCACCTGCGTCAGTAATCATAGCGAGTTCATATCCTGAAACTTCTTCAGGTTCATCTGTTACTTCAGGTTCAACTTCTGTTGCCTCTGTTTCAGCTGGTGTTTCTGTTTCTTCAGCCTTATCTGCACATCCTACGAAAATAGATGCTACCATAACAATTGCTAGCATAAGTACTAATAGTTTTTTCATAGTTTCCTCCTAAGTAATATTATGTAATATTATAAATATCACAAACATCATTCTAACACAATAAAATGCAATATTCAACGTACAAAAACAATATTTTCTTCAATATAATTCGTATTTTCTCATCTATTTTTACCTTAATTATTAAAACTATGATACGTAGCTAATTATTAACTACTACTTATTTTTATAAAATTCTAGTGTCTTAATAAAAAAAGACCAGAAGATAATCTTCTGGTCACATTTTAACCTATATTCTTTTAAAATCCTTTTAATGCAATAGATAGAACTAATAATATGTACGCTACTGCTAATACAGCAAATCCACAAATTGTAACTATAGATAATTCCATAATTAGTCCTACTACAAAAGCTACTACCGCTACTATAGCTACTATAACTGTTGTCCAAAAGACATTCTTCTTAGGTGGTGTCAATCTCATATCCCTACCTCCAAGTTTTTATTATATAGTAAATATACTATTTCTATATATTAATAAAATAGCATAAAATCGCTTCACTTAAACAAGCAAACAGTATATTTAACACTTTATTCATACTTTAAATTTAGTAAAGTATAATAATTTACAATAATCAATTTAGCACATAAACCCAACATAATTATTAATTAGTCAAAACAAACACTTGACATGCGGCACAATTGTTCGTATAATAGATACATGTTAAGGGAACATTGTTTCGGTTAATACGATATTGTTCTCATCGGAGGGTTGAATGGTGTATGTATAAATCTTGTTACATGCTTATTGATGTAAACAGTGCTTTTTTATCATGGGAAGCAGTGTATAGATTGCAGCATGGCGATACTGTAGATTTACGTACAATTCCTTCTGTAGTAGGTGGTTCTGAGAAAAGCCGTCATGGCATTGTTTTAGCAAAGTCACTATCTGCTAAAAAATTATATAATGTAAAAACTGGTGAACCCCTTGCTCAGGCACAGAGCAAGGCGGGACACAATCTAGTCGTTGTCCCTCCCAGACACGGCTTATATAAAGAAGCCTCTAATGCTATGATTAACGTACTGCAACAGTACTCCCCTGTTGTAGAACGTTTCTCCATAGATGAGGCATTCTTAAACTATACAGGAATGCAGCTTTTATATGGTGACCCTGTAAAAACAGCTCATATAATAAAAGATGAAATAGAAAACAAATTAGGGTTTACAGTTAATATCGGAGTATCCTCTAACAAATTATTGGCTAAAATGGCTTGCGAATTTGAAAAACCTAACAAAGTGCACACCCTATGGCCACATGAGATCCCTCAAAAAATGTGGCCTCTTCCTATTGGAGATTTATATATGGTAGGAAGAAAAACCAAACAAAAACTTATCCACAAAGGTATAATGACAATAGGAGACTTAGCAAAATCTGATGTATTGTACGTAAAGAAATGGATAAAAGGGTATGGAGAGCTTTTATGGAATTTTGCAAACGGACACTACATGGAATCCAATAAAGGAGGTACTGCCTTCTTTCAAGGAATGATGACTCATAATCCTAATACTAAAACAAAGGGAGTTGGTAATTCCAGCACTATTGCTTTTAATCTAGAAAATAAAGTTATGGCACATAAAGCATTGTTATCCCTTTCGGAAACTGTTTCTAGGAGATTGCGCAATGGAGAGTTTAAAGCTCAAGTAATACATGTAGGCTACACTACTAGTGAATTTGATCGTTTTGGTAAACAAAAAAAGTATTTATCTCCCACCAACTCTACACAAGAAATTTACAATAGAGCCTGCGAAATCTTTGATGAGCTATGGGATAAGCAACCTATACGTGCTATTGGAGTGCATGCAACTTGTCTAACAACGTCTAATGTTACTCAGATTAATATGTTTGAAACTGAAGATAAAAAAGCAGCATTTAGAGACAATACTGTAGATACTCTACGAAATAAATATGGTTCAACTATAATAAAGCGGGGATGCTTTTTGAAAGAAGATATCAATCCTATGTTGGGGGGTTCTTGGGGTAACCCTACAAATAGCTAATGAGAAAAAACATGATACCCGTTGAAGTAATTGCCCACTTTGATATAGATGGGAAAATTACGCCTTATAGAGTCAGATACCCAAAAGATGACGACATGAAGATTGTATATATATGTAGACTGTTAAATAGAAGTATAAATACACTTGCAGGAAATCCTGTAGAAGTGTTTGATTGCGTAGCTAAAGATAAAAGTTGTGAGGTATTTTTTGCGCTCAATCATGAGAAGACGGTAAACAAATGGTTTTTAACTAAAATCTAGCTATTTGATAATTGCTATTGCTCTTGTTAAGGATGCTTCTGCATCTATATTTAGTGGTATTGCAGAGAACGTAAAATTATTAACATCTAATAGTTTATCCAAATTCGTAAGATTTTCAATAATTAATACATTATTGCTTAATAATATCTTATGAATTTCAAAAGGATATTTATCTGGAGAAGGCAAATCTATTCCCACCATTTTGATTTGCTCTCTAGATAAGTATTCTGCAAATTCCTTAGTTAACACAGGGACATCTTCGCTGTAATATACTTCTTTAGTAAAGCATTCTCCATAACCTGTATATATTAAAACAACATCATTATTACAGATTTTTTGCTTATACTCTTCTTTTAATTCAATTATCGTCTCATTGGAAACATCAATTACACAAGCTTTGCCCATAAAGTGAGATAGATCGTACTCTTCTATACCTTTACCGCTTGAAATTAAATGTTTGGGTGCATCAATATGTGTTCCTATATGCATACCTAGTATAACTTTTGTGTTATTATACTTATCCTTCTTTATAGATTTATTTTGCACAACTGCTGCCTGTTCATCATAAGGATGAACAGGCATGTTGTTGTATATTTTTTGTGATAAATTTATTATCTTCATTTTCTATGCTAATACTCCTTAACAAGAAACCAACTACTTTTGAATAGGGATTAATATTTCTATGCTACAATCTTGATAATACACTTCAATCTCTGGTGCACTAGCATGCTTATATTCAGAATTTGGCAACCATTCAGAGAAGATACGTTTGGTAACCTCTTGAATATCTTCTAATGCACATGGAAAAACTGCATAAAGCTGCGGTTTAATTATTATTTCCTCTAACTCACCTATCTCCTCCATACTTGATGGAGTAGCAATATAATAATCAAACTCATATCCTTCCATATTAGCACAGATACCTAAACTAGCCCTCATGTCAACATTATTTAAAGTAATTAACTTGTCATACGTCTCATCACTCATTGCCTTTTCCCACATTTTAGGAATCTCCCTAAAGTTCTCCCCATTATCAGTCCTAAATCTTCTTTTAAATCCTACTGCTCTAAAGCCTTCTCTTTCTTCAATTTTAAATTCCATAGCTACAACTCCTTTTATAGTAATACTAAAGGTAATAGGCATGTATGCTCTTAATGTAGTTCCTTGCTTTCTGGCTTTACTAGGAGCTACCCCATGATGAGAAGCAAAAGCTCTGTTAAATGATGTTGGAGATTCATACCCATACTTCAAGCTTAAGTCTAAAATCTTTTTATCTGTATTTTGCAGTTCATATCCGGCTTTAGTCAGTCGCCTTTTTCTTAAGTATTCATTAAAAGATATACCTGCTAGAAAAGGAAACATTCTTGTAAAGCTGAATGCTGAACAACCTGCTATTTTGGATACTTCATTAATGTCGATTTCTTTATCCAAGTTTCTTTCAACATATTCCATTGCTTTGTTTAACGATTTCGTTATATCCATAATACCTAACCTTTATATATAGAATACAGTAGTTCGTAACTATTTTCCTCTTAATCCTTGCACAAGTTTTGTAAGCTTTTAATATATTAAGTATATCTTATCAATTAAAATAATAAAAGGGCTAACCATTGGTTAGCCCTAAAATTATATAGATAACTTTAATAAGTTATTTTACTTCTTTGCTAGTATTGCTGCGTGTGCTGCTGCAAGACGTGCAATTGGAACACGGAATGGTGAGCATGATACATAGCTAAGGCCAATGTTATGGCAGAATATAACTGAAGCTGGATCTCCGCCGTGCTCACCGCAGATACCTAATTTCATGTCTGGGCGTACGCTTTTGCCCTTTTCTGCTGCGATTTGCATCAATTGACCAACACCTGTTTGGTCTACGTGTGCGAATGGGTCAGACTCGAATACTGATTTGCTATAGTAATCATCCAAGAATGCACCTGCATCATCACGTGAGAAACCAAATGTCATTTGTGTTAAGTCGTTTGTACCGAATGAGAAGAACTCAGCTTCTTTAGCAATTGCGTCTGCTGTAAGTGCTGCTCTTGGGATCTCAATCATTGTACCAACCATGTATTTCATGTCACTCTTTGCTTCTGCGATAATTGAATCAGCAGTCTCTGTAACAACATTTTTAACATATTGTAATTCCTTAACGTCTCCAACTAGTGGAATCATGATTTCTGGAACTACATTATACTTACCAGCTTTGTTAACTTCTAAAGCAGCTTCAATAACAGCTCTTGTTTGCATTTCTGCAATCTCTGGATATGTTATTGATAGACGACATCCTCTGTGACCTAACATTGGGTTGAATTCGTGTAGAGACTCAACTTTTTCTTTTAGATCATCAAAGCTCATGCCCATGTCTTTAGCGATTTCTTTTATACCTTCATCAGTTTGAGGTAGGAATTCATGTAGTGGTGGATCTAGGAAACGGATAGTAACAGGTTGTCCTTCCATTGCTTCATAGATGCCTTTGAAGTCAGATCTTTGCATTGGTAATAATTCTGCAAGAGCTTCTCTTCTTTGCTCTACTGTATCAGAAACGATCATCTTTCTCATTGAGAAGATTCTGTCTTCTTCAAAGAACATGTGCTCAGTACGGCATAGACCGATACCTTCAGCACCAAATTTCATAGCTTGTTCAGCATCTCTTGGTGAGTCAGCATTTGTTCTTACTTTCAATGTACGGATTTCGTCAGCCCATTTCATGAACTTAGCGAAGTCACCTGTAACTTCTGCTTCAACTGTGTTGATAGCTTCAGCGTAGATTTCACCAGTTGAACCATTTAAAGAGATGAATTCACCTTCTTTAATTGTTTTTCCGCCTAATGTGAAAGTCTTATTTTCTTCGTTTAGCTTAATGTCACCGCAGCCAGCTACACAGCATACGCCCATACCACGAGCAACAACTGCTGCATGAGATGTCATACCGCCACGTGCTGTTAGGATACCTTCTGATGCATACATACCTTCGATATCTTCTGGTGATGTTTCGTGACGAACAAGAACAACTTTTTCACCATTTTTGTTAGCTTCTGCAGCTTCTTCTGCTGTAAAGTATACTTTACCGCATGCAGCACCTGGTGATGCTGGAAGACCTTTACCAACTGGAGTAGCAGCCTTTAGTGCAGCAACGTCAAATTGTGGGTGAAGAAGTGAGTCAAGCTGTTGTGGCTCAACTAGCATTACTGCTTGCTCTTCTGTTATCATACCTTCAGCTACTAGATCAACTGCAACTTTAAGTGCTGCTGCAGCTGTTCTTTTACCATTACGTGTTTGCAGCATATATAGTGTTCCGCGTTCAATTGTGAACTCCATGTCCTGCATGTTTTTGTAGTGGTTTTCTAGCTTAACAGCTATATCCATAAATTGCTTATAGATTTCTGGATTTTCATTTTCAAGTGATGAGATTGGAAGTGGTGTTCTAACACCAGCAACAACGTCTTCGCCTTGAGCGTTCATTAGGTACTCACCATAGATTTTCTTTTCACCTGTAGATGGGTCACGTGTGAATGCAACACCTGTACCAGAGTCATCACCCATGTTACCAAATACCATTGCTTGAACGTTAACAGCAGTTCCCCATGAACCTGAGATGTTATTCATTCTTCTATATACGATAGCTCTTGGGTTATCCCATGAATCAAATACAGCGATAATAGCTTTGATTAACTGTTCTTTTGGATCTTGTGGGAACTCTTCGCCACCTGTTTGCTCTACGTAAAGTGCTTTGAAACGCTTTACCATTTCTTTCATGTCATCAGCGTTTAGCTCTGTGTCTTGCTCTACGCCTTTTTCTTCTTTCATTGCATCAATTACTTTTTCAAATTCAGGCTTAGATAGACCAACAACAACGTCAGAAAACATTTGGATAAATCTTCTGTAACTGTCATAAGCAAATCTTTCGTTACCTGTCAATTTTGCTAGACCTTGTACTGAAATATCATTTAAGCCAAGGTTCAATACTGTGTCCATCATACCAGGCATTGATACTCTAGCACCTGAACGAACAGATACTAGGAAAGGATTTTCTAAATCGCCTAACTTTTTGCCAACGATTTCTTCAGCCTTAGCCAATGCATCGTCGATTTGCTCTAGGATATCTTCCTTGATTGTCTTGCCATCTTCATGATAGCGTGTACATGCCTCAGTGCCTACACAAAAACCTTGTGGTACTGGTAGACCAAGTGCTGTCATCTCTGCTAGGTTGGCACCTTTACCACCCAGAATGTTTTTCATGCTAGCGTCGCCTTCGCTAAACATATAAACGTATTTTTTGCTCATTCTCTTATTATGCCTCCTGAAATATTTAAATAGCCACACAACCCCTCTACTCAAAATTGCTGTTCTTAGCAAGTAGTCAATGTTATGTAACACTATTGCAAATTTATTATGCCCATATTTACCTTAAAAATTAAGGTATATAAACCACTAAATATTATATAACATTAACTTTGTTAATTCAACATATATTTGCCTATATCAAGCTATTTCATTAAGTTTATTGAATGTTTATAAAGTTTAATCAGATTTTATGCAAATATGTACAGTGATATTATTACTCTTTTTTCTTATTTTATTATATCAAAGATATAGTACCAACAGATAGCCCACAATTGCCTTTTGTCTTCCTATGAGAAAAAAACGTTCCACTATTGCAGCAAGAACATATATCAGCATAAGCAATATTTTGGCTTTTTACACCAGTCTGTAGTAGCTGTAGTTTACATGCATTAACCAAATTAATATGAGGTTTTTTGTATTCATATGATACAACCATGTCCTCTTTATTGAACACCTTTTCAAATTCATCAGATACTTCAGTGCCAACTTCAAAACAGCATTCCATTATTGTTGGAGATATAGCACATAACAAATCTTCTGGTTTTGTTCCATATTCTTCTGTCATCTTAGCAACTGTTTTTCCTGCTATATTTAGTACTGTACTCCTCCAGCCACTATGTGCTAAGCCTATCGCTTCATTTACTGGATCATAGAAATAAACTATTGTACAATCTGCTGAATGCTTAACTAAAGTTACACCTTTTTTATTAGTTATTAGTGAATCAGCTTTTACTAATGTTTTTGTTTTTTCATAGCTTATTCCAAAGTTCTCTTGATTAACTACATGTACATTGTCTGTATGCACTTGATAAGAAAAAGCAAACTGATCTTTTTCCATGTCTATGGAATCAGCTAGACGAACATAATTTGTATGTACATTTGTTTCATCATCACCTCTAGTATATGACATGTTCATAGTTGCAAAATGACCTTTACTAACTCCGCCATGTCTTGTTGTAAATGCAGTTTTAACTTTATCACAATTTAATAAAGGAATGGTGTAGAAAACTACTCCATTCCTTGTTTGCTTTATAAAATCATTCATTGAACAATATATTCCATCCCTTATGCTTTCTTTAAATTATTCAGCTCTTCTTGGAAGGAACTGATATCTTTAAACTGTCTATAAACTGAAGCAAAACGAACATATGCTACTTGGTCTACACCTTTAAGAAGCTCCATTACTCTTTCACCTATCTCTTTGCTTGTAACTTCCTGATGCAAAGAATTATATACCCACTTTTCAACAGATGAAACTATTCCGTTTATATCTCCAGCACTTACTGGTCTCTTTTCACATGCTCTTATTAAACCTGTGCGTATTTTTTCAGCATTAAATGCTTCTCTTCTATCATTATTTTTAATTACCAATACAGTAGGTTGCTCTACCTTTTCGTAGGTAGTAAACCTTTTACTGCATTGCACGCATTCTCGTCTGCGCCTAATTGCACTATTATCTTCAGTAGGACGTGAGTCCGTTACTTTGCTTTCTGTGCAATTGCAATATACGCACTTCATATATGTGCCTCCATATTAATATCTACCAATATAACACAAATTTCGCATAATATCAATAATTATTAACAAAGTTATTAACAAGTGTAGTGCAATTGTTAATAACATTGGTGGATAAGTCAAGATTTATTAACAATTGCACGCAATCCTAGTTCATAACTCATAAAACCAAATCCGGAAATTATACCCTTAGCTACCTTTGCAGTTACTGACTTAGATCTAAATTCTTCCCTAGCGTGGATATTTGAAATATGCACCTCCACAAAAGGTAGTGCTTGAGCTTTTATAGCATCATGCAATGCATAACTATAATGAGTATAAGCTCCAAAATTAGCAACTATACCATCATACTCATCATCTACCGCTGTTTGTATCATACCAATCAATCTACCTTCCATATTCGACTGACAAACGTCTACTTCTACATCAAGATTAACTGCACAATTTTTGATATATTCTACCAAATCATCATATGTTTTTTCACCATAAACATCAGGTTCTCTTTTGCCTAGTAAATTTAGATTAGGTCCATTGAGTACTAATATCTTCATCATTCAATCTCCT
>Ga0209475_10005325_pt1 | contig 10603 bp, 8 predicted proteins | sample tdDd471_FD_187128 | JGI IMG/M metagenome (GOLD analysis project Ga0209475, IMG submission 187128) | Marine sediment microbial communities from the Atlantic coast under amendment with organic carbon and nitrate - tdDd47.1 (SPAdes)... | ecosystem: Environmental > Aquatic > Marine > Coastal >...
TCTGAGCTTGAAATGACTCCAATAACTTTAAAGAAAATCAAAGGGGTTATTAAGAAAGACAACATCATCCATTTTAGTGATAATATTTATGAGTATAAGTTTTCTCTTTCAAAAAACACTCTTTTCAAAAAGTTTGACCTTAGTAATCAAATTGTAGATTCATTTGAAGTACGCATAATTGACAACCCTTACAACGTATTAAATGATCTTATCCAACAAGACATATCAACGGACACAAGTCTAGGCGAAGAGTGTATTATATTACCATTATATAATGCTAGAAATGAAGAAGTGTCAAAGGGCACTGGACTCAATAAATGGAACGCCGCGGGCCGAAAAAGGCATCAAGATGAAGTCTCTATATCAATACCAAGATGGATACATGCAACCTTCCCCGACTTTTTTTCATATAACCCAAACAACAATCAATCATTCAATTTAAAACTACCCAACGGTCAGATATTACCTGCGAAAGTTTGTGAGCAAGGAGGGAAAGCCTTACAATCAAATCCAAACAGAGCTTTAGGGAACTGGTTATTAAGAGATGTATTGAAGGTTCCTGTGGGGAAACTGGTAACAATGGAAATGTTAAGAGAAACTAATATTGACTCTGTAATGTTAACCAAGGTTGATAAAGAATCTCATAAGTACGAAATAGACTTCTTAAAATGTGGTTCATATCAAGAGTTTTATGATAATAACCAATGATGAACTAAGATCAAAGTCTATTAAAACTTTAAAAAATATTAAACTCACAATTGCAGATATAAGAGTCAGAAGCATTAATTTCTTCATCTAAACACAACCTTAAACTAAGTTTGGATTCAATGACAGCTTTAATCACTACTACAAAGAGGCTTACCCTATAGTCATAGTGAAATTGACTTGTTAGTTAAGTTCGTATTATTTCTGTATAAATATTTGGCAAGTCACTAAAGTGGCGATTCTTATAAATCGTATTCAATCTAGTCAACTTCAAAGCTGGTCTAAATTGTCTAATAGGCATACCCTGAACTTCTTCTGAAAGTGATAAGCACGCACCTAACTCAAACAAATAATACAGGTCCGAACTATTTGATACTTTTCCTGATTGCTCTTCAGAAATATCGCATCGTCGCTTTATATTGACGCTCTTAACTTTCCAGATCTTCTTTATTGTTCGTGAGTTTTGGCCGGGACTTATCGTACCAATCGCTAAATAAGAAACCTCATTGACCACATGGGTTCCAAACTGCTCCACAAATACATCTTGTGGGATATGGTACCATCGAGCAAATCCACTTTCGAATTTCTCTTTATATTCTTTTGGCCGTCCCGGCCCCAAAGCAAGGGTAAGAACTAAATCCGGGTAAAGAACCTGCTTCATACCATAACTTGGTATCCGCATTGAATCTTGAACGTACAAAGTATCGGAGTGTTGATAAGCATCATAGTCAGTCGGCTTGCCAATTTGATTTACTAAGAAATCAGCAAGCCATTTAGAACCATCTCCGCTTGCTGAGGGTAATAGTGGAAAGGCACCAATACCAATTTCTTTTATGGCGTCTTTATAGGGGTTTACTATTTGGCCATTGCTAAAGAAGCCGGGGTACAGTGCAAATGCACCACAAACTGGTCGACTCTTCTGGTTTGAATTATTGTCATTGATATGTATTAGCGCATCCCGATAACGATGCATCTGGTTGATGGCGTCTTCTGGCACTAGCTGCTCAGAAAAAGCATTTTCATCATACTCAACCAATCCATCATCACTTTCTCTTTCAGGCTTAATACGATACTTCGCATCAAACACCCAGATAAACTGACGGTTATCGGGGAAAGACACTTCTAATAAAATATCTGGCTTTTGAGGAACCTGCCATGTTCTGATTGGCTTAGTATTTACTTTAAAGATAGGTTCGTGAGCAAGTCTTACTTTGATGCCATCATCGCGCACAAACTCAAAAGCTCCGCCCATGCCATCTTTTAAACCGTACTCAAAATCTTTTAATTGCAACTGAGCTTTCCGCTTTGCTAACTCCTTAAAACCTAACTGGTCAATCAATATTCGTCTCAATTCTAAAAAACACCAGACTTCGTATATTTCAGCGATGGACTTCATAGAAACTGACGACTGCCCTGCGAAAGCATCAAGATAAAATTTAAGTTCCTGCCAGACTCTGTAAACCGTGCTGTAACCAGTCTTTTGCTGCAACACCAAAGACTCTTTAGTCAAACCGGTAAAATCGCCAACATCATTGAGAAATGACTGGCTCTGAATTTTCTTTAATGGAAGGCTCCATCCTTGTAAGGTTTCTAGAAATTCATCTGATATAACTGGCTGGTCACTTTTTAGATTATTTAGCGTTAACTTAGAATAAAACTCTTCTAGTCGATTCTTGGTAGTTTTAACCACCATTTTAATAAACCGATTTTCGGGAGTATCAACCGAGAGTTGCTTTCTATTTTGCTGGTAACGTTTCTGGTATAAACCCTGTTCGTGGTCTTGCTTAATCTGCTCGACCATCTTATGGCTAAGTCTTCCCTTGAGCCTATCGGCCTTAACCTTATGAGATATTGTCTGTAATCGGCTATGAGGAACATTGGTGATGACTTTTAGTCCAGCCATCATTTTCTTACGTAGCTCCTCAAAGTACGCCAGCCATAACAGTGGAAAATAGCCTCGACCTTCTCCCTTGCTGACACTCTGCTGTGTCTTGTTGGCTAAACTGAAACGCCACAGAGGATAGTTACTATCGATTGCACGGTACATCCCTTCTAGGTCGGTATAAAGATCCATTTTGACCGGAAGCACTTCAAAAGAAACAGTTTGCTTATATAGCTGACCATTTGTCTGATAGATGAAAGGCAGTCCAAACCAGCCAAGATCATTCCCTGTATTGATTGTCCCGGTAAAGACATAGGTATTATTACGACTTGAGAATCTAAAGGAGTTATTAATAGCTTGAAGCTTATGGATTAACTTGGCCTCATCAACCTTATCCTTGAAAACCCACTCAAAATGATATTGAAAATTTTCAAAAAATAATGCTTGAGGAAGGAGGATGGAATTTATGCTTTCACCTTCACTAATATTTAAGTCTTTATCGATAACTGACAGACTCTGAACCTCGACGGGTTGCTCTAGCCTTAAAGTCGATCTAGGGATAGCATCCAGCCCACGACGTTGCAAAGTATTACTTAAGGTCCTCTGCCGTCTGGTAATATCGCTGCACCAAACGGTCAGTTCCCACTCCTTAGTCTCTAGCCTTATCAACTCTGTCATTGGCATGATTCAAAACGCCTTAAACTTATGGCCAGAAACTGGTAAAAGTATCTCTTTTTAACCGAGCCTGCATCCAGTCAAGTTTCCCTTTGCTTCGACATGGAATCCGAATCACCTTGTCATCGCCCTCAGTTTTCTCTCTGTATAAATCAGGCCGTGCATCTGGTGAATCCTTTTCCTCACCCCAGATTGGACCAAGCATATCATTATCTGCTAGAGCTTCGCTCAAAACCTGTAACAACGATTTATTATCCTCTTTCGATGATAACTTATCTAAGTCACCTTCAATTCGAGGCAGCAACTTACACATAACAAAGTCATCCCAAATCGCCAGTAACTCCATATCATTTTTGGGATTATTAGCAATAACGCTCAATAAAACCTCATTAAGTGCACGGTAAGCGAGCTTAAAAGGTGTCCCATCAAGCTTTTCATTGATAGCTTCCATAAACTTAATGGTTCTTTCACCATCAGGGTCACAAGTAGCTGCCAGTGAATCTCTATCAGCATGAGACCAGATTGGATAGGTAAAACTTTTGGGGGAGCTTGTCGGCTCAAAGAACTCTGAAAAAGTATTGGGGAAAAAATCACCAAAATCAAAACTTAAGGCGCGGTCAATTACCTTACGTGAGAAACCATGAGTAGTCTCATCCATATTGACAGTACCGGCTACAATTAGATTAAAAGGAATCGAGATACCATTATCACAGAAGTGTGCCCATAACTTGTTACTGAACTCTTCACCGTCATCCAGACCAAGATCTTTCTTAAGCTTATCTTTATCAACTGAATTAATTAAGTCAGGATTCAACAGAGTATCACAGGAGTAAATCAGTTCATCGCCATCATTAAGCCAGCGCCGAGTTTCAGAAACGGATAAATAATCAGCAAAATATTGCTCAACAGGCGCTAAATTCATTTCATCTAGGCACAACCAGAAAGGTCGTATATTTTCAATATTAGATATATCACCACTAGCGGTCTTGCCAGACAATTCAAAACCATTACTAACTACTTCTTTCCAGGCTTTGACGATAAAAACAAGCACTTCTGTTACAACATACTGTTCTGGCTGTGCAAGGCGAGTTATGTAACCTAGCAAATCACTCGGCTCGTGCCAGTCAGGCCGAACCGAGACTAATTGATAATTACTTAAATCATCATCTGCCTGCTCACGTACAAATCGAGTTTTGCCAGTTCCAGAAATGCCGGCCAATAAAAGGAAGGGTTTCGACAAAGAGGATTCAGAGGAGATGTTTTTATTTAATGAGTTTAAGGTGGCAAGTGGTTTTGGCCGACCAATTATTGTATTCAGTAAACTACTGGTCGTTAACCCTAATATTTCAGGATGATCGCTCTTAAACTGTTCTATTCCTTTCTTCAACCAATTAGAGTATTCAATACTTTGAGCCAATTGGTTTGCAATGCCAATAAAAGAATTTAAATTTAAATAGTCTAGAAAACCCAATGCTTGTATTTCATCTATTTCATATAAACCAGCCTGATTTGGTATCCCTTTAGTTGCACAACCGAAGTTATCGGCAAACTGAGGGAAAAAGTACAAATCCATTTTCGTGATAGCTTTCTTAAATGGAAAGCACATAACCTTAATTTTTTTCTCTTGTATATTAATTTTTGTCAATCTTCCTAATGCATACCAACCATTTGTAAAATCCTTCAATTCATCATCATAATATTCAAAATATACTCTTTTTTTTGAAGCATCCCCCCCCAGTTGAACAAAAATAAGATCTCCGACACTAGCATCAGATAAACTATTTGGGATGTTACTCATTTCTGTTTCGATATTCTGATTACGCTTAAAAGCCCCCAAAAGGTTTGCAAAATCTGAGTCCTCAGTACTTTTAGGGCAACTCAGTTTCACATAATAATATTTACTCATACTTCCCTCTAGAATTATTCCGAACTCATCTACGAACCAATTAAAAATATTTTCTTTTTGATTGTCATAAAGATCATTGCAGACATAGTATATATGTCCATCAAACTCAACTTTTATTGTGTCTAAAATGTAATACCTTGGTTTGCTCGTACTCGCATTTCTCTGAATACTATCATCAATATCAGCGATAAACTCTTTGAGTAGAGGATAATTCAGACCAAAAAGTTGCCTGCACTTATCTGGATCGGTAAGTATTCTAATATGGCTGTCATTCCATAAATTTTCTTTATTAATCGAACTTATTAAATTTCTAAGATATTTCCCTATTTGCAATTCTTCGGGCATTTTACTTCCTTACTTTAGTCATGACCCTAATCATTTCATTTGCCAGCCTATCCACAACAGGAACTGTTACCGAATTTCCAAACTGCTTATACAGATGACTATTTGCAATTTTTGGTAACTTAAAATCTTCAGGAAACCCTTGAACTCTTGAGCATTCTTTTGGAGTTAATTTCCTTATACGTCCATTATTATCCAGTATTAATGGAACATTATGCCCCCCTGTTCCCATATTAGCCGTTAATGTTGGGCATACATTATTTTTATTTTCACGAACATAAACCCTTCTCCATTGATAAACAGTGTCTTTTCTTATCATTTGCTCTCTTAATTGCTTGTAGCATGCAAATTTTTCATAATAAAATTGCTCATCTACCTCAACATCAAGCAAATCCCTTATAGACTTGTTAAGCGCTATTGGTTCAGGCCAGTTAAATTCAGAAGTACATGTTGCTTCATTCCTTTCTTGCCAATCAGCTTCATCCTTGAAACCAATTATATAAATTCTTTCCCTATTTTGAGGTACATTCCCGTAATCCATCGAGTTTAGAACATTAGAAATGACCGAGTATCCTACTTCATGCAAGTACTCAACAATTACTCTAAAAGTATTTCCTCCATCATGCCCCTGAAGATTTTTAACATTTTCTAACAAGATCCCCTTAGGTTTTTTTGCTTCAATAATTTCATGAATTTTAAAAAATAAATTTCCTCGGCCCTTTGTATCAGAAAAACCTTCCCTGTAACCCGCTACTGAGAATGCCTGACATGGAAATCCTCCCAGTAGAATATCGTGCTGAGGTATATTAGTAGATGCTACAGTAGTTATATCTCCAAAAGGATGCTCACCAAAATTTGTTTTATAAGTTTGCTGAGCTGGTCTTTCAAACTCTGAAGAAAATACGCAAGCGCCCCCATTCCTCTGAAAGCCTAATCTTATTCCACCTATACCAGCGAATAAGTCTATAAAAGTAAACTTTGGTTTAAACTCAGGTTTTAAAGAGAGATGCTCGAAAACTAGATTATAAAACTGTTCTCTACTCTGATAACACTTTCCTTTTTTGAGTGTTGAGAGAATAGATTTTTTTAGATTATCAGGACTATCAAGAGAATTATCACAATATAATTCGCTATTAGTGGCTAGTGCATGAATCCATTGATCAGCAACTGCTTCAGCATCCGAACCCTCGGGAGCGTGCTTTTCTGCATCTTTTAAAAGCAAGCCCTTGATTTCTATTAGTTTATTTTTGACTGCGACATTCATTATTGTATTCAATGTAGTTGAAAAAGATTAACCCCAAGTATGGCAAGTCTACCAACATAACGAGCCGATAGAAAGTTGCCTGTGAGAGAGCTGATATTAAGCTTATCGGATTCACCGATATGCTCTAATAATACTCATTTTACATAGCTAAGCGACAGAATTTGTCACACAGGCATCATCCCACAGTATGAGCTCTCATTTCTATAATCATCATAAAAACTCATACAAGAAATAAAGTATAGAAGAAATATTTCAGGCACAAAAAAAGACGCTGGTTAGCGTCTTTTTAAGATATGGCGGAGAGGGTGGGATTTGAACCCACGGTGGGCTACAAACCCACGCCGGTTTTCAAGACCGGTGCATTCAGCCGCTCTGCCACCTCTCCGAATTGCGCGAAATAATACCGTATGAGGTTTCCTTATGGAAGCCTTTTTAGTAAAAAAATCGCTGTTTTTACTGTTATTTTCAATAACCGGTCAGTTTTGATTACTATTTAATCTAAACTGTCTCTAACTTTGGTTATGAATTGGTCGGAGCGAGAGGATTTGAACCTCCGACCCCTTGCACCCCATGCCTAAGAACTATTGATTTCTTAAGGTTTAAAAAGGTTTGTCAAATAGGGCAATATGCCCTATTTTACTGTATTTATAGGCTTTTTTGGTTCACAAGGGTTTACAACGGTTCAGGACTGTTATAAATTCTGTGGTGCGTGCAGTGGTACGTAACAAGAAAAAAGCCCTCATGCAGCAACATGAAGGCTTTTAATCACCATTAATCAAACTATGAGGATCGACCAATGGATACTTTAAATAATACTACAAACCCACAAGACAGCAAAGCAACCACAAAAAGACATTTGCTTAAATTATACAGAGCTTGTAGGTATGCCCTTTTACTCAATAAACAGGTTAAATCATACCGAACTAGCGGATACGCCCTTCAACTCAATAAGCAGTATCCGCACCTAGTCAATCTCAAAGTAGCATTTAAGAAAGGAACTGCATCGCTGGACCCTTTTGCACTATCAGCACTTGTTAGCGCACTCCTAGAGTTGGTCGATCTACAAAGCGACCGCATACTCGAAGCTATCAAGCTAGGTGCTGACGAAGTTAAACGGGCTGCATAATGGCAGCCGAGAAACTAACCGATCTGCAAATCCGCAACCTAAAGCCACGCGACAAAGACTACCGCGTGGCTGACGGTAACGGCCTTAGTATTCGAGTATTAAAAAACTCAGGCGTAAAGCAATTCGTTTATAGGTATCGAATTGATGGAAAATTGAAAGACTTAAGACTTGGTACCTATCCGGAAACCTCACTACAACAAGCTAGGCAAGAGCTGGCAAAGTGCCGAGCCTGGATAAGTGACGGCATAGATCCCAAAGATGGATATAACAAAGAAAAAGAATCTCATAGACTTGACCGAGTAAAAGCACAACAAGAAAAGCTAGCCCCTACTTTTAGAGACGTAACAAATCAATTTTATGAGCTCCACCTATCCAAACTTTACAAGCGACCTGAGCAAGCACTAGATCATCTTGAACAAGTTATGCCTGTTTTAGGGAGTATGAAGATCGAGCAAATAAAGCGAGCAGATATTTCTAGGGCTTTGGACTTGTTAGTCCGGCGTGGTGCAAGAGTTCGAGCAAATCGAGTTATGAGTTTAGTTAAAAAGGTTTTTCGATTTGCTCTCGAGCGAGAACTTTTACAGGATGATCCCTCACTACTCATTACTCGCTTTAGCGTAGGCGGTAGAGAAAAAGCAAGAGTTAGAGCATTGTCGGAACTTGAATTAAAGGCAGTTATTAAAAGTGTCACTAGCGAAGATTTTCAGGGGGGGTGGCAAACAAAATTAATTCTAATGATGTTATTAGGAACCGCTCAACGTGTTGGTGAAGTCATTAATATGCAGTGGAAGGATATAAACCTACAGGCCGGAACCTGGGAAATAAAAGAGAACAAAGCGGACCGCCCACACGTTGTTCATTTATCTAATTTCACTCGTGGCTTAGTTGATCAAGCTGCCCAGCTAACTAGCAATAAGAAGTTTGTTTTTGCTTCTGACATTAACGATCACTCCCCTGTTACAGTCAGATCCATTGCTCGAGCTGTTACTCGGCATATTGATCGCAAACTGTTTGATACAGAAATAAACGGCCACAAAGTAAGCGTAGATAAATTTACTCCACATGATCTTAGAAGAACGGCCGCAACCCACATGGCAGAAATGGAAATTGCTCCCCACATTATTGAGAAAATATTAAATCATCAAATGACCGGCGTCATGGCAGTATATAACCGAGCTGAGTACCTAAAGGACCGAGAAGCAGCGATCAATACCTGGGGCGAATATTTGGAAGGCTTAACAAATGATGCTAGTTAAACTCAAAGAGCTTTCAGAAACATTAAAAGAAGCTGCGATCTCTAACGGGGAAGTAATTGCAAAATTACAACACCCTATCCCGGCAAATCTAGTAACAAAATATACCTATAGTCCGACAAACCCGGAAACTCCTATTAGAGAGTTAGCTAAACATGAAAACTCGCTGGGTTTTTACTCAATATCTCTTTTTGATGATGATGCTCGCTTTATTCTTGAACACAAACAGGGTTTTATAAGCAGATTTAGAACAAGCACACTTCCATCTAATCAGTTCTATGCATTCAAAGATAAATTAGCAACCACAGAAAAATTTATAACTATAGAGCAACTATATACAACCCAGGTTGACCCCGAAATTTTAGGCGGGCAAACAGCCAGGCAGGTAGATAGACATACTTTTTTTAATGATGTTGTTACTCATGCTCTAGAAAAGCATGGAGAAGCCTGCAAAAACAACAAAGGGGATATAGTCAGAAAAAAACTAGCCCGCTGTATTCAGACCAATTGGCCTATCTATTATGATATGTATGAAGCTAATGGATACTCAATTGATGGACTAAGTGAGTCACCTCCTTCATTGAGTTCATTAGATAGACATATTAAAAAGTTCACCTAATAGCTGAAAAATTTCACCTAACAAAAAAACCTTTTAGAACCTTTCTACACTTGCCTCGTTCCTTATAAACAAGCGAGGCAAGTATGAGCACAAACCGAAAAATCATAAGATTACCAGAGGTTATAGAAAAAACTGGTATTTCAAAAACAACGATCCGTAACCTTGAACTAAGCAAGAACTTCCCTTCCCGTCTAAAGATTTCAAAAAGATCCGTCGGCTGGTATGAGCATGAAATTGATGAATGGGTTACTAACCTAAAAAGCAATATGCTTAATGCAGAATACGGACCTGATAAAAACTTAAAACCATACCAACTTTGGAGCGCCGAATAATGCAGATGTTAGACGGCGAAGCAAGAGAGGTAATTGCTTTAGGAGCCCAGGCAAAGCTTGCAGTCGAAAGTGTAAAAACTTTCGTGGGCGACAAGCCCAGCACGCACTTAGGCCCTAGACGCAAGAAACAATTCCTTAGACTGCTAGAAAACATAACCGACTCAATCACTGAGCTTGAGGAGTATCTAGGAGTATGACAAAAGCCGACATAGCGAAAAAATACGCTTCGCTCGGCTGGCCGGTTTTCCCGCTTCACTCGATAACGGACTCGGGGCGGTGTTCCTGCCGCGAGAATTGTCCAAGTCCTGGCAAGCACCCGAGAACGGTCCACGGCGTAAAACAAGCCACGACCGATCCGCTCGTGATCAATAACTGGTTTCAGAGTTGGCCCGATGCCAATATCGGGATCGCGACGGGCAAGGCTTCGGGCTTGGTGGTGTTCGACTTCGACTTCAAAGACGACGGAATGAGCTTTCTCCAGACTTTGGAGCGGCCGGAC
>Ga0209475_10005329_pt1 | contig 10600 bp, 8 predicted proteins | sample tdDd471_FD_187128 | JGI IMG/M metagenome (GOLD analysis project Ga0209475, IMG submission 187128) | Marine sediment microbial communities from the Atlantic coast under amendment with organic carbon and nitrate - tdDd47.1 (SPAdes)... | ecosystem: Environmental > Aquatic > Marine > Coastal >...
GCTGTTTGACCTCTTCGTATTTGGGCAGGATAGAGAAGTAGAAGATGGCCCCTATCAGAGCGATACACGTAACCACACAGATGGCGATCCTCTGTATTTTGTCAAGTTCTTCAACCCTTTTGAACAAGGGGTCCATTGATTGAAACGCTGAGGACTTGTTCATCATTTTACCTTCATACCGGTTGCGTTGGAGGATTTTTGAGTCAACTTGGCTCGGGTACATACGATTTCAAAGTTCTTCATGGCGACGTTTTTCTTCGCGCCACCCCGCTTCAATATTTTCAGGTTAGCACTGGAAAAGTACTCTGACGTTTCAAGCTTGCGGGTGAAGTCCGCCACGGTAATCTCATCCAAGGCAGACCCCTTTAGGGTCACCCTTTTTCCCGCCTCACTGTAGCTCTTAATCCACATACGATCAGGAATCACGAGCTCCGTCATGGCTCCAAGAACCTTGACGGGTGCTTTTCGGACAATCTGCAGTTCTTCAATGATGTCGATCTTCTTCTGGAGGACCTGATTCTTCTTGTTGATGGCGTCCACCTCTTTGGCCTTCTTCTTGAATTTGTTCAGTTCGGCCTGGGTGTCGCTCACCTTTTGTTTGTACTCAGCGACCTTGGCACTCACACTCATGGAGTACCCCCCCATCCCCACAACAATCAAAAGGACAAGGAGTAAAAAGATCGTCACCTGACGTCGGACATTCTCTTTCGTTCGAGCGGCTCGAAAAGGGAGTAAGTTGATTCGTATCATTTGTCGTTCACTTTCCTTATCGCAAGCCCCATGCAGATGGCGGCCTGGGGAGCCATCTGCTTGAGATAGTCATCGTCAATTCGACCATCCCCTAAATTCAAGGCCTTGAATGGATCAATGGTCTCTACTTCAGTGGATGTCCTGAGTGCCAGCATCTTCTTGAAATCGATGATATTGCCCCCACCCCCGCTGATCAGAATCTTCTGAATTCTCTCTTCAGGGTAGGTGGAATAAAAAAAGTCCAGAGCCCGACTGATCTCTGTACACCAGTCGGCAATGACAGCCGACTCGATATCTTTCAGTTCGTCGTTGGAGATACGTTCCCCGTTGTTGTTGAGCTTGACCTCTTCAGCCTCTTCGGCGGAACAGTCCAAAATGGACATGATCTTCTGGTTCGTCTGTCCGCACCCGAGGGAGACGTCCCTCATGAACAGCGACGTACGCCCTTTGAGAATGTTGAGAGAGGTCTTGCTTGCGCCCACGTCAATAAGCGCCACAAATTCATCCCCCGTTGCCTCCGGCCCCATGTAGCCCTGCTCGTAAATATTCTGAAGGGCAAAGGCGTCCACATCAACAATGCAGGGCCCAAGCCCTGCCATCTCCAACACATTGACATAGTCGGCAATCATCTCTTTTTTGGCCGCAACGAGAAGGACGCTCATCTGGTTGGGGTTGTGCTCGCTTTCCCCAAGAATCTGGAAATCAAGATTCACGTCACTGATGTCAAAGGGGATGTATTGCTCGGCTTCAAAATGAATGGTGGATTGCAGGGCCTCTTCCGTCATGCTCTGAACGTTGATTTTCTTGACGACGACGGAATATCCCCCAATGGAAATCGCTGCATTGGTGGTTTTGATGTTATGGGCCCGCATGGCTTCGCGGATGGTTTCAGCCACCTCTTCGGGATCACGAATAACCCCCTCCTCAATGGCCCCATGGGGCATATCGTAAAGGCCGAAGCGCTTCAGAGCATACCCGTTCTTCGTATCAGCAACTTCAGCAACCTTGATGGTGCTGGAACCGATATCAAGCCCGATCAGCTGATCTTTTTTTCCAAATGTCATAAGTACACCCTTACAGGAATGGGATTTATGGACTCAACACGCATACACCCCAAAGGGGGGTACACCAATTCCATGAGGACACCACGCCGTGCCTGCTGAAACACATTATTCTCGGCTTTTCGCAGATAAATAAAATTCAGATAAACGCTCCCCGAAGCGAAAGCCTGTTGATGGCTTCATTTATTATCCGTTATATATATTCAAGTATTGCTACAATGAAGTCAAGGAAAATATATAACCCACTTGGATAACTAACATATCTTGTACCCACAAGAAAAAACCATCAAGATATTGTATAGCTGAGCACAGTTTAGCGTTTATCAGTTCAGCAAAAAAACCTATGAATACAAAAGTATGAGTACTGACAATGTATTCACGAGGAACAAAAACCTGTGCAAAATATCGCTAAAGAAAAAGCCAGCTAAACTGGATGGTGTGCCATCCACGCTCATTTCAGAATTTGGGTAAGATGGGGGGGGGAGGAGTACAGATCAGATCTGCAAACAGAATCATGTTGTCATGGATTATCCTTACGATTATCCATGACAACATGATTCTGTCAAGGTTTTTTGAACAGACAAAAGAACGGTGGGACAAGAAAGCTTAAAGCAGAGGGCTTAACGTATAAAGTACAGAACAGGCAGCATCAACATACGGCCCGCCCCTGTGCTGTCGGCGTTTCATCAAGAAACGATCAAACGCCGACGAAACCAGAATTAATGCAACCCTGCGACTTTCTCTTCGGCCAGAGCTTTGTAGGATGAAGCCGTACCACTCTCCATGATCTCTCGGTACAACAACGCAGCACCCTCAGTATCCCCTTGGACTTCCTTGATGCGAGCGAGATGAAAAACAGCCTCATAGAGCTTCACCGATGATTCACTCTTTCGAATCTTTTCGTACAAAGGAGCGGCCTCGACCGGTTTCCCCTGTTGCTCCAGTGCCTGCCCCTGGCCGCACCATGCGATATTCCTCAGGGAACTGTCTGAACCGAACTCCCCGGCCGCGCCACCATACCACGTGGCTGCCGACTCATAGTCCCCGGTTTCAAAGGCAAGCCCACCATACCAGAGCAGGGCGGCGCCATAGGAAGAGCCCCCCCCTTTTAAGTTCCCGAGGACGGATGGGGCATCGGCCATCCATCGTGTAAGTGCAATGTCACGCCCCTCGCGTTCCACAACCGCCTGAAAATCCGTTTTCACGGTCTGAAAGGCAATGGACGCATCCCTGCCGGCCTTCTGGTTGTAGAGCCCGAGCCCCGTGATAATCGCCAGAAGGAGAACCCCCCCCGAAACACCCAGAAGCACCTTATCCCTGTTTGCCTTGGCAAATGCCATGGCTTTTTCGAGAATTTCAACGAGCTGATCTTTCTCCGGCACCGCCGGTGTACTCTCTTTCTGCATGTCACACCATCCTTTGCGTATTGGAACTCCGGTATACGTTATGACGCAGGCAGGTACTCCCTGATGCGGGCCCACCCCTCCTCGGGAATGTCCGCACCCGTGACGCGGCACACCTCGTACCCACACGCCGATGCAATCCTGCCGCATGTTTCAGCGGGATACCCGTTTACCATGCCGTAAAGAAATCCTGCGGCCCAAAGGTCACCGGCACCTGTGGTGTCGACAATCTCTGCCCCCACGACAGGCTCAACCTCCGTCACCTCTCCGGCAAAGGCGATCCGGCTTCCGCGTGCACCCAGTTTCAACACTGCGACATCCGCACACTGACTCATTGCAGAAAGAGCAGCCTCTTCATCCGAGACACCGGTAAACGCTCGGGCTTCATCTTCATTGGCAATCAGAATGTCCACCGAAGGGATCACTTCCTCTTTGATAAAATCAAGGGCCTCTTCAACCACGGTAAAACTGGCCAAGTCCATGGCAACAGCCGCTCCTGCATCCTTTGCGGCTTTCAGGGTCTTGATCATCAAGTCCCTGTTAAAAACCAGATACCCCTCGATGAGGACGATGCCTGCGCCTTTGAAGTGCTCTGCGGAAATTTCATCGGGAACCAGTTCAGACGCGGCACCAAGGTAGGTAAACATGGAACGCTGGGCGTCGGGGGTAATGATAGAGAGGACACGGCCCGTTGGGGTCTCTGAGGTCACAAGGCGCGGCACGACACCGTTCTTTTCCAGGTCCTTTTCAAAAATATCCCCATAACTGTCCCGCCCCCGCTTTCCGACAAAGGTCGCTTTGCCGTCCAGACGCCCCACGCCGATGATTGTGTTGCAGGCCGCACCGCCGGGCACCACGGTCACATCCGAAGTGACTTTTTCAAGCACACCGTCTGCAAAGGATCCGTCAACAAGGGTCATGCCCCCTTTAACGTCGCTGATACCTGCCAAAAACGCATCATCTTCAAACACCAGGAGATCCATCAGCGCAGAACCGACACCGACCACCCCTCTCTTTTCATTGCTCAACTTATCGTACATACAAACAAAGCTCCTGCTGCCCCCCCAGAGTTCCGGACAGGGCCATATAAAAAATCAATGCGACCTACCATACAAGCGATTTGTGGATCCACCCCTTGTCACCATCGGCATGCCGAACCTGAATCCAGTTTCCCTTTCGGGTAAGCACCTTGAAGGGCACGCCACTGTCCACTACAAAGGCCAGGGGTTTCTTGGCCCCGGGCCCTTTTCTCACGTTACATCTCTCTTTGGTCGTGATGACGGTCTGGGTCTTGTCCACCAGCTTCTTAAAAATCCAGCCGGTATCGTTCTCAAAATCTTTCACATAATACCAGGAGTCCGCCTGATCCAGAATCACGAGTGGATAGTATTTTTCCACCCCTTTCCAGACGATTTCGTACTTGGTTCCAGGCCCGGTCCTCACATTGGCGGAATTGACACTCACACTGACTCGTTTTCCTGCCAGACTTACCGCGGGTGCCGCCATCAGCACCGCAACCACTAAAGGAATGATCGTACGGATTCGCATGCCTCTCTCCGTCTCTGAAGTTTGAAATTTTCGTCAAAAGTCACTGCCCGACACACCGGTCACCCGAATACGGATTCCGATGAGCCGAAAATGCGTGTAAAGGCACCAGGCATTATCTCCTCAGGAAACAGCCCTGTCCCGGCAATCAACGAATCAGCTCAACCATAATCTTCTGAGCCATCCCGCGACATAGAATATACCGCTTGTTATCCACAGCGATGACAAACTGTCCACGTCCCTGGCTGGTGATCACCTCAATGGTGTCGCCCCGTCGAAGCCCCATGGAGAGCAGGCGCCCCGCAAGGTTCTCGCCGCACTGATACTCTCGAATAATCAGCTTTTCACCGGGTTTTGCCAGCATAAGAGGCATCAGCGGCACCCTCTTTTTCAAGCAGGACGAGCAAATACCATAAATATCCATGCGATGCTGAAGCATATGAAATCCATGGCGGGCGGCAATGGCCTCCTGAAGTTGCTCCAACTGAGGGTCGGCAAACTCCGTGATCTCTCCGCATCGCGTGCAGATCATATGATCGTGGTGGTCACCCAGGTGACGATGCTCGTACAGCACGCGCCCCTCATCAAACCTGTTTTCCTGGGCAAACCCGTAGTGGCACATGAGTTCAAGGGTTTCCTTGAGGAAATCCATCCCCACCTGATGCCCCTCGTCGGCAAGAAGGCGATGAAGGTCATCTTCAGTCAGGTGCTCTTCCGTTTTTAAGAAGGCCTCCAGAATGGTAAATCGTTCATCAATATTATCGATCCCCTCTCCTTCAAAGAGGGTGATAAACTGCTGTTTTTCAAGGTCATGAATCTGCATTATTGGTATCTATACCTCCGCAACGGAGGATAGTACAGCATCTGGGAGATGTCAACCAGCCGGAACACGGGATCAGCCCTGTGTTCCGCCCCATTTCCAAAGGCAGATCCTCTGGAAAGAGAAAGAGCAAAAAAAAGACCCGCCCTCCACGGATGGAAAACGGGTCTTCTTCATCTATCTGTCAACGTGACGCGAATCGCTCGTCGAAAGGCCGAGCCCTTCTTCCCGGTCCTACAGCGCCTTTGCCATCAAATCGCCCACACGCTTGGAAAAGAGAGCCGGGTCTTCAACACGTCCCCCCTCGCTGATGATGGCCAGATCGAAAAGAAGCCGGGCATGATCAGGGAGAACGGGGTTGCCGGCGTCTTTTTCAAAGAGCCCCTTTACAGCCGCAACCAGGGGATGCTCGCCGTTAAGTTCCAGAACACGTTTCTGCTTTGGCATCTCCTGGCCGGACGCCTTCATGATCTTTTCCATGTAGGCGCTCATGCCGAAGGCGTCCCCGGAGAGGCAGGAGACGGAGTCCTTGAGGCGGCTGGAGAGCTTCACCTCTTTGATCTCCTCATCCAGCTGCTTCTGGAGGTACTCCATGAAATTCTTGAATGCCTCTTTCGTGTCATCGTCCACGTCGGTCAGGTCCAGGTCACCCATCTCCGCGCTTTTGAGTTTTTTGCCGTCAAACTCAGGCAGGGACTGAACCACCCACTCATCCACCGGATCGCTCATGAGAAGGACTTCGTAATCCTTGGCCTTCAACGCCTCGAGGTGGGGGCTGCCTGCAAGGGACACAAGGTCTTCACCGGTGATGTAGTAGATGAATTCCTGATCCTCTTTCATGTTCGCCACGTACTCTTCGAGGGAGACGTAAGCCCCGTCGGACTTGGTGGTCTTGTACCGGATCAGCTTGGAGATCTTATCGCGGTTGTCATGATCCATGGGAATGCCGGACTTGATGGCCGCACCAAACTCATCGAAGAAGCTGTCGTAGGTCTCTTTGTCCATCTTGTTCAGAAGCTCGAAGACCTTCTTCACAAGGTTTTTACGGATGTTGCGCACCAGCCGGTCCTGCTGGAGGATCTCCCGGCTGACGTTGAGGTTGAGGTCGGACGCGTCCACAACCCCCTTGACGAATCCAAGGTACTCGGGCATCAGCTCGGTGCAGTCGTCCATGATAAAGACACGCTTGCAGTAAAGGTGGATGCCGGTCTTCTTCTCACTGTAGTACATGTCCATGGGCGCCTTGGAAGGCACATAGAGAAGGGCATCGTACTCGGTGGTCCCTTCGAACTTCATGTGGATCTTGTCCAAAGGAGAGTTCCAGTCGTGGCTGATGTGACGGTAGAATTCGTCGTACTCCTCGTCGGTCACCTCGCTCTTGGGCTTGGTCCAGATCGCCTTCATGGAGTTCAGGGTCTCGTCTTTGCGGACCTTCTTCGTGGTCTCCCCAACGGGCTTGCCATCGGCGTCCTTGATCACCTCTTCGTCGGGAAGGGGTTCATCCTTCTCCACGTTCATCACCACAGGGTAGCCGACAAAATCGGAGTGCTGCTTCACCACGCGCTTGATGGCCCACTCCTCGGTGAAGTCCTCCTCCAGCCCCTCTTCCTTGAGATGAAGGGTGATGGTGGTTCCGTGATCTTTTTTTGCGCAGGTCTCAAGGGTGTAGGATCCCAACCCGTCGGACTCCCAGCAGACGGCCTCGCCCTCACCGGCCTTGCGGGTCTCCACGGTCACCTTATCGGCCACGATAAATGCGCTGTAAAAGCCAACGCCAAATTGACCAATCAGCTCAGGGGCAATGGCATCGCCCTTCTTGGACTCTTCCATCGCCTTCATAAAGGCGGCCGTGCCACTTTTGGCAATGGTACCGAGGTTTGCAACCACCTCGTCCCGGGTCATGCCGATGCCGTTGTCTGAAATCACGAGGCGCTTGTTCTCGCTGTCAGGGGCGATACGAATGTGAAGGTCACCCTCCCCTTCCAGAAGCTCCGTGTGAGTCTGAGCCTCGAAGCGAAGCTTGTCGATGGCATCCGACGCGTTGGAGATCAGCTCCCGAAGAAAAATCTCCTGGTTGGAGTAAAGGGAATTTACGATAAGGTTCATCAGTTGCTGAACTTCCGTTTCAAACTGACGCGTCTCTTTGCTCATGGTCTCTCCTCACATCATGTGTGTTCATATTTTTTTAAAATGATGGCCCCTCGAAACGCCGAGCAGGCCTTGTTGGCATACAAGCATGTTTTCCCTGCCATTCGGCAGAGATCCGAACCACATAAAATTTTATGCAGAATGGGAGGATGTCAAGGAGCGGGTTCAAAAAAAATCCCAGGGACCACCCCACCTTTGAAAGGGCTTGCACCACCCCATGATTCTAAGATAATGTGTCGGAATCATTCAACCCGACGTCCATCACCCCTGGCGTAAAGCGGCCCGAGTCCGTTGATTTTGTTGGGGGTTCCCAAGAGACTTCAAGGGCACACCACATGAATACAGGGCACCTGCCATGGTCCTTATGCCTGTGATTTTCTCTGCGCCGGGCCCATAAAGACTGAAGCAACGCCACTTTTTTCATGGAGGCGCTCTTCCTCACACAATCGGACACACGCTATGACTGACTACGGCATGGATTACGAAGGCATGATTTTCCGCCCCCCCTCGGAAGCATACAGCATCCTGCTTCAGGTGACGGTGGGCTGTTCTCACAACAAGTGCACCTTCTGCGAGATGTACAAAGAAAAGAAAATCTTCAAAATCAAAAGCGACGAGCAGATCATGAAGGACCTCGCCTTTGCTGCGAGACACCATCGCCACACAAAGCGCCTCTTTCTCTGTGACGGTGATGCCCTGATTCTGCCCCAAAAACGGCTTGTGAAGATTCTCAAAGAGATCAAGCGGCAGCTCCCCTGGGTGGACCGGATCGGCACCTACGCCAACACCAAAAGCATTGCCAAAAAAAGTGTGGAAGAACTCAAAGAGCTGAAAAAACTGGGTCTCTCCATCGCCTACATGGGCCTTGAAACCGGCGACGATGAAACCCTTGCCGCCATCAACAAGGGGGCGGACGCTGCCCGCATGATCGACATGGGCCAGAAAATCCGCTCTGCGGGTATCAAGCTCTCCGTCACCGTGCTTTTGGGCGTTGCCGGACGTGAGCGCTCGATGATACACGCCCAGGAGACCGGCCGGGTCCTCTCAGCCATCGATCCCGAGTTTGTCGGCGCCTTAAGCCTGATGCTCACCCCTGGGACCCCACTTTACGAGGACCATAAGGCAGGAAAGTTCCCTGTTCTTGAGCCCGATGAACTGCTTCGGGAGCTGGGCGCCATGATTGCCGCCACCCATTTGACCGACGGCCTTTTCCACTCCAACCACGCTTCCAACTACCTTCCCATACGGGCCAAACTGCCCGAAGAGAAGGAGGGAACCCTGGAGCTGATCAACAAGGCTCTCCAGGGAAAAGTGGCCTTGAAACCGGAGCATTTGCGGGCCCTCTAATCCATTGATTTGGTTTGACAAAGAAAGAGATCCACTGTAGAACCAGTGGCTCAAAACATAATCCGGGTAACCTAAGGCCTGCAGGAAAAGCGGTGCACATGAGATACTTGTGCACTCTCCGTGCGGCGTGCCCTGCTCAGTGTCCCTGTGTTTTTTCCACCGGGCAGTACATCCAACATGAGTCAGGCCTCGGTTTTCCAGAGCCCGTATATCAAGATACGCCCGAAAAGAGTCGGCGCGGAGAGTGCCCAGCAGGATCCTTACGTGATTTTTCTGTTGCGAGCCACCACTGCATGCTGTGTGTTGACACAGCTTGTCCGACTTTTTTAAGGGGCCATCATAAAAAACAGTAAGGAGACAGTACGCCATGAGCGACAGCCAGCTCACCCTTGACGATCTTTGCATCAACACTCTGCGCACCCTGGCCATGGATGCGGTTCAAAAAGCCAATTCCGGTCACCCTGGTGCCCCCATGGGTCTGGCACCGGCCGCCTATGCGCTCTGGACCAAGCACCTCACGCACAACCCCAAGAACTCTGCTTGGCCCGATCGCGATCGGTTTGTCCTCTCCGGTGGCCACGGCTCAGCTCTGCTTTACAGCCTGCTTCACCTCACCGGGTACGGCCTCACCATTGAAGACCTTCAGAACTTTCGTCAGTGGGAGAGCAAAACCCCCGGTCACCCCGAATACGGCCACACCAACGGCGTGGAGGTGACCACCGGTCCCCTGGGCCAGGGCATCGCCAACGCAGTGGGCATGGCCATGGCCGAGCGCCACATGGCTGCCACCTACAACACCGATGAGCACACCATCGTGGACCACCGCACCTACGTCATGTGCGGCGACGGCGACCTCATGGAAGGCGTCGCCCTTGAAGCCATCTCCATGGCCGGTCACCTTAAGCTCGGCAAACTCATCTGCCTCTATGACGACAACGAGATCACCATCGAGGGCGGCACCGAGATCGCCTTCACCGAAGATGTGGCAGCCCGATTTGAAGCCTGCGGCTGGAACACCATCCGCGTTGCAGACGGCAACAACCACGAAGCCATCGACGCGGCCATCACCGAGGCCAAAGGCCAGGACGAAAAACCCACCGTCATCCTGATGCGCACCACCATCGCCTATGGCAGCCCCAACAAAGGCGGCACATCCGGAGCCCACGGTTCCCCCCTGGGCGAGGAAGAGATTCTCCTCACCAAAAAGACCCTCGGCTGGCCCTACACCGAGCCCTTCTTCGTACCCGAAGAGGCCAAAGAGGTCTTCGGCGCATGCATTACCAAAGGTGAAGCAGCCGAAGACGAATGGCAGGCCCGCTTCAACGCCTACGCCAAGGCACACCCCAAGCGCACCAACCAGTGGGTGGACGGCGTCAGCGGCTTCCTCACCTTCGGATGGGACAAGGAGATCCCCACCTTCAAGCCCGAAGATGGGAAAATCGCCACACGCTCTGCCTCCGGCAAGGTCCTGAACAGCATTGCCCCCAACCTGCCCGGCCTCATCGGCGGTTCCGCTGACCTGGCGC
>Ga0209475_10005330_pt1 | contig 10599 bp, 6 predicted proteins | sample tdDd471_FD_187128 | JGI IMG/M metagenome (GOLD analysis project Ga0209475, IMG submission 187128) | Marine sediment microbial communities from the Atlantic coast under amendment with organic carbon and nitrate - tdDd47.1 (SPAdes)... | ecosystem: Environmental > Aquatic > Marine > Coastal >...
CCCAATTTACTGGTGGATGGAGTAGTTGAAAAAATAAAGAAATCAAAGGCTGTGAAAATATATATTTCTAATCTTATGACGCAATCAGGCGAAACTGAGCATTATGATGTATATTCGCATATAAAGGCAATAGAAGATCATATAGGTGATAAGATATTCGATTATGTTTTGGTTAATGATAACATACAAATACCCAAAGAGGTTTTAAAAAGATATAAACTAGAATTTGCAGAACCTGTAGAATTAGGTAATCATGCTATTAGTAAGAACAAATATATAGTTATTAGAGAAAACCTAATGGAAAATATAGATAATAGAATAAGACACTCGATGGATAGGTTGGCAAACGTAATAAATAGGGTGTATAATAAATACAAGTAAAAAAACAGGAGTGAGGATAATGTCATTTTCATTATTAGTGAAGCAAGAAATTGCATCAACCCCACTTGATAAAAAATGTTGTAGGATGGCAGAACTTGCAGCTTTTATAAGGACAAACGGTTCTATGGAACTTGGTTCTGGTGGAATAAAAGTACGATTTGATGTAGAACGTATTGACACAGCTACACGATTATATGATATAATAAACAAAACCTATAATATTGATGCAGTTATAATACAAAAAGAAGAAAAAAGACTAGGGAAAGAGCATATATATTCTATTAAGGTAAATGATTCAGATTCTGCAAGATCTATGCTTAAAGATACAGGAGTACTTTTGCAGGATAAATATGGTTACAATGTTGAATCAGTTCTACCTAAAGATATGCTTAAACTAACATGTTGTCAGAAAGCTTATTTAAAAGGAGCTTTTCAGGGCAGTGGAAGTGTATCAGACCCTAAGAAAGAATATAGACTGGAATTTGCATCAAGGGATGTAGACACAGATAAACATATTAGAATGATTTTGCACTCTATTGATATTCCTTTTCACACATCTACACGTCGTGAATGGTGCATAACTTATATATCTGATGCCGAAAACATAATTAAACTATTAGCATTAATGGGTGCACATAAAAACCTTTTAGACATGGAGAATGTCATAGTTTTAAAAGGAATAAGAAATGATATAAATAGAAAAGTCAATCTAGAGACTGCAAATTTGAAGAGAATTAGTATAGCAGCGAAAAACCAGATTGATGCAATAAATAAATTAATTGAGCTGGGCGAATTTGAGTATTTGCCAGAAAAGATTAAACTTGCTGCAACAGCAAGGCTAGAAAACAAAGAAGCTACTTTGGATGAAATTGCAGATATATTAGACATATCAAAATCTGGTGCAAATCATAGAATGAGAAAAATAGTCGAATATGCAAATGACTATAAATAGGTATAGAAAAGAGCAGGAATGAAAGGAAAAAAATATGACTAGCAAAGAATTAACAATCAAAAGTGAAGAAGGCTTACAATCAAGACCAGCTGCATTATTAGTACAAGTAGCTAGCAAATATGCAAGCACTATCTGGATTGAACAAGGCTCAAAAAGAGTTAACGCGAAGTCTATAATGGGTGTATTATCATTAAGACTTAAAAAAGGCGACTCATTTTTTGTGGCAGCTAAAGGTGATGATGAAGATGCTGCGATTGAAGCCATTGCAAGATTAATAGATACTGGTGTAGCATAAAGGAAATAATTACATAAATTATGGGATTTACACATCTTCATGTTCATAGCGAATATTCGCTTCTTGATGGTGCCTCCACTATAAAATCTCTGATATCTAGAACAAAAGAATTAGGGATGGACTCAATAGCCATTACTGACCACGGAGTAATGTACGGAGTGGTGGATTTTTACAAAGAAGCCATCAAGAACGGCATAAAGCCGATAATAGGATGCGAAGTATATATGTCCAAAAATTCTATGCATGAAAGAGAAGGATCGAAGGACAGAGAAGCATCGCATCTTGTATTGCTTTGCAAAAACAACACAGGATATCAAAACTTAATAAAGTTGGTTTCTTTAGGTTTTACAGAAGGATTTTACTATAAACCAAGAATAGACTATGATACCCTCCAGAAGTATTCTGAAGGGTTGATTTGCTTGTCTGCATGTTTAGCAGGAGACATTGCAAGATATTTAAGAGATGGAATGTATGATAGTGCAAAAAAACTAGCCTTAAGTCTTAAAGATATGTTTGGCGAAGGTAATTTCTATCTTGAAGTCCAAGACCATGGTATATTAGAGCAAAAGCAAGTTAATATAGATTTGAAATGGCTATCAGAAGAAACAAATATACCACTGGTAGCAACAAATGACATTCATTATACAAAAAGAGAAGATGCTAAGGTTCATGATGTACTACTTTGTGTACAAACTCAAACTCATGTTGATGACCCAAACAGAATGAGGTTTGAGGGAGAAGAATTTTACATTAAGTCAGAAGATGAAATGAAGCAAGTTTTTGCTTGGTGTGAGGAAGCTGTTGATGTAACTAGCAAGATAGCAGAAATGTGCGATGTTACATTTGATTTTTCCGCTACATACTTGCCTGAGTTTGAAGTGCCTAATCAATATGAAAATAGCCATGAAAAATACTTATATGATCTTTGTATGGATGGCTTGATAAAAAGATATGGGCAAACTAATGAAGAGCTTGATGAAAGACTTAATTATGAGCTAGGAGTAATAAACTCCATGGGATTCACAGACTATTTCTTAATAGTTTGGGATTTTGTTAAATATGCACATGATAATGGTATAGAGGTAGGGTGCAGAGGTTCAGGAGCTGGTTCTCTGGTTTCGTATTGTTTGAGTATTACGGAAGTAGATCCGATTAAGTACGAACTGTATTTTGAAAGATTTTTAAATCCAGAACGAATATCTATGCCAGACTTTGATATTGACTTTTGCTATGAAAGACGCCATGAAGTAATAGAATATGTAAATCAAAAATATGGTTATGACCATGTTGTACAAATAATTACTTTTGGAACAATGGCTGCTCGTGCTGCAATACGAGACGTAGGTAGAGCGCTGGGAATGGGTTATGCAGATGTTGACAGAATAGCTAAAATGATTCCTATGGAGCTGAAAATAACCATAGACAAAGCTCTTACAATAAACCCAGCTTTACAAGAAGCCTGTGATAGTGATGACGAAGTTGCTAACTTAGTTGATGTTGCAAGAAAACTGGAGGGGCTTCCAAGGCATGCATCAACTCATGCGGCTGGTGTTGTTATTACCAAAGATCCTGTTACAAACTATGTTCCCTTAAATAGAAATGGTGATATTATTACCACTCAGTTTCCTATGACTACAATCGAAGAACTAGGTCTCTTAAAGATGGACTTTTTAGGCTTGAGGACATTAACAGTAATTCATGATGCAACTGAGCTAGCAATGAAGACGACCCAAAAAGACATTGATATTCATACAACGGATTTTGATGATCCTAAAGTATATGAATTGATTTCAAGGGCTGAAACAGAAGGAGTATTCCAACTTGAAAGTGCAGGAATGCGAAACTTTCTAAGTCAGCTAAAGCCAGATAATTTTGAAGAAATAATAGCTGCTATTTCACTGTACAGGCCTGGCCCCATGGACTACATTCCACAATATGTTCAAGGGAAGAGAGACCCATCAACAGCAAAATACGATCACCCTGTATTGGAAAAGTCATTAGATGTTACTTATGGCTGCATGGTTTATCAAGAGCAAGTAATGCAGATAGTTCGTGATGTTGCAGGGTACTCTTTAGGGAGATCTGATTTAGTTCGTCGTGGAATGTCAAAGAAAAAGCATGAGTTTATGGAAAAGGAAAGAGAAATTTTCGTGAACGGCTTGGTAGAAAACGGTGAAGTAATAATACAAGGAGCTATGAGAAATGGTGTAGATGCAAAAAGTGCAAACAAGATATATGATAGAATGATAAAGTTTGCTAACTATGCATTTAACAAACCTCATGCAGCCTGCTATGCTATGGTAGCTTATAGAACTGCATGGCTTAAAATACACTATCCAGTTGAGTTCATGGCTGCTACAATGAATTCAGTTATGGGATCATCAAGTAAAGTTGCAGAATATATTCACTATTGTAGAAAGCATAACATAGACGTTCTACCTCCTGATGTAAATAAATCAGGAGTAAAATTTACAGTAGATAGTGGAAATATACGATTTGGATTGGCTGCCGTTAAAAATGTTGGCACAGGAGTTGTAGAGAAAATTCAAATTGAAAGGGAGCAAAAGGGAACATTCAACGACTTTTTTGATTTTTGTGAGCGTTGTGCTGCTTTTATTAACAAAAAGATGATAGAAAGCTTAATATTAGCAGGAGCATTTGATAGTTTTAATGTATTTCGATCACAGCTATTATCTGTATATGAAAGCTTTGTAGACAGCGCACAGAAGTTAAGGCGTAGTAATCATAAGGATCAAATATCATTATTTGACTTTGTTGGTGATGATGATCTGCCAAAGCCTGAACTTCCTAAAAGAGATGAGCTGGCAATAAGAGAAAAGCTGAAACTGGAAAAAGAGATGACAGGTGTATACATTAGCGGTCATCCGCTATCACAGTACAAAGACCAATTATCAAATTATAAAGTTAACTCAACAATGTTTGGAGAAGAAGGTGCTGACCAAGTATCAGACGGTGAACAAGTTGAGATTATGGGGATAATATCATCAAAGCAAGTAAAGTCAACTAGAAGCAATGATATGATGTGCTTTTTGTCGCTGGAAGATTTGTTCGGAGAGGTTGAAATAATTGTATTCCCAAGGCAGATGAAAGTATCTCAGGAGTTTTTAGTAATAGACACTATAGTGGGTATTAAAGGTAAAGTAACAAGTAGAGAAGGAGAAGATGCAAAAATTATCGCTGAAAGAATAATACCTGTTACTACAACTGAGAACATAGAAAAAATATACTTAAAAATTGATAAGAACGCTCAAGGTAATGTACTAGATGAAATAAAAAATATACTTAAAGTGCATGAAGGTAGTAATCCTGTATATGTGTATGATGAAATAAATGAAAAAAAATACAGGTTCAACAAAGATCTTTGGGTTACAATAGATAATGTTATTGTTTCCAAGCTAAAAGTGCTGCTAGGAGACAATAATGTAATTGTTAAAAAATAGATTATAAATTGGCAAAAGAATAGAAGTTTACAAGAAAGTATGATATAATTACGAAAAATAATTAATGGAAATTGTTATTAATAATCATGTCAAACTTTATATAAGCTTACTGGAAAGGCAAAAATATGGAAGACAGCGTTGTAGCAGGACAATACATTGTAGTTAAAGCAAAAAAAGACGGTGTTAAAGTTATAGGTATGACACGTGGTAGAGATACAAAGTTTCACCATACTGAAAAATTAAACAAAGGTGAAGTAATGATTTGCCAGTTTACTAAAGACACATCTGCAATAAAAATAAATGGATCATCTACCATCATCACTGAATACGGCACAGTAGAATCTGATGATGAGTAAATAAAAATTTGTGCATAGCACAACAAAAAATTTAAGAGGACAAGATATGAAAATCGGTATTCTTACAAGCGGAGGAGACTCTCCAGGAATGAACACGGCTGTTTGGGCGGCAGCAAGGGCAGCTCATTCTAAAGGAATTGACATTGTTGCAATTCGTCATGGATATAAAGGATTAATGACAGATGATATTGTGCCATTAACTAGAGATTTGGCTGAAGGTATGCTCAACATGGGTGGTACTAGAATTAGAACATCCAGATGTAAAGAAATGAGAACCTTAAAAGGTCGTAAGTATGCTGTTGAAATATTAAAGAAACATGATATTGATGGCTTAATCGTATGTGGTGGTGATGGTTCTTTTAAAGGTGCTGAAAAGATGTCTAATCTAGGGGTTGCAACTATTGGCATTCCAGGAACTATAGATAATGATTTAGCTTACACTGACTATACAATAGGTTTTGATACAGCTTGCAATACAATTGTTGAAAATGTAATGAATATAAGAGATACAATGAGATCTCATAATAGAATAGGTATAGTTGAAGTTATGGGACGCAACTGTGGAGATTTAGCGCTATTAGCAGGTATGGCATCAGGTGCTGACTATGTATTAGTTCCAGAGATGGAAAAAGAGTTTAAATCTGAATACAATATTGATGAAGTTTTTAATCATGTAAAGGAAACATGGTATGCTGGAAAGCACTATGCAATGATTATTATCGCAGAGGGTGTTGATAAAGATAATGATGATAGAGCTGCAAGGCTTAGAAAATTATTAGAAGATAAAATTGATAAATATAATAAAATGTTAATGGATACAGAGGAAGAGCCAGATTTAATAGTTACTGATGTTAGAGAAACTGTTCTTGGCTATCTACAAAGAGGCGGGTCACCTACAGTACAAGACAGACGCTTGGCTACAGAAAGTGCAATTAAAGCTGTTGAGTTACTTGAAGCTGGAGAAACAAATAGAGTAGTTGGTATCAGAGAAAACAAAATAATACATTTTGATACTGATGAAGCATTAGCAATAGAGAAGGAGTTTGATAAAACTTTACTTTCTCATGTTAACTCATTGTTGACATCTAGATAGAATTTAATATAGTATATGTGATATAGCTGTCTTTATATTGTATTAAGGCAGCTATTAATCTTTTTAATTGGTTCGACTGAATCTATGTTTATTTTTGTATTATTAATAAATACTTTTGAAAAATTTAGTATTTATTTGACAATAGTAAAAATATCTTTATAATAAGAAGATGTAACGAACGAGTTAAACAAATGAAACATATTTGTAACATGTGTTGATAACTCATAAGAGGTGATTATATGGCGAGAAGACATGCATATACAAGTCAGCAGGAAAAAGAGTACAACGATAGAATGTCTCAAAATCTAGGCGGCGGAAGTGGGCATAAAAAAGAAAGAAACTTTCTGATAGACATAATTATTATATTGGTTTTGGTTTTTATAGGTTATTGGATTATAAATCCACTGCTTAATAAGCCAAAAGAAGAAGATGCGCAGCAAGTAACAAACGAAAATGGTGAACTTGAGGTTGTTGATTTTCCTATAATATCAGAAATGATGACATCAAATAAAAGTGCATACCCAAGTAGCGATGGTGAGTACTATGATTGGGTTGAAATATTTAATCCAACACAAAGAGCTATAAATTTAGAAGGTTATGGATTGAGCGATAAAAAGGATGAACCAGGGAATTATGTTTTTCCTTCTGTTGTATTGCAACCAGGACAGTTTACAGTTGTATTTTTGTCAGGTGGTGCTATAGAGGATGAAATGCATGCTCGATTTAAGCTGTCATCTGCAGGAGAGACTGTGTCATTGTTTGATACACAGCAAAAATTGTTAGATTCTATAACTGTTGGACATCTTGCTCCTAACATTGCATATACAAGAAATTTAGCTAAACTTGATGAATGGGAAGAAAAAGATTATTACACTCCAGGCTTTTATAACGATGAAACTGGATGGGATGCATATTTGCAAACAAGAAGAGTTTATGATAGTCCTTTGATGATAAATGAAGTTATGGCCTCAAATTTGATTACAATAACGGATTGTGATGGAGAGTATAATGATTGGGTTGAAATTATTAATACAAGCCAAGAGCAAATGGTGTTAACGGGGTATGCATTGTCAGACTCTATAGAAGAGCCTAGAAAGTGGGTATTTCCATATACAGTATTAGAACCTGGTGAATTACTAGTTGTATTTTTATCTGGTAAGGATAAGCAGGATGAAGATACTCAGGAAATGCATACTGATTTCAGGCTGAACTCTATAGAGGATAATATAGTATTAGCAAATCAAGAAGGTAAGATAATCGATCATTGGCTAGTAAAAGAACTAGATGATGATAAATCTATGGGTAGAATATATGGTTCATTAGAAAATGTGCAAATTTATTCCCATCCTACACCAGGGTATGATAATTCAGAGGAGGGGTATAACGCCTTTAAAAAAGATTTTGATTTGAAAAACACCAACGGTCTGATTATTAGTGAAGTTATGATTGGTAATACCAATACATTAGAAGACAACTTTAGCGAAACTCCAGATTGGATAGAATTATATAACCCTACACAGGAACGTATAGAAATAGGAGATTATTATTTGTCGGATACCCCAAACAATTTGAAGCTTTGGAGGTTTCCCGAAGATTTTTTTATCGATCCTGGTGAGTATCTTTTAGTATACGCATCAGGTAAAGATCAAGCTGGTGGTACTTCATTACATGCTAATTTTTCAATTAGCTCAACAGGTGAACCAGTAATATTATCTGATGTTGAAGGTAATGTACTAGATACTTGTGTTCTTGCACCTATGCCATATGACGTATCTTATGGAAGAACTGGACAAGAAATGACATTCCAATATATGCCTTATGCAACACCAGGTGAAGCAAATGGATTAGGTTGGCCAAGCTTTACTCCAGATCCATTATTGCATCAGGAAGGTGGAATGTACACAGAAGGTTCTGTGATAGCTATTGATGTACCTGAAGGAGCACAGGTTTATTATACTGTAGACTGCTCAGAGCCAACTGAGAACTCACAGCTATATCAAGGCCCGTTTCAAATATACGATACTACAGTACTAAAGGCTAAGGCGTATGCTGATGGAAAGCTAGAATCAAGCGTAGTTGTTGCTACTTACTTTGTAGGAGTTGATCATGAATTACCAGTTGTAAGCATTACATCAGATCCTATGAACTTATTCTCTGACCATGCTGGGATTTATGCATATGGTACACACTATGACAAAGACCATATGCCAGTATCTGGTGCTAACTTTCATGAAGATTGGGAAGTGCCTGCATATATAGAAATGTATGAAATTGATGGTTCGCAAGCCCTGGATCAAGGAATTGGATTAAGAATATTTGGTGCTTTCTCGAGAGCAGAACTTAAGAAATCGTTTGCTGTAGTAGCAAGGAGCCAGTATGGCGCACCTACACTAGACTATCCCATATTTCCATCACTGCCGTATTCAGAGTATAAATCTGTAGTGCTAAGAAGTGGTGCATCAGAATGGTACTCATCTATGATAAGAGACTCTCTGTTGACTTCATTAGCTGGAGATACAACAGATTTAGATGTGCAAGCATACTATCCTGTTGTAGTATATTTGAATGGAGAGTATTGGGGAGTGTACTTCTTTAGAGAGAAGCTAAACAAATACTATGTAGAGCAACACCATAATGCAGATCCTGAAAAAGTAGATATTATATATGGTAACGGTACATCATCTAGGCATGCTGTTTCTGGTACTAATGAAAATTGGCTTGCACTGAGAGACTATGTAAAATCACATGATTTATCAGACCCTGAAGTGTATAAGACGGTAACCGACTGGGTTGATATTGATAGCTATATGGATATGGTTATTAATGAAATTTACGTTGGTAACCAAGATACTGGTAATATAAAATGTTATCGTGAAAACGTAGAAGGTGAAAAATGGCGTTGGTTCTATTATGACGTAGACTGGGGATTTTTCTATACAACTAATGCAAATGTTAATACAAACAACATAAAAGGTTACATTAATAATGAAGGGCATGGTGCAGGAGATGCTTTTGAAACATGGTTAATAATGGGGTTATTAGAAAATGAGGATTTCAAACGCCAGTTTATAGAAAGATTTGCATACCATATTAGGATTACATACAACTCTCAACGTGTTATAGAACGTATAGATGAGATATATGAAATATTAGACCCTGAAATGGAACAAGATAGAACACACTGGGATCAAGAATGTGATGATAGTCCTACATGGTACAAGGCAATTGCATCTAGAGGAATGAGTTACAAATCATGGTCTACATCCCAAAAAGATCGTTTAACAAGCTTTGCAAACCAGAGACCAACAGTAATGGAAGAACAGCTAGTGAAATTCTTTGATATAAGCCCTGAGTGGAGAAAGGAATTATTCCCATAATAAAGAGGTAGAAAAGATATGGAAAAAAAAGCACCAAAGATAAGACATGAATTAAAATACTATATATCCATGGGAGAGTATTTAGTATTAAGAGACAGACTTAAGCCAGTTATGCCACTAGACCCATTTGCAGATGCGGAAACAAGGAGCTATGATATTCGCTCTTTGTATTTCGATGATGTCTATAACACAGCAATGTGGGAAAAGATGGACGGTATAAAAAATCGTAAAAAATGGCGTATTAGACTGTACAATTACAAAGGCGATAATATTAAATTAGAAAAGAAAGCTAAATATGATATGTTTACAGCAAAAGAGTCTGCAAAGATCTCTAGATATCAGGTAGAGGATATACTAGCTGGTAGGAATGAGTTTTTGCTGACTAGCGGGAACCCTTTGTTTGAAGAACTATATTCAGACATTATTGTAAACAGACTAAAGCCTATAGTTGTTGTTGACTATATAAGAGAAGCATATATTTATCCTGCAGGTAATGTTAGAATTACTTTTGATAAATATCTTCATTCTGGTAATTTCAATACAGATATTTTTAGACCAACAATGATGCCAGTACCGATACTCGATCCAGGCACTTTGGTTTTAGAGATTAAATATGATACTAATTTCCCTGAGCATATAAGAGCTATTGTAAATAGTACTACAGGTATTAGGTCTGCAATTTCA
>Ga0209475_10005331_pt1 | contig 10597 bp, 10 predicted proteins | sample tdDd471_FD_187128 | JGI IMG/M metagenome (GOLD analysis project Ga0209475, IMG submission 187128) | Marine sediment microbial communities from the Atlantic coast under amendment with organic carbon and nitrate - tdDd47.1 (SPAdes)... | ecosystem: Environmental > Aquatic > Marine > Coastal >...
CGTAAGCTCCCACTCGTATACGCGTTAAGTGACGTATTATGTCTTTTTGTGATGTTTCTTCCTGTCACCTTATTCCGTCATGCGCGGAGGTCAACAAATTCATGCAAAACAATGGCCTCAGACGCTCGACGAAGCCGCAGTCGGTGCTATGTTGATTGGTATGACCATCCGATAAGAGATGAGTTTCTAAGCGCGCGGCGGTCTGCCGGCGTAGGGGTTGGGAGAGTGGACGTGTCCGATATGCCTTCGGGTACAGATCTACCGGCAGCAATCAGGGATGAATTGCCGGTCGGCATCATCGCCGAAAAGCGGCGTATCAATCATCCGTGGCAGGAATTCAAATGGCTGCCGATTGCCGTGGTGCCCGGCGCGGGCGCGCATGACGGCTGGGTGAAGACCGGCGAAGGCGAAGGATACGAACAATTCCTGTTGGGGACGCTGTCCGTCTCCGTTTTCCGCAAGGAAACCGAAGCCTACAAGATCAATCTCTCCAGCAATCGTCCCAGCGTCTATGTTGTGCTGCGCTTGGCGGAGGAGCCCGAGGACCCCGAGATCCGGGCGGTATTCGCGACGGTTTCCTCCTACGAAGCGCAGGACCATGTCGACACGGGCGTCGATATCCTCGAGCCGGTGCCGATGCCCGAGGCGATGCAGGCATGGTTGCAGAATTTCATCGACATGCATCACGTCGACGAGCAGTTCAAGAAGCGCAAGCGGAAAGATCATCGCAAAGAACCCGTCCAGTTCGGCAAGGTTCTTCATCCTGTCGAGAGTCGCTTTTACAATGCGCTGGCCGGGCACGGCGGGCTGACCCGTGAAGGCGATGATCGGGAAGATCCTGTGCCGAGCGGCGAGGAGGCGGCCGGTGACTGAAGGCGGCTCGCGTCTCTCCAGATGGTCGCGGATGAAAGCGGATGCGCGCCGTACGCGCGGCATGCGCTTCGCGGTGCCCGAGGATGCGCCCGATCCGGTCGCCGAGGCGACGCTGCCGGCGACGGGCGCAAACGAAGGCACGCGCCCTGACCAGGAGCGGACGGTTGAAACCGCCCCGGCAGCAGAGGCTGGTGGCGGCGACGCTTTACCCTTGGCGACGACGGAAGAAGAACTCGGTCTTCCCGAAGTCGATAGTCTCGATGCCGGCTCCGACTACACCCCGTTCATGTCGGATAAGGTCAGCGATGCAATTCGCAACCGCGCGCTCCGGAAGCTTTGGCGTTCGGATCCGGTCTTGGCGTGTCTCGACGGTCTCAACGATTATGACGAGGACTACACCGACGCGGCGATGGTGGTCGCCGGCATGAAGTCGGACTACGTCGTCGGCCGCGGCATGGTCGACTACGAAGCCGAAGAGGCCAAGAAACGTGCGACGGAAGAGGCCGAAGAAGCAAATGCGGTCGCGTCCGCGGACGGTGAAGAAGTGGCGGATGAACCGAACCAGGCTTCCGAACCGTCAGAGGGCAGTGAGTCTGATCCGGCGGTGCTTCAAGCTGATGATCAAGCGGAAGATATCGCTAGAACGCCATGTAATGAAAAAGAAAACGACGGGTTTGAAGTTGCGCATAGCGTCCAGCCGCGACGCGATGCTGTTTCGGTCAGCTAGTCCTACATGGTGAAACCGGTCCGGGAGGCATGAGGGCAAAAAAGTGATTGAGTTTCAGTAGACCTTAGAACGGTTCAAGAGTAAGCTGGTGCCAACAAGATGAAGAGGTCGATCACTTCGGGCCCCGTTTGGACGGCGGGCATCCTGGTAGGAGATCGATCCAGGTACAGGGTAGGGAAGGAACTTTAGTGCCGGACTCAGCAACAGCTGCCAGTCACGACGTCGCGCCGGAAGATCGCGCACGGGCGGTCGTATATTCTTTCCTGGCCAAGGTGCTCTATGCGGCGCCCAAACGGGAGCAGGCGGAAACCGCCGGTTATTTCGCCGGAGACGATTCCGAATTAGCGCGTTGTTTCAAAGAGTTTCTCGCCGCTTTTGACGCCGCGAACAAGGAATCTCTTGGGCACGAATATCATGATCTCTTCATCGGCGTGGGGCGCGGGGAACTGCAGCCCTTCGGCAGCTATTACCTCACCGGTTTTCTGAACGAGAAGCCGCTGGCGGAGCTGCGCCACGATCTCGACGACCTCGGTTTCGAACGCGCCATGGGCGTCAGCGAGCCGGAGGATCATATCGCCGCCCTGTGCGACGTGATGAGCCAGCTGGTCGAAGGGACCGGCGCCGGCGAGTTTACGCTCTACGAACAGGAACGATTTTTCACTGCCCATGTGAAGCCATGGGCGGGCAAGTTTTTCGCCGACCTTCAGGCGGCGAAAAAAGCCGATCTGTACCGGACGATTGGTAAAATCGGCGAAGTGTTCATGACGATCGAGGAGGAAGCGTTTTCGATGATTGCGCGGGCCTGAGGGCGCGCGGATGCATCGGGGAGTCGTCTTTGTCGCGCGGCATGGATTTCACCGCCGGGATGGGGAAACCCGCACCGGCACATTTGGGAGACTTTTGAGCATGGCAACGCAAAGCAAGGAAGAAGTCAGCCGTCGCGCTTTCTTCGGGGCGGCCGGTAAGGGCGCCGCGATAGGATTGGGTGCGGTCGTGGCTGCGGCGAGCGGTGCGCAGGCGGCGGAGGTGGAGACACCCGGCGGTCAGCATTATCGCGCAACCGAGCACGTGAAGACTTATTACAATTCGGCCAAGTTCTGAGGTGTCCCGGCGCGCAGACGGATGCACACCATCCGCGGCGCCGACGATAACCAAAGAACCTGGGAAACAGGGAAAGCGAAACGCGGCAAGCTACTGACACAAAATGAAATTGATGTGTCAGGTGTAAGACCGGATCGCTCAATCAGAAGGAAAGCAAAGGTATGCTTCGCAAAAAGACAAACGGGGTAGCATTCGGCCCCCGGGCGTCACTCTCCGCAGGCGCAAGCCGCGGCGAAGTCGTCGATAGACGTACATTCCTGACCCGTTCCGGTCTCGTCGCCGGATCCGCCGCCATCGCGGCAGCCGCACCGGCGGGTCTCGTCACGCGCAAGGCGCGGGCACAGTCGGCCGGCGCCAGCCGCACCATCCAGACCGTCAAGAGCATCTGTACGCATTGCTCCGTCGGCTGCACGGTGGTCGCGGAAGTGGACAACGGCGTTTGGATCGGGCAGGAGCCCGGCTTCGACAGCCCGTTCAACCTGGGCGCCCATTGCGCGAAGGGGGCTTCTGTCCGTGAACACGCGCATGGCGAACGCCGTCTGAAATACCCGACCAAGCTGGTCGATGGGAAATGGACGCGTATCTCCTGGGACGATGCGATCAACGAAATCGGCGACAAGATGATGGAGATCCGCCAGTCCTCCGGACCGGATTCCGTCTATTGGCTCGGATCGGCGAAGCATAGCAACGAGCAGGCCTACCTGTTCCGCAAGTTCTACGCCTTCTGGGGCACCAACAACGGTGACCACCAGGCGCGTATCTGTCACTCCACCACGGTTGCCGGTGTCGCGAACACCTGGGGCTACGGTGCGATGACGAACTCCTACAACGACATCCATAATTCCCGCGCCATCTTCATCATCGGCGGGAACCCGGCGGAAGCCCATCCGGTGTCGTTGCTGCACGTCCTCAAGGCGAAGGAACAAAACAACGCGCCGCTCATCGTCTGCGACCCGCGCTTCACGCGCACGGCCGCGCATGCCGATGAATATGTCCGGTTCCGTCCGGGCTCCGACGTCGCGCTGATCTGGGGTATTCTCTGGCACATCTTCGAGAACGACTGGCAGGACAAGGAATTCATCCGCCAGCGCGTCTGGGGCATGGACCAGATCAAGGAAGAAGTGAAGCGTTGGACGCCGGAAGAGACCGAGCGTGTGACGGGCGTTCCCGGCTCGCAGTTGAAGCGGGTCGCGCGCACCATGGCGAACAACCGTCCGGGCACCGTCATCTGGTGCATGGGCGGCACGCAGCACACCAACGGCAACAACAACACCCGGGCCTACTGCATTCTGCAGCTGGCGCTGGGCAACATGGGCGTTTCCGGCGGCGGCACGAACATCTTCCGCGGCCATGACAACGTTCAGGGGGCGACCGACCTCGGCGTGCTCTGCGACACCCTGCCGGGCTATTACGGCTTGGCGACGGGGTCGTGGAAACACTGGGCGCGCGTCTGGGACGTCGATTACGACTACCTGCTGGGCCGTTTCGCGTCGAAAGACCTGATGGAAGCCAAGGGCGTGCCGGTCTCTCGCTGGATCGACGGTGTTTTGGAAGCCAAGGAAAACTTCCAGCAGCCGGACAACCTGCGGGCCATGGTCTTCTGGGGCCATGCGCCGAACTCCCAAACCCGTCTGAAGGAAATGAAGACGGCGATGGAGAAGTTGGACCTGCTGGTGGTCGTCGATCCGTATCCGACGGTCAGCGCGGTGATGCACGACCGCAAGGACGGCGTCTATCTGCTGCCGGCGGCGACACAGTTCGAAACCCGTGGCTCGGTAACCGCGTCCAACCGCTCGCTGCAGTGGCGTGACCAGGTCGTCGCACCGCTCTTCGAGTCGCTGCCCGACCACACGATCCTCTACAAGTTCGCCAAGAAGTTCGGCTTCGCGGACGAGATGTTCAAACACATCCCGGTCGAGAACGACGAACCCAATGTTGAAGACACGCTGCGTGAAATCAACAAGGGCATGTGGACCATCGGCTATACCGGCCAGTCGCCGGAACGGTTGAAGTTGCACATGGCGAACCAGCACACCTTCGACAAGACCACGCTTCGGGCCCTCGGCGGTCCGGCGGACGGGGATTACTACGGTCTGCCCTGGCCCTGCTGGGGGACGGCCGAACTGAACCATCCCGGTACGCCGAACCTGTACGACTCGTCGAAGCCGGTGGCCGAAGGCGGTCTTACCTTCCGCGCCCGGTTCGGGGTGGAACGCGAGGGTCAGAACCTGCTGGCCGAAGGCTCCTACTCGGTTGGGTCGGAAATCAAGGACGGCTATCCGGAATTCACCATGGCCATGCTCCAGAAGCTTGGCTGGGACAAGGATCTGACGGCCGAGGAGAAGGCCGCCATCGATGCTGTCGCGGGCGAGAAGACGAACTGGAAGGTCGACCTGTCGGGCGGCATCCAGCGCGTTGCCATCAAGCACGGCTGCGCGCCCTTCGGGAACGCCAAGGCCCGCTGCGTGGTGTGGACTTTCCCGGATCCGGTACCGACGCATCGCGAGCCGCTTTACACCTCGCGGCGTGACCTCGTGGCCGACTATCCGACCTACGAGGACCGGGTGATGTTCCGTCTTCCGACGATGTATGCGTCGATCCAGAAGAAGGACTTCTCGCAGGACTTCCCGATCATCCTCACTTCCGGCCGACTGGTCGAATACGAGGGCGGCGGGGACGAAACCCGCTCCAACCCGTGGCTTGCGGAGTTGCAGCAGGACATGTTCGTCGAGATCAATCCGCGTGACGCCAACAACCTCGGCATCCGGGACAAGGACATGGTCTGGGTCCACGGGCCGGAAGGCGCCAAGGTCAAGGTCATGGCGATGATCACGGAACGGGTCGGCAACGGCGTTGCCTTCATGCCCTTCCACTTCGGTGGGCATTTCGAAGGCAAGGACCTGCGCGACAAATACCCGGAAGGGGCTGATCCGTACGTCCTTGGGGAATCAACAAACACGGCACAAACATACGGCTATGACTCGGTGACCAATATGCAGGAAACCAAGGCCACTTTGTGCCGGATCGAACGCGCTTGAGGAGACGTTTAAATGGCTAGAATGAAATTCCTCTGCGACGCCGAACGCTGCATCGAATGCAACGCTTGCGTCACCGCGTGTAAGAACGAGCATGAAGTGCCCTGGGGCATCAACCGGCGGCGGGTCGTGACCATCAATGATGGCAAGCCCGGCGAACGGTCGATCTCGGTCGCCTGCATGCATTGTTCGGATGCGCCCTGCATGGCCGTTTGCCCGGTCGATTGCTTCTACCAGACCGACGACGGCGTGGTCCTGCACTCCAAGGACCTCTGCATCGGGTGCGGCTATTGCTTCTACGCGTGCCCGTTCGGCGCGCCGCAATATCCGCAGGCCGGCAATTTCGGCAGCCGCGGCAAGATGGACAAGTGCACCTTCTGCAACGGCGGTCCGGAAGAGGACATGTCCCAGTCCGAATTCCAGAAATACGGACGCAACCGTCTGGCCGAGGGCAAGCTTCCGCTCTGCGCGGAAATGTGCTCGACCAAGGCATTGCTCGCGGGGGATGGGGATGTCGTTTCCAACATCTATCGCGAACGTGTCGTGGCCCGCGGCTTCGGCAGCGGCGCCTGGGGTTGGGGCACGGCCTATGATCAGAAGGGCGGGTCATAACCCGGCCTTCCGGCTGTGTGACAGTTGATGGGGGAGGCGACCTTGCTTGGCAGGGTCGCCTCTCTTGTCGCTTGGGTTCTGTTCGCGAATCTCCCGCGGTGGTTCCTTGGAGCCGCGAATCCTTTATTTTTGTCCGATAAAACAGGCTGATCGTGGCAAGGCTGAGCCGTCACGAAATTTGGGCCTGCGGAGGGAAAAAATGAAACGGTCGATGACTACGATGAAACGTTTGAGCGGCATGCTGGCGCCATTGGCCCTGGTCGTCGCTTTGCTGGTGCTGGGCCATCCGGCGTTGGCGCAGAATTCATCGTCTACGGATGCCCAGGCGCCGCAAGCGGGTGTCGGCGGCGCCGTTCCGGGCAACACGCTTGGCACGGCGAGTGACGCCGACCAATGGCGCGCGGTGCAGTCCGGCGCGGCGGGAACGACAAGCGCCGGCGGTTTCAACGCCAACGTACTGATCCAGAACCCGGTTTTGTCGGCGGCTGCGGGCGCCGGCACTTATGGACGGACGGTAAGTTCCGGTATGCGCTGGCTGGAAATCCGCAACGGCCCGCTGCTGCAGTATGGCAGCTATGGTCTGGGTGCGATCATCGTGGTGCTGGTGCTGTTCTTCGCCATCCGCGGGCGGATCAAGATCGACCATGGACCTGCCGGAAAGACGATCGAACGGTTCAAGTTGATCGAACGGATCGGGCATTGGCTGACCGCGGTGTCCTTCGTCCTGCTCGGTCTGACCGGTCTGTGGATGCTCTACGGCAAGGCTGTTCTGATCCCGGTGATCGGGCATGAGGCGTTCGCGGCCGTCGCCTATGTGGGCAAGCACATCCATCACTATTTCGGCTTCGCCTTCATGGTCGGACTTGTCCTGATCTTCGTGATGTGGGTGCGGCACAACATCCCGAACACGATGGATCTGAAATGGGCGGCGATGGGCGGCGGTGTGCTGGTCAAGGGCGTCCATCCCCCGGCCAAGAAGTTCAATGGCGGCCAGAAGATCATCTTCTGGGCGACGATCCTGGGCGGTGTCTCGCTGTCGCTTTCGGGGTTGAGCCTGATGTTCCCCGGCGAATTGCCGGCGATGTTCGCGAAGACCTTCGCCATCTTGAACATGATCGGGTTCTCCCTGCCGACGGAACTTTCCCCGGTTCAGGAACTGCAATTGTCGCAGCTGTGGCATTCGATCGTGGCGCTGGTCATGATCGTGATTATCATCGCGCATATCTATATCGGCTCCATCGGCATGGAGGGGGCCTTCGATGCGATGGGAACCGGCAAGGTCGATCTGAATTGGGCCAAGGAGCATCACAGCCTTTGGGTCGAGGAAGTCGAACAGAAACAGGCAGGGAAAATGCCTGCCGAATAGGTAACGCAGTCGGTGCCTGGCTGAATGGTTGTTGTCGATTGTATAAGCAGAATGGCTGGTGCGCTCTTCCGGGGCGCACTGGCCGTTTCTGTATCGGTCCTGCTGTGCGCGGTTGCGGAACCGGCCGCCGCGGACCTTGTCGGGCATACGGCACCGGTCCGGGATATCGTGATCTCCAAGGACGGGCATCGGGCGCTCACCACGGGCTTCGACGATCTCGTCATCTTATGGGACCTCGACAAGAACGAACCAAGGCTCGAATTCGTCGGGCATGAGGCCGCGGTCAACGCGGCCGCCTTTCTCGGCCCGGACCGGATCGCCTCCGTCGGGGATGACGGCACGCTCAGGATCTGGGATGCGGCGACAGCCAAACCTCTTCTCAAGATAGACGCGCATGCGAAAAAGACCGTCTCGATCGCCATATCGCCCGACGGACGCTTCATCGCAACGGGGGCATGGGACCGCCTCGTCAAGGTCTGGGATGCCGGAACCGGGCGGCTGGTGAGGGAGTTCGATGGCCACCGCGCCAGCGTGAACGCGGTCGCCTTCACGGGGGACGGCCGCTTCGTGCTCTCCGGCGGTTATGGGGGCTATGTCTGGCTTTGGCCCGTCGATCCGACGGAAGGCGAGGCGCGCCTGATCGCGTCCACCGGTTTTCCCGTGAACGACATGGCCGTCAGCGGCGACGGAAAGGTGCTCGCGGTCGGGGCGGCGGACGGCAAGGTCCGGACCTTCAGCCTCGCGGACGCCACGGAATTGCATGAATATACGGGTCACGAGGGCGCCGTGCTTGCCGTCGCGGTGAACGCGGATGGGTCGTTGATCGCCTCTGGCGCGACGGACGGTTATCTGCTGCTCTGGGATGGCGGTGACGAACCCAGCGAACGCCTGCCGGTCGAGTATTACCGCGCCGTCTGGTCGATCGCCTTCACGCCGGATGCCGAGCATGTCTATGCGGCGGGGGTCGACAGCGTTGCCCGCGGATGGGTGGTCGCGACGGGTGAGCCCATTGGCGGCGAGACGACGCCGTTTCAGCCGATTGCCCGCGTCAGCGCCGCCCTGAAGGACTCCGAGGATATTGTCGAAAGAGGCAGTTTCCATTTCCGGAAATGCGCGGTGTGCCATTCCCTGGTGGATGACGGAAAGCACCGGGCGGGGCCGACGCTGGACGGCATTTTCGGCAGGAAGGTCGGAACACATCCCGGATACGACTATTCGCCGGCCCTGACCGGCGCCGATATCGTCTGGACTCCGGAGACTTTGTCGCGGCTGTTCGAGATCGGGCCCGACGTCATGCTGCCCGGCACCAAGATGCCGCTTCAGAAGCTGCCGAAAAAGGAAGACCGCGATGCCTTGGTCGAGTTCCTGAAGGCGAAGACGACCGAAAAGCCCGCGCAATGAGGCGGACCGCGATCCGCGTGGCGCTGGTCTTCCTGCTCTTTGCCGGTTTTGCGGCCCGTCCTGCCGGCGCGGCCGACCGTGTTTCCGCCATCGGCACGGCGCTTCAATCGGTTGTCAGCGTTCTGCCGCTTTGGCCGGGGCTGCCGCAAGGCGGCGGTTCGGACGTGCCCGCGGGTTCGGCCCCGGAAGGAACCGGGGTGGTGCTCGATTCGGTTGGCCACATAGCGACGGCGCTGCATGTGGTCGAACGGTCGCTGTCGGTTTCCGTCCGGTTGCCGGATGGCCGAATTCTGCCGGCGGCCCTGATCGCCGGCGATCTGGCGACGGATATCGCCGTCCTGAGGGTCGAAGCCGACCTGCCCGCCTTCGCGGATGCGGGGGAGCCGGCGATCGGCGAACCTGTCTGCGCGATCGGCAATGCCTTCGGCTTCGATCTCTCGGTCACATGCGGCATCGTCTCCGCGGTTCGGAGGACAGGCATGGGGTTCAATGCGATCGAGGATTTCGTGCAGACCGACGCGGCAATGAATCCGGGATCCAGCGGCGGGGCGCTGATCGACGGCGAAGGGCGGCTTGTCGGCATGCTTTCCGCCATCATCACCAAGGATTCCGATGCGGATGCCGGCTTCAATCTGGCCGTCTCCCGGTTGCTGCTTCGGCGCGTCACCGATGATCTCATCGCCCGCGGGAAGGTGGACCGCAGCATCAGCGGGCTCGGCTTCGCGGTGCTTTCCTTGGAGGATCGGCGGACGGGAAGCGGCGTATTGGTGCGCTCTGTCCGGCCGGGCGGTCCGGGGGATGGGGCCGGCCTGCGTGAAGGCGATGTCATTCGCTGGATCGACGGGCGCCGCATGGACCGCCCGACGGACGCGATGACCGCCCTTTTCCTGCGCCGTCCCGGCGAAGAAGCGCGCATCGTTTTCATGAGGGAGGGGAAAGAGCGGGAGGCCCGGTTGGTCCTGGGCGGATTGCAGCAATAGGAAAGGGTAGCGGTTGGGAGGAAATCGCATGCGAATGAAGATTGCCGCGCTTTGCGGGGTCGCCGCTGGCATGGCGCTGTCGCTGAATGGCGCCTTGGCGGACGATTTGAACGCCGCGGGCGAACGTGTCGCGACGGAACATTGTTCCCGGTGCCACGTTGTCAGCGATGCGAACCGGATGGGAGGGATCGGCTCCACGCCGAGTTTCAAGCTGCTGCGCCGGATGCAGGATTGGGAAGAGCGCTACAGCACCTTCTTTGCGCGCAACCCGCACCCGTCATTCGTCACGGTGGAAGGGGTGTCACTGGAACGGGCGCTTCCGCCCAATGCTGCGCCGATTACCCTTACGGTCGGTCAGGTCGAGGCGCTGATGGCTTACATTCGCACCATGAAGGTGGAGTAGCGCCGAATTCGGATGGCGGACATGGACCCGCAACCGGACCTAGTGGCGGATAGGCGCGCCCATCGCCTCGCCCAAGGCGAACACGGCAACGATCGCCAA
>Ga0209475_10005332_pt1 | contig 10596 bp, 9 predicted proteins | sample tdDd471_FD_187128 | JGI IMG/M metagenome (GOLD analysis project Ga0209475, IMG submission 187128) | Marine sediment microbial communities from the Atlantic coast under amendment with organic carbon and nitrate - tdDd47.1 (SPAdes)... | ecosystem: Environmental > Aquatic > Marine > Coastal >...
CCCGAGGAGATCGTTTCCGAGCCCCGCTCCTACACCGGCCAATTCCTCGTCGACCTCCTCGCCCGCCGACCCGCGCGGGCCAGCGCGGCGGAATAGGCCGGCCGGCGCCGCCCACCGGATCGGACCGTCCGCAGAGACCGGTCGCTTCGAACCGGCGATCATGCATAATTGCCCGCCGGCTCCCCGCGATCCGGCGAACCGCAGCCTGGAGCGACAGCATGATCCGGATCCTCGGCGCCCTGCTCGCCTGTACCCTGTCGGCCCTGCCGGCGAGCGGCTCCGCCGTCGCCGCGGACGACGGAACCGTCCTCGTCGTCATCGACGACTCCAATCCCATCGCCTTCGAACGCGGCCACGCCTTCGTCAAGCGGGTTCGCCCGATCATCCTCGACAAGCTCAGGCAACTCGGCATCGAGGCGGTCGACCTGCCGGCGTTGGGCAAGCCGACGCCGTCCGACGAGGTGCCCCGTCTCGACGGCGACGATGCCACGTTGCTCGCATTGGCCGAAAACGATAAAGGCATCCGGGTTTCCCGGGTCGCCGTGGTCGCGTTTCAGATGCTGGCCAAGCAGGTGTCCGATTCCGGTGTCCTGTTTTTGGAGGCGGTGGTGGAGGTTCGAATCTTCGATGTCGGATCCCGATCCGAGGTCGGCGCAAGGAAGACCGTTCAGCACGACCTCGAACCGCTTCCCGAAAGTTGCGGCCGGACATGCGTCCACGAGGCTTTGATGGCGAATGCCGGAAAGGTCGCCACACTCGCAGCCGCGGCCATTTCGGACGCTTTGCCGTAATCCCGCATCGAACGACCGCCGGACCCGGTGCCGAACCGCGTCCATCTCCCTGGCGCGCTGGTTCGAATTCCGCCGCGGCCGGAACATCATCCGTTAGCGATTTGGCGGTATCGTCGCGCCCGACCAACAGATCGGAGCGACGGACCCTATGTTCAGCCTCACTCGAACTGCCCTTCTCGTCGTTGCCGCCCTGTCCGGCGTCCTCGGTCCCGTCCGCGCCGGACAGGACGCCGTGGTGCTGTTCGTCGATGAAGCGGGCCCCGAGAACCTGTCGGAGGGAAACCGCTTCGTCGCCGGGTTCCGCAAGAAGGTCGAGGAAGTCCTGACGCGGTCGGGCGCCCGGGTTGTCGAGGCGAGGCGACTGTTCCGATCGAACGGCGTCGCCTTCGACAAGCAAACGCGCCTGTCGGGAGATCTGGTGCTCAAGGCGTTGGGGAAGATCCCCGCGCCTCGGCCCGATATCGTGGCCGGTTTCAGCGTTTCGGTGAACATCGTGCAATCGGGCGAGACCTTCGTCCCCGTCCTCCGCTTCGCGGGTAGCGCCGTCAGGGCCGAGACCGGCCGGGTGCTCGGGACGTTCGCCCTGAAGCCGGCACGCCTTTCCGCCCTGCCCAAGGCCTGCGACCGGAGATGCCTGACCGGTGCGATCGAAACCCAGGGACTGGCGGTCGCCGCCGAGGCCGGCGAGAAACTCGCGGTGCTCCTGACCTCTCCGGCGGAATCGGAAGCGAAAGCATCGCCGGCGAAGGCCGCCCCGAGCGGTTGCGCGTCCGGAATCGTCGCTCACGAAATCGATCTGGTGAATCTGACCGGGGAGGAAATGCGCGACATCGAGCGGGTTGCGAACGCGCTCAAATGTCATGTGGGACACCGCTTCCTCGATATCGGAACCGACGGCAAGCGGCTGGTTCTCGAACTGGCGGAGTCGCGCGACTGGATGACGCACAACATCCGCCTGCTCGCCAAATACGCCGCCCCGGCCGCGTCCGTCGTCATCAGCGACGGCCGCTTCGTGATCGCCAACGACTAGAGCATCGGGCGGCGTCTTCGGCTTGCGGAACGTGTCGCTTGTTTCTTCCCGCGCACGCCTCCATTGTACGGCCGGATCGAGATCGTGACTCGTGATCCGTCCTTTCATTCGGATCGACCCGGGAACAGCCGATGCGTCTTGTCGAACTTTCGGATCTCTACCGCCTGCGGTCCGCGGGCCTCGTCGACGCCGCCTCGTTTCCCGATGCGGTGAGCCGGGTCCGTGACGATGCCTTCTGGACGGTCTGGGCCCACCGGGCGCTTCTGGCGATCGGGGTCGCGCATGTGCTGGCCGGCATCGTCTTCTTTTTCGCCTACAACTGGGCCGACCTGCCGCCCATGGCCAAATTCGCGATCGTCGAGGTCGCCCTGGTCCTGACCGCTTCCGGCGCCTTGATCGCCGGTATCGGAACCCTTCCCGGCCAGGCGCTGCTGGTCGCGGCCTCGGTCCTCGTCGGCGTCCTGCTGGCGGTGGTCGGCCAGGCCTATCAGACCGGGGCGGATGCGTTCGAGCTGTTCGTCGCCTGGACGCTCCTGGTCCTCCCGTGGACGCTGTTCTCCCGATCCGCGGCGCAATGGTTCACATGGCTCGCGGTCGCCTATGTCGCCGCCTGGACCTATTGCGTTCAGGTGCTGATCCCGATGAAGTGGCTGGACGACGGGAACATGATGCTTCTTGTGGGCGCGCTGCCGGCGGTGGCGCTGATCCTGCGCGAAGCGGCGGTTCGGCTCGGCTTCGAATGGATGGCGGCGATCTGGACCCGCTACCTGCTGCTTTTCGCCGCCATGGGCCATTTCTTCGTGGCGGCCAGCGCCTATGTCCTGAAATTCCATGGTCACGACCCCGCCTGGTCGCTCGCAGTCTTCGGTGTCGCGCTCGCTGTCGGGCTCTGGTTTTACCGCTTGGTGCGGCCTGATTTTCCAGCCTTTTCGTTGCTTGTCGCCTATGGCGGGTTTTTCCTGATGGTGGCGGGCGGCCGGGTGATCTTCGAAGGGTTCGACCGGGAAGTCGTCGCCGGCTTTGCCCTGATGACCCTCTGGTGCGTCGGCATCGCCGGCGGCATGGGCAAGCTGCTTCTCGCGCTGAGGGCGGGCAATCGCGGGAGCGGCGCATGATCGAAATCCCCGCCCTCGCCGAAAGACTCGGCGTCGACTCAGGCCGGATCGCCGAGGTGATGACCGCCCGCGACCGGGAGCACGAGCGCGCCGGTCCGTGGTATATCCAGGCCATCCTCGCGATCGGCGCCTGGGTCGCCGGGTGTGCGCTGATCGGCTTCGCCGGCACGCTCGTCGTAGTCACGTTCGAAATTCGCGAACCGGGCCTGTCGATCGCCGCGGTCGGGCTGATCTTCCTCGCCGGCGGGCTGTTTCTCCTGCTTACCGATGCCGACGGCGCCGGCATTTTCAAGGCCCAGTTCGCGACGACCCTGGCGGCGGCTGGAACGGCGCTGGTCGCCGGAGGGATCGGTTCCGAGACCAAATCGCTGTGGGTGGCGGCCCTGGTATCGGTGGTTCCCGCGGCGCTCGTCGTCTGGAAGGTGCCCGGATTGATGCTGCAGACGCTGACCAGCACCCTGTCGGTCGGATTGTTCGTCGCCGCGGTGCTGAGCGAGCGGACCTATTTTCCGCTCGCGATCCTGTCGCTGACGCTCGCCGCCGGCACCGCGCTCCTGCTCTACCCGCCGCGCATTGAGCTTCGCCCCACATCGGTTGCCCTGCTGTTTGCCGCGCCGCTTGCGATGATCCTCACGGGATATCATTGGTTCCATTGGGCAAGCCAGGGCGACGAATGGCTGTCGCGGGCCATTCACATGGCCCTGTTCCTCTGGATGGTCGCCGTCATCTGGCAGGGCCTCGAAAGCCGGGACAAACGCATCGAGCTTGCCGTCCTTGCGGCAATCGCCCTCGCCGTCGGCGCGATCCTGCCGCCGGGCGGATCGGCGGTGTTGCTGATCATCGCCCTCGCCTACGTCCTGGGATCGCGGCTCCTGGCCGAAGCGGGCATCCTGCTGGAAGCCTATTACCTGTGCCGCTTCTACTACGACCTGCATTTCACCCTGCTCGCCAAGTCGGCGATCCTCACCGCCGTCGGTTGCGCGCTCCTGCTCCTGTGGGCGGCGAGCCGGTGGATCGCAAAGCGGGAGGCGAAATCATGACCTGGCTCGCGCGCGGCATGGTGGTTGTAGGATTGCTCGTGGTGCTGGGCCTGGTCAATTTCGACATCTATTCCAAACAGCGGATCGTCGAGACCGGCCGAGAGATCCTGCTCAGGCTGCGCCCGGCCGACCCCCGCTCGCTCATCCAGGGCGACTACATGGTCCTGCGCTACGACACGTCGCTGTTTCCGAAGCGGGACGTCATGGACGCCCTGCCCTATAGCGGGCGCGTCGTTCTCAGGCTCGATGCCGACAACGTCGCGACCTTCTCGCGCCTCGACGACGGAACCCCGCTTGCCGACAACGAGGTACGCCTCAGGTTCCGCCACCGCTCCAGAACCGGCGAGTTGCGCTACGGGGCGGAGTCTTTCTTTTTCCAGGAAGGACAGGCGAAGCGCTTTTCGAAAGCGAAATACGGCGTCCTCCATCTGGATGCGTCCGGCAAGTCGGTTTTGGTCGCCGTCGCGGATGAAAAATTGGCGAAGATCTCCCCGAAGTGACGGGATGGATCGGTCTGGACCGTTTCTCCTCCGATCGGACAGCCCGACCGATGACCGCGTTGGAAGCAGGCCACCGAGAACCGCAGCTCGGACGGCGGTGAAGATCCGAACCCTCCGTTTGTGAAAATCGAGGGTGGCAAGCAGTCGGAATCGCAGTCGCACGGCCTCATGGGGGCTTAGAGTCGCACCTGCCGCACCTCCGAACCTCCGTCCCAGCAGGCAGCGAATTCCAGAACCTCCTCTATCGTTTCGTCGCGATGGCACGTCGTGGCGATGAACCTGTCGTCGTCCGTTCCATCGCCGATCACAATCCAGTCGACTTTATCTTCCAGGTCCTCGCAGCCCTCACCGCATATGGCGATGAGCGGGACACCTTCCTTCAGGCAGTCTTCGACGAATTGCTTCAGTTTGGAAGGGTCGGAAACGGGAGCGTGGAGCACTATGGCTGGCGGTTTTTTCATTGAGTCAACTTGAAAGCTCATCGGGTATCCCCCCGCGAACCGCGAAATCGAAACGAACCGGCTCGGACAGGATCGCGGGTGCCGAAACGTCCTCCGCGTATCGACCCGACCACTGGGCATTCTGGCATATCTCGAACAGTATTCCGTCCGCTTCAAGCCCCTTCCGAGCTACGGAGATAGCCTCTTCAAACGAGTAGGCGGCAACCTCGAAGCGCACCAATATGCGGGTCTCTCCCTCCATCCCCCTAAGCAGAACATCGAAAGAGGCCAATCTGCGCCTGCCCCGAATGATCCGCCTCAATACACTCGCAATCTTGCGAAGACGCGGGTGAGCGCGGACGAACATGCGACCAGCATAGGCTTCGGACTGTTCCTCCTGCTCCGGATCCTGGCCGCCTTCCCGATGCATCAGCGCATGATGCCCCACCTCATGGTAGAGCGTTTTCTGATGGGCGAGACGAAACACCCATTGCGTCGGAAGGAAAGGCAGCGTGTCGCTCATCCAGACAAGCGTGATCACGTTCAGTTTCGGAAGGAAATTGCCGAGAAAATCATGGTGGGATTTGGCGGCAATGACATAAATTTTCTGAAGTCCGGCAAGATCGCGATCCGGGACGATCTCAAGCCACCGCGCGACATAGCTACCGGCCCGGAAACGGGCGTCTATCTCCCTGTGTTCGAGAATCTCGATATCGCCGAAGCGCGAGATACGAAAATTAGCGCGACTGAATTTCAAAAGGCTTCGAAATCGGCCTTCAACGACCGGATCGCAATTTCCGGCGAGCGAACGATTGATGAAATTCGTGGACTTCGTCTCGTCGAGATCGTGAAGAATCGTTGCCAGCCCCGATATCAGTGAAAGGCCCCCGGGAACGCTGGCTTTCCCGATGTCGATCTTATGCAATTCCTCCAACAACAAGGATGCCGCGGGCTCGCCGATGTCGAAGAGCGTCCGGCAGGCCTCGCTCGTAATTTCAGGCGAACCGGTCAGCAGTCCCTGCTTCAATCGTTTGACCGCCCGAGCGATCGAATTCAATTGTGCCTGCGTTGTCTCCAAAACGACCGCCCAGTTCCGGCTGTGGTTCTTTCGTCTTGCACGTTATACGAAACCGCGTCGCCCGCCCACTCGACCGGTGCGGCCTGACCAGGCGTCTTCCAAAGACATTATTTCTCCTGTCATCCGAAACGCGTCGCAATCGCCCCGACCGTCCCTCGCGCGCGAGCCGCAACTTTCTTCTCGTCACGGGAGACGTTCTGGTCCTTGTTGCTAGCCAAATCGATCAGCCGGTTCTCTGCCCCTCTCGTCGCCCATCTCATTTCGCACACCCGCATCACATTGACCGCGCCCGATTACGATTTCTTAACGCTTGCGGAACACAAATAGAACATGTAGTGTATGTTCGTGATTTGTACCACTTTGATTCACACCGAATTCCAGGATTGAACGGGACGCCCGGCGATGTTGACCCGCAAGCAGCATGAACTTCTGATGTTCATCCACGAACGGCTCAAGGAGTCCGGCGTTCCGCCGTCCTTCGACGAGATGAAGGACGCGCTCGACCTGCGCTCCAAGTCCGGCATCCACCGGCTGATCACGGCGCTGGTGGAGCGCGGCTTCATCAAGCGGCTGCCCAACCGGGCCCGCGCGCTGGAGGTGATCCGGTTGCCCGAATCGGTGACACCCGGCATGGCGGCGCCGCGCGGGCGCGGCTTTTCGCCGAGCGTCATCGAGGGCAGTCTCGGCAAGGCGCCGACGCTGGCCAGGAGCCAACCCGAGGGCGACCGCACCGTCAGCGTGCCGGTCATGGGCCGGATCGCGGCCGGTACGCCGATCTCGGCGATCCAGACCCACAGCCATTCCATCGCCGTACCGCCGGAGATCCTGTCGCGCGGCGAGCATTTCGCCCTCGAGGTGCGCGGCGATTCGATGATCGAGGCCGGCATTCTCGACGGCGACACCGTCGTCATCCAGCGCTGCGACACCGCCAATTCCGGCGACATCGTCGTCGCCCTGATCGACGAAGAGGAAGCGACGCTGAAGCGGCTGCGCAAGAAGGGCGCCTCGGTGGCGCTGGAAGCCGCCAACCCGGCCTACGAGACCCGGATCTTCGGTCCCGACCGGGTCAACGTCCAGGGCAAGCTGGTCGGCCTGATCCGGCAATACTGACGGCTCGCCGTCACGCAGACGGAGTCAATGCCATGGCCGGTGAATGCGCGGCCGGGCGCGACCGGCGAGAACGAAACGCGGGCCCTTCCCGGCCCGCAGCCGCAATGTCGCGGCGCCGCGCGATCTGAGGTCGTCGCGGTCGAAGACCAGGGCCGTCCGCGCGCACCAGTCGGGTGCTGTGAGCGGCGTCACCACGATATCGGCTTCCCTGCAATCGCGGGCGAAAGCGAGCGGCTTGGTGACCCGGGCGATCCGCACCGGTGGCGCCCGTGCCGTGGGTTTAGTCGCCCTGGTCGCGTCCGGCGGCGGTCGCGGTTTCGCTTCCGGTTTTCCCGCCGCGGTGAGAATGCATCCCAATTCGTCGCACTGTCTGCCCGGTCCGAACAGGGCCTTGTCGCGGGCGCTGCGGCCGTCGGCATCGGCCCTCAGCCAGATCTCGCGGCTCAGCCGCTCGCCCCGCCCGCCGAAGAACGACAGCGTTCCGTCCGGCTGCCGGGCCGCGACCATCCAGCCGCTTTCGCTCACCAGAATGTCGAAACCCCGCCGGCTTCCCAACCCCGAAAGCGCCAGTCCCGCCAGCGGCAGCGCGATCATCGCCGCCCCGGCCCAGCGCACCCGGCTGCGCCACAGCGCCAGCCACAAGAGCCCGGCGCCCATCGTCAGCGGCACGAAGGCCGGCACCTGCCCGACCAGCCCGGAGCGGTCGGTCAGCGTCGCGACGTAACGGGCGACGCCGACCAGCCAGTCGATCCCAATCCCCATGGCGTGGAGCACCGGCGGATCGAGCCCGAACGGCATGGCGGCAACCGCGACCAGCCCCAGCGGCATGATCCAGAACCCCACCACCGGCATCGCCAGCACATTGGCGAGGAGCCCGAACGGCGCCAGCCGGTAGAAGTGAAACGCCGCGATCGGCGCGGTCGCGAGCCCGGCCACCAGCGAGGTCACCGCCAGTCCCGCCACATAGATCGCCGCTGTGCGAGCGAGCCGTCCGGCAAGGCCGCTTGCGGCGACGGCTCCCTCGCGCTTGCGCTCGCGCCGGCGCCAGGCCTCGTAGACGGCGATCAGCGCGATCACCGCGGCGAACGACATCTGGAAGCCGGGATTGAGCACCGTCTCCGGCGCCCCGATCATCACCACCAAGGCGGCGAGCGCCACCGCGCGCATGGTCAAGGCCGGCCGGTTGATCAGGATCGCGCCGAAGGCGATGGCCGCCATCACGAAGGCGCGCTGGGTGGCGACGCCGAAGCCGGACAGCAGCAGATAGACAAAGCCGGCGGCGAGCGCGGCCAGCGCCGCCCATTGCTTGATCGGCCAGTTCAGCGCGACGCCCGGAATAGCGGCGAGCAGCGCCCGCAGCGCGAAGAACACGAAGCCGGCCACAAGCGACATGTGCAGCCCGGAGATCGCCAGGATATGGGCGAGCCCCGACCGCCGGAGATCCTCCTGCACTTCTTTCGGGATCGCCCGCCGCTCGCCGGTGATCAGCGCCGCGGCGATGGCGCCGGCCTCGCCGGGGAGATCGACGCGGATGCGATCGGCGAGCCGCCGCCGGAACCGGCCGAGCCCGTGCCAGCCGAACAGCCCGCCCTCCTCCGCCTTCTGGCCCGTCGCGGGTTTCATCTCGCCGAGCACGAAACCGAAGGCGCCGATGCCCTTGAAATAGGCCGAGCGGGCGAAATCGTAACCGCCCGGCAGCGCCGGCCCGCGCGGCCGCTGCAGGCGCGCCAGCCCGGTGACCGTGACCCCCTCGGCGAGCCCGGTGCCTTTCTTCTGCTGGGTGACGACGATGGTCTTTGGCCACGGCTCGGTCCGCCGCCATTTTTCGATTTTTTCGATCCTGATGCGGGCGCGGATGCCCGGCGAACGCGCCTGCAATTCCGTGATCCGGCCGGTGAAGCGGAAGGTGCCGGGCCGCTCGAGCCGCGGCGCCGCAGCCCGGTCGGTGCGGATCTTCGCCGCCGTCGCCCCCGCCGCGGCAAACGCCGCGAGCAGCAGAACCCCGAACCACACCGGCCGCCGCCGCGCCGCAAAAGCCAGAAGCGCCGCTGCCGTCGTCGCGAGCCCCAGCGCCACGAGCGCCGGCTCCCGCGGAAGCTGGAAATAGCCGCCGATCCCGATGGCGAAGGCGACCGGCAGCCACAGGAAGCCGCGGCGGTATTCGAGGTCGTCGCGGATCCCGTCCGCCGCCTTGTTCCACAGGCTCTCGAGGAGGAACCGGATACGGCGGCCGGGCGGGATCCCGGGGACCGGAATCCGCCAGCGCCGCCCGCCGGCGCGGCCGCGCCGGGAAGGCTTCAGAGGGGCTTCGGGTTCGGGACGCACGACAATTACCCGCTTGGGTGAAACCGGAAGCTTATGTTACATGGGCGCCCGCGGCCAAGCCCTCCCCCATTCCTGCAACAGAGCCCCGTCCCATGTTCGACACCGTCGTCACCCGTTTCGCCCCCTCGCCGACCGGATACCTGCATATCGGCGGCGGCCGCACCGCCTTGTTCAACTGGCTGTTCGCGCGCGCCAATGGCGGCCGGATGATGCTGAGGATCGAGGACACCGACCGCGCCCGCTCGACGCCGGAAGCCATCGAGGCCATCCTCGAGGGCCTCAAATGGCTCGAGCTCGACTGGGACGGCGAGCCGGTCTACCAGTTCTCCCGCGCCGACCGCCATCGCGAGATCGCCGAGCGATTGCTGGCCGAGGGCAAGGCCTATCGCTGCTACACCAGCCCCGAGGAACTCGCCGCCATGCGCGAACAGGCGCGCGCCGAAGGCCGCGCGCCGCGCTATGACGGCCGCTGGCGCGACCGCGACGCTTCCGAGGCGCCCGCCGGCGTCGATCCGGTGGTCCGCATCAAGGCGCCGCGCTCGGGCGAGACGGTGGTCGACGACAAGGTTCAGGGCCGGGTGACCTTCCCCAATGCCGACCTCGACGATTTCATCATCCTCAGGAGCGACGGCACGCCGACCTACATGCATTCGGTGGTGGTCGACGACCACGACATGGGCGTCACCCACATCATCCGCGGCGACGACCACCTGACCAACGCCGCGCGGCAGACGATCATCTACGACGCGCTCGACTGGCCGGTGCCGGTCATGGCCCATATCCCGCTGATCCATGGGCCGGACGGAGCGAAGCTGTCCAAGCGCCACGGCGCGCTCGGCGTCGAGGCCTATCGCGACATGGGCTACCTGCCCGCCGCGATGCGCAACTACCTGGTGCGGCTCGGCTGGAGCCACGGCGACGACGAGATGTTCTCGACGGAACAGATGATCGAGTGGTTCTCGCTGGAAGGCATCGGCAAGTCGGCCGCACGCTTCGATTTCGCCAAGCTCGAGAACCTCAACGGCCTCTATATGCGCGCGGCGGCCGACGCCGACATCCTCGCCGCCGTCCACGCGCTGCTGCCGCATCTTGCCGACAAGCAGCAGATCGCCCGGCAGCTCGAAGACGCCGACACCGAGAAGCGGTTCCTGGCGGCGCTTCCGGGCC
>Ga0209475_10005333_pt1 | contig 10593 bp, 9 predicted proteins | sample tdDd471_FD_187128 | JGI IMG/M metagenome (GOLD analysis project Ga0209475, IMG submission 187128) | Marine sediment microbial communities from the Atlantic coast under amendment with organic carbon and nitrate - tdDd47.1 (SPAdes)... | ecosystem: Environmental > Aquatic > Marine > Coastal >...
CTCTACGCCCAACGCGCCGAGCACGACAAAGCCATCCGCGCCGCCCTCCGCGCCGTCGCGATCGCGCCGTTTGATGCCGACCAACGCGAACGGGCAGCACGGGTGGCGCTCATCGCGGAGAACTACGAGCTCGCGAAGCATCAGTTGGAATCGCTGATCATTCTCGAACCGGATCGGGAGGTTCATGTGCGGCGGTTGGAGGCGTTGATGAATAAGGTGGGTGACTGATCAGGGGCAACCTGCGCTATACGCTTTGAGAAACGCGGACGCATCAAAGAAGTCCCAACTCCCGTCACCCGTCAGATCGGCCGACGCGTCCTGATCGAGGAAGGCGACCAAGAATGCGGAAACGTCGAAGAAGTCCAGTTCACCATCGCCACTCATGTCTGCAACACAAACCTGATCCGTGTCGCGATCCACACGAAACACCGTTGGCTCACTCTCAAACCGACCCGTCCCAACAATAAATCGGCCATCGTCTGAGACATCCGTCACGGACTCGAACACCCACCCATCTATACTCGCGCCCTCAGCTTCCAAGAATGCCGAGAGTGACACCGGGTTCTCGTTGCCTGACCAAACCAACGCGATCTGTTCATCAACCGTGCCCGTCTTGTTCGCGTACCCAAATGCTAACGAGCCGTCCTCGCTCATCACGTTCACCAGATACTGGTAAAACAGCTTGGGCGCTACCGCCATGGTCATGTACTCGCCGTCTTGGAACCGGCAAGGCAGCGCGAGATCGCTGAAACCATCACCCGAGTCCTGAAAGATATTTGGGTCCTCGAGCGCAAAGCCGACCCCGATCGTCCCGCTGCTGTTCACGTCATTGATGTACGCATCGTAAGCCGGGGTCGGTCCGGCAGGGTATCGCGTGCTGCCCGCATCCACATCTTCAATGATGCCGACAAAGCCGGGGAAATACTCGTGACCGAAGACCATATCGCCTTCTTCTGTGCAGACGTGCGGGACCCAAGTACTCCCAGGTGCACCGATCTTTTCATATACACCATGAACCCACCTACACGTGACGACCCCAAAGCTGAATCCAAGCACGACGCGCCCATCACCGGTGACGAACCCAGTATTGATGCCCTCACCGGACTCAAGGGCCTGCAAACCCGAATGCGCATACCAGATAAACGCAACGCCGTCATCGCGTCTGTACAACGCAATCACATCGCCAGCATCGCTCATCCCCGAAACACTCCACTCGTTCATATCCGGGAACTGATTGCCACCCCATCCCGAACCAAGATCCCAACGAATCACATAGAGCCCATCGCCCGAGAATACGTTCCCCACCACGCTCGAGCCATCCTCAGATACAAACACAGTTGTCGCATGATCCATTCCTTCCGGGATCTCCAGCGGCAAAACAGTCGGCTGAGCCGCCGCAAGACCCGCAACAGATGCGACACACAAACACGGAAGTACTGTAAGAGCCATAAACATACTCCAATAATTAATCAAATTACGCCCAGCACGAGTCTACATCGATAAATCACGCAGGGATAATAATTTATGACAACAAAACCGTGTCACAGATGAAAGCGTTCAAGTCAGGTTGTGGTGTTCACGCAATCTGCCGACGCGCCCCGCCCTCGTCGAAGGCCATCAGTTCACCCGGGTCTGCTTCCGGTTTCAGCGCCGGGCCCTTGGTGTCCCACCCCGTCCAGCGCTCGTACCGCTCGTGCAGGTCCTTCGCGATCTCCGCGTTGCCCTTGCCCGAGTCCTTGTAATCGATCGGCCGCATCACACGCACACGCGTCGCGCTCCGCATCCACAACGACTCCCACGCGTTGCTCGCATCCGTAGGCGTCCCCTCGATGATTACGGGGAGCACGCGTGCGCCGCTGCGCTGGACAAGCACACCGACACCTGGCGCGAATGGGAGGAGTTTCTTGGCGGGGCGCTCGATGCGTCCCTCCGGGAAGATCCCGATGACGCCGCCGTCGGCAAGGTGCTTGCGGGCGTGACGCAGACCCGTGCGTCCGTGCCGATTCCGTGCGACAAAGATCACGCCCAACCAGTTCCAGAACCAGTTGATCCCCTTGAGTCGCATGTCGTCAGCCATCATCCATCGGATCTTGGTGGGGACGCTCAGGCTCACCAGGATCGGATCGACCCCAGCCGTGTGGTTGCACACCACGATCATGGGTCCCCCCAGATCGTCCAATGCCCCCTCCTCGTGCTCCACGATCAGATCGTGCACCCCACGCGCGTACGCGAACCCGAGAAGGTACAACAACCCATCAAGCGCGCCAAGCTCAGGGGACCACTTGCGCCCATACGCTCGCCCGCCCACAAATCCTGTGGCGACAAGCACTAAGAGCCCAAGCATAATCCAGAGAAAGGTCATCACAAGTATGTTAGCAGTCACAAGTTTTTGGTTCCAGACAAGTTACGAAAATATCGTCATTTGGTGACAATTCCGCACACCCCGATTCCAGATTTCACATTCACCCGTACACTTCCCGTATGAACGATCTGTGGGCACCCAACCGAGAACAGGCCCTCACCCGCGTCGCGCCGCTGGCCGCTCGTGTGCGCCCCAAGTCCCTCGACCAGATCGTCGGCCAAACCCACATCCTCGGCCCGGGCAAGCTCCTCCGCCGCATGATCGACGCGGACACCCTCACCTCCATCATCCTCCACGGCCCGCCCGGCACCGGCAAAACCACCCTCGCCGAGGTCATCGCCAAAGCAACCTCACGCCGGTTCGTGCGCGAGAACGCCGCATCCGTCGGCGTCAAACGCATCCGCGAGATCATCGACGAGGCATCCCGCATCCTTGGCGAACAGAACAAACGCACCATCCTCTTCCTCGACGAGATCCACCGGTTCTCCAAGTCGCAGCAAGATGTCCTGCTCGCTGATGTCGAACGAGGGCTCATCACCCTCATCGGCGCGACCACGGAGAACCCCCTCTTCGCCGTTAACGCGGCGTTGATCTCGCGCTCCACGCTCTTCCGTCTTGAGTCGCTGACGGAAGACGAGACCTGCACGCTCATCGATAACGCGCTGAAACACCCCGACGCGTTTCCCGATCAAACCATCGAGATCACCGAGGACGCCAAACGCGTCTGGGCGATCAAATCCGAAGGCGACGCGAGGCGAGCACTCACCGCGCTCGAGGTCGCCGTCAAATCATCAACAGGAAGTAACGCGCATGTTTCTATGGGATCTGGTGTGGGAAGCCGCGGAGGAAATACTCGAGCGGGTCTGGCCGTGGAGCGGGGATCGGGTCCAAGGGGACGCGCCGACGATGAGCAAGCGTCAGGAAGAACGCCGACGGCGCAAGCACGAGCGGAAGATGAAGCGCAAGAAGCATCAACAACCCTGATCATTGATAAGCAACTCGCCGAGGATTCCATCCAACAGAAACTCGCCGTCTACGGCGACGACGGGCACTACGACACCATCTCCGCCATGATCAAATCAGTCCGCGGCTCCGACCCCGACGCCGCCGTCTACTGGATCGCGCGGATGCTCGACGCGGGCGAAGACCCCCGATTCATCGCCCGCCGACTCGCGATCCTCGCCTCCGAAGACATCGGCAACGCCGACCCGCGCGGGATCATGATCGCCCAGGCCGCATGGGACCTTGTCGAACGCATCGGGATGCCCGAAGCCCGCATCACCCTCTCCCAGTGCGCCACCTACCTCGCGTGCGCCCCCAAGAGCAACGCCGCGTACGCTGCGATCAATGCCGCGATGGACGATGTGAAGAACGGACGCGTCCTCCCCGTCCCCATCTACCTCCGCGACGGCAACACCTCGCCCCGATCATCCGACGACGGTTCCGGGCAGCGCGTCCGCGACCTCGAGGACGAGAAGTACCAGTACAGCCACAACGCCGAGGATCAGCTCACGGGGCAGGACTACCTGGGCGTGGACAAGCGGTACTACGAGCCCAAGGACATCGGCAGCGAAAAAATCCTCAAGGCCTTCCTCGAGAACGCGCGGGCAAAGAAGAACGAACGGAAGAACTCTTGAACTTCAAGGGCAACCGGCGTTAAACGCCACGAGAAACGCGCTCACATCAAAGAAGTCCCACCGGGCATCGCTGTTCAGATCCGCCGAGATCGCCTGCGCGTTCAACCGCTCAATAAACGCGGATACATCAAAGAAGTCCAGCCGACCATCGGGCGCAAAGTCAGCGACGCACCCCCCGATCCCTTTCGTGATCGAGAACCGATCGCGCACATCGCCCTCATTGTTCAGGAACACCGCGTCGAGCCGATCCCCCTCGATCTCGATCACCATCGAACCGAGCTCGTTCACATTCACATTGTTCGCAGGATGATCGTAATCCCCAGCGTCGAGCCGCCCTGAGCTCCCCGCGACAACATACACCGTCCCCTCGTTCGCGTTCAGACCAGCGTTCGGTTTCGCGTATGCACCGTTGCCATCAAACCGCCCATCGCCGGCATCCAACGCCATCGTCTCTGCGTCAAATGTACCAGACAGCCCATAGTGCCCGTTCACCAGCATCGACCGCTCCAGCGTATGGCTGTGACCTGTGAGGACCAGATCCACCCCCGCCGCCTCCATCATGGGCAAAATGTGCGTTCGCACATCGATCGATTCAGGTTCATCGTCCGAGTCGTGCCCCTCAGAGTACGCCGGGTGGTGCCACACACCGATCAACCAGTCCTGCTCAGTCGCCGCCAAGTCCTGCGCGAGCCAGCCAAGCATCGCAGACCCAGGCGTCCGGTCCGACTCCGATGTATCCAAGAACACAAAGTGCACATTGCCATAATCAATCGAGTAGTACGCCTCAGTCCCCGACGCGACACCACCAGCCCGACCATCCCGCGGCAGCGAGAAGATATCAAAGTACGGCCCGGTCTCCGTCGCGACATCCGCAGAGAACACATCGTGATTCCCCAGCGTGGGCCACACCGCGGTATCCCGCAGGATCATCGGGTACATATCAAACACCGCCCGCTGGTGCTCCGAATCGCTGCCCACCAGATACGCGTTGTCGCCCATCGTGACCCACACATCCGCTTCCCCCGGGCCATACCCGAGGAATGCATCACGCACATCGCGTGCATCATCATTCGCCATGCCCGAATCACCGATCGCCCAGATCCGAACACGATCCCGCGTTCCCACAATCGGATGCGTACGAAAGGAGTGCTGCCCATCGCCGCCCGCGAGCACACCGTCCTCGTCGCCGATCGCGTAGTAGTAGGTCGTGCCAGGATCCAGCCCAGCGATCTCCACCGCATGATCCGTCTCAACACCATCACCCAACGCAACCATCGTAAGCTGATCCGGCCCCGTCCCGTACCAAACCCGCGATTCACCCGCGTCAGCCGTACGCCAGCACACCGTCACACCGTGCTCAGTGCTCGATTGCAGATACGGCCCGCGCAACACAAACTCATCACCAGAAGGCAAGCCGGACAGCATGCCCACAACAACCATTGCGGTACCAAACATAAGAATCCTCCTTGTCATACATCGCACACAAAGTATCACGATACCACAAAACACCCCTACCATCCCGCGTGAATCACCAGCCTGATAAAAATGTACAGCGCAGGACTGCCAAGCAGCGACTCAGCGAGCTCAACTCCACCGAGCAGACTCAGCACGCCAAATCCATCGCCCCCCACCTCCTCAACGATCCCACGCTCTCCCCCGCCTCCACCATCCTCGCCTACGCATCCTTCGGCAACGAACTCTCCCTCGACCCCTTCATCACCGCCTCCCTCGGCGCGGGCATACGCATCGCGGTCCCATCCATCGATTGGGCGTGTAAGTCGATGTGCGCCAAGCAGATCACAAATCTGGACGCCGATCTCATACCAGGCCGATACGACATCAGGGTCCCCCGCGAGGGGTGCCCCGTGGTGGAACCCGAACAGATCGATGTGATCCTGGTCCCCGGGCTCGCCTTCGATCGGGCCGGCAATCGGCTCGGACGCGGCGCGGGGTTCTATGATCGCTTCATCAGCGCCCTGAAGGACTCAGGGCACAACCCCACCCTCATCGGGGTGTGCCATCACGCACAGATCGTCGAATCGGTCCCCACCGAGCCACACGATCACCGCGTCGATCGCGTCATCACAGAACTCGGCCCGCTCGATCCCGTATAACTCCATCGAGCAACAACACGCCTCGCGACCCAAAGGACCCACGGATGAGTCTTCCCAGCCAATCCTCACGCAACACATTCACGATCATCCCAGGTCTACTACCGCCGATCCCGCAAGGGCCCGCTCGGACGCATCGGCGCCGCGATCGTCGTCCTCCTGATCATCGTCGGGCTCTGGTACTTCCTGATCCGCCCCAACGCCGACGCCACCCCAGAGCAGGGCGAACAACTCGCATCCAACACGGACACGGATCCGCAGGAACCCAACTCGCTCGCGAACTCAATCACGAACGAAGAGGATCGCCCCACACGCCCCCTCCCCGGATCGGGTCAACGCCGCGACACATCCGAAGAGGTCTCCCGTGCGCTCGGGTCCAACACAAACCAGCCCCAGAACAACTCAGACCCAATCGAAATCAGCAACCGCGCCCCCAACTCCGCTGCGCCAACCAACACCGATATCCTCGACGCCGCATCGCGTCAGGCAAACAACGAATCCACGCCGACGAACACCAACAGCGACCCCGCCCGTCAGCCTCAGGTTGAGGACCGACGCACCGCCAATCGTTCAGGGGTCGAGATCCAGCTCGATTCCGCTCGACGACTCGTCAACCAGAACGATCGCGTCGGCGCTCGCGCCCTCCTCTCAAGAACACTGCTCAACGCGAACCTCAACGCATCCGAAGCACAGCTTCTCCGTGACGAGCTCACAGTCATCAACAACCGCCTCGTCTTCTCCCCAACAGCAGACCCGCGCGACCCGATGACCGAGGAATACAAGGTCCAGTCCGGCGATTCGCTCTCCCGCATCGCAGGACGCCGCGAACTCGCCACACACTGGAAGTTCATCGCACGCGTCAACCAGATCTCCGACCCCTCACGCATCCGCCTCGGCCAGACCCTCAAGCTCGTCCGCGGCCCCTTCCACGCCATCGTCGACAAGTCCGACCACCGCATCGACATCTTCCACGGCTCACCCGCCGACCCATCTTCCTGGCTCTACATCCGATCATTCGATGTCGGGCTCGGCGAAGCCGACGGCACACCCGTCGGCGAGTTCGTCGTCTCCGCCAACAAGCTCGAAAACCCCGGCTGGGTCAACCCCCGCGACGCACGCGAGCAGTATGACCCCGACGACCCCAAGAACCCCATCGGCGAGTACTGGATCGGCCTCACCGGCGTCGGCGAGTCCGCCTCCCACACCTCCTACGGCATCCACGGCACCATCGACCCCGACTCCATCGGCGGCGACCAATCCATGGGCTGCGTCCGCCTCGCCAACGGCGACATCGACCTCGTCTACGAGATGCTCGCCGAGCACATCAGCCGTGTGCTGATCGTACCGTGATCTTGTCCCTCCCCGCGCCCCGCGAGGAGATGGCACGCCGGAGGTGGATCGGATGGGATCTTAAATAGCAATCTCGCACCACCAATCAGTTAACTGGTTCAAACAACACACGATCAAGATCGCTTTGATCATGCTGGGTATCGGTGTCGCACTACCACCGATCACGCATCTGCTCGCCCAAGTTTGGGTGAACACATACCACCAGAACAACCCCGGTGTACACCAAGACACGATGCTCCTCGCATATCTGACTTGGCTCGCCTCAATCGGACTCGGACTTGTTCTGGGCTGCACTGGATTCTCATTGCTCGTGATGATCGCGGTCCAAAGAATCTGCAACATAAAGATGTAACTACCCACCCAACTCCGTCTCACTCACGGCAGGCGTCGCCTCATCCGTCCGCGCCGCCTGAATCACCCGCTGCGCCAGCTCACGCCGCCCCATCACCAACGCCACGCACATGTACCGCGGCACATACCCCTCCGGCAGCGTCTGACCGTGCGGCCAACGCTTCGCCTGCACCAACGCCGGCAAGGGCTCGCCCGCCGGGCGCTCCGGCTCGAGCGCGATCGTGTAGCTCCCGAAGTCCACGCACACGCCCTGGCGTTTGAGATCGTGCGTCTCCACCTCGGGACGCCCGGAACCCAGGAAGCCGTAGTAAAACAGGTCCAGCCGCCCCGGCACCAGACGCGCATACACCGGCCAGATCAGCTCCGCGCACACCAAGCCGCTGACCATCGCCGCGCCCGTCATCGCGTAACCCATGAACCCCGTGTTCTTCATCAGCGCGCCCCAGCCGCCCATCAGCAGACTCATCAGCTGCAGCAGACCCGCCGTGCACACGATCCCGCCCACGACCGCCGTCCACCAGAACGCCTTGCCTCGTTTCACCCCGAACCACGGGCGGACGAGGATGGGCTCGAACCCGCCCCGCACCGATTCCAGATCACCCGGGCTCACATCCTCCTTCTCCTCGGCCTGAGCGTGCACCGCCGCCTCGACCCATCGAACAAGCCGGTCACTGCGCCGCTTCTTCGGGATCACCGCCCGCACGCGGTAGCGTGAATCGCTCTCGTTTCGAATGAGCCCAACCCCCTTGTAGTTCGATCGATTGACGCGCCGCAGCATGAAAATCCCGACCAGCATCACGCCCGCCGCAATCACCCCCGAACTGACCCCCGCGACCCAGACCGGAGCCCCCACGAGGTTCAGCAATCCAAAATACACCACCACCGGGATGAGGAACAACATCGCAAACCCCTGCGTGGCGATGAGCGAAACCAGCGCCCCCGTCGACCCGACAGCCGAGAACTCGTGCCCGATCCGCTCGCTCACCGAGAGTCCACGGTCAAAGTCGGGCGCATCGGTCATGTCGGCTGGCGTGCTCATCAGCGCAATATACCACGCTGAGTGGCCGAGCCCACCGCAACCAGCCACACCCCGCCCGGTAGGAACCACAACACCGCCGCCGAGGGGGCGAAGCGAACGGAGCCAACTTTGCACACAACCACACTCCGCACCACGCGCCGCCTCATCGGCGCGATCTGCCTGCTCGTCCTCGCCCTGCCCGCCCAAGCCCAGCAAGAGGCCATCGCACCGTTCGAGCGCATGATCGACGGCGAGTGGATCCTCGGCTCACTCCTCAACGGCACGGTCCAGCACGACCAGTGGCGCTGGGGCCCCGGCAAGCACTCCATCATCGGATACACACGCAATACCAAGGATTTCGGCCAGTCGACCTCCGGCATCTACCGCATGATCTACTGGCACCCAACCCAACAGCGCCTCAAGCTCCTCGCCATCGCACGCGGCGGGCTCACCTCAGATGGCGATGTCACACTCGACGACAACAGCGATGTCCACTTCGACCTCACGCTCTACTACAGCGACGAGACCAGCAAGGCCTACCAGGTCGACCCCGTCCGTCACCTCCAGTACGGCTGGTTCTTCGAAGACGACAACAGCTACCACGCCCGCTGGTACGAGGACCGCAGCGGCCAACGCGAGATCCTCAGCGGCTGGCACTACACCCGCCACGAGCGCGATAACACGATCCACGACGAACCGCTCAAGCCCCTGACCCACTTCAAACTCGTCGAGACCATGCTCGGCGACTACAACGCCGGCGACGCAACCCTCACCCTCACCCGCATCCCCCATGCCCACGCCCTCCGCCTCCAGACATCATCCCCCGATGAATCCACGGAGGGCGTGCTCTACTTTCACGAGGGAACCGACCGTATCCAGTACCTCGGCCTCCGCAGCACCGGTGAAGTAGACGAAGGCACCGTCACCCTCACCGACAACGGCGCGATCCGTATCCATCTCGACGAGGCCGACACATCCATTACCCTCAAGCCCGAAGCCGATGACGCGCTGTCCTGGCAAACAACCGCCCCCCAACGGCCATCGCCGACGATCTATCACCGCGTCAGGGACAACTGATCACGAGACAATCAAATCGTCCGGTGCCCGCAGGTGCTCAGGCGCAGGCGAGTACGGATCCAATCCACACCGAGAGATGCTTGAGGTGCCGTGCGTCATGCGCGATTTGAGGTCAATCTCGCCACTTCCACCATCGGCGATCCCCGGGGAGCCATTTGGGGGTAGCGACAGCCCGCTATTGAGCGCACAAACCCTGTTTCACAAGGGTTTACACCCCAAAACTCCCCCTCCCAAAACAGCGCAATCCGCCACCGCCCAACCTACAATACACGAGCCAAAAACAACTCCCAAAATCGCCCGCGCAGCGACCAAGAGCACGCGCAAAGAAACACCACACATGAGCGAACAAGCACCCGACCCGGCAACCACCAAAAACGCCTACTCATCAGACCAAATCAAGGTCCTCGAGGGGCTCGAAGCCGTGCGGAAACGCCCCGGCATGTACATCGGCGGCACCGGGCTCAACGCACTCCACCACCTCGTCTACGAGGTCGTCGATAACTCCATCGACGAAGCCATGGCCGACTTTGCCACCTTCGTCTCCGTCATCGTCCAGGCCGACGGCTCAGTCAAGGTCACCGACGACGGGCGAGGCATCCCCACCGATCCCGTCAAAAACGACGACCCCAACACCAACGGCAAACCCGCTGTCGAAGTCGTTCTCACCAAACTCCACGCAGGGGGCAA
>Ga0209475_10005337_pt1 | contig 10585 bp, 8 predicted proteins | sample tdDd471_FD_187128 | JGI IMG/M metagenome (GOLD analysis project Ga0209475, IMG submission 187128) | Marine sediment microbial communities from the Atlantic coast under amendment with organic carbon and nitrate - tdDd47.1 (SPAdes)... | ecosystem: Environmental > Aquatic > Marine > Coastal >...
CGATCAGTTCTGGCCCGATCAGTTCTGGCCCGATCAGTTCTGGCCCGATCAGTTCTGGGCGGTCTTCATCGCCTGCACCTCGGCGACCAGTTGCTCGCGGCGCTTCTCGATGTCGTCCAGGTCGCGCTGGCAGTGGTCGTCCAGCGCGGACTGGCCAGGCGACTGCTCGGCCTCGCACAGCGCCCAGCGCAGCTTGCGCCAGGCTTCCATGTCCTGGTCGATCTCGACGGCACGCCGCTCGGCGAACGCCTTGCGGGCGGCCGGGCCGGCGGAGGCCGATGGCGCCAGGCCGACCGTCACCGCGGCCGGAAACTCGTAGACGTCGGTGCGCTGCGCCATCCCGGTCGCCAGCGCCGGCAGGCCGCCCAGCAGCAGGAACATCGCGCCGGTGGCCGCCTGCCCCTGCTTGGCCTCCGACGATTCCTGCGACGTCAGGTAGCGGGTGGTGGCCGGCCCGCCTCCGGCCGGCACGCAGGTCAACTCGACGACCCGGGCGTTCCGCGGCAAGTGCACGGTCCCCGGCGCATCCAGCATCGCGCCCCATTCGGGCCTGGTCCGCGACCGGTTCATCAGCAGCGCCTGGGCCGAGCAGCGCGCCGAGCCGCCGTCGGCGGCGACCGAGACCGGCTGCATCCGCACGTCCCCTTCCATCACTTCGCCGTTCTTCGGGGTCGTGCCACAGCCGGCGACGGCCAGAGCCAGGCCGACGACAATCGTTGTGCGAAACATCCTTTCCTCCCTGCGTCTTTTCAGTGTTTTCCAGCGTCTATAGGCCAATTCTCCGACCCTCGCCATCGGCATGTCGCAGACCGCCGACGTCGCCTTGTCGCCGCCTTGTCGCCCGCCCGGCCGTGGTCTAAAACCGCCGGAAACCTCGAACGAGCGCAGCAGGGAGGCATGCCCATGGCCGCCGACGGCCAACACGCCCGCACCGGTCCCCTCGCCGGGATCACCGTCGTCGACGTCAGCCGTATCCTGGCCGGCCCGTACTGCACCCTGCTGATGGCCGAGCTCGGCGCCCGGGTGATCAAGGTCGAGACCCCGGAGACCGGCGACGACGCCCGCCACTACGGTCCGTTCGTCAACGGCAAGTCGGCGTATTTCCAGTCGATCAACCGCGGCAAGGAGAGCATCGCCCTCAACCTGAAGAACGCCGACGACAAGGCGATCTTCGAGGCGCTGCTGGAGAAGGCCGACGTCGTGGTCGAGAACTTCCGGCCGGGCACCATGGAGAAGCTGGGCTACGGCTGGGACGCCCTGCACGCCAGGTACCCGCAGCTGATCTACGCCGCGGCCTCCGGCTTCGGCCACTCCGGACCGGACATGACCCGACCGGCCTACGACATGGTCGTGCAGGGCATGGGCGGCATCATGAGCGTGACCGGCCACGAGGGCAGCCCGCCGACCCGCATCGGCATGTCGATCGGCGACATCGGCTCCGGCCTGTACGCCACCGTCGGCGTGCTGTCGGCGCTGTACCACCGGGCGATCACCGGCGAGGCCACCAAGGTCGACATCGGCATGTTCGACTGCCAGCTGGCGCTGCTGGAGAACGCCGCGATGCGCTACTTCACCTCCGGCAAGGCCCCCGGCCCGCTCGGTGCGCGGCACCCCTCGATCACGCCGTTCGAGGCGTTCGAGACCGGCGACGGCTACATCATCATCGCCGCCGGCAACGACGGTCTGTTCCGCAAGCTGGCCGACGGCCTCGGCAAGCCGGAATGGAAGGACGACCCGCGCTACGTCACCAACCCGAAGCGGGCCGAGCACGTCGAGCAGCTGAAGGCCGAGCTCGAGGCGATCCTGAAGACCGACACCACCGAGCACTGGATGGGCGTGCTCGACGCCGCCGGCGTTCCGGCCGGGCCGATCAACGACATCGGCCAGGCGGTCAACTACCCGCAGGCGGCGGCCCGCAACATGATCGTCGACGTCGAGGACCCGATCACCGGGCCGATGAAGGTGATCGGCAACCCGGTCAAGATCTCGGGCTTCCCCGACCCCACTACCCGCGATCCGGCCCCCAACCTGGACCAGGACCGCGCCAAGATCCTGAAGGAGATCGGACGATGAACCTGATGGTAAGCGATCTCGACTACGGCCAGGCGCCGTCGCTCGACCAGAACCTGGATCCCTACGCCCTCGCCAAGGCCCTGTCCGGCCGCCACCTGATCGGCGGCGAGCTGGTGCCGGCGGCATCCGGCAAGACCTTCGAGGTGATCTACCCGGCGACCGGCGAGATCATCGGCTTCGGTGCCGCCGGCGACGCCGAGGACGTCGACCGGGCGGTCGCGGCCGCCGTCGAGGCCCAGAAGTCGTGGGCCAGGATGCGGGCCCGCGACCGCGGCAAGCTGCTCTACAAGTGCGCCGAGGCGCTGGAGAGCCACGTCGAGGAGCTCGGCCGGCTGATCGCGCTGGAGACCGGCAAGGCGCTGCGGACCGAGAGCCGGGTCGAGGCCTCGATCCTGGCCGACGCCTTCTACTTCCACGCCGGCCTCGGCTCCGAGCTGAAGGGCGAGACCGTCCCGCACCACCCGGACATGCTGACCATCACGGTCCGCGAGCCGATCGGCGTGGTCGGCGCGATCATCCCGTGGAACGTGCCGCTGCTGCTGATGGCCCTGAAGATCGCCCCGGCCCTGCTGGCCGGCAACGCGGTGATCGTGAAGTCGGCCGAGGAAGCGCCGCTGACCGTCTTGCGGGTCTGCCAGATCATGAACGCGGTGCTGCCGGCCGGCGTGTTCCAGATGCTGTCGGGCTTCGGCCCGGAGTGCGGCGCCCCGCTGGTGGCGCACAGACAAGTCGGCAAGGTGACCTTCACCGGCTCGGTCGAGACCGGCAAGATCGTGTACAGGACCGCCGCCGACAAGCTGATCCCGGTGACCCTGGAGCTCGGCGGCAAGTCGCCGATGATCGTGTTCGACGACGCCAACATCGACAAGGCGGTCGACGGCGCCGTGGTCGGCATGCGCTTCACCCGCCAGGGCCAGTCCTGCACGGCCGCCAGCCGGATCTTCGTGCACGACAAGATCTACGACGAGTTCGTCGCCAAGCTGCGCGCCAAGGTCGACGCCATGGTGATGGGCGACCCGCTGGACGAGAAGACCGACATCGGCACGATCATCTCGCCCGAGCAGTTCTCCAAGGTGCAGGGCTACATCGAGCACGGCCGCAACGAGCCGGGCTCCAAGCCGATCGAGTGCTCGGCCATGCCGACCGACCCGAAGTTCAAGGACGGCCTGTTCGTCCGGCCGGTGGTGTTCACCGAGATCGGCCACGACAGCAAGCTGGCCCGCGAGGAGATCTTCGGCCCGGTGACCTGCATCTTCCGCTGGACCGATCGCGAGCAGGTGCTGGCCGCCGCCAACGACACCGAGTTCGGCTTGGCCGCGACCGTGTGGACCAACGACCTGCACGCCGCCCTGAACTTCACCGAGAAGCTCGAGGCCGGGTTCGTGCAGGTGAACCAGAACCTGGTGGTGCAGCCGGGTCTCAGCTACGGCGGCGTGAAGAACTCCGGCCTCGGCAAGGAAGCCACCCTCGAGGCGATGCTGGAGCACTTCACCCACAAGAAGACCATCATCTTCAACAAGACCTGACGCGTGGCGGAGACGCCATCCGCGCCGACCAGCGGCGGGACCGGTCCCGGAAAGGGGACCGGCTCCCGCCGCAGCCGTTTCGTGGTCTGGGGGGTGCTGGCGCTGCTCGCCCTGAACGCGCTGGCGGCCGGCGGCATCCTCTGGCTGCGCAGCTCGGTCCCGTCGATCGACGGCCGGCTCGACGGGCTGGCCGGGCTGCACGGCCCGGCCGCGATCACCCGCGACTCCCGCGGCGTCCTCTACATCACTGCCGATAGCCCCGCGGACGCCAGCTTCGCGCTCGGCTTCGCCCACGCCCAGGACCGGCTGTGGCAGATGGAGCTGATGCGGCGGATCGGCGCCGGCCGGCTCGCCGAGATTGTCGGCGATGCCGGACTGCGGGCCGACCGGATGACCCGCACGCTCGGTCTGTACCGTCTGGCGGAGGCCAACCTGCAGCGCCTGTCGCCCGAGGCGCGCGGCCACCTCGAGGCCTACGCCGCCGGCGTCAACGCCTATCTGGCCACGCGCTCGGGCCCGCTGCCGCCCGAGTTCGTGCTGCTGCAGGTCGCGCCGGAGCCCTGGAAACCCGCCGACAGCCTGGTCTGGGGTCGGCTGATGGCGCTGCAGCTGTCCGGCAACTGGTTCGGCGAGATCCTGCGCGCCCGGCTGCTGCAGGCCGGCCTGACCCTCGCAGACCTCGCCACGCTGTGGGCGCCGCTGGACGGCGCGGCAGGGCTGGCGGACACCCGGCAGAGCGCCGCCACGGAGATCGCTCCCGCACGACTGGATGCTCTCGCCGCGGCGCTGCCGGACGTACTGGCACCCCGGTTCGCCTCCAACGCCTGGGTTCTCGGCGGCTCGCGCACGCCGACCGGCAAGCCGGTGCTGGCCGGCGACCCGCATCTCGGCTTCTCGGACCCCAATCTCTGGACCCTGGCCCGGGTCGAGGCACCCGGCTACACGCGGGTCGGCGCCTTCGTTCCGGGCGTGCCGTTCCTGCTCATCGGGCACAACGGCCGGGTCGCCTGGTCGATGACCACCACCCACTCCGACAGCCAGGACCTGTTCGTCGAGACCGTCGACCCGACCGATCCCTCCCGCTACCTGACGCCGGACGGCAGCGCCGCGTTCGAGACCCGGGCCGAGGTCATCCGGGCGGGCGAAAAGACCGTCGAGCTGCCGGTTCGATTGACCCGGCACGGGCCCGTGGTTTCCGACATCACCGACGGTGCCGCGGCCGAGGGCACGGTGCTGGCCCTCGCCTCGCCGATCCTGCGCGAGGACGACGACACCGCCGAGGCCCTGTACCGGATGGGCGAGGCCGAGGACGCCGATACCTTCGTCGCTGCGCTGCGCGGCTTCCAGTCGCCCGAGCAGAACATCGCCTTCGCCGACACCAACGGCCGGATCGGCCTCGTGTCCGCCGGCCGGGTTCCGGTTCGCAGGGCCGGCGGCGGCTTCCTGCCGGCCGACGGCCGGTCCGGCGACGAGGACTGGATCGGCTGGGTGCCGTTCGAGGCGCTGCCGCAGATCCGCGATCCCCAGGACGGTCTGATCGTCAGCGCCAACAACCGGCTCTGGAACCCGGCCGAGGACCGCAGCTTCGGCCAGGATTACGATGCCCCCTATCGGGCCGAGCGGATCCGGGAGCGACTGGCGGCGTCGGACGGTTCGCTCGACGCCATGGCGGCGCTGCAGCTCGACACGGTCTCCCCGTTCGCCCGCGAGGTCGTGCCGATCCTGCTGCAGCAAGTCACCGGCCTCGCCCCCGACAAGATCACGCGGACGGCGCTCAACCTGCTGGCGGCGTGGGACGGCGACATGGCGATCGCGCGGCCGGAGCCGGTGATCTTCGCGGCCTGGACGGCGGCGCTGCACGACCGCCTGTTCCTCGACGACCTGGGCCCGGCGCTGGCGCGCTACCGGCGCATCCGGTCGGCGACCCTGATCCGCATCCTGACCCGCGAATCCCGCTGGTGCGACGACCGCCGGACGCCGGCCACCGAGACCTGCCCGGATACCGTCGCCGGCGCCCTGTCCGAGGCCCTGGCGGCCATGACCAAGCGGTTCGGCGCCGACATCGCGAAGTGGCGCTGGGGCGACGCGCACCAGGCGGTGTTCGAGCACCGTGTGTGGAGCCAGGTCCCGGTCGTCGGCAACATTCTGGAACGGCGCGCGGTGACCGGCGGCGGCGACTACACGGTCAGCCGCGGCAGCTGGTCCTGGGGCGGCAACGGCCCGATCGCCTTCCCGCAGGGGCACGGAGCGTCGCTGCGGATCGTCTACGATCTCGCGGACCTCGACCGCTCGCGTTTCGTGGCCGCCCTCGGCCCGTCCGGCAACCTGTTCTCGCCGTACTTCGCGTCCTGGCAGAAGGATTGGGTAGCCGGCCGGAGCTTCACGATACCGCCGCAACCGGACGTCGCCCGCGCCCAGCTCGAGCTGCGGCCGGAGTAGCCGTTCAGAAGCGGATCTTGGCGCCGACCGTGAACTTCTGGTCCAGGCGGCTCTCCCCGAGCCGGCCCTCGCGCTCGGTCTCGCCGAGATACATCGCGCGGTATTCCGCGGACACCGCCCAGGTATCGCCGAGATCGAAGTCGGCGCCGAACCCGATCAGCGCGGTCGGCGCCATGTCGCGGCGGATCGTCGGATCGCTGTCGGACGCCGCGCCGGCCTCGGCATCGCCGAGGTAGCTCACCCCGATGCCGCCGATGATCCGCGGCGTCACCAGGGTGCCGGTCTCGAAATCGTAGGCCCCCGAGACCAGGAAGGAATAGCCGCCGGCGCGCTCGAGCTGCGGCTTCGTCGGACCGGAGGTGAAGGTAATGATGTCCCGCGGCGAGATCCGCGAGAAGGTCAGCCCGAAATCGACCTTGGAAGGATGCGCCTCGTCCGCCGCCCGGTTGCCGAAACCGTTCGGCGCCTCGTCCGGGCCGCCGACAACGTACCACGTCGCGCTGTCGGGAGAGCGTTCATCGGCCAGCGCGGATGTGCCCGGAATCAGGACGATTCCGACGAACGCTGCCGTCAGGGCCGAAAAAAGAAAGCTTCGATGCGGTTGTGCAGCCAAGGCGCCGCCCTCCGCGTATCGGCGGCGACCGGGAGTCCCAGGTACGCAGCCGAACGTTGCATTCCCCTTACCTCCCTGGACGTTCTCTATCACGGGAGGCGTCGAAAGCCAACGTAACTCCGCCGTTCCAGGGATAGACTACACTGAGGTCCCTAACGAACTCTTGACGTAGATCACAGAGCCGCCCGCCGGCTTTCCCGTGCCGCGAGACCCAGACATGCCGCTTCCGGTCAGTATCGACGACATCCGCGACGCCGCCGCCATCATCGCCGGATCGGTGGTGCGGACGCCCACCGTCTACACGCCCAGCCTCTCGAAGATGTTCGGCTGCGAGCTTTCGCTGAAGCTCGAGACCCAGCATCACACCAGCTCGTTCAAGGAGCGCGGCGCCCTGGTCAAGCTGACCGGGCTGACCGCCGACGAGCGGCACCGGGGCATCATCGCGATGTCGGCCGGCAACCATGCCCAGGGCGTCGCCTACCATGCCGCCCGGCTCGGCATCCCCGCCACGATCGTGATGCCCGAGACCACGCCGTTCTCGAAGGTCGAGCGTACCCGGTCGCACGGCGCCCGCGTGGTCCTCAGCGGCCGCACCCTGGCCGACTGCCGGGCCGAGACCGACCGCCTGATCGCCGAGCACGGCCTGGTGCTCGTCCACCCGTACGACGACCCCGACATCATCCGCGGACAGGGCACCGTCGGTCTCGAGATCATCGAGGCGGCACCGGATGTCGACACGCTGGTGGTGCCGATCGGCGGCGGCGGCCTGATCAGCGGCATCGCGATCGCCGCCCGGGCCCTGAAGCCGGGAATCCGGGTCTTCGGGGTACAGGTCGACAGCTTTCCGTCGATGTATCAGGCGATCCACGGCCTGCCGCCGACCTCCGGCGGCGCGACCCTGGCCGAGGGCATCGCCGTCAAGTATCCGGGCAAGCTCACCCAGCCGGTGGTGAGCGACCTGGTCGAGGACATCATCCTGGTCCCGGAGCGCGCCATCGAACGCGCCGTCCAGGTCCTGATCGAGGAGCAGCGCCTGGTCGCCGAGGGCGCGGGTGCCGCCGGGATCGCCGCGCTGATCCACGCGCCCGAGCGATTTGCCGGGCATCGGGTGGCGACGGTGATCTGCGGCGGCAACATCGACTCGCGGATCCTGGCCTCCGTCATGATGCGCGGGCTGGTCCGCGACGGTCGCCTGGTCCGCCTGCGGATCGAGATCTCCGACGAGCCGGGCATGCTGGCCACCGTCGCCAGCGTGATCGGCGAGACCGGCGGCAACATCGTCGAGGTCTATCACCAGCGGCTGTTCCAGGACGTGCCGGTGAAACAGGCCGAGCTCGACACCGTGGTCGAGACCCGCAACGCCGAGCACGTGCGCGAGATCATGTCGCGGTTCGCCGCGCTCGGCATGAACGCCCGGCTGCTGGGAAGCAGCGCGATCGACGGCGAGGTGATCTGATTCCCGCCGGCCGGCGGTCGCGTCACCCGCGGCTCAGGCCAGACCCTGGTAGTTGCCGCGCCAGTACACCAGCGGCGGCGCCTCGCGAAGCACCTCGGCACGCAGCACCCGCCCGACCAGGATGATGTGGTCCCCGCCGTCGTGCCGGGCGTGGACCCGGCAATCCAGGGCGGCCAGCGCATCGTTCAGGATCGGCGCGCCGGTTTCCCAGGTGGTCGTGCCGTCGTTCACGAAGCGCGCCGCCACCGGGTCGGCGAACCGCGCCGATATCGAGGCCTGCCCGGCGGCCAGGATGTTCACCGCGAAGCAGTCGCTGGCCGCGAACGCCGGGCCGCTGCCGGCCGCCCGGTCGAGACAGAACAGCACCAGCGGCGGGTCGAGCGACACCGAGGTGAAGCTGTTCACGGTCAGGCCGCTCGGCCGGCCGGCCGTCGTCCGTGTGGTCACGATGGTCACGCCGGTCGCGTAGCGCCCGAGCACGGCCCTGAAGGCAGACGGATCGATCGACATGCGAAGGGCCTCGGGTGTCTGGCGAGCGTATGCTTCATATCGCGTGATTCCGCGATACTCAAACCGGCAAACGTCGGGGGACGGTCGGTACTCGGCGAAAAGCTCGCGACCGCCGCATGTTGCGCGACCGTCTTGGCAATTCAGCTAAATTAACGAATTATAAGACTATAGAAGGGACCATGCGCCCGGGGACGTCGGACAAGGGAGCCGGCCATGTTCGTTATCATCGGCTGGGTTGTGGTGCTGGGCAGCGTGCTCGGAGGCTTCGTGCTGATGGGTGGGCACCTCGCCGCGCTCTTCCAGCCGTTCGAGCTTCTGGTGATTGGCGGCTCCGGCGTCGGCGCCTTCATCGTTGCCAACCCGAAATTCGTGCTCGGTCAGACCGGACGCGGGTTCAAGGCGGCGTTCAAGGGCCCGACCTACTCGAAGGAAGACTACCTTGAGCTGCTTTCGCTGCTGTACGCGATCTTCAAGCTTGCGAAGACCAAGGGCATGCTGGCGATCGAATCGCATATAGAGCGCCCCGAAGAGAGCAGCCTCTTTCAAGCTTTTCCCCGATTTTCCTCGGACCATCATGCGCTCGAGTTCCTGTGTGACTACCTGCGAATGATGACCCTCGGAACCGACAACCCGCACGAACTCGCCGACCTGCTCGACGAGGAACTCGAGACCCACCACGCCGAGGATTCTCAGATCCAGAGCGCCGTGCAGACGCTGGGCGACAGCTTTCCAGCGCTCGGCATCGTGGCCGCCGTGCTGGGCGTGATTCACACCATGGCCTCGATCACCGAACCGCCGGAAGTGCTCGGCAAGCTGATCGGCGGCGCGCTGGTCGGAACCTTCCTCGGGATCCTTCTATCGTACGGCATCGTTTCCCCCCTGGCCGCCAACATGGGCGCGACGTTCATGGCCGACTCCAAATATCTCGGCTGCATCCGGGCCGGCCTGCTGGCGCACGTCTCGGGTTACGCTCCCGCTGTGTCGGTGGAGTTCGCCCGCAAAGCCCTGATGTCGAAGGACCGACCTTCGTTCTTCGAAGTCGAAGAAGCGGTTGCCGCGCTGCCGCCGGTCTGAGGATGATTCGGGCTACCGATTGAAATCCGATGTCCTGGCCCCGACCTTGCAAAGCAGTCGGGGAGCGGAAACTTGAGGAAGGTGCCGGTCGGTGGACAACCACGCGACAATCGTCATCAAGAAGGTCAAGAAGGGTGGCCATGGCGGCCACCATGGTGGCGCGTGGAAGGTCGCGTACGCCGACTTCGTGACCGCCATGATGGCGTTCTTTCTGCTCCTGTGGCTGCTCAATGCCACGACCGAGGAGCAGAAGATGGGCATCTCGAACTACTTCGACCCGACGGCGATCTCGCGCGCCACGCGGTCGGGCTCCGGCGGCGTCCTCGGCGGCACGTCGATCACGGTGCCCGGCGCCCTGAAGTCCCCGAGCTCCCCGCCGCAGATTTCCACGCCGCAGTCCGCCCGTCCGCAGGCGGAACGCACGGAGTCGAACGACCCGGATTCCGACGATCCGGAAAACATTGAATCGCGCCTCGGATCGCGCCAGGACGAGGAAGGCGTCCAGGCGACGCAGCAGCAGCTGGAGCAGATGCTGCGGGAGCGCGAGCAGCAGCAGTTCGACGAGGCCAAAACGGCGATTCAGGAGGCGATCCAGCAGTCGCCTGAACTGGGCGACGCCGCAAACTCGCTCAAGATCGACGCGACCCCGGACGGCTTGCGTATCCAGCTCATCGACCAGGAGCGCGTCGCGCTCTTCCCGAACGGCAGCGCCTCCATGTACGACAAGACCCGGCAGCTGCTCACCAAGGTCGCCGAGATCGTGTCGACGCTGCCGAACAAGATCGAGATTACCGGCCATACCGACTCCAAGCAGTTCGCGCCCGGCTCGACCTACACCAACTGGGACCTGTCCTCCGACCGCGCCAACGCCTCGCGACGGGTGCTGGTCGCCCA
>Ga0209475_10005341_pt1 | contig 10578 bp, 7 predicted proteins | sample tdDd471_FD_187128 | JGI IMG/M metagenome (GOLD analysis project Ga0209475, IMG submission 187128) | Marine sediment microbial communities from the Atlantic coast under amendment with organic carbon and nitrate - tdDd47.1 (SPAdes)... | ecosystem: Environmental > Aquatic > Marine > Coastal >...
TATACGGGTAGCTGACACGGAATAGCCTCTCGTTGCTCGTCTTCTTTTTCATGTGCCTGGGGATGGTTGTGTATTTTGTGTGAATGATGTTATTTGTTGTGAACAAGATGTTTCTATGGGTGGAGTTGCTTACAGACAATCACTAAGGAGGTCGGGATGAAAAGAGACGCAAGGACCGGGTCAAGGTGGGGTGGGGCGGCATGTTTTCTGGTGGCCCTCATCTTCTGTGCGGCAGGACTGAATGCGGATGTAAAGGTTAAAGACCCTTTGGAAAATGCCAAACGCTCCCTTGAGGTGAGCCGGTCGCTTTCGGATTATACGGCTGTGCTTGTGAAGCAGGAACGGTTTGGGCGGAAGCTGGCGCCTGAAGAACAGATCTTGTTTAAATACGCCAACCCGGACCGGGTGTATATGTGCTGGATAGGGAAGGTCAACAAGGGGCAGGAGGCGCTGTATGTCAAAGGGCAGAATGAGGACCGCCTGAAAGCCCATAAAGGTGGGTTTATGGGGCTGGTTACGGTGAACGTCGACCCACAGGGGAAGATGGCCATGGAAGGACAGCATCACCCCATTTTTCATGCTGGGATTGGGGCCACCACAGAGCTGGTGCTTCGTGACCTTGAAAAGGGCCTGAAAAGCGGTGACGTTCAGGTTTTCGATCGGGGAACCATGATTCTTGACGGGCGTGAGGTGGTGACGGTGGAGGCGTTTTTCCCTGAGACGCTGAACGGGGTCACCCATACGGTACAAAAGGACGAGACACTTTGGGACATCGCCGCCCTTTACAATCAGGACATGTATGTGATTTTGCATGCCAACGATGGTGTGAAGGCACCCAATGACATCAAAGGGGGGCAGGAGCTTCTGGTTCCGAGCTATTACTGCAGGCGCTCGGTCAGTTACTTTGATGTTGAAACGGGGCTGCTGATAAAGATTGAGAACTACGACTGGGATGACACGCTTTACGAGGTCTATCAATACCGGGACCTGAAGCTGAATGTGGGCTTAAGCGATGAGGATTTCGACCCGGAGAACAAGAACTACAAGTTTTAACTGCCGGCACTCTTGGGGGTGTGGATTTAAGACGTTTTATTGCCGGGTAACAGTACGGTTGCATGATAAAGGTTTCTTGCCAGGCCTCCCTCGAGTTCCTACCCGCCTTTGTCGTTACTGTGGCGAGTCGCTCCGGTTTCCGATGGTTATGACGGCAACAATGAGCCGGGAGTGATGGGTTGAGTCTGGAAAAAAAACTGGTGACTTCAGGGGCGGTGGAGTGCACTTGAGGCACCATGGCTCACCCGTGTACAACTCATCGTAACCCTGCTTTTCGTCCATCACTCCCCTTGCTTTTTGCGTTTTCATCGCGTCCTTGCGGCATGGTCTCTAAACGCCGTTTTATAGCCCGGGCAAATGTGATATCTTTACAGACATACATGACAAGTCAGCTCTTGTGAGATTAAATGGGCCCCGTCAGTAGGGTGGGTCAGCTGTAAAGCTGGTTTGCGAGTGCATTCGTGTGAAGAGCAAGAGCCCGCTTCGTGTGCAATAAGCGAATGAACCGCGGGTGCACCGGCTCTGGCTCAGGGGCTTTTTCCACTGAAATAATGTGGGTGGGCCTGCCGGCAGCCAGGTCTGTTTTTGGTCGTCAGAGTTTTTTTTAAAGGGACAGTTGTTATGACCGGTTGGTTGCAGCCGGGGTTGCCGTGTTGCTTTATGATCCCTGGCGTATCAACGGGGCGGAGTAGACCGGCGTCGTGATGGCACCGTAGGGAGGGGGCGTGCGAAACGAAACGGACATGCTGAAAAGCCTGATGAAGCTCGGGGTCGAGTTGAACCAGGTCCATGATCTGGATATTTTGATGGAGAGGATCCTTGAGCGGGCACGCCATTTTTCCGGTGCCGATGCGGGGTCCATTTACATTCGTGAAGGCGATCGCCTTAAATTTTCCTACACACAGAACAGTACCCTGGAAAACCGTCTGCCTCCGGGGCGCAAGTTGGTCTATACCACGTTTTCCATGCCTGTGGATGACTCCAGCATTGCCGGGTATGTGGCCGGGAGCGGTGAATTTCTGAACATCGCTGACGTGTATGATCTGCCAGAGTCGTTGCCGTACCGATTCAACCAGGAGGTGGACAGCCTCTCCGATTATCGGACCTCTTCCATGTTAACCTTGCCCCTGATTACGGCCACGGGGGGGACCACCGGGGTGCTTCAGGTCATCAATGCCCAGGACCACGAGGGCAGGGCGATTCCGTTCAGCTCGGATGACGAAGAGGTGATGTTTCATTTTGCCGCCCTGGCTGCCGTGGCACTGGAGCGTGCGCAGATCACCCGGGCCGCTATTTTACGCCTGGTTCAGATGTCTGCGATGCGCGATCCTCTGGAGACCGGTGCCCATGTCAATCGGGTGGCGGGTTACTCCATTACCCTTTACGAACATTGGGCACGGCGTCATGGGGTTTCCGAAGAGGAGATCCATGTCAACCGGGATGTGTTTCGTATGGCCTCGATGCTTCATGATGTGGGGAAGATTGCGATACCCGATAAGATACTGAAAAAACCAGGCAAGCTCGATCCGGAGGAGTTTGAGGAGATGAAGGGGCACACGTTCATTGGGGCAAGCCTGTTTCATCCCTTTGAGTCGGTCTATGACCAGGTTGCAGCCGAAGTGGCCCTTTGTCACCACGAGCGATGGGATGGCGATGGGTATCCGGGATGCGTGGACATGATGAATGGGCAGCCCTTGGAGGGGCAGAACCCCACGTCACGAAATGGTGAGGATATTCCTATTTTCGGACGAATTGTGGCGCTGGCAGACGTGTTTGATGCCCTGTCGTCCAAGCGGGCCTACAAGGAGAAGTGGAAAGAGGAGGATGTGCTCAATTACATTCGTGAGGCGAGGGGCAAACAGTTTGACCCGGAGCTTGTGGATATTTTTTTCGAGGTTCTCGATGAGGTGAGGAGAATCCAGACCCTTTATACGGTCGCCGAGGAGAAAAGGCAGTAAGGGGGGCATTCAAAGGTGTGGGGTGTCGTGACGTGGTGTCCATGAGTGGCATGTCAGGAAACCAGAGAAAAACCCGGCAAAAAGCCGGGTTTTTTATTTCTATGCAATTGGGTGGAAAAGGCAGGGGAGCCATTCCCGGATGGTCTGATGGAAACGGGCTCCTAATAAAACTCTTCACGCTTGAAGTGAGAGGTGTCGCATGCATCATTGAGGTTGCCGTTTGATGTCACCAGGAGGCTGGAGATGGTGATGCTGTCCAGCAGTTCGTAGAGGTTGCGCGTGGCATCCACCCAGACGTGACGGACGCGGCATTCGTCGGAGAGCTTGCATCCTTCGGGATCTGTGACACACTCCACGAGATCTGTCTCTCCCTCGAATTTTCGAACGATTTCCCCGAAGGTGATGCCTTCGGGATCCGCCAAAAGTTTGTATCCCCCTTTGGGGCCTCGGAAACTGGTGATGTACCCGTCTTTTTTGAGGTCACGAATAATTTGCTCCAGAAATTTGACGGGAATGTCCTGAAGCCTTGAAATAACTCCTACCTGAATGGGATCGCCATCTTTATGGCGGGCGAGTTCAAGGAGTACTCTGACGGCATATCTGCTTTTACTGGATAGTCTCATATCTTTTTTTATCCAAATATCATGAGAGTAAGTGCCACGCTTTCGCCCCTGGTTCTCAGCTCCCCGTGCATGGAGGGCATCCGTGACGTGGCTCAGGGTTAATCTGTAGGGGTCCCTTTGCTCGCAACTATGGCGTGTTGAGCTTAAGCACTCCCAATGAATGAACGTCTGAGGGGACTAAAAGACTATGTTGCCAGACGAAGTTCTGTCAATGAAAAGTTTGGAATCAGGCTCTCGGCAGGCCGCAGCAGCACTGTGACTGAAAGGTCGCCTGTTTTTTTAGTGCGGATGATAGCGTTGTGGGGCGGGACGATCAGCCGACAGGCTTCTCTTTATCAATGGGAAGCACCGACGGGGCCGTGGGGGCATCAAGGGCACCCAGCTCTTCGGGGGATGGCAGGTCCTCCACGCTGTTGAGACCGAACAACTCCAGGAAGTGACGGGTCGTTGCATAGATGAGGGGACGGCCCGGGATCTCCTTTCGGCCGGCCACGCGGATCAGCCTCATGTCCAGGAGGGTTCGGATAATGCCCCCTGAGTCGACCCCCCTTAAATACTCCACTTCGCTTCGGATCACCGGTTGCCGGTAGGCGATGACAGCAAGGGTCTCTAACGCAGCCCGGGAGAGTTTCAGTGAGGGCGCCTGATGAAGCTTCGCCGTCCACGGGGCCAGATGCGCCGCAGTTCGGAACTGGTAGCCCCCGGCGATCCGGACAAGTTGGATACCGCCTTCCCGTGTGTCGTACTCCGAGACAAGCTCCTGAACGGTCTCTTTCACCCGCTCCTTTTCCGTGTCCGGAACCAGGCGGCGCAGTTTCTCCACGGACAGGGGGTGAGGGGAGGAGAAGAGAAGACCCTCGATGATCTGTTTAAGGGTGGGAAGGGGCATGGGGACTCATCTCCGGCATGGGTGAAAAAACGCGGATGATTCCGCTTTGCACATGCTGCATGATGCGCAGGCGGCCCTGCTTGGCCATTTCCAGGATGGCGAGAAAAGTGACCACCAGCTCCGGCTTGGACTCTCTGGGATGGAACAGATCGGTGAAGAGGATAGAGCTCTTTCGGGCGAGGCGCTCGGCAACCACCTCCATGCGCTCGCGGACGCTGAGTTTCTCCGTGGAGAAGTCGACGGTGTGGTCCCGGTAGTGACCGGCGATGAGGTCCTTGAAGGCGTTGACAAGGTCCATGAGGTCTGCCTCCATGGGTCGATCTTCCCGGGGTGTGTCGGAAGAGGGGTGGGTCGGTTCCGTGTGCGTGAAGGTGGTGGTGCCCAGGACATTCTGTTCTCCCAGCCACTCCGAAGCCCTCTTCATGCGCAGGTATTCCAGCAGAGGCCGGGCGATTTCCATGCGCGGGTCCTCCTCTTCGTCATCCCCGGAAGGGGGAAGAAGCATTCGGGACTTGATGTGGGTCAGGGTGGAGGCCATGAGGAGAAAGTCGCCGGCAAACTCGATATCGAGGCCCTGGAGTACCTCCAGATACGCCATGTACTGCTCCGTGATGATGGCGATGGGGATATCAAGGATATCCATGTCGTTCTTGATGACCAGGTGAACCAGCAGGTCCATGGGGCCTTCGAAAACATCGAGTTTCACGGCGTAATGGGCACCGAAGAGTGGGTCCATGGCGACTTCTCCCTTGGCGGATTACCCTAGCGGGGTAAAGCCCACGGCTTTTCGGATCTCATCGAGAAAGGGAACGCTGACTTCCCGGGCACGGTCCCGCCCCTTGATGAGTTCGGCTTCAATGGTGGCCGGGTCGGCCATCAGCTCGTCGTAAGTGGCTCGAAATGGGGAGAGGGTCTCATTCAGGTATTCAAAGAGGAACTGCTTCATTTCACCCCAGGCGATGCCCGACTCATACCGTTTTTTCAGATCGGCCACTTCATCTGCAGCGGCAAAGGCCCTGAAAATTTCAAAGAGGGTGCAGCCGTTGGGATCCTTGGGCTCTCCCGGCTCCAGGGAGTTGGTCTTGATCTTCATGATGAGCTTGCGGAGTTTTTTCTCGGGGAGAAAAAGGGGAATGGTGTTGTTGTAGCTCTTGCTCATCTTGCGTCCGTCCAGGCCGGAGAGGACGGCAACGGAATCATCGGTCAGCGCTTCGGGGAGCACAAAGTGGTCTCCGTAGTGGTGGTTAAAGCGGGCGGCAATGTCCCGGGCCATTTCAATGTGCTGAATCTGGTCTTTTCCCACGGGAATCTTGTGGGCTTTGAACATGAGGATATCCGCGGCCATGAGGACGGGGTAGCTGAAGAGGCCCATGGTGATCCCTTTGTCGGGGTCCTTGGCGTTGTTCTCTTCGTTCACCTGGACCTTTGCCTTGTACGAGTGGGCTCGGTTCATAAGGCCCTTGGCCGTCATGCAGGTGAGGATCCAGGTAAGCTCGGGGATCTCCGGAATGTCGGACTGACGGTAAAACGTCGCGTTGTCTGTATCCAGGCCCGTGGCGAGCCATGTGGCTGCCACTTCCATGCTGGACTGCCTGAGTTTGGCAGGGTCATGGGAGTTGATGATGGAGTGGTAATCCGCCAGAAAATAGAAGGAGCGGACATCGGTTCTCCGGCTTGCTTCGATGGCGGGCCGGATGGCTCCCACATAGTTGCCGAGGTGGGGGGTTCCGGAGGTTTGTATCCCTGTCAGTACGGTCTCTTTCATCACGTTCATCCTTGGGGGCCTCGCTGGCGTGCGGAGGCCTTGATAGATCCAGTCAATTTGGGTGCACCCCTTGTCAGGGATGGTTTGTTGCGCCTTCGTATCCCACAGCCTGGGGCTGGAGGCCGCAATTGTATTTTGCGGCTCAGCCAAGCATGGGCACCTCTTCTATGCCGTAAAAAAGGCGAAAGATCAAACTGCAATCGGTTCGAACCCGGATATTTCACGAGTTGAGTGCACCCATATTCAAGGCATCAGAGCTGCAGATGTAGTGGTTTACCTCAATGCGCTGATAACGCATAAGATGGGTGCACTCGGCTCGCCCGAAGGGTGAGAAAATCGAGCAGAACACCGTGAGTTAGGTTTTTATTTTTCAAATATCTACATTTGTAATAGTAACCATTTGCAATGATGGGTAATTACACCTGTGTGGCAGTTTTTTTCATGAAATATCCGGGCGAGGGGATCATTCCTGCAGGTAGGTGGCGGCAAAGGCCAGCTCATCGTCTTTGTCGTCAAGCTCTCCATCGAGCTTGGCGGCGAGGGTCTCTTCCAGGATCCGGCTGTACAGGGGGCCGGGTTTGAGCCCCATCTCCTTTAAGTCCCGACCCATGATGGAAAGGGAGATGTGTCGCAGCTGGCTCATGTAATGGGATATGGCCTTTTTGATCTCCTCGTTGGCCGATACCGCCATGATGTAAAGAAGCAGTTCGGTCCTTAACGGGGAGAGCTTCCGGTGCAGGTCGCTGTTTGTGGCCGGCAGGCTGTGGGTGAGCCATGTGTAGGCACTCCGGGCGTGGAACCTCTCAGCGGTGATGAGTTTTTTGTGTTTTGGGGCAAGCATGAGGCGTTTGGCCACCTCTTCGGAGATTTCCCGGTCGCACTGGGTCAGAAGGGTGAGGAAGTAGATGACCCACCGCTCGATGGGCTCATCTGTGTACATGAGGTCATGCCATGCCAGGACTTTTTTTGCTTCGTCAAGCTGGTCGATGAGATCGTTGTGTTTAAGAATGCCGGGGTGGATGATCTTCATGAGGCCAAGGTCGAAAATTCGGAAAATGGCCGGGATGGGGTTCTCCTCCTCAAGGATCTGGCGAAATTCGTTGAAGACACGAAGGCCCCCCAGCTCGCGGAACACGTCTAAGTGAATGGCATTTTTGATCATCTCATGGGTCACCTTGCCGATGGTGAACCCAAAGCGCTGTTCAAACTTGATGGCCCGGAAGACACGGGTCGGGTCCTCCACGAAACTCAAGTTGTGGAGGATGCGAATGCGCTTTTCCTTGATATCCCGCTGGGCGTTGAAAAAGTCGGTGAGGGTGCCGAATCCGTCTGGGGCAAGTTTGATGGCCAGGGTGTTGATGGTGAAGTCCCTGCGGTACAGGTCGAGTTTGATGGAGCTGGTCTCCACCTCGGGAAGGGCTGCAGGGGCGGTGTAATACTCCATACGGGCGGTGGCCACATCCACCTTGAACCCGTCGGGAAAGATGATCACCGAGGTGCCGAATTTGGAGTAGGTGTTGATGCGGGCTCCCATCATTTCGGCAAAAGCTTTGGCAAAGGTGATGCCTTCCCCTTCGATGACAATGTCCACATCATCGTTTTGCCGGCGCAGAAGCAGGTCCCGGACAAATCCACCCACCACGTAGACACCGAACCCCATGGAGTCGGCCACTTCACCGATTTTTTTCAGAAGGTCGAGGATATCCCGGCTGAGGCGTTCCCTCATGAGTGAGGTGACGGGCTTTTGCTTCGGGTAGTGGGGCTCCAGGCTGACCTCGTCCCCCGCTGGCCGGGCGTGCTCCTTGCTGTACACCAGCAGGTTGAGAAGATCGGTGCGGGTCACCACCCCTATCAGTCGGTTTTTTTCAAGGATGGGGAGAAGCCGTTGCTTGTTTCCGATGATCTGGTCCACCAGGGTGTTGAAGTCGGTGTCCGGGGCCGCCACGGCCACGGTGGAGGACATAAACTCCTGAACAGGGTGGTTGCCCAGGTTGTGGGACAGGGCCCGTTCGATGACCTGGCGGGTGATGTAGCCCCGGAGTGTTTCGCTGTCATCGTGAAAATCTGTTACGACCAGGGCATTGATGTTGTAGCGCGTGAGAAGGCGCGACGCCTCGGAAAGGGGCAGGAGAGGGGCAATGGTGATGGCCGGAGAGCTCATGAGGTGGCGTGCCGTCCGGATGGGCTTCACAAGGGCAGAGAGAAGGGCGCCGAGTTTCTCCTCCACCTGGGCCAGGGGCATGTTGCGAACCACGGTGGAGGCGGCAAACGGGTGGCCTCCGCCGCCCAACTCGGTCAGTATGGCCCCGCAGTCCACCTCAGGCAGGCGGCTTCGGGCCACCACATGAATCCGGTTTCCCATGCCGGCCAGGACAAAAAGAACCCCAAGGTTCTCCATGCGCATCATTTTCTGGACGAGGGTGGCTATGTCGGGGATGTACTCTTCCATGGTCAGGGAAACCAGGGTGATCTCCACACCGTTGACCATGCGGCGTTCACTGCGATGCAGCATGTCATTGATGAGGGCCACCTGGGCCGGGTCCAGCTCCTTTGCGATGAGGCTTGAGACAATGTCCAGGTTGGCCCCCCTGGACACGAGGTAGGCGGTGGCCTGAAAATCTTCCGGTGTGGTGGAGGCATAGGTGAAAGAGCCGGTGTCCTCGTAAATACCGAGGCTGATAATGGTGGCCTCTTCCTTTGAAAGAGGGATCCCTTTTTCCTGGATAAGGGTCACAAGGATGGTGGCGGTGGCGCCGACAGGTCGGATCACTTCAAGTTCGCCTGTAAGGTCACCCGCCTGGTCCGGGTGGTGATCGAAGATGTGAATCTCGGGGGCTTGCTCTTGAATGATCGGGGCCACCTCACCGAGCCTGGAGAGGTCCCGCGTGTCAACGAGCACAACACGGCTCACTCTTTTATCTGTGATGTCGGCGATTCGTTTCATGTTGAAGAGGTAGAGGAGGGAGCTGATGAAAAAGTTTTTCAGGTTCTTTTTCTCGCCGGCATTGGGAAGGACCACCACGGAGCCAGGGTAGAGTTTATGGGCAGCCAGCACCGACGAAATGCCGTCAAAATCGGCGTTGATGTGGGTGGTGATGACGGTCAGGCCGTCGGTGTTGGGTTGATTGGTCTCGGGCACGGTCTTCCCTTAATATAATGATAATTATGGCGGGAGAAAAACTCTGGACACGGGGCGCGGCAGTTGGATGTCGTGTCACGCATCATGCATTTTCGTGTCTTTTCCCCGGGGATGCATGAAAGGTCCCTTTAAAGGACCGCGGCTTTGGCGTATACTGTAAGACTGAAACAGCGTGTCCCTTTCGAGGCCGGTTCGTCGGTTGCCTTGAAAAGGCATGGAAAATCTGTTTAGCTTCGCGGGGCATGATCCCCATGAGCATGATATAACCAAGTGATCCCCAGAGGTCAAGGCCGCTGCCATGCGCCCGCAGCCTTTCTCCATACCGTAATAAGGACGCTCCATGACTGAAGAATCGTATGCCTATCTTTTTGGACCTGTACCATCCCGTCGCCTGGGCCTTTCCCTGGGGGTGGACCTGGTGCCATCGAAAACCTGTTCCCTTGACTGTGTGTATTGTGAAAGTGGTCCTACAACAAAGCTTACGGTGAAGCGATCCACCCTGGTACCCACCGATGCGGTGATTGCAGAAATAGATCGCTATTTTGAAAAGCATGAGGCCCCGGATGCCGTGACATTCTCGGGGGCAGGTGAACCCACCCTGCACTCGGATATTGGGAAAATTGCAGATCACATCAAAAAGCGTTGTCCGGGGGTACGCGTGGTGCTTCTCACCAACGGCACCCTCTTTGACCGGGAGGATGTGAGGCGCGATGCAGCCCGAATGGATCTTGTCATCGCCTCTTTTGATGCTGCCGACAAGGGGGTATTCAGTACCCTCAACCGTCCGCACCCCTCCCTCGACCCCGCTGCAATGGCTGATGGCCTTGTGGCCTTTCGGGAGGCATTCGGCGGAGACTTGTGGATCGAGGTGTTCGTTGTTCCCGGAGTTAACGACCACGATGCCGAGGTGGGGCGTATTGCAGATGTGGTGAAACGAATCGGTCCGGATCGGGTCCAGGTCAACACCCTGGATCGCCCGGGTGCTGAGTCCTGGGTGACCCCGGCAGACAAAGAGACCCTTGAATCCGTCACAGTGGCCCTCGGTGCTGGTGAGGTGATTGGAGCGTATCGCCGCCGCGTGGAGACAACAGGAGGGGAGGAGGATGCCTCATCGCGTATTCTCGAGATGGTGAGACGACGCCCCTGTACTG
>Ga0209475_10005342_pt1 | contig 10577 bp, 6 predicted proteins | sample tdDd471_FD_187128 | JGI IMG/M metagenome (GOLD analysis project Ga0209475, IMG submission 187128) | Marine sediment microbial communities from the Atlantic coast under amendment with organic carbon and nitrate - tdDd47.1 (SPAdes)... | ecosystem: Environmental > Aquatic > Marine > Coastal >...
GACCTGGCAGCATCCGGCGACGATGCCGCGCAGGTCGCACGGCTGGTCGAGGCGCAGCTCGATGCGACCCGAATCGGCCTTGGCGGCGGCCAGCGTACTCTCCATCAGTTCCGTCATCCGGCTTACCGCCTGGCGGATCTTGTCGACCCTGAGCAGCACTTCCTCGGCCGTGACCCGATCGCGCTTGCGCTGCAGTCGCTGGGCGGAGCTGTCGATGATGGCGAGCGGGGTGCGGAATTCGTGCGAGGCCATGGATACGAACTGCCGCTGCAATTCGTTGACTTCCTTTTCCCGCTCCAGCGCCTCTGCCAGCTCGTTCGACTGCTTCTGGATCTGGGCGGTGCGCGAGCGGACGAGATCTTCCAGATGGTCGCGGTGGCGGATCAATTCGAGCTCGGCCGTCTTGCGGCTGGTGATATCGACATAGGTCAGCACGTAGCCGCCCTCGGCGAGCGGGTAGCCGCGAATCTCGATGGCCGTCCCGTCAGGGCGCATGCGCTCCATCTCGACCTCGGCGAGGGTCTTGGGGAGCGCGAGGCGGCGCGCGGTAATCTTCTCCACGTCGCCGGGACCGAAATCGCCGCGCTCGGCGGCATAGCGGACGATGTCCGGAAACAGCGATCCGATCGGGAACCGGTCTTCGGGCAGGCCGAGGAGTTCGTAGAACTTGCCGTTGGACAGGATCAGCTTCTGGTCCTTGTCCATGACGCTGATGCCGCCGGGGAAGTGATCGACGGTCGCCTTGAGCAGGTTGAAGAGATTCCGCTGTTCGGTGATGTCGGTGATGATGGCGGCGAAGGTCGAGACGTAGTCCGAGCGGAGGATCTGCAGGTTGACGTCGGCGATATAGGTGGTGCCGTCCTTGCGCTTCTGGACGGTTTCGAAATGCAGGTTGTCGCGTTGTCCGTTGAGCAGCGATCCCACCAGCTCGTCGAGCGTGTCGGGCTCGTATTCGGGCATCAGGTCGAGCGGCGTCAGCTTTCTCAGCTCTTCCTTCGAATAGCCGAGATTCCGGCACGCAGCGCTGTTGGCGTACATGTATCTGAGTGTCTGGGTCTCGAACACGTAGATCTCGCTCGCCGATTCCTCGACCAGGCGGCGCAGGCGGACATTCTGGGCCTGCGCGTCGACCTGGTCGGTCACGTCGCGACCGGTACCCCGGTAGCCGATGAAGCGGCCGAGCTTGTCGAAGACCGGATTGCCGCCGATCTCCACCCAGCGGGTCTGCCCGTCGGGGCAGTCCACCGGATAGCGGAAATCGCTGAAGGCCCGCCTGTTGTCGATGTCGGCGCGGTGGCGCGCGAACTGCTCGCTGGACTTGTCGAAACCGCGCTGCTCCCAGGGCTGCTTTCCGATGATCCGCTCCGCATCGATGCCCAGAACGCGCTCGACGCCCGCCGAAACGTAGGTGAAGTGAAAATCGGCATCGGTTTCCCACAACCAGGCCGAGGCGGTGTCGGAGAATTCTCGGAATCGGGTTTCGGCCAGCTTGAAGGCGAGGATGGAATCCTCGGAACGCCGGACATGCGGCCGGATCAGCCAGAAATAGACGACAGGACCGAACACGATCGACAGGATGAGGGTGTCGACCAGGAAGAAGACGAAATGCTCTCCCTTGGGATCGGTCAGCCAGAATGTCAGCGTAAAGGACGAGACGACCAGCGCGAACGTCAGACATACTCTGAGCGCGATTGCGGGGTGCCGATCGTTGCCACCGTGTTGTTCTGTCATGCTGTCTCGACTGCTCGGAAAGGTCGTGCAGGTGTGTTTCCCCGTCCCGTAAACCTAGCAGCGGTGGATTACACTTGCGTTAATTCTGACAATGTCGGTCAGTACAACTGCCGGACTATCGATTTCCGACTAGGGGGAGACAACTGGTTGTTTGGTTCGACTCTGCCGCGTGGCCGCTATGCGGCCCGTTACAGTCGGAAGCGGAAATATTTCAAACTTTATTCTTGTTGTCGCCATCGGGCCGGAAATTGTCGATCCGGACCGACCACGGTCAATCGGCGGAGGAACCGCCCGTCGCCGCCGCTTCCTCGTCATGCGCCGCCCAACGGGCGGCGAGGTGGATCAGGATAACGATCATCGCGATCGGAATGATCATCGCGATCCAGACCATGGATATCCCGAGCGTATCGACCGTCAGCCCCGCCTGGCGCGCAAGATAGCCCTTCGCGAATCCGCCGCGAAGTCCGATGAAGCAGAAATAGAGTACGGGAAGGACGAAGCTCAGGATCGCCGCGCTCTGGATGGTCTCGGCGAGAAATCCCAGGCGATGCGGCCGGCGCGGAAAGACGCTTTGCATCAGTACGGCGTCCGCGCGCTGCCTGAAGGACAGCGTGGCGCCCAGCAGGCCGGTCCAGACCATCAGATAGCGAGCCACGTCCTCGGTCCAGGTCGGCGGCGAGGAGAAGACGTAGCGCGCGACCACCTGGATCATCACCGTCAGGAACATGCCGCAGACGGCGAGGACGGCGGCATGGCGGGCGACCTCGTGGAGACCGGAACTGGTTGCTATGACGAAGCGTCGCATATCATGGTTTCCCGAAACCGATGCCGGGCCGAAGCCGAGTCCGACTTCAGCCCGGCATCCGCCATTCAGCGGGTCCGGCCGGAGAGGTCCGACCAGATCTTCACATCCTTCTCCGGCAGCAGGCCCGAATTGTAGACCTTCTTCGAAAGGTCGCGGAAGGCGGCCCGCTCCTCCGCCGTCAGCCGTTGCACGGTGACGCCCTTCGCCTCCAGCGCGGTGAGCGCCGAACTGGCAGCCTGCTCGAGCCAGGCGCGGGACGCCGCGTCGGCTGCCCTCACTGCCCCGTCCACCGTCTTGCGATCCGCCTCGGAGAGCCCGTCATACCAGACTTTGGAAACGATCACCGCCCGCAGCGGGATGATCACGCCGGCGTCGGAGAAGTTCTTCACGAAGTCGGTCTGGCCGAACATGATCGGGACGAAGGGAGAGTTGAGATAGCCGTCGATGATGCCGGTCTGCAGGCCGGCGGGAACTTCGCCCCAGGGAACGATCGTGCCGCTCGATCCCCATGCCTGGTACATGGCGATCTGCGCGTCATCCAGCGCGCGCATCCGCAGCTTTGCGAGGTCCGCAGGCTTGCGCACCGCGGTCTTGGTGGTGATGATTCCCGAAGACGGCCCCAGCGGCACCAGAGACAGAAGCACCACATCCTGCTTCGAGATCGCGGCGTTGACGCGGTCGAAGACCTTGCCCGCGGCGAGCGCGCGATCCATGTGATGGATATCGTCGAAGATGTAGGGCAAGCGTACGCCGTAGATGAACGGATCGACCTGGGCGACGGACCGGACGTCGGAGAGGGAAACCTCGAGAAGACCGGTCGAGACCTGATCGAATTTCTCCGCTTCGTTGCCGACGGATCCGCGCGGCATTTCCCGCACGCTCATGCCGGCCTTTTTCAGCACCTCGCCGAAGGCGTGGGCCCAATTGTAGGAGCCGGAGGTCTTCAGGTCGGGTTTGCTGTCCAGGGCGATCTTCACCTCCGCCGAGGCTGCGGTGGCGGCGGATGCAGCGATCAGAGCCGCGAATGCGAGCGTTTTGATTGTCATGGTTGGTCCTCCCGGTTGGAATTCATTCGACGGAAAAGCCGGCCAGGCGCGGCAGGAACAGATTGATCTCCGGCCAATAGGCCAGAGCCAGCAGCACCAGTACCTGGACGGCGACGAATGGCAGCGTTGCGTAGGCCAGCCGCCAGTAGTTGAGCGAGGTGAGCGCCGAAACCACCACGAGGCATTTGCCCAGCGGCGGCGTGATCAGCCCGATGCACAGGTTGAAGCACAGCACCACGCCGAGATGGATCGGGCTGATACCCTGCGCCAGGGCCTGTGGCGCGAAGAGCGGGATCAGCAGCGACAGCGCCACGGGCGTGTCCATGAACATCCCGGCGACGAGGAAAACGCCGATCAGGAAGAACAGATAGCGGGTCCCGGTCAATCCGATGCCTTCCACCCAGTCGGCAAGCGCTTGCGACCAGCCCATCTGGCCGGCGAGATAGCCGAGCACCGAGATCGCGGCGAGGATAATGAAGATCGTTCCGGTCAGACGGGCGGTCGACTCGATCGCATCGAAGAGCATCTTCCGGCTCAATCCGTCATAGAACCGGCTTGCCGCAAGGGCGAACAGCACCGCGACGGCCGATCCCTCGGTCGGTGTGGCCAGCCCGAAGACCAGCGAACCGAGGATGACGACCGGGAGGCACAGAGCGGGCGCGGCGCGAACCAGGCTCGGCCGGAAACGAGGAAGGTCCCCCGATGCCCCGCCGGGATGATCGCGCAGACGAGCGATGATTGCATTCAGGGCCATCAGCGCCGCCGCCAGGAGAAGACCCGGCACGATGCCGGCGGCGAACAACGCCGCGACGGACGCCCCGGTCAGGCCGCCATAGACGATCATGATGATCGACGGCGGAATGATCGGACCGATCATCGACGAGGCGGCGGTCACCGCGCCGGCGTAATGGCGATCGTAGCCCCGCTCCTCCATCTCGGGAACGAAGGTTCGCGAAAGGGCGGCGCTATCGGCGATGGCCGAACCGGAAATCCCGGCGAAGAAGACGCTTGTGAGGATGTTGACATGGCCGAGACCGCCCCTGAACCGACCCATCACCGACAGCGAGAAATCGATCAGGCTGCGGGTAACGCCCGAACGGGTCATGATCTCGGCGGTGAGGATGAAGAGCGGCATCGCCATGAAGGCGAACACGTCGAGTTGCGCGAAGATGCGCTGGGGAAGGACCGACAGAAACTGCGCCTTGCCGGCCACCACGAAGGACAGGACCGATACCGATCCCATCAGGTAGGCAAACGCGGTGCCGCTGACGAGCAGGACGACGAAGAGGATGGGGACGAAAATCATTATGTCTCCCCTCTCCCCTAGACTGCCGTCACGTCGGCGATCGTCCCGACGGCGGCGGTGCCCGGCGGGGCGGTCACGATCGAGCGGAGACCGGGTTCCGGCACTCGCAGGGTGTCGAGGTCGGGACGCGGACGGGCGGTTTCGGGATCTTTGGCCAACAGGGTCTCGAGGGCGCGTGCGGTCGTCAGAAGACCCTCGTCGCCCCGCATCGGGCCGAGAAGTTGCAGTCCGAAAGGCATGCCGAGGTGATCGCGCCCGGCGGGAAGGGTAATCGCGGGGCCTCCGGTCAGCGAGCCGCGATAGGTGAGGGCCAGCCAGCGATAGTAGACGTCCATCTGCCGTCCATCGATCGCTTCCGGGTGCGACTTCGTCCAGGGAAAGGGCGAAACCGGCGCGGTCGGCAGCACGATCGCGTCCAGTCCCTCGATTCCGCGGTTGAAGCGACGAAGAATGCGGGTCTGCTCGGCGTGTGCCCAGGCTCGGTCCGCCAGAGACAGGGTCCGCCCCAATTCCACATTCGCATGGATCGTGTCGCCGAATTCGTCGGGCGCGGCTTCGATGGCGCGGTCGAAGGCGGCAAGGAAGCTCTCGGCCCGCAGGATGTCGAACACGCTGTCCATCCCGCCGAGATCGAGGTCGACCGGACGGCACTCGGCGATCCGTGGCGCCAGTTTTGCGATACGGGCGCGAAAACACTCCCGGATTGCCGGATCGACCGGTACGCCGCCGAAATCCTCGCTCACGCCGAGGCGCAGTGTTTCCGGCGCGCGTTCGCGAAGGCCGTCGAAGCGCGACGGCGCCGAGGGTGCGGACAGTGGATCGTCGGGATCGAACCCGTGGCAGGCGCCGAGCATCAGCTGGACGTCCTCCACGGTGCGGGCCATCGGTCCGAGAACCGATATGATCGACCAGCCCAGCGGCCGTGTCGGATGGGCGATGACGTCGGGGGACGGGCGAAAGCCGACGACCCCGCACAAAGCCGCCGGCAGGCGCAGCGAACCGCCGGTATCCGAACCGGTGCAAAGCGGGAGCAGATCCGCGGCAAGCGCCGCCGCCGATCCGCCGGATGAGCCGCCGGCGATCAGTCGCGGATCGAACGGGTTTCCGGTCGCGCCCCATACGGGGTTGCGGGTGTTCCCTCCGGCGCCGAGTTCGGGGACGTTGGTCTTGGCGAGGATGATGGCGCCCGCCTGGCGCAGCCGCGCCACCATCGGCAGGTCCCGGTCCGGAACGTGATTGCGCGCCCGGGGGCTGCCGTAGGTCGTCAGCAAACCGCGCGTTTCCTGGAGGTCCTTGACGCCGATGGGAAGTCCGTCGAGCGGGCCGATCGGATTGCCCGATCGCCAGCGCTCCGTGGATTGCGCGGCATGGATCACCGCGCCCTCGCCGTCGAAGGCGGTCAAGGCGTTGATCTTCGGGTTGACCGCCGAAATCCTGTCGAGGCAGGCCGATATCAGCTCGCTGGGAGTCAGTTCTCCGCTCGCGAAGCCAGCTATCATCCGGGTCGCCGAAAGTGCGACGGGACTGTCTTTTGTCAAGATTCGTTCCCTGCCGGAATCGCGCCCGGGCGCGTTCCGGTCTCCTCCCCGGCAATGTCCGGTTCGCCGTCATTGCCTTTCTGTTTGGAAAAGGTTATCCGGTAAAGACGGGCCGGAAAATTGAGTTTTTGGTATCGAACCTTAACTCAATGGAATGGTATTGTGATCGGCCGCGGTGTTTTCCAGGCATTTCAGGAACAACTCGAGCGCGGAATTCGAGGCCAGCTGGTCGCTCCGCCAGAAACACCGCGCCTCGGAGAGAAGGCCGTGCGTTTCCAGCGGCAGAACCACGACCTCGCCGCGTGCCGTATGGGCCTGCATGAGGCTGGCGGGGAACAGTCCCAGGGCCGGCATCTCCTGCATGATCAGCAAATTCAGCGTGAGCGACAGGGAGGCGACGGTGTTGCTCGGCGTCACCACGCCGTTCTCGGAGAACAGGGTGTCGATCGCACGGCGCGCGACCGAGTTCGCCGGCGGCAGGATCCAAGGCCATTCACTCGCCTCATCCCAGGTCAGGTCGCTTCGGCGGGCCAGGGGATGATCGCGTCCCGAGACGATCGCGACCGGTTCCCGGAACAGGACGCTCTGCTCGATCCCCTGCAGTTCCTGCGGCTGCCATACCCGGGCGATCAGCAGGTCGAGCATGCCGGATTCGAGCTGGGGATACAGGGACACGAAATGACCTTCGACGACGGAGATCGCCGTTTCGGGCGCGCTTCGCTTCAACACGGCGATGGCCTTGGGCAGAAGAATCGGCCCGACCGAGCTGACGGTCCCCACGGCGACGGAGCCCGAGACGCCGCTGGCCATGGCTTCGATGTCGAACGCGGCCCGGTCGAGCTGGCTGAGAACCTGGCGTGCATGCTCGGCGAGGCGCCGGCCGATGGCGGTGAGATGCAGTCTGTTGCGATCGCGGGTAACGATCGGCGCGCCGACGACCCGTTCCAGATCGCCGATCTGCTTTGAGACCGCCGGCTGGGTGACGTTGAGTTCCTCGGCGACGCGGGCGACGAGTTTCAACTCGGCGAGCGCGGCAATCACCCGAAGGTGGCGGATGGTGACGGACTTGAGCAAATCCATGTGTCGGATCGGGCGCTTGTGTTTGTCGGCCGGCGCCGGCTTTCCGGCGACGGGAAGGTGCGGATCGTATCGCAACGGGTGCCGCAAGTGCAGGGTTAGAACGTCGGGCAGAACTATCGCCCGACGCTCCATCTGTGGAATGCGCGGCTGATCGGGCGGATCCGTTTCCTGTCATGGCCGAAATCCGTACTGCCCGATCGCGCGCTCAGAGCGCCAACAGGTCCGGCCGCAGGATCAGGATCGCGCCGATGACCAGCAGTACCACGCCGCCGACCAGATGGGAGAAGCGGGTGTAGCGCCCCGTCAGCCCGGCGACCTGGGCGGCGAACATGGCGGTGGCGAAGATGGCGATGTCGTCGATCAGGAACACCAGGATATAGAGCGCCAGATAGCCGTAATAGGCGAGCGGCGAGACGCCGGAGAGAGCGAGCACCTGGGTATAGACCGCCGGCACGCCAACCGAGCACACCAGCTCGACGAAGTTGACCAGCACCGCCACGGCCATGATGCCGAGAACCCCGAAGGCCAGGCTGTCTCGCTCGACCACCCGGCGGATCGCGTTCATGATCCGCGTCCTGCGGCCGGGTGAGGCGACGTGGCAGACGGCCTCCGGCTTGGTCCAGAATTCGCGCAGGAAGAACAGCCCGCCACCGATCGCCAGCACGCCGATGGCGATCCGCACCCAGATCACCGCCCCGAGGAAGAGCACCAGATTCAGCCAGGCGGCCATGACCAGGAAATACATCAGGGCCGTTGCACCGAGGAACGCCAGGCCGAGGATCCACATCCGCCGCCGGTCGCCTACCCCGAGCAACAGTCCGATCAGGAACACCAGCACCCACATGGCGCAAGGATTGAATCCGTCGATCGCCGCCATCAGCACCGTCAGGGCCGACAGGGACAGGTCCTTTGTCCGAACGTCTCCGAGGAACGGAACCCGGATCGCTTCGGGCAGCACGGAAGAGGGCCCGGCCGCCGGCGGATCGGCCACGGCGGTACCCGTTTCGGCGGACGCGAAAATGTCAGGGCAGGGTTCCAGCGTGCAGGCACGGATCGCCTCGCGATAGCGCTTGGCGCTGGCGCCCGAGGCGGTGAAGCCCATGAACGATTTGTTGCCGATGACGACGAGCGGGACGGCGGCCTGCTCGTGGCCGAACCGATTGAGGGCGCGGGCGAAGCGGGCGTCGTCCCGGTCGTTGCGGCCGATCTCGATCCGTTCGAGCCGGGCGAGGGGCTGTTCGGCCAACTGCGCCTCGAGCTCCTCGGTCGCGGCGGCGCAATAGGGGCATCCCTGCTGCCAGAACAGATAGACTGTGACGCGGGTTTCGTCGCCCGACCGGGCGCGCGAGGGCGTCGCCGCGAGTGCGGTCAGCAATGCGGCGGCCAGCATCAGCATGGCCGTGAGGAGGCGTTGCCGTGGCTTGACGGCGAATGACCGGATCATGTGCATCATTGCCGTTTCGGAAACGATTTGCCGGATTGTGCGAAGCGCTTCCGACACAAGCAAACCGACCGATGTCGATCAATCGGAAAAATCCCTCATGCGGCAAGGGGCCGCCCTGCGAGGGGAGCGACCGATACGCCCGGATCGGGATATCGCGAGAGTAGGGCGAACGCGGCTGCAAGGATGCGACGTGCTCCCCCTCCGGATGACGTCCCGATTTTGAGAAATCGACGATTGCCCGGGCAACCTGTGCGCCGAATTGACATTGCCGGCCGGAATTCCGAACATTGGCAAGCTCTTGGGGCGAATAAAACAATCGAATACCGGGGTGGAACACGTGAAACATCTTGCATCTTTGCCGGCCACTATGGGCCTCCTACTGATGTCCCTCGGCGGATCGGCGCTCGCTCAGAGCGACGAGATCGTCTTCTGGGAATCGGTGAAGGACAGCAAGGACGGATCGGAGTTCTGCGCCTATCTGGAATCCTACCCCAACGGCAAGTTTAAAGCCCTTGCCAGGCTGAGAGCGAAGAAACTGGGCGGGGAATGCGCTTCGGGGAAATTGTCCCGTGAAGAGAAGAAGGATCCACCCGGCAAGGCGACTTTGACGGCTTCCCAAGTGCGGGCCGCCTGGGACGCGTGCGGAAAAAGCAGCAGCGAGAATGCCGAGCAGGCGTGCAAGTCTCTTCTGCAATCGGGCGGACTTGACGACAAGGAGCGTGTCGAAATCTACGTCAGGCTTTCTGTGACATACTATCATTTTCATAAATGGGACGACACGATCGCAGTCTTGACCTCGGCAATCGAAATCGACCCCGATCATGCCGGCCATTATGCCAGTCGCGCCTATGCCTACCGCAGTGCCAAAAAGTTTCGGGCGGCTGTTGTGGACATGCGCAAGGCTGCCGAACTAGATCCCAAGCGGTATGCGGACCTGGCGCGCGAGTGGGCCGCCAAGTTCGGCGACTCGCCGGCCTCCGATGGCGAAAAGAACCGAGTGTCCCGGGAGGATACTGAAAAGGCGAGCAAATCCGGCCTGACAGGAGAGGCGGGAGGCCGCACTGCCAAATTGTCGCGAGAAGAGATGGAGAAAATCCATTGGCTTCAACAATACAAGGAGTGGAAATTGCTGGGCATCGCCGGCAACGAATTCAAAGGATCGGCAAAGCAACTATGCTGGGATTGCGCATCCATACGGTTTGCTTGTCAAACCGGATTTATCACGAACTACGAAAAGGAGCTTCCTAAGCTTAAGATCGCGGTTGTTGACTGGCCGACCTCAACCGGTGCATTGGCGTGGATCAGCAAGAAGACCGAATCGGCATTCAAGATCCGGCCGGAATATGCCTCCCAATATTTGAAAAAGGGGTGGGTGGATTGCGTCGCTACGGGCGGCGGAAAACTTTGGTACGATGAGAAGACGGCTGCTGACGAACTGGGCAAGCTCAGAGAGCATCTCAGGAAAGCCCGTTTAGCATCCGACACGCGATACGTCCTTAATCCTCCGTCGCGATCCGCCGTCGAAGCCGAAGTCGGAAACATTGATAGTGCTTTCAAATCATTAGACCCCGGCAAGGTTCTGGCGTCACTCAAGACTCAAAATGGCTACGCATGCAGCCCGGATGAC
>Ga0209475_10005348_pt1 | contig 10570 bp, 10 predicted proteins | sample tdDd471_FD_187128 | JGI IMG/M metagenome (GOLD analysis project Ga0209475, IMG submission 187128) | Marine sediment microbial communities from the Atlantic coast under amendment with organic carbon and nitrate - tdDd47.1 (SPAdes)... | ecosystem: Environmental > Aquatic > Marine > Coastal >...
ACCCCCATCTCTTCACAGGCAAAACGTGCACCGCATCTGCCGAAGCCTGTCTGGGTTTCGTCGAATACGAGAAGTGCGCCTTGCTCTCGTGTGACTCTTCGCAGGGCCGTGAGGTACTCTTTGGTTACCGTCCGGCACTGGCGTTCTGCCTGGACAGGTTCCAGAATGAGGGCCGCGGTGTTTTGGGTGACGGCTTCTTCGGCCCCCTTGATGTCTCCCCAGGGGATGGTGTGGGTATCAGGGAGCATGGTGCCGTAGAGGTGTTTGTCCTGTCGGTCGGAGAGGCTCATGGCAAAACCGGTGTGGCCGAACCAGGAGCCTGACAGCGAGATAAGCTCCGAGCGTCCCGTGGCTCCCCGGGCCAGTTTGCAGGCGAAGTCCATGGACTCCCCACGCACGACGCTGAACATCACACATGAGAGCCCTTCGGGGGCAAAGTGAGCCAGGGCTTCAGCCAGGGAGGCTTTTTCGGCTGAGATGAGGGGAAAGTTCCCCTGGTCTGTGGAGGATGCCGCATCTTTTAATGCCGCCATAACGGTTGAAGGGCATCTGCCCAGGTTGTATGTCCCGCAGGAGGTTGCTGCATCGAGGTAGGCGTTTCCTTCGGGGTCTTCAATCCAGGATCCGTTGCGCTGGCCCTCGAGGAAGCCGTGCCCAAGTTTCTGCATTCGCTTTAAGGTGTTGGGGCTGATGGGGACGTCCTGGAGGGCGGGCGCTGTTTTTGCGGGTTGGTCCATGGGCTACCTCCTTCGTCCCTGGGTGATGTATTGGCCGGCCGACTCCAGGCTTCTCAGCCAGTTGAAGGTGACGGTCTGGATTGTTTCGTTGTTGAGAAGCTTCAGGACCCCCGGGATTTTCGCGGCGGGAAGGGCTATGGGAAGCAGTGTTTTCATGGTTCGGATCGCCTGACGGATGGCGTCTACCACAAGATCGATCTCCTCGTCGCTGACGGTGAGGGGTAGCATGAATCGCATTACCTGGGGGGCGTTACCTGAATACGCGGCAAATACGCCGCCCTCTGCCAGGGCGTTGGACATCATGGGTCCCATGAACTCATGAATGTACTCGATCCCTACCATGAGTCCGATGCCCCGAATTTCCCGGATGATACCGGGGTTTTCGGATTTGATACCCTCAAGGGCCTGCCTGAACTGCTCGCCTCGCTCCAGGGAATTATCGCAGAGGGAGAGTCTGTCGATCTCATTTAACACCGCAAGCGACACATGGCACCCGATGTCGCTGCCTCCGCTGTAGGAGAGATGAAACGCCGGCCAGGCATCGAGGAATCGCTCCACGTCCCGGCGCATTTTGTAGAGCACGGCACCATTGGGGAAAAGCCCTCCCCCGATGGATTTGGCCGTGGCCAGGATATCCGGTGAGACGCCGTAGTGTTCTGCGGCAAAGAGCTTGCCGGTGCGCCCGAACCCTGTCTGTACCTCGTCAAAAATCAGAAAGATCCCAAGCTCATCGCAGAGTGCTCTCAGCCCTTTGATATAGGCGGCGTCGGCTACATGAATCCCCGCCTCGCCCTGCACCGGCTCGATGATGATCGCCGCTGTTTTGGGGCCAGCCACTCTTTTGATCGCTTCCAGGTCGTTGAAGGGGGCAAAGTGCACATTGGGCATGAGGGGCTCAAAGTACTTACGGTAGTGCTCCTTTCCATTGGCGGAGAGGGCAAGGCCGGTGTGGCCGTGGTACGCTTTGATCGTGGAGATGACCTCGGGCCTGCCCGTGGCTCCCAGGGCGAGTTTCAGGGCACAGTCAACGGCCTCTCCGCCCCCAGCGGCGAAAAAGAGATGCGTAAGATCTCCGGGAGCCTTTTCCACCAGTTTTTTCGCAAAGCGGATCTTGGCCTCAGAGAGCAGGTGGCAGCTTCCCATGTCACAGATTGTCAGGGCCTCCTCAAGGGCCTTCTGGATCACAGGATTTCTGCGTCCCACATTGAAGCAGCCTGCTGAGGTGAAGCAGTCGAACATGAACCGGCCCGATTCGGGGTTTGTAAATCCGAGGGCTTTGCGTCGGCTTTCGAGAATGTCGAGGTGGCCGGCCCTTAAGTATCGAATCTGCCCCTTGTTGAGATGCTTTGAAAATCGCTTGACGATGGCTCGCTTGGCGTCTTGATCCAGGGGGGGATCCTCGGGGGGCGACGAGGGGGGATCCGTGAAAGGCTGTTGCATGGCACCTCCAGATGAATCTCGGGTTTTTGACATATCGTGCTCGGGGTGTTGCAAGCAGAGCGGGGGGGATATTCAGGTTATATAAGGCGGATTTAATTTCTTGCTCCCATACTATTTGCTAGTTTTGGCATTGTCGTCAAGTAAATGATTGAAAAAATGTATGATAAGCGGCTTTTGGCCGTGCCAGAGTGGTTTTCCGAAAAGGTTATCGCGGGTCAAGAATGGAGGAACATGGTGTTGACATCTCCATGGGATTGGTGCAGATTTATACAAACCAAATGCGTGTTATTCTTTGGGGTTGACCCCCCAACATTGTTTTTAACCCGGCAGGCGAAAGGTCGCCGGGTGCTCCTGCGCTTTTTTCAACCAACCCCGGTGCACGTGATCAGACGATTTGAGTCGGCGAAATGGCCTTTCCGTGGTTACACCCAGGTCACTATTCAGTTCCCATAAAGCTGCCTCACACCTGCAGGGTGTGCCACATAGAAAGCAGGTCGCGGATGCGCTTTGCTCCCGTCTGGACTGCCGGAGGCATAAGCTGAATCGTTACACATCCGGGGTAATTGTTACAATGTGCGGCTCCACAGCTTTTAATAGCATGCACAGTTCATCTCTTGTCTTTGTTTTTCATGGCTTTCTCAATGGTTTCGGTGTGTGTGTGCTCACGGCTTGTGCAGTCTGCAGCCCCCCTGATATATGCCCCCACCCCGTGGAGGGCATTTTACAAATGGCCTGTGTGCCGGGAAGGATAAGGAGCCAACCATGACAGCATACGAATGCAAAACCTGCGGTAAGGTGACCTCGGATAAAGGGCACCTGTGCGAGCCCACGGAAGTGGGAAAAATCTACACCTGTGAGCACTGTGGGAAACAGGTGAGCAATGAAAAACATATTTGTAAACCTCAGGTGATGGAGTTCAAATTCTTTTGCAATGACTGCGGTAGAAGCGCTGTCAGTGAAAAAGATGTCTGCAACCCAGCACCCATCAATGACTGACCATCCGACCGGGGCCCATGCCCCGGAGGTAATCCATGTGGATAAAGAACTCAGCCTATGTCCAGAGTGCGGGTATGAAGACGGGTTCCACGTCTCCTTTGCTGCGCAAAAGGACCTCAGGTTCGAGGTGATCCTTATCTGCCCCCGATGCAGTAAACGCTATCGGACCGGGTGGGCCGCCTCCCTGGCGTGAGTTCTTTTCAACAGGCCGTATAGGCAATCGGTTGTTTACTACCAACAGGAGGAGAGTATGGGAAAACGTGTCGTGATAGATGAGGAGGAGTGCATGGGGTGCGAAGCGTGCGTAGAGATCGCTCCTGATGTGTTTGAATTTGATGATGATGCCGGAAAGGCTCTGGTTATCATGGCTGAAGGAGGGGATGTGGGGCTCATTGAAGAGTCTATGGATGCATGTCCCGCCGACTGTATTACCTGGGAGGACTGATGGCGTCGTCTCCGGACGACGCGCCCAACGCCCCACCCCTTCAGTGTGCCTGGGGGGTGGGGCTCCTTATTTCAGAAGGCAAATCTCTGGTGTTTGTCCACAAACGCCTCAGGGGCGTGAACTCTTCGGGTTATCGATGGGAGAGAGTTGAATGAATATTCTGATCACAGGTGGAACCGGTTTTATCGGCACTGCTGTGGCAACCCGACTTCTGGAGGAAGGGCACGAGGTTGCGGTGACCGGACGCAACAGCCTTTCCCCGCTTCTGGGAAGGGACCGGTTCCGTACCATCACCTGTGATACCACCATTGCCGGTTCTTGGCAGGAGGAGGTGGCTCGCAGTGAGGTGGTTATAAACCTGGCCGGGCGGAGTATCTTTAGCCGTTGGAATGAAGAGAAAAAAGCGGAGATTACGGAGAGTCGCCTGCTGACCACGGAGCATGTGGTGAATGCCATCACCCCCGGGACAACGAAGGTGCTTCTCAGTGCCTCGGCTGTGGGATTTTACGGTGATCGGGGAGATGCGCTTCTTGCCGAAGAGGATGTCGGTGGTGCCGGGTTTCTTGCCGATCTGTGCAAGCACTGGGAAGCAGAAGCCATGGCCGCCTCAGCAAAGGGCGTGCGGGTGGCGATCATGCGTTTCGGTGGCGTCCTCGGACTGGGAGGGGGCGCTCTCGATGCCATGCTTACGCCATACAAACTCGGTCTTGGCGGTCCCCTTGCCAGTGGGGAGCAGTGGTTCCCGTGGATTCATATGGAAGACCTTGTGGCTGCAATGGTTTTTTTGATGGGGCGTGAACGTGCGGAAGGACCGGTGAATTTTTGTGCCCCCTATGTGGTGAGAAACAAGGAATTTTCCAAGGCCCTTGCCGGAGCGCTGGGGCGCCCGGCTCCTTTTCCCATTCCTCTCTTCGCCCTTCGTCTGGCCATGGGTGAGCTTGGAGGCGAAATCATCGCCAGTCAGCGTGTGGTGCCGGAAAAACTCTCATCCTGGGGGTTTTCCTTTGCCTACCCCTCGCTGGAGGCAGCACTGGAAAACATTTTGAGGGGAGACATATAAGGGCTGGCGAAAAAAGTAACAACTCAGCTGGAGTCTCCGGTGGCCCTGCCGGCGGGTAAACTTGTTTCTTATTTGAAAGGGTGGGTTTAACAACCAGGGTTTAATAAATACCCTTGAACGAAGTCCGAATTAAAAAGCGGATGTGATTTGACCCGGATACCGAGGGGCAAAGCGCATCCGCTTTTTGTTTTTGAGCTTTTTTTTCCTGGTGTGGCCTGGCCACCTATGCATGCTTTTTATGCATACAACTCGCTTCGCTTCCAGTCCCTTGCCTGCTTCTGGAAGCTCTTCAGGTAGCAGCGCCCTTTTTTATCCGTGATGTCGTATATCGCATGCCGAAGTACCGTGAGTTCTACCCCGCCTTTCATCCGCATTTCAATATCATACCGTGAAAAATTCTCCACAAGACCTTTGATAATCTCCCCTTCAAGGAGAGTGATCAGCATGACCTGCTTCTCCTTGATAAGAGGGTAAAGGGTTTTGTTTTTGATGAAGTTGCGATGTGCCGGTGCATGGATGGGGCCCAGTTCAAGTGCAGATACTTTTTTGTCGGTCTTTATGAGCTTGTTCACAACTTCGGCCGAAGAGGCTTTCGCGTGGCCTTTCACGTCCACCTTGGGAATCACCACCTCCTCTCCGTTGCTTGTGACGTGGATATCGTAGGTGGTCTGGCGCGTGATCGTTCCGGTCATGCTTTTTTGGCCGTGGAGCAGGAACAGGGTCTCCTCCCCACTCTCCTCAAGGGTGGTGAAGCAGGAGGATTCATAATGCTCTTTTTTGTAATCGGAGAAGCCCTGGAGCTGAGTCATGCGCTATTTTCCCCCTTTGAGAACTTTGAGCTTTGCGAAGGCGGGGTGGCAGGTGGATGTATCGCACCCGCATGCCCCCTTGTTGAGGTCCTTGCCGCATTCCCGGCAGAGCCCTTTGCAGGTGTCATTGCAAAGCGGGTTTTGGGGCAGGGCCATCACCACCTCGTCCTGGAGGTACTGATTCAGGTCAATACGGTCTCCACTGAAGGTCTCCTTGGAGAGTGCCTCTTCGGTGAGCTCTACCTCCTCCCTCTCTTCTGCCTCCTGGGGCTGCTCGGCTTCATCAACGAAGAAAAGTTCGATGGATGTGCTCAACTCGCCGGAAAAGGGCTCCAGGCATCGTCCGCAGGGTTGTTCAACCGTCAGCCCCAAGGTGCCCTTGACCTCTACCTGGCCTCCCGTGATTCGTGCCGACAGGTCGATGGACAGAGGGGTCGTGAATCGGGCTTCGCCGCTTTTTTCGAGGTCAACAAGGCCGGGAAAGTTCGTGTGTGGCTCGCTTACGGAGAACTCGCTCCAGTTTTCTGAAAGAATCGATATGTTAAGGATCATGATGCTCTCCATGTATGACAGGCTGATGATGATTGAAAATGGATGCCTTTGTAAACGCCGGTGTTTTGTCGTTGCTTCAATTCAACGCAGGGGCAAAAGCACCAAGCTTTTTTAAAAGCGTCTCCAGAATCATTAGAACAGAAAGGTGCCCTGTTGTAAATGTCACGGAAGGCTGAACTGGGCCATGACGGGCACATGGTCGGAAAGGGGGGTGGGAAAGGCCGTTGCCGGACCTGTGGGAACCAGCCCTCGATAGAAAATCCGATCAATGGGCAGCTTGGCATCCCCACCGATGAATGAGACCACCTTTGATGCCCCGGGGCGCCCACCGTTTACAGGGACCTCCTTGAATTCGGGAAGGGCCCTGGTCACCACGGCCAGCCGTTCAGCGCTCCAGGTGTTGAAATCCCCGCATACCACAACCGGTCCGTCGAATTCGGTGATCAGCCTGTGTATTTTTTTCATCTGGGCGGAAAGCCCTGTGGGGGAAATTTCAAAGTTAAGCCCATGGAGGGTGACCACCAGAAGCCGGTGTGTCGTGTTGTCCCGGCCCGAAAGCGGGTATGTCGCAGCCAGCCCCATTTTGGGCGTGGTGTACCCGAGTTCACGCCTGTTGACCTTGATGGCCTGGGCGTTGAGGGGAGCTGTCGGAGCAAGCAGGGCGACCCCAGAGTGGGTGTTGCTCCACCACCAGTGGAAGCTGTCCGCGAAATGGGCCCCGCGCCCAAGGGCGTCAAGTATCTCTCCTGTCGCCTCCTGCAGGGCGATGACAGGGGAGGGAAGATCGGAACTGATTGACTCGATGAAGTGTGTGATCTCGTCAACGGAGCTTTTTCCGGCCTTGGCCACATTCCAGGTGACCACGGAAAAGGTGGGTCCAAGCCTCGGTGACTCTTCGGGATAGGGGATGGCCTCTCTGGCCTCTTGAACCGGTGAGCAGGCGGTAAGGACAAAGAATACCAGGAGAGAAACGGGTGCCAGTAGCAGAAGAAGCCGCTTTTTCACACGACACCTCCCTTGCCGCAGTAGAAAGCGAGGCAGCAGATGAAGGCGGAGAGGGCAAGGCCGACTGTTTGAGTGGGCTGGCTCATTTTTTCTGGGACCAATCCGGGAATCACCCCTGCCACCAGGCCGAAGGCAAAGCCCAGCAGGTGCCCCGTCACGTCGGAGCCGGGACCAGCACCGGAAAAGGCAAGGATTGCCACACCGGCCCCCAGGGGCATCAGGGCTCGCCAAACTGGGTCATGGGACAGAAGGCGTCTCAGGGTGCCTCCGGAGGCGAGGAGACCCGCTGCTGCAAAGACCATGGTGGAGGCCCCGAAGGAGATGTGGCCCATGCCTGAAAACCAGGTTGCATTCACCCAGTTGGCAAGGGCGGATGCAAGAAGAAGAAGGAACCACCCCACACCGTCGCCGCAGATCTGGAAGACCCCTGTGGCAAATATGATCAGTCCGGCCATGTTGCCCAGAAGGTGCGGCCACCCTGAATGGAGAAAGAGGGCGGTGAGGGTTCGGTGCCACTCTCCGGAAAGGATGCGTGCCGAGGAGGCCGCATAAAGCTTTACGGGGATCTCTGCCCCGGTGAGGGGCCCGGTTTTGAGAAAGATGACCAGAATGACACAGCTGGCAAAGAGGCCGGACCACGACGGGCTGAGTCGCCATACGCGTTGGGGCCGGGGGCGGTTTTCTGAGTCGTATGTGGCGATAAGGGCTTCGCAACGCGCAGTTTCCTCGGGGGGGACCCGGAGGGTGAGACGTCCATGCTCGGCATCAATGCGATGTTCGATGCCTTCGGCCGTCAGAAGCAGTGCGATTTCCCTGGCTCTTTTGCGTGTCAGGAGAGTCAGGAGAGGTTCCATGGGGGTCCTTGTTAAAGAGAGTGTTTAACGTCGTGATATCCCCTTGTATCACAAGAGGGTTGTGGCGGTCACCCGAAAGGAGGGCCGGTCTCTTTCGTTTTGGCCTGGGATGCCTTGCTTTTTATGGGGGCGAGACATGATAAGCGCTGTGCCGATGATCAAAAAAACTATCGCGTCTCAGATAATAAATATGAATCAGGTGGTGCGGTTTAATATTATTCTTAATGCAGGTTGCGACCTCTGCTAACTGCCCGGCCTGAGGGAGAAAACGGATGACGTGTGGTGATGCTGATCGATTGTCCAACAACGAATTTTCCTCAAGGGGAACGTGGATAGTGCCGTAGAAAAGAGCAGGGATTGTGTGAACTCATGGAAAATCTCACCTATATCTTACTGGTAGCTGAAGTCGACGTGAGCGAGTCGGCGGGTTTTGAAATGATGTTGGGGAAGGAGTGGTTGAGTATGGCGTTACCGCTGGTTGAAGTGATATCTGTGGATCAGGAGAAATGTGTCAATTGTTATGTCTGTATTGCGGCCTGCCCTGTAAAATTTTGTAATGATGCTTCAGGGGACGCCCTGACCATCGATCATGCCATGTGCATTGGGTGCGGAGAGTGTGTGCGGGCCTGTTCCCATAATGCCCGAACCATGAGAGATGATACCGCAGCGTTTCTTGCTGATGTAAAACGGGAGAAGATGGTTGCCATCGTGGCTCCTGCTGTGGCCTGTGCCTTTCCGGGAAATTATCTCAACGTAAACGGATGGCTGAAGTCCATGGGGGTGGACACTGTCTTTGACGTGAGCTTCGGCGCGGAACTCACCGTAAAAAGTTACCTTGAGTACATGAAGGCCAAGGAGCCCGCCTGTGTTATCGCTCAGCCCTGCCCGGCCATCGTGAACTACATTGAAATTTACGCTCCGGAATTGATTCCCCATCTTGCCCCGGCGGACAGCCCCATGCTCCACACCATCAAGATGATCAAAGAGTTCTATCCGGCCTACAGGAACCATAAAGTGGCCGTGATCTCTCCCTGCCTTGCCAAGAAACGGGAGTACGTGGAGACCGGCCTCGGGGACTATAACGTGACCATGAGCGGCTTGGCGGATCACTTTAAGGCAGAGAACATTCGCCTGGAGCGATTTGCCGCCACAGAGTTCGACAACCCGCCTGCCGAGCGAGCCGTTCTCTTCTCTACCCCCGGAGGGCTGCTTCGCACCGCCGAGCGCTGGAGTGGAGACGTTCGCAACAAGGCCAGGAAGATTGAAGGGCCTGCAGTGGTCTACCCTTACCTGGCCGGTTTGAAAAAAAGCGTGGAGGAGAAGGTTGCCCCTGCTCTGGTGGACTGCCTGAACTGCGACCATGGTTGTAACGGAGGCACGGCGACACCGGCCCATGCCTTTTCTCCGGATCGGCTGGAGCACGAGATCGAAAAACGTAATACAAAAATGCAGGGTGCCTACCGGAAGACAGGCCCGGCCGCTGAAAAACGGAGCCGGAAAGCCCTGGAAAAAATGCTGGGCGACTACTGGAAACCCGGTCTTTACAATCGCAGCTATACCGACAGAAGCCGGGACAACAAGATCCGGAAACCGTCCGAGAGGGAGCTCTCAAACATCTACACCACCATGGGCAAGCACTCGGCATCCGACATCTTTAACTGCTCTGCCTGCGGTTACAACTCGTGCGAAAGCATGGCGGTGGCCATCTTCAATGGCATCAACAAGCCGGAAAACTGTGCCCATTTCATCATGGATGAGAACCGCAAGCTCATCGACCGAATCAATGCCCGGGCCATGCAGGACGAAGAGATCGCCAACATCGATCGTTCCACCCAGGATCTTTCCACCAACATGCAGGTGATTTCCGGCAACATTGATGAGCTTAACAGCAGCATCGCCGAGATTTCCAGGAATGTTCAGGAAAGCAAAGATGTGGCCGTGGATGCCTCGCAAAACGTCAAGGGATCCGGGGAGGCCTTTGCCGGGCTTCAGGCCGCCAGCAACGAGATTCCCGAAGTGCTCCAGTTCATCAATGACACCGTGGACAACCTCACGCTTCTCGCCTTGAACGCCAAGATTGAAGCCGCCCGTGCCGGGGAGGCCGGCAAGGGCTTTGATGTGGTGGCCATGGAGGTGAAGAGCCTTGCCGACTCCACTTCAGGGGCCGTGGTACGCATCCGCGAAACCACCGACAAGATACAACATGCCTCGGCCAGCGTTACCAAGGCCATGGAGGCCTTGAGCAAGCTCGTGGAAAAGCTGGAAGAGTACCAGATTTCCATCGCTGCTGCCGTGGAGCAGCAGACCACCAACACCCACAACGCCTCCGGTATCCTCCAGGACCTGACCACCGCTGTGGACGATATCCATACCAACATCAGCCGCGTCGCTGCGGGATAGGACGAGGTGTGGCACCTCGAAAGCTGGTTCGCGGATGTTTTGAGCCTTCGTTCCTAAGGCTCATCACATCCGCCTTTAATTAGCGAACTACCAGGGCTCATTTTTTTAAACCTGTTTGTCAAACCCATTTTTTAGATCAGGCAAAAGTTTGGCCCCCGGCAGGGCCGCCGGAGGCACACGTTGAATCATTACGACCTTTCTTTCACTGCTCTGCAGCAGTTAACGCAGCCAGGTAGTCTGTCACGGTCTCTTCCCCTTCTTCGGGGGCCCAG
>Ga0209475_10005349_pt1 | contig 10569 bp, 7 predicted proteins | sample tdDd471_FD_187128 | JGI IMG/M metagenome (GOLD analysis project Ga0209475, IMG submission 187128) | Marine sediment microbial communities from the Atlantic coast under amendment with organic carbon and nitrate - tdDd47.1 (SPAdes)... | ecosystem: Environmental > Aquatic > Marine > Coastal >...
TATTGCTCATATCCATGTCAACCAGCACTTCGCCCTGCCGCCCCTTTTTAATGCTTGTGGAGAAATCGTCGGGGATAACGATCAGAGCGCATATCTCGCCGTCGATCATCATCTGCCGGGCTTCTTCCATGCTGCCGGGTACCGCGCCGGTGACCGCAAGCAGGCTGGAGGCGTCCAGATACCGGGTGATGGTCCGGCTGATCTGGGACTGGTCGTGATCCACCACCGCGACGGGCAAATCAAAGACCGTGTAGTTGTGGTAAATATCCATGCCTGCCCAGGACATTGCCAGCATCATAAGCAGCATCATGGCATAGCGTTTATGCCTGAAGGGCAGCAGGAATTGTCGCCATGCGGCGACGGCCATGGTTTTCATAACATGCACCGTGACCGCTTAGTTCTTCGGAATCCGCCAGCGTACCGTCATGCCGGGGCGCAGTCCGTCGATCTTTTTCACGGGCCGGGCCTTTACCTCAAAGCTCTTGAGGTCAAAGCTGTTTTTGTCTGTAGTGGCCTTCCAGGTGGCGAAATCGGCCATGGCGGCAATGTTGAACACTTCCATGGTGGTCTTTACGCCCAAAGCCGGAATCTCAACATCCAGTTTGGTGCCCACCCGTACTTTTTTCAGCCGGTCTTCCCGCACCGCGAACACGCCCCACTGGTCCGAAAGATCCACCAGGGTCACGATGGGATAACCGGTGGCCGCAAGCTCGCCGGGATGCAGGATCACCTTGGCCACTTCACCGGCAATGGGAGCCGTCTGGGTGGTTTCTTTTTGATAGCTTTCCACTTCCGCCTGCACGCCTTCGGCCTTTTTCACCAGACTTTCAAGTGCCTCAATCTGCTCTTTGCGGGCGCCTTCCATAACCATGGAAAGTTTGGCTTCCGCCATGGCAAGCTGATCTTTGGAGACATTGTACTTGAATTCCACCTCGTCGAACTTGGACTGGGGAATAGCCTTTTGTTCAGCCAGGGGTTTGAGGCGGTTGTACATTTTTTCCGTGATTTCCACCTGATGCCGGGCGGCGTCCACCTGTTTTTTCACGGCGCGTTTTTCCTGCCGCCGCGCACCCTTGCGGGCCATGGCAAGCTGGGAGTTGGCAGCGTCAATGGCGGCGTGTACCTGAGAAAGCTTGGCGTCGATTTCGTCGCTGGTGATAGTGGCCAGGGCCTGTTCTTTGGTTACGCTGTCGCCTTCTTTGACCAGCATCTCTTTGATGCGGCCGGGAATTTTCGAGGCGACATCGATTTCCGTGGCGTCCACAAGCCCGGTCAGCACCACGTCCTGGTCTGCATCTGAGCAGCTTGCCGTCATAAAAGACGCGCTCAGAAGCACAAGGGCGAGGATTGTGTATACAGGGCGAAAACCGGATGTGGTGTTTGAAGACAGGGTGGGTTTCATGGAAGATACTCCTTCAACTGCTAACTGCTATATGAAAAATACTATTATGCGTGTTCGGGTTCCGGCAGCATGCCACGGCACACCAGCCGGATGGTATGATTCAGCACCGCTTCGGTGGCTTCATTTGAAGCAAGGCTCTTGCCCCAGCTTTCCTCTATAAGAGGTTTGAGGTTAAAGAAATTTAAGAACAGGGAGTTGATGCTCAGCGACAGCATACGGACATCCATGTCCTTGCGGATGTGACCCGCGGCCACACCGTCGCTCAGGATTCGCCGGATAAGGCCCAGACCGCCCAGGGCCTGACTCACCAGGCGGTGGATGGAATCCTTGTCAACATACAGGGTTTCCCAGGCCAAAAGCCGCACAAAGGTGGGGTTGTCCCGCAAAAAATTGAAATAGGTGCGCATCATGGCTTCCAGCCGCTGCTGAAAATCCTCAATGGCCAGTATGTCGTTGATATCAAGCATTTTGATACGGCGGAAAATGCTGGCGATCACCTCTTCGTAGAGTTTTTCCTTGCTGCCAAAGTAGACGTAAATCATACGTTTGTTAACACCGGCGGCAGCAGCGATTTCATCTACTGCCACAGCGTGATACCCCTTTTTCACAAAAAGCTCTTCCGCTTTGGCCCGCAGGCGTTCCTGGGTGCGTTTGGCGTCGCGCTTGGCTGGTTTCTGCTTTGGTATCATGGTCTTTTCCGGGTCACAGGCTACTTCGTTTCGGGTTGCTGCGCTAAGTAACTAACCGGTGAGTTACTTGCAGGTCATACCTTATGCCCCTGACGCAGATTGTCAATAGCCAGGGTAAAAAAGCATCAAAAAAATATCGTAGCTCCCTATAACGCTAATATCACTTGGCATTTTATCTGCCACAGAAAGGCCTGCAATGCCCGTAACAGATTTTTTAATTATCCCCACGCAAATTGTGCATTACATAACGTTAAAGACTTAGAAAAACTTCAGCAGGCTTACCCCGGAAATCAACAGCACCACACCGGCGGTGCGGGCAAGGTTCATGGGATGGGGTTCCATACCCAAAAGGCCGAAGTGATCGATGACCAGGGCTAAGACAAGCTGACCGGTGATGGCCAAAGACAGGGTGAGGCCGGCGCCCAGACGGGGGAAAAGCACCACCGCCAGAAATATAATGAAAAAACCGAACACGCCGCCCAGGTATTCGTACCAGGGGGTTTCGGCCAGCAGTTTGGTTGAAAATTTTGGTCCGGGCATGAACATCCACAAAATCAGGCAAAAGAGGGTAACCAGCAGGGTGGTGATCATCAGGGTCAGGCCGGTGCCCAGGCGATTGCTCATGGCGGTGTTGACGCCTCCCTGAAGGGCAACCGCAGCCCCCATCCCCAGTGCCAGCAGCATCCAAACATAACTCATGATGTACTCCTTGAACATAGATCATTCTCACAGGTGTAGCCTGCTGCGTATTAGAATAATCGTATACCTCCCAAATCATGATTGCAAGAGTTAAAAAAATAACGGGAAAGAGAGAAGAAAACATGGCAAACTATAAGCGAGGATTTCCCTTACCCCCTTCCGCCTTTACTCATGCAGGAGCGCCCCCCCCGGGGACCCACTGAATCCGCCGCATCATAAAAATTACGCATATTACCTTTTACAATCCGGCCAAAAAGAATATACTGTTTTCACACTGTTATAACGCATCATCAATGTCGGGTATCTATTTGTATGTCACTTGTGCGCAATGCACATCAGTACACGGGGTTATGCCATGAGTTTACAGGTTCCCAAGGATAAATTGCAGTTACTGCTGAATGAAGATGTACCGGGCTGGAATGCATGGAAGGAGGAGCAAACAGAGAGTATCCATTTGGGCTCCCTCGATCTCACGGGTAAATATCTGCACGGTATAAATTTGCGGGATACGGTTTTTGAAGAGTTTTCATGTCTGGAGGATGCCAATCTTACCTCTGCAGATCTCTTTCGGGCAACACTGAAAAACTGTCACTGCCCAAATGCGATTTTCCAGGAAGCGGATCTGACAAAAGCCGTGTTGCAAAATGCAACGCTTGTAAAGGCAAATTTCACAAATGCAACCCTTAACGGAGCTGATCTGTCGGCAACAGTGCTTACTGACGCAACATTTGACAGCTCTGATCTGCGGGGAGCCAACCTTTGCGCATCGGAATTGACAGAGACCCGCTTTGAAACCTGCGACCTTTCTTGCTCCCGGCTCAGGGAATCCACTCTGGATGACGCAGTATTCGTCTCATGCAATCTGAGCAACTCCGATGTAACCATGAGCAGTTGCCAAAAAACACTGTTCAGTCAATCAAACCTGATGGGCATGCGCTTCCATAATGCGGATTGCACCAGCGCAACATTTGAAAATGTCCTGATTAAAGATGCGGATTTCAACTCTGCAGATCTTTCAAACGCTGAGCTGCCCGATACATTGAATGCCTTTAGCGACGGCATGAAAAACATAGAGGAAGCCAGTCGCAACACCCGGGGCATTTTGTACTTTATGGTGGGCCTGTCAATCTTTACCCTGCTGAGCCTTGCCAACACCACCGATGCCCAGTTGATTTTGGGCACCAGCAGACTGAAACTGCCTATTTTCGGTGCGGAAGTTCCCACTCTGCTTTTTAACTTTGGGGCGGCTTTTACTTCTTTGTTTGTTTTTGTGTATTTCCATTTGCATGCCCACAAGATTGTGGAAATACTCCGGGACATGCCCGCACGCTTTCCGGACCGGCTGACCCTTGGCCAAAAAATGTACCCCTGGCTGTTGAACGATGCCTTTGAATTTTGGCGGCGTGACTACTGGGCGCAGCAGGAAGGGCAACGCAAAATCAAAGAGTCGGGTCGCTTTAAAGCGTCAGTGGCGGTTTTTGCGACCTATTGCCTTATGCCACTGACAGTATTTGCCATATTTATCCGTACTCTCCCGGTTCGCCAGTGGCTTGTGCTGGTCTCGCTTTTTGTGCTTGTGCTCACCGCTTTGGGCTTTTCGGTATACCATTATTACAGCTCCAAATTGCAGGTATGCAAAGGAGGCGGAAGAATTTCCCCCGGCGTATTGGGCGTACTGAGAGTCGCGGGGCTGGTGGCCTACTGTGGCCTGGCATTTTTTTTACTCGCGCAAAATCTGTGGTTTTCCGATTCCTCGGCGGGCTGCAACCGCTGGAAAAAAGTGAAGACCCTTATCCCTGTATGCTGGGGACAGCCGGATTTTTCCAGCCAGCAATTATCCACCCTGAAACAACAGGCACAATACCGCGAAACATATCAGGATGACGGGCAACGGGTGTATCACAGAATGGCCGAAGAACGGTGGGAAGGCGTTGATTTAAGCGGTCGGGATTTACAGGGAGCAGACTTTAGAAAAGCGATTCTTCCCAAGGCGAATTTTGAACATGCCCTGCTCAAAGGCGCAAATTTCAGCGATGCCAACCTTGCGGGGGCCAATTTTCAGATGGCTGATCTGGAAGGAAGCATCATGGTAAACACCACCCTTACAAAGACCAGTTTCTACAAAACGTCCCTCACTCATGCCACAATCATTCTTTCCAACCTGAGCAGAGCACGATTCCATTTTGTTTCTTCAAGGGATTTCTTTTGTGTGTGGAACAAATTTAACGGTGTGATTTTTAATCAATCCCGGCTTTGTGATGCGGTGTTTGCCGCTGACGGGAATACCATCATAAAGCGTCTGACCCAAACCCACAAAAACACCAGAGACCTTTCCGCCTCCAGGTTGCAGGCAGCCTACACGGCATACAAATTCCGCGGGGACAGAAAAGACGACATATTGGATGAAGTGGAGACCGCAGGGGCACTGCTGAAAAACTTCAGAACGGTCTGGTGGCCGAAATCGGTTTACAGCGACAAAACCATATTTCCCAAAGGTTTTGAACCTCAGAAGCATGGTCTCATAAAGGCCCGGCCGGGTACGGCATGTGAGGCCCCGAAAGATCAACCAAAAAACACGGATTCTCCGCAAGGCCCGGCCATTGCCGCGCCGCAGCACGATGCAAAACCCGATACGGCAGAACCGAAAGCAGCAACACCGGAGTCAACCACCTCCATAGCCACGCCCCCTCCCGGTGGCTGAAACCGGAAGCCTTTGGTTTTAACGGGGAGGGCACCAGCCCTCGAGACCCAAAACATCTTTGGAGGTTTAATCCCTCGGATCAACTGCGGCTGTCTCGAAGGGCAGTATGTATAAGGTTATCCCCTCCCCCCATTGGACTATTTCCCAAAAATCATTTAGGGTATGTGCCTGAAGGTTAGACAGCAGCATCCATGATCGGAAACATCCATGGATTATCGTAGTGTGATTCGTCCCAGCACGGGGCTGATATGTATGTTGATGGCAGTGCAGGCACTGTGGTTGCAGCCCTGCGCCGCGCAGGAAGATACCGCGACCACCCCCGCCGCAAACGCCCAATCCGGCGGCACGGCGGATACTACCCCTGCCGTAAAAAAGCCGCGCAAACATCCGCCCCTTCGGGCCGCCTTTAGCAGCAACTATAAACTTCTCGCACCCTCCCCCATCATTCATGGCAAGGGTGACAGCATCGGCTTTCACAGCAGCAACACCAGAGGCGGCGCACCGCTGTTTTTCCTGCCCAAATATTTCGGGACCCTTGCCCTGAACTATCGGTACGCCCACCCGCTGATCTACGGCAACAGTCACCGTGAGCTGGACCGCTCTTTGCATACCCTTGGGCTCACCGCCAACTTCGGGTTTCGCTTTAGCCCGGAACTGATGCTTATGGTGTTTGGCGGCGCAGCAATGTCCGGCGATTACGAAGAGATCGACCTCCACAGCTTTATCCCCAGGCTGGGAACCATCGTAAGCTGGAAGTATTCCGACGAATGGAAGTTCATGTTTGGGCTCAACATGAGCGGAGCCTATCTCTACTACATTCCCATTCCTTTTGTAGGGTTTTCCTATGCCCGCAAGGGGTCACCGATAGGCGCAGCCTTGGGGCCACCGGGGGGCATTAACATGACCCTGCGCTTTGTGGAACAGCATGTGCTGCGCTTTGGCGTCAACTTCAGCGGCGGCAACTGGCAGATTCATCCGGGGCCCGATGCTCCTGCGGGCGTCACCCGGCTGCGAATGATCGAGGTGCAGGCAGGCATCCACTCCTATCAGAACATCGCCGGACCTGTATGGCTGGGGCTGGAACTGGGCTACAGCCTGTTCAGCGTGCTGCGCACCACGGACAACTACCGGACCGAATACGACTGGATACGCCGCAAACCCGCCCCCTACATGGGGGTTTCTCTGCTGATTGTGCCCCCGCCCCGCAAAAAGGCGCAATAGGGAACATTCGCCAAACCATTCATTCATCCTGTATCTTGCAGAACTCCTCAGATTGCCATAACGCGCCGCGTCATCGACTTAAATTAATTGCTAAAGTGTAACACGAACATCGTAAATCACTTTTTTTCCTCGGGACGCACTTTTAAAAACACGGGCCGCGAAGGGTCAAATTTTGCTGTTTCACGGGCCCGCCTCGGGAAATGACGCAGCCAAAAATGGCCTATTATCTATATAAAAACAATATATAGCAAAAAATCGGCACTTGTGCCCCGTGAAATCGAAATCGTGGCAGGAGAAACCGACCTCTTTTTCCCGACAAGTTCCCGAGCGCATTTTATCTTATTGTCGATTTTTTGACCTAAATCCGGCTATTTCCCGGCGGAAATTTTTCCATCCCGCAGCCCAAAGTCATCCTGTGGGCGACCTTGCCTTATGTCACCGAATGCACTATGCTGATAAAATATATAAGCGTTAAGAAACCGACGATTACCCCCAAGGAGATATCGCCCATGTCCTTTACACACCCGGCCCTGCGCGGCATTACGGCTCTTATGATGATTCTGCTGCTGGCTTTTGGCGGCTGCAACGACGACGACAACAGCACGCCCAAAGAATGGCAACCGTTGGAGCCGAAAATGGAAAAGCACGGTCGTTACACCGTGGTATGGCTCAAGGGAAGCCCCTACGAAATGGGGTATCAGCACGGCGAAATGCTGTATGATGTCATTGCCGAGGCCATGGTTTTTGTGGAAAATGACGAAGTGCTGAGCCTGCTGCCCGAGATCGCCAAGGGTCTTGGCGTGCTGGAATTGGGCGCCGCCAACAGCTATCAGGACGTGCTGGATGAGTGCCAGGGCATGATCGATGCCACGCAAGGCACCGGTTTTACAATGGATTTCTGTATGGCGCTTAACTTCGGCGACGTAATGATGGAGCTGTTGCCCAGCTTCCGCTCCAACGGCGAACAGCAGGGCCCCGGCTGCACAGAGGTGCTTGCCAACGGCGCTGCCAGCCCCGATGGCCGCCTGTATCACGCCCGAAACCTGGACTGGGGCAGCATGGATATCTCGATAATTCACTCTTATCCGGTTATCTTCGTGCGGCAGCCCGATGACGGCATTCCCCATATGTTCATGGGCTTTCCGCTCAATATCACCCCCTACACCGGCATGAACGCCGCAGGCCTGTCGGTTTGCTCCAACGAAGCCGACCCTCTGGACGCCACCCAGCGTGATGAAGTTGGCCGCAGCCACGTGCAAATGCTTGGGCAAATCCTAAAGCATAACAGCAGCTTAGACGAAGCAAAAGCCTTCCTTGAGGGCGAAGATCACATGTCCTCGGAGATGATCGTGGTGGCCGACGGCCCCAACCAGACCGGCGCAGTCTTTGAAATGACCGCCAAGCACATGAAAATGCGGCCTGTTAACGGCGATGGCTATGTCTATGCGGTCAACCATTTCCTCAGCGACGAAATGAAGGACTGGGACGCGGTGCAGGATATCGACAACCCGGATTCCAGCATTCTGCGGCAAGAGCGGCTGCAGCAGGTGGTTGATCCCGACGGCAAAGACACCCTCTACGGCCAGCTGGATATCGAAGGTCTGGCCAAAGTCATGCGGGACCGGGTACATCCCCGCACCGGCATCGAGCCGCCCTATGACGAGGAAAACATCGATAACGATGCGGGTATCGCCACCAACGGCCCCATGCACTTTGTGCTCTTTGATCCGCAAAAGCTGCTGTTCTGGGTATCTGCGGGTAAAATCCCCATCGACAAACAGCCCTATGTCTGCTTCTCACTGGGCGAGCTATTGGGCTACGACGACGCCGTGCCCTGCCCGGCTCCTCAAATCGACTAAGGTTTACAACCCCGCCGCCTGGCGGGGTTTTCTGTTACCGGGGTTTGACCATCGCCGGGCTTTGGAGTACATACCATAGCGGACCCTTGATTGCAGGAGGTACCCTATGCAACAGCAGCGAGGCCGTTCCATTCTGATGACCCTGTGTCTGATACTGCTTCTGGCCCCCGCCACCATGCGGGCCGCAGAGCAAAGCGTGATGATGATCGCCGACAATTTCCGGCCCCAGATTGTCAAGGCCACCACCCCGGTGATAACGGCCCTGAGCTACCGTGCCCTGTTTACCAAAGTCGGGGTCAAACGCCTTGGCGAACTGGCAAAAGACCCCAACAATATGCTGGCGATGCAGGGCATGTGGGAAGCCAATAAACGGGTTGCCCCAAAAGCCGCAGATGGCAGCCTCGACCCCGCAGGCATCAAAACCTTTACCGGTTTTTTTAAAACCCGCATGAAGATGGATATGCCTCCCTGGTTCAAGGAGACCCTGCAAAAGGGACGACTGATCAGCGGTACTGCTACTACCTTTCCGGCGGTTAAAAGCATACAGTATGTCAAAACAAAGGCCGGGCTCATGGCCCCCAACGGCACCACCATCACTCCTGACGGCAAACGCTTTGTTATCAGTACCGGCAACCGCAGCGTCAAGGTGAACCGTTCGCTGCTTGAAATCGGCAAGGACACTCTGCCGGAGCGCGTCTCGGTGCTGATTACCAACAAGCGCACCTTTATTGCCCTGCACGCTTCTGCGGGCTTCCCCTTCCGTCTGGTATCGGTCCGAACCGGCAGCGGCAAACTCAACTGGAGTGCGTCGGTGTGGGGTGCGGGACGCAAAACCCTGGGCGGTGTGGGCTTTCACAATATTTCCATGCGGCTGAAAGACAGCCAGTTGTTCCTGTTTGGGGCCGAAAGCCACGGCGTGTTTGTGGAAACCTTTGAAGCCTCCAGCGGCGAAAATTATTTCCGGTTTTGCAGTTCCTACTGGTTCCACTTTTCTGAAACCTGGAACCTGAAGTAATCCCCCATCAGAAAATTTGCATATACGCAAAACGGGCGCGGCCAATGGCCGCGCCCGTTTTCATATCAACCAGTAATCGGTATTATTCCGGCAGGGTACGGCAGAGCCGGAACCCCAGAGTGCTTTCCCGTTCTCCCGGGGCGTGACCGTCACGGTATGCGCTGCGACAGCGCCGGGCATAGCTGAACCAGCCACCACCACGATATACCTTGCGATAGCCGCTGGCCGGGCCTTCGGGGTCCCGCAGGCTGTAGTAGCCCGGCGGCGGATAAATGCCAAACCAGTCGTTAACCCATTCGTGAACATTGCCCAGCATATCGTACATGCCCCATTCGTTGGGTTCCTTGCCCCCCACCACATGGGTGCGGTAGGCGCTGTTGTAGCAATACCAGGCAATCTGATCCAGGTTGGGATCAAGGGCGCAGCCGGTTTCGGTAATCTCTCCGTTGTTGCCAGGACTGGGGTAAAAGGCGGTTCTGCTTTCCGCCCGCACGCCGTATTCCCATTCCGCTTCCGTGGGCAGCCGCCAGCCGGAGCAGTCGTAAATCATGTCAAAGCCGTTATGCTGCACCACGGCGGAATCGATGCCCTTGCGGGTGCTGTTGTAACAACTCATAAAATCGTTACCCACATAGGTACCATCTTCGCAGCGGGCCATGCGAATAGTGTAGCACACCTGCATACCCAGATACTCGCTGCGTTTGTTGGCATATGCAACGGCATCGTACCAGCTGACGTTTTCCACAGGACAGCTGTCGCCGCAGTTTGTGCCGGGACCGTTGGGCCCAAAGTAACTGGGGTTGTAACCCATAACGTTGGTGAATTCCCCCTGGGTAACCTCGTGGGTATCCATGTCAAATTCCCTGGTCAGAGTTACAACATGTTGATATTCTCCGGGGCTGCGTCCCAGTTCCGCCGGGTCTACCGGACTGCCCATGGGAAATGTGCGGTCCACGGGCAAACACACGCCGCTGCTGCATTCC
>Ga0209475_10005350_pt1 | contig 10568 bp, 11 predicted proteins | sample tdDd471_FD_187128 | JGI IMG/M metagenome (GOLD analysis project Ga0209475, IMG submission 187128) | Marine sediment microbial communities from the Atlantic coast under amendment with organic carbon and nitrate - tdDd47.1 (SPAdes)... | ecosystem: Environmental > Aquatic > Marine > Coastal >...
TGCCAAACAGGCTGTGTACCTAGAGACCAAGAAGTATATCTTCCACTTTACAGAAAGTACGTTCAAAAGAAATAGGAGTGGTTAAATGAAGTATATCAAATTAAATTACACTGATATTGAAGTCTCGCCTGTATGTTTAGGTACTGTAAACTATGGAACTGCAATGACTAACGCTGATTCTAAAAAACAATTAAGTGATTTTTTAGAAATGGGTGGCAATTTTATAGATTCAGCACATATTTACGGAGATTGGGGAGGACCTAATCTTCTGTGCAGGAGCGAAAGAGTAATTGGTGAATGGCTAAAAGAAACTGGCAACAGAGACAAAGTAGTATTAGCAACAAAAGGATCACACCCTGATTGGGGTAAGATGGAGATTTCTAGACTTCATGCTAAGGATATTAATAAAGACTTAAATGAAAGTCTTGAATATCTTTATACGGATTACATTGATTTGTATTTGTTACATCGTGACGATCCTAATGTTGAAGTATCAGAGATAATAGACTGTTTGGATGCTGCACAAAAGGCAGGCAAGATAAAACATTATGGTTGCTCAAACTGGAGTCTTAGCAGAATGAAGGAAGCACAAGCATATGCAAAAGAGACTGGTAAGCAAGGATTTGTTGTTAATCAGCTTATGTGGTCTTTAGCAGACATTAACTTTTATAACTTGCTTGATAAAACATTCATCCTCTTAGATGAAGAAACACTGAATTATCATATTGAAACAGGCATGAATGTTATGTCATATATGTCTATAGCAAAGGCTTATTTCCAAAGACGCTATAACGGAGAAGTATTGCCTAATAGTGTAACTGATGTATATGGATCTGCAACAAATGATAAAATCTATGAGAAGTCATTGGATTTAGTTAATAAGGGTGACTATTCTTTTATGGATTTATCATTCCAATATCTAGCTGAAGAAACCAGATTCCCATCAGTACCAATAGCATCCTTTGATAATTATGATCAGTTAGCTACAGGAATAGAAGCTTTTAAAAAGCCTATACCTAAAGAGTTGATTGATGAGTATAAAAAGATTAAAAAGTTTGTCTACTGGAAATAAAAGCATGGCTCATACAAGTATAAAGATGGGTTTGTAATTAAAGATTAAACCCGGTGAAAGCCGGGTTTATGCTTACATTGGAAGGAAACAAAAATGAAAGAAGAAAGAATTTTAAAAGGATTTGAATATGCTAAAGATGTTTATGCTGATTTAGGGGTAGATGTCGATGAGGCAATGGAAAAAATAGATTCAATTCCAGTTTCCATGCATTCTTGGCAGGGAGACGATTTAATAGGTTTTGACGGAATAGGAGAATTAACAGGTGGGATAGCAACTACAGGTAATTATTTTGGAAGAGCTAGAACGCCAGATGAATTAAAAGCAGATATTGATTTTTCAATGTCTAAAATACCAGGAACTTTAAGAGTGAACTTGCACGCATGTCACGCCGAAAAGAACGGTAAAAAAGTGGATAGAGATGAGTATACAGCAGATATGTTTGCTGGATGGATAGACTGGGCAAAAGATAGAAAGATTGGACTTGATTTTAATCCTACATTCTTTTCACACCCTATGATGGATGGAGATTTTTCTTTAGCTTCAAGAGATCAGAAAAAGAGAAGATTCTGGGTTGAGCACGGAAAAAGATGCAGAGAAATAGGATTTGAGTTCGGTATGCAGCTTGGAACACCAAGTATAGTAAACTATTGGATGCCTGATGGATACAAAGATGTACCTGCAGACACGTCTTATTTAAGAGCTTTAATGATTAAGTCCCTAGATGAGATTTTTGAAGAAAAGCTTAATAAAGAATATGTAATAGAATCCGTAGAAAGTAAGTTATTTGGATTAGGACTTGAAAGCTACACAGTAGCAAGCCATGAATTCTCATTAGGGTATGCAATAACCAGAGATAAACTATATTGTTTAGATGCTGGGCACTTTCACCCTACTGAAACAATAAGTAGCAAGCTAAGCTCTATACTACAATATGTGGATGAGTTAATGTTACATGTAAGTCGTGGTGTTCGCTGGGATAGTGATCATGTTGTTGCATGGGACGATGAACTACAAAACATTATGAGCGAAATAGTACATAATAACTACACTGAAAAAGTGCATATTGGACTTGACTATTTCGATGCTTCTATTAATAGGATTGCTTGCTGGGTAATAGGAGTTAGAAACAGTAGAAAAGCATTACTTAAAGCTGCACTTAGTCCAATGGACAAGATAAAGCAATGTGAAGCAGAGGGCGATTATACAAGCAGACTTTCACTGTTAGAAGAAAACAAGTCACTACCATTTGCTCCCGTATGGGATTACTACTGCATGAAAAATGGTGTCCCTGTAGGAAAAGAATGGCTTAATGATGTTAAGCAATATGAAAAGGACGTATTATCTAAGAGATAATGCCGCTTAGGCTCACCATTAGACTGCTGATTTATAAATAGCTTCTCCTATGTTTTTTCACACCAGCCAATAATGCTAAGAGTTTATCAGCAGTACTTTTATTTAACGGAGGTTAAATGATTAAACCTCACTATGCTTTTTACAAATAAGTAATTAGCATTATACAAGGAGAAGACAATGAAAGAGACTGGAAAGAAGAGCTGGATTATTCCAGATATGTATTGGCCTGAAATAACTTCAGTAGGGCACTATGTAAGCCATGAATCAATTTGTGTATTAAATACTTCAAATAAGGTGGCCAATATAAATATTTCACTATTTTATGAGGACAGAGAACCTATTGAGAATCTAAAAGCAACATGTAATGCTAGAAGAACCCATCATATAAGAATGGATGCACTAATAGATGAGAATGGGCAGCATATTCCAAGAGGCGTTGCTTATGCATCAATTGTTGCATCTGATGTTGATGTTGTTGTTCAATATACTCGTGTGGATACAACACAAAAGGAGAATGCATTGATGACTACAATGGCATTTTAGGCGAAGGTAAATGTATGAATGACTATTTATTAGGACTATATGAAAAGGCAACTCCTCTTGAAATATCATGGGAAGAGAGATTTACAGCTGCAAAAAAAGCTGGGTTTGACTTTTTGGAAATTAGCATAGATGAGAGCAATGAAAGACTTTCTAGACTGGAATGGACTCAGAAAGAACGTGATGATGTCTTATTGCGATCAAAAAAAATAGGATTACCAATACGAACAATCTGTTTGAGTGGTCACAGAAAGTACCCTTTAGGAAGCACAGATGTAAAAATACAAGAAAAGTCGCTAGAGATAATGAGCAAAGCTGTCGATTTAGCCTGTGATTTAGGTGTTAGAATAATTCAACTTGCAGGATATGATGTCTATTATCAAGAATCAACTAGCGAAACTAAAGAGATATTTACTAAAAATCTACAAAAAGCGGTTTTAATAGCAGCTAAAAAGGGTGTTCTACTAGGACTTGAAACTATGGAGAATGATTTTATAAATACTGTAGAGAAAGCTATGTACTTTGTAAATAAAATAGATTCTCCTTATCTAAATATATATCCTGATACTGGCAATATACAAAATGCAGTTGATTGCTTACCTAAAGATGTTCTACAGGGAAAGGGCAAAATAATAGCTGCTCACCTGAAGGAGACTGTAGAAGGTGTATTTAGAGATATGATGTTTGGTGATGGGCGTGTAGATTTTATTGAGGCAATATCAACCTATAGAAGTATAGGTGTTAGGATATTTTTGGCAGAATTCTGGTATAAAGGTGAAGAAGATTGGGAAGCTCGACTAAAGTATGCTAATGATTTTTTTAGGGATAAGTTTGATAAAGTAATTACAATAGAAGGTGCTCATATATAAATTAAAGAGGTGTATTATGCAAAAGTATGTTTTAGGAATAGATAATGGTGGTACGCTAGCAAAGGCAGTAATTTTCGATTTAAAAGGAAAAGAAGTTGCAAGCGCATCAAAAAAGATAGCAGTAATTACACCAGAACCAGGCTATACAGAAAGAGATATGGAAGCTTTGTGGGATGCTAATGCTGACATAATAAGAGAAGCACTAGATAAGTCAGCTATTGCACCTGAGAACATAATTGGCGTGTCGTGTACGGGTCACGGCAAAGGGCTATATCTTTGGGGCAATGATGATAAGCCTGCGTATAATGGCATTATTTCCACTGATTCCAGAGCATGGGAAATAGAGAATAAATACAATTCTGACGGCACAAAAGAAAAGGTTTATGATAAGATTTATCAAAGCATTTTGGCATGTCAACCAGTTTGTTTGATTAAATGGTTTAAAGAAAATAAGCCAAAGGTTTTAGACAACACAAAGCATATATTCTCAGTTAAGGATTATGTTCGCTATAGATTGACGGGTGAAGCGTATTTAGAAATGACTGACTTTTCGGGAACTGCTTTAATGAATCTAGCAGAGCGCAGACACGACATAGAGTTGCTAAAAATATACGGATTAGGTGAAGTTTTTGATAAGCTACCACCACTTAAAAAATCCACTGATATATGTGGGTATATAACAGAAGAAGTTACCAAAAGGACAGGTCTTAATGCTGGTACTCCTGTATCTGGTGGTATGTTTGATATTGATGCTTGCGCAATAGCTATGGACGTAACGGAAGCTGAAAGGCTATGTGTAATAGCTGGTACATGGAGCATAAATGAGTATATATCTGAAAAGCCTGTAACCAATAAGACAATAATGATGAATTCAATATTCTGCATTCCTGAGTATTACTTGATAGAGGAATGTAGCCCAACTTCAGCCAGTAACAGCGAGTGGTACATAAACAATTTTATGGGTGAAGAGAAAATAGAAGCTGAACAAAAAGGAATATCCATATTTGATATAACAGATGAGATGGTTAGATCAGTTGATCCAGAGGATAGCACTATAATTTTCACGCCTTTCTTATTTGGCTCTAACGAGAGCAGTATAGCAAAAGCTAGCTTCGTAGGCTTGAATAGTTATCACACGAAGGCACATATTTTGACTTCTGTATATGAAGGTATTGTATTTTCTCATAAAACCCATGTGGATAAACTATTACTTAATAATAAGGAAGCTAAAGTAATAAGGTTAGCTGGAGGTGCAGCAAAATCTAAAGTATGGGTTCAAATGTTTTCTGATATTTTGGGTTTGCCAATAGAAGTTATTGATGTTAATGAACTTGGTGCACTAGGATGTGCTATGTCAGCAGCAATTGCAGCAGGTGAGTACACAGGATATAAAGATGCAGCACAGAGCATGGTGAAAGTTAAATATCGTGTAGAGCCAAATGCTAGCAAAAAGGATATATACCAAAAGAAATATGCGAACTACAGAAAAGTAGTAGATGCGTTAAATAGCGTGTGGGAAGATTTAGCTTAGGAGCAGAAGTATGTTAGAGAAGTTAAAACAAGAAGTTTTTCAAGCTAACTTAGATTTAGTAAAGTATGGTTTAGTTATTTTTACATGGGGTAATGTTAGTGGAATAGATAGAGATAGTAGTCTAGTTGTTATAAAGCCAAGTGGTGTATCATACGATGATATGAAAGCTGAGGACATGGTGATTGTTGATTTAGATGGAAATATAGTAGAAGGTAGCTATAAGCCATCCTCTGACACTGCAACTCACATTGAAATATATAAAGCTGACAATGATATAGCAGGAGTTGTGCATACCCACTCTACATGGGCTACTATTTGGGCGCAATCTGGAAAAGATGTACCATTTCTAGGCACTACTCATGGTGATTACTTTTATGGTGATATTCCATGTACTAGAAAAATGACTCTAGAGGAAATTAAAAGCGCTTATGAAAAAAATACGGGTATGGTTGTTGTAGAGACTTTCAATAAAAGAAAACTAGAGTTTATGAGTATACCATCAATAATAGTAAATAATCATGGTCCTTTTTCATGGGGAAAGAGTCCATATGATGCAGTTCATAATGCTGTGGTTTTGGAACAAGTTAGCAAGATGGCCTATTATGCACTTCAAATAAACAATGATGCAAAAATGGATAAGGAACTATTGGATAAGCACTACCTTAGAAAGCACGGCAAAGATGCTTACTATGGACAGTAGATGCAATTTGGTGAGATTATGGATAAAATTAAATCATTTGGATTAATATTATGTATATGGGGATTGGGTGAAGTTATAAGCTTTTTCATCAAGCCTATAATAGCAATTCCTGGATCTATAATAGGTATGCTTTTATTATTTGCTTTACTTAAAACAAAAATTCTTAAGCTTTATTTCATTAATGAGACCTCAAATTTCTTTTTGCAGCATATCACTTTATTTATTCTACCATTTGGCGTTGCATTTGTTAAGTACTGGGAAGTTATAAAAGAAAACTTTATTGTTTTATTACTATGCGGAGTAGTATCAACAATTATTTCCTTAGTTATAACTATGAAGTTTGTAGACTGGTTAATGACTGTGAATAAAAAGAGAGAGAAAACTTATGAGTAATATATTTTATTCACCTGTCTTTGGTAGCTTATTAACAATAGTTTTATATATTTTAGGCGATGTGATAGCAAAGAAAATCAACAAGCCTTTTGTTAATAAATTAATGCTTGCAATAATACTAGGAATCATTTTCTTAGCAATAACAAAGATACCTTATGATGCATATGAAGTAGGCGCAGATTACGTCCTTTTTTTCTTATCACCGGTTGTAGTTTTATTGGCAGTTCCACTGTATAAAAACTATAAGATAATATCTAATAATAAGTTAATTTATTTTTCAGGATGCTTGTTTGCATTCGTGATAAATTTTATTAGCATGAACTTGATATTATTTTATTTTGAATTACCTTTTTCATTACAAGTACCAATATATACAAAATCAATAACTGGAGCTATGGCAATGGAAGTTAATAAAATGATGGGTACAGATGCTACAATTGCTGTAGTGATGGTATCGTTAGCAGGGTTAACTTGTGGGTTTTTAGGTGGGATTTTATTAAAGATATTTAAGCCTAAATCAACTCTAGCAAAGGGAATTGGATTAGGCGGGATTTGTCATGTTACAGGAACTTATGTAGCTATGGAGCTTGATGGAGAGGAAGCTAGTGCAGTTGCATCAACTACCATGATAGTTAATGGTATTTTTACTGTAATAGTATTGCCTATACTTTTAAATTTGCTTATGTAAGAAGTATATAGACCAATAATTAAGGAGTTTGTAAGTAATGAAAAAAATAATACTTGGTGCTGAGAAATCAGGACTTAAACTGAAAGAAGTCGTTAAGAATCATCTTAAGTCTAGGCTTTGAGGTTTATGGTGTAGGAATGCATAGTGAAGATGATTTTGAAACATATTATGATATTGCTGCAAAAGTAGCAAAAGGGATTCAGAGCCAGGAATACGAAAAGGGAATACTTTTTTGTGGTACAGGCATGGGCATGAGCATTGTGGCAAATAAATTTAAGGGTGTATATGCTGCTGCAATTGAAAGTAGATATGCAGAAAAAATGTGTAAAATAATAAATAAAGCTAATGTGATAACTTTTTAGGTGGATGGATAGTTGCTGAGTAACAAGCTATTGATATGAAAGATCTTTGGTTAAAATCTGATTTTACAGAAGGATTTGAAGATGATAAAGAATATCTTGTAGTTCTTTAACAGAAATTAAAAAAGTTGAGGATGTTAATTTAAAAGTATGATATAATGATCATTTTTATGTATAGTTAACAGTAGATTATATAAGATGCATACAAAAAACTCTTATAATTATTTATTAAGATTTATATAAAACAGAATGATAATCTTAAACCACTTTACTCATTTAGACATAAAGTGGTTTACCATTAGATACTTTAGGGAATAAATTGATTGTTCTAATCTATCACTAAACAAAAACATATTTTATCTAAGCTTATCAATAAAATTAGCTATTAAAGAAAGATTGATTGTGAGTATAGGACTTTTTTATCATAGACATAAATGCTTCGTCACCTTCATCATGCTTTAAGCTGATAAGTCTCTTTGCATCATCTCCTGCAATGTACCTTAGTCTATCAGTTCCATCGGTAGCTGCTCTATAGATGACTTCTGCCACCATGTGTGGATGACTATATAGTTCTGGACCTGCACTTTCAAATTTCTTAATAAATTGCTCAAAGAAAGGATCATAATCTTTTACGGTATCTGATTGAATAAATTCCTTAGATCTAGTTCCAAATTCAGTTGCAATGTTTCCTGGTTCAACAATCTTAACCTTAATGCCAAACTCTGCTAATTCGTAGCTTATTGATTCAGAGAATCCTTCAATGGCGAATTTTGACGAATGATAGACTGAAATTAGTGGGTATGTAATTTTTCCACCCATAGATGAAATGTTTATAATTATACCATCTTGGTTTTGTCTGAAATGACCTAAAAATGTTCTTGTTACGTCAAATAATCCAAATACATTAACATCAAACTGACTTCGTATCTGCTCATCTGTAGTTGTTTCGAAAGGACCGTTAAGGGCATAGCCAGCATTATTGACTAATACATCAACTTTTTTATAATCGTTTATAATATCCTTATATGCTTTGTCGATTGTTTCTTGCTTTGTAACGTCAAGTTCATATACTTTTATATTTTTAAGTTCTTTTAACTCTTTTTCTTTTTTTGGTGTGCGCATAGTGGCTGCAACATTCCAACGTTTTTCTGCAAAGAACTTTGCTGTTTCTTTTCCTATACCAGATGATGTACCTGTTATAACTACTGTTTTACTTTGCATATAAATTCCTCCATATAATTATTGTTATTGTAATTTAAGTTCATTAAACTAATGCACTATTATTCTTTTAATTTGGTTAATGTTTGATACACTGATTTTCTAATTCAAATTTTATGATATTGGCTAGTATAAATCTAATATTGAAGAATAATTAGTACATATAAAGAAGAATAGTTTAATTGGAATTATTTATAATTACCTATAATAAATTTAAATATTTTTCAAATTTGGAAGGATTAAACGCAAATAATAAACAACAAAAAGGACAAAATAATATTACACAACATGACAGTTAAAAGTTAAGTTAAAACAGACTTTGATTAGGTGGGAACTTAAGAAAAGTCGGAAAGTAAATGTCGAGGTGGTAAAACCAGTGGCTATTTGAATTTAAAAATTGTTAGTTTTATAACTAACAAAAATAATTTGTTATGTGTGATGTAGAAGGTTTCAAGCATGAAACCTTCTATTTTTTATGAAATAAAAACTTTTATAAGCATTATTAATTATACCTCACCAACAATATTCATCTGTATATCATGTTTAAAATACTCAGCAGTTATTCCTTGTATATTATCATTAATAAAATCTACCATAGACATCATACCTGGCTCTTCAGACGTTGCATGGTTTATTCGAATTACTGGATGATTTATTTCTTGTGCCCAAGTTATTTGCTGCCAATACCAATTACCATCATCACATACGATGGAAACATCACAACCTAAATCTTTGAAAATATTTATTTTGCTGCCACAACCTGTACCTATGCCAAGTTTGGAAACTTTAAGATTTAAATCTCCAAAGACTTGTACACTAGTTTCGCCAAGAGATTTTGTTTTTTTAGCTATAAACTTTGCTAACTCATTCACTGATATAGGATCAATGTCATATCTATGCTGCATATTATCATGATTTGTAGCTGTAGGTTTTTTATGTATATCTAAATACTTAGCTAATGCCCATGGTATTCCATGCTCTGGGAAAGTGTCCCAAACGTCATGATTCCTTAAAACAACTAAATCATTATCCAATATAAACTGTCTCTTTTCTTCAGCAGCCTCATATTTATCAAATGTTTTACCCCATTTATCTAGATTCTCTAGCTCATTTTCATGTATCCAAAAAGTACATTCATGAGTAATTAACATATCGAATTTGTTCTCTACAGCATATTCTACTGCAGATTTTGTACTCATCCAAGAAATTAATACTTTATTAATTTCTTTTTCTGGATTACCAATAATAATTTTGTCCAATGTTTTATTACCATCTATCCATGGTGCTAGGTTTAAAAAAAACTGATGTATTTCTTTTGCTTTCATTATATTTCCTTCTTATAATCATTTATTCTATTCTATCATATAGATAATGGCAAAACGATAAGCTCGTCAGTCGATTTGCAAGCATCTATAATTAAATGAGTATTATCTTAATATTATTGACTAAGCAACTGTAAATTGCATATGTTTTTGTATTGTAATTAAAGAAAAATGTCATAGAAATAAAGAGGTTAGTAATATAGAAGAATAATCACTCGTTTTGCACTTACCAATATGATAAAATAGCTGTATATGTTTTGCACATGTATTTTGATTTTAGGTAATTTTAAAACATAAGTGTGCTAGAAATAAGTATTTAAGGGTTTAGATAAGGGTATTGAATGAATGATAGAATTAAAATAATATTAAATCAGTTAACTCTTGAAGAAAAAGCTTCGTTGTGTTCTGGTGATGGTTTTTGGAATTTAAAAGCAATAGAGAGACTCAACATCCCTTCGATTATGATGTCAGATGGTCCTCATGGACTAAGAAAACAAGTTGAAGATGTAGATCATCTAGGTCT
>Ga0209475_10005352_pt1 | contig 10567 bp, 9 predicted proteins | sample tdDd471_FD_187128 | JGI IMG/M metagenome (GOLD analysis project Ga0209475, IMG submission 187128) | Marine sediment microbial communities from the Atlantic coast under amendment with organic carbon and nitrate - tdDd47.1 (SPAdes)... | ecosystem: Environmental > Aquatic > Marine > Coastal >...
TATTGGTATGCGTGTAAGCCGCGGGAAGGCTAATAAAAAATGAGGTGAATCATGAAAAAGTACAGATTTACAGTCTTGTCAACAGTTTTGATCATGTTCATGGCAAGTGGAGCCTTTGCTACTAACGGCATGAGGCTTATCGGTTTTGGTCCCGTTCAGAGGGCTATGGGTGGAGTTGGTGTCGGTGCAACTCTTGATGGTGCTGCAACTTTAACCAACCCCGCAGGTATGGTTGACCTGGGCGGACGGATTGACTTTGGTGCAAGTTTCTTCTCTCCTATCGTTGAAATCGATGGAGGCGTCGCGGGTACTTTTGAATCAGATAAAGGTGCTTCTCCGGTTCCCGCCCTGGGGCTTATTATCCCCACATCATTAAAAAATCTCAGCTTTGGTATTGGCGCATATGGTGTATCAGGCATGGGTGTTGATTTCAATTTCGGTACAACCATTACAAACACCAATTATTCACTGATGCGTTTTACCCCCGGTGTCGCATATAAGATTATCGATATGGTTACCGTTGGTGTTACTGCCAATGTTATGTATGCTACCATGGAGTATTCCATGATGGGTATGGCAGGACAGCTGACAAACATGAGCTCCGCAGCTTTCGGTGGCGGTTTTACTATCGGGGTAAAAGTTAAGCCGATAGATATGATTACTGTTGGGGTTGTATATGAATCAACCAGCTGGTTCCAGGATTTTAAATTCAATCAATATGTTGATGGCGGAACGGTAAATGAAGATACAATTGCCTTTGATCAGCCGATGAATTTTACCTTTGGAGTCAGTGCCGAGCCGATTAAGGGTCTTATTGTTGCTTTTGACCTTCAGTGGATTCAGTGGTCCGCAACTAATGGAAATAACCTTCCGAATGCAATGTTTGACATGGACTGGAAGGACCAGCTTGTTTATAAATTTGGAGTACAGTATACTCCTATTCAGCTAATCACCGTTCGCGCTGGTTTTAACTATGGTAAAATGCCAGTCAAAGAGCTTGCTGACGGTACTCTGGCCGCTGCGATGCAGTCTGGTGTAAATATGGCATTCCCTGCGATTACTGAATGGCATATTACCGCTGGATTAGGCATCAATCTTTCTGAAAAGCTATCAGTTGATCTTGGTGTCATGTATGCTCCTGAAGCAAAAGTAGCTATTGATACAACCGCTGCTGGTGGCTTTTCCGGTAGTGTTAAGATGTACCAGTACTCACTAGACGCAGGAGTCTCTTACAAATTTTAAGTTTGAAATATAATTAAGTTGCAAAGATTTTCCCTGTCAGGAAACATTGCCTGACAGGGAAAAACCCTTAATATTAAGGAAGATTATGGCTAAATCAGCTGCACAAAACAGTACCACCGCAGAAGAAACCCGGGGCAGGGATTTCTATGAACCGGTATATACTATCGGGGTTGCCTCGACGAAACTCGGCCTTTCGGTGCATACTATCCGTCTCTACGAGGCAGAGGGCCTGGTTCTTACCTATAAGACCGAAACCGGCCGTCGGCTTCTCTCAGACCTTGAACTCGAAAAGATCAAATGTATCAAAAAGATGATACAGGAAGAAGGAATGAACTTCGAGGGCCTTCGTCGAATGATGGCCTTTATTCCCTGCTGGAAACTGCGGGATTGTTCCCCTGAGACCGTGGACAAATGCGTCAGAAGCGGTGAAGTCCGCAAAAGACCCTGCTGGTCTACCGAAGAGAAATGTCTTCATCCTCTCCCTTCGTGTCGAGAGTGTGACGTATACCGCAAGATAGTCAGCTGCGAAGATGTCCAGGCCCTGGTCTATGAATCATGTTTCGGCTGCAAGTAAGTCAGCGTTAGCCGATACTAATCTCCAAGTTTTTGACTCAGGAGCTTCTTGACTATTCCGCCATCAGCCTTTCCTTTCAGTTCTTTCATGAGGGGGCCCATTATACGTCCGAAATCTTTTTTCGAAACTGCACCGGCAGCGGCAATCGCCTTATCAACATGAGCAGCAACTTCCTCTTCTGACATCATTTCCGGCAGGTAGGTCTGGATTATTTCATGTTCCTTTTCTTCCTTTTCCGCGAGGTCTTCACGGTTGCCTTTTCTGAATTCTTCCATTGATTCCCGGCGCTTTTTTGCAGCCCTGGTGACGACTTCGAGCACGGTTTCTTCTGAGAGATCTTCACCGGTTTTCGCCTTTTCATACATGATGTCGGTCTTGACCATTTTAAGCGTATCGGCACGAAGGGTATCCCCTGATTTCATCGCCTCTTTCATATCCTGTTCTATCGTTTTTAGAAGACTCATGTCCGGCTCCTTGTTTTAAATAGTGAAGATGAGATAATTACCTGCCCATCGGGGCTGTCAATTCTTTTTAAGGGTGAGGAAGTCAGGGCTGATGATCAACAGAAAACTGGTATATGCAGCCCCGGATTTTGCGTTTTTTGGAGACCCTGTATCTTTTGGAGACCGGGGTACTCATATTATTATAGTTCTCTACAGTAGTGCATAAATCTGTATGTAATGAATATGGTAAAAGGAAGGTGTTTACATGAAAGCTCAATGGAAGGGAACCATCATCGCGGAAAGTAATGAAACAATAATAGTAGAAGGAAACCACTATTTTCCCTCTGAAAGCATCAAGATGGACCTGTTGACCAGGACAGATCTCACGACGACCTGTCCCTGGAAAGGGAAGGCGATATACTATACAATCACCGTAGGCGGGGAAGTTAATGAAAATGCCGCCTGGTCATATCCTGATCCCAAAGAAGCGGCTCAGGAAATCCGGGGCCATATTGCTTTTTACGGTTCTGTTGAAGTTGGCCCATAGGTATAACTCTATTGCTGGTTCCCGGGACAGCAATAGAGGTCTTCACTCTTTTTGTGGATAAATTCTGAATTTCAGCTAAATTGCGTCACTTTGTATCTGCACATGTCTCCATTTAATCTTTACATGGAAACTAAAAAATCTCCCAAGGGAAACTTTTTGTTTCGAGAGAGTTTCCATTTATAAACACTGTTAATTTAATGTTGAATTAATGGCATTTTTTTATCATTTTAACTGGAAAAATCCCGACTTTTTATTATAATATCACTGAGACAGGGAAACGAAAAATGTTCAGATGGAAACGAAAAACAAATTTTGCTTGACCGGTTGTCAAAAGTTTATTAACTGTTTAATCAAAATAAGTTTTAGACCACAGAATGAAGGAATGTTTCTATATGATACGGCTTGTTAAATTTGCTGTAAAAAATCCTCTCAAAGTGCTGGTTTCTGTTTTTCTCTTAACGGCGCTGAGCAGCTACATCCTCATTTCGAGATTTGCTATAGAAACAAGCCCGACAAAGAGTTTTTCCCGGGACCTTGATGTTGTCAGGTTTTATAATACAACAGGCAAGAAATTTGATAACCGGGACTACATACTCATCGGCATTGAAAACAGCAAAGACTCTGTTTTCTCGATAAAAACTCTTCGATACATCGAAAGCATTGTTGACCGCATCGGCAAGATAAAGGTTGAAAAAAGACATCATGACATTATCATCGGCAAAGATGAGGTGATTTCTGTCCCTTCAGGGATTATGGCTGATAAAATTATCAGTCTCATCAATGTCGACGATATAAATGTTGATAAAAAAACCAATACCATCGTCATCGGAACCCTGACTGATAAGGCAAAAAAAAGGGCGGGCCTGAAAGATTCCCTGGAAAATGGCAAAAAGGGACTTCCCGAAAGCGACGAGGAGCTTACCAGGCTTCTTCCTCATTTAAAACAGGCAATTTCTGAAAATAAAATTCTTTCCGGAACCCTGATTTCTGAAAATGAAAAGGCCTGTGCGGTCCTGGTTCCTATTGAAAAGATGTCGGAAAACAAGCTTAAAATAGTCCGGCACGAAATATATTCCGGTATCAGTGAGACTGGTCTTCAGGAAAAGTTCAGTGGGAATACTGCTTACTTCCCCCATGATATTTATAATAAAAGTATTGGAGACGTAAAAGTTGATGATGCCTATATCGCTGAACGTGCGGCAAAAACAAGAAGTCTTTATAAAGAATTTTTTGTTGATCTGTTTGCCGGTCTTCTGCCGGAAAATGATTCCTTTCATCGTTTCTTAAAAGATAAACCTGTTGATGAGAAGTACCTCGATATGGTTTTTCGAAAGCTTGAGTCGGATGCGATATATGAAGATCCGTCGAACAGCAAAACCTACGACGATATTATAGATGATGTCTATGCTTTTACCACCGGGGCTCTTGACGATTTTAGCAAAAATAATCTTGAGTCACGTATTTACAATGTAGCCAATGTTTATGACACGGGACTTCTTTATAATCTCCTGGTAAAAATTACTGAAAAAAATACTCCCGAAGGTATTGCAACCTACATCGCCGGGCGGCCTGTTGCCGAGGCGTTGATAGAAAAATATGTTGTCAATGACATGTCGGTCTTTATGTTTTTTACCTCTATTGTAATTATTCTGATACTCTACCTTGGTTTCAGGTCAAAAAGGGGAGTGCTGCTGCCCCTCTCAGCAGTAGGTATAACAATAATCTGGGTGATGGCTCTGATGCTTTTTTACGGGCTGAAGATTACCTCGGGAACGATAACTCTCCCGACAATACTCCTTGCCATCGGAAGCGCCTATGTAATTCATTACCTGACCCGCTACTACGAGGAAGCCCTGAAAACGAAAGGGCAGACAAGAGAAGATGTTATTCTCAACGCGACAGGGAGTATTCATGTTGCCATTAATCTGACGGCGATAACAACAATAGCCGCCTTTCTTTCTGTCGTTTCTTCCGCGGGAGTGACCGATATAAAATATCTCGGGATTCTGACGTCCATTGGTATCGCGATTACAATCCTTCTGACCTATACCTATATACCTGCAGTACTTGCCCTGATACCCCTTCCATTGTCGAGTCCCCTTGGGGGCGACGACAACTTTATTTCGAAGCTGGTGTTAAAGATCGGTTCATTTACCTACAGAAAACCAAAGGTTGTGTTTCTTGTCACCGTCATGGTCAGTGTTGTCGCTTTCACTGGAATATTTTTTCTGAAAACGGAAAGCAGCATTACCTATTTTTTCAGGGATGATAATCCGATACGGGTTTCATCAGAATTCATCGATAAAAATCTGACCGGTACCGGAGAAATGAATATTGTTCTCAAGATGAGAGACCGGGTTAATCTTTCTTCTAAAAAGGCGAAACTTGAACTCTCAAAGAGAATAGACAGCTACCTTGCTTCGTACCGGGTCCTTGTGGCGAAATTTCCCGCATTGAAAAGAGCAAAGGTTTTGAACCGGTACCTCACCGCCGACATGAGTGATTATAAAATTGATCTTCCGGCACACCAGGGGGATATCGAAAAGAGAACCGGGATACTTGAAAATATCCTTAATGAAAATTATGAAATAGAAGGAAGTAAAAAGAAAGAGGCTGTAAAGAAAAAGACCGCTGATGCCGGGGGCTTTGATTTTGCTTCTTTGGCCGACGATTCATCCCTGGCATCTGACAAGGGGAAATCTGAGTTTTCTGATGGTATTGAAAAGGGAATAGCTGATATTTTAAAACTGACCGGTGAAATCGAAAGCGTGAAAGATAAAAAAGTATCCAGGGAATTTATCATTAAGCTTCGGTCCCTGAAAAAACATAAAGCAGCTGCCGCCTTTCAGCGTAATTTTTACCAACTTGCTGACTTCTTTGCAACAGACATAAAGCAGCCTGCGACCTTGAGAAAAATTGATACTCTGACCAGCCGGCTGAAAGACCTGAAAGAACCGAAGGCCCTTATTAATGGTACCGAAGTAAACCCGGTTGGTAAGGTTTTGAGTATTACCGATACACTGAAAATTATCTACAAGGTCTTCTACCATGACGGTGATGAAAGATTTAATAAAATACCTGATGTCTCCAGGGACAATATAACAGACAAAACATTGACAGACCGGGGCGTTATCGGTGTCTGTATAAACCAGTTCAGCGCTTCGAGACCTGAGCTCTTCAGGTCTCTTTCGAGTACCGACGGCAGGTTGATACAATTCATGGTCTACACCCGAAGCGACAAGGCTGATTTTTTAAATAAATTCAGTAATATTTTCTATTCTGAAAGCACAAAGCTTTTTCCCCATGATGATCCCTATGTTGAAAAGGTCATCATCTCGGGACTCCCTGCCATTAATATGACGATGAACAGGATGCTCCTTGCCCAGCAGAAGCAGTCAATTCTTGTGACCCTCGTGATAGTTTTCCTTGCCTGTGTCTTTATTTTTTCATCCTTTGCCGGGGGTTTTATGTCAATCATTCCCATTACAATTACCCTGGGGATAAATCTCGGCATCATGGGGTGGTTTGATTTTCCTATAAACTACGGCACGGTTATTATCGCCTCGATCGCCATTGGCGCCGGTATAGACTATACCATTCATTTTCTCGAACGGTTCAAAAATGAGCACCTGGTGAAAAAGCATGACGTTACCACCGCATACTTTAATACCCTGAGAACTATCGGTAAGGCAATAGCAATTAACGCCCTCTCAATGGCGGGAGGTTTTGCGGTTCTGATGCTTTCAACATTCAAGATGCTTTCTGTCTCAGGATTTATGGTCGCCCTTGCAATGCTGGTAAGCTCAATTGCTTCAATTACTATTTTGCCTGCAATTATATTTTCTTTGAAACCCGGCTTTCTTACTGAGTCGGCAGACAAAAAGTCAAAGGTTGCAGATTCAAGCAGATTCGCATGAATTAAAAGGAGATTTACATGATGAAAAAAATAATCCCGGCGGTCATTGCGATGGTTACCGGAATCGCAATTTCGGCTTTTTCTCTTTCTCCCGTACAGGAAGGGACCCGGCTCGCTAAGAAAAATGATTCACAGCCCAAGTTTGAAAAGGTGAAAGCTGATATTATTATCAAAATATATGGGAAAGACGGCAGATTGAAATTTCGAAAGAAGATGATAATCGCCCAGTATACCGAACACCTCGGAACTCACCGGGAGAAGGAAAATTCAATTTCATATTTTAAAGAACCTGCTGACGACCGGGGCAACTCCTACCTTGCCTTTGATTACAAAAAGAAAGAGGACGTTAAATATGTGTACCTCAAGGGCATTCGAAAAGCGAAGAAAGTTGCCGGTGCATCCAATAAACTGAGCTTTTTCGGAAGCGACTTTTATAACTGTGATATGGGATTTCCGGATTTCAATGAGTATACCTACCGTTTTATCGGAAAAAAGAAACTTCCTTTTAAAGGGAAAATGTTCGAATGCATGATGGTTGAGGCGCGGCCAAAAACAGCGCGCATCAAGAATGAAAATGGGTACGGAAAAAAGATTTCATATTTCATAAATGTTAATAACCGGTCGATGCTGACCCTTCGGCTTGAGTATTTCAACGAAAAGATGGAGAAGATTAAGGTGTTGAGCCTTAAGTCCTTTGTCGCGAAGAAAAATAAAAAAGGTGTTACGGTTTTTTATACCACGGGTCTTGAAATGAAAAATGTTCAGCGTGGATCAAGAACGGAACTTAATTTTAGAAATTTAAAAGTTGAGGGGAGGGCGAATGTTCGTACGGATATTTTCAGCGAGCAGTACCTCTCGAGAAGATGGTGGTAGGGAATCCTTCGGGTTAAAGTTGAAATGAGGAATGTATATTATATGAAACAAATTATTTTGATACTGATGATGGTTTTTTCTTTCGGGACTACAGGCGTTCTGCTGGGCCAGGATGGCGGTAATCCTGATCTTATGGGCCTGGCGGATAAGGATACTGATTCTAAGAAAGAATCAGCTGATGACAGTAAAAAGAAGTTTTCTCTCCATGGCTTTTTGCGGGCGAATTTTGTTACGATGAAAAAGGATAAGAAGTTCGACGGGAACTTCGAAAATCCCCTGATGGGCACGGTGCTGCAGCTTCAGTTTGAGGGTAATGCCGGGGATGTTGCTCATTTTTATGCGGCGACTAATGTTGAGTATAATAATTATGATGAAGACAGTCCTAATGATATGCAGGCGGCTCCCTTTCTGAAAATCATTGAAGCTTATGTTGACCTCTACCCGACTCGCTGGTTTTCCCTCAGGGCGGGGCATCAGTTGATTACCTGGGGTGAGATTGACGGTATTTTGGCGCCGACGGATATTATCTGTCCGTGGAATTATGATATTAAGACTACGAGTTTTGAAGAATATAAGATTGGTGTTACTGCTATTGCGGCTAACTTTTTTGTGGCGAAGAAGCATAAGATTGAGCTTGTGTGGATCCCAGTGTTTCAGCCTTCGATACTGCCGGCTGATGAGATTGCCAATAAAGGGGCAGTCTTGGGAATAGATCCTGATATTATCAGGCCTGAGTATAATCTAGGAAACGGTGAATATGCAGCAAGAGTTTCAGGGACAATCGGTAATAATCTTCGGTATGGTCTTGCCTTTCTTTATGGATATGATGATCTTCCTGATATTTATACTGATGGTGTAACAAAAATTGAATTGTATTACGATCGTGTTATGGTCCCTACTTTTGATTTGAGTTATGATATTAAAGATGTTTTTGCCCTGAAGGCATCAGCTGCATTTAAGATTACCGATGATTTTGATGGTAACGAATACATGAAGCGAAATCCAAGTATTGAATATCTTGGCGGTTTTGAATCAACTAATATTGGCCTCGGGATTTACTTTGCCTTTTACACCGGTCAGATGGTGGTTTTGAATTATGAAGAACCTTTGGGAATTGCAAAGCCGTTTATCGAGGGGTTTGATCAGGATTACCGCTACAAATGGCTGGTCTCCAGCATTATTCAGAGGAATTTTTTAGCTAATGACGTGTTAGAGCTATCTCTTCGGTGGGCTTTAAGCAGTAATCCTGGTTTTTCAGAAATTGATTATACTATTAACTTTAATACAACATACAAATGGGCAAATGGCGTAAGCACCACACTTGGATTCGTTTTTGCAGACAAAATTGACGTTATACAAAACACCATTTTGCTGGAGGTAAAATATCAGTTCTAATTATTTTTGCCATGAAAGTATGGAAATTTAGTGATTCCACGCTCTCATGTTTAGTGAAAAATAAGAGAAATTTCTTAAAATTATGGAGGAACACAATGAAAAAACTTTTAAGTATTATGATTGCTCTGTTTGTTTTTTTGCCTATTGCCTGTGATGATGGTAAAAGTACACCCACAGGTTCGGTAAAAATCACAGTTACTCGAGATAGTACCGATGGTTACGTCCTAGCGGGGCTATATAAAAGTATAGCTGGTATGACCACTCCAGGAACTCTTCCTGATTATACTGCTACCACTTTTCCTGAGCTTAACGCTACTACCAGCCCGGTAGAAATAATTATCAATAATGTCGCAGTTGGTGATTACTATGTAACGGGAACACTTGATAGTAATGCCTATGGAACTTCCGGTTTCGGGAATCCCTGTAGCACCATTTATGATATCTACTTTATTCATGAAGGTAAAACATATGCAACAATTGCAACTGCAAATGCTGTTACAATAAATGAAAACCAGGAAACTTTAGTTTCAATAACAATCAATGATGCACATATCTTCGACGCGCCAACTTGTACAGCCATGGGATTTTAGGATTCAGAGTGCCTTTTGAAGTTCCAAAAACATCCCCTCACTGGGATGTTTTTTTTATCTCCCTGTTGACACAACACCTCCCCAATACCCTCTACTAGCCGAATTAAAATAAACCTTCTACTCAATGAGCACAAAAAAACCTATAAATATAATTATACCTAAAAGTGCCATGATCTTAAAATCTGTTGACCAGCAGCCATTTTTGGAATATAACATAGAGGAGGTGACAGCTTAAGGAATAAATTCAAGGTGACCATGAAACGAACTGAAAAACGCGGCATATGCGGCATCTGCAGCGCCGGATGCTGGATCGTCGCCGAATACGAAAACGGCAAAATCGTTAAAGTAAGGCCTGACGAAGGGACCGACATGGGAATCCTCTGTCATATCGGAGAGCATGCCCCGGAAATACTCTATTCAGAAGATCGTCTTCTCTACCCGATGAAACGAAAAGGGCCAAAGGGAACCTATGACTTCGAGCGCATCTCCTGGGAAGAAGCCTATGATACTATTGTCACCACACTCAACCAGACAAAAAAAGACCACGGCCCCGAAGCGGCAGCCATTTATACCGGAGTCGGAACCTTTGAACTCGCCCTCTGCGATATCTATCAGCCCAAGGGAGTACATGTATCATCGGCCAGCAGCGTACTCTTTCCCTTTGGCTCGCCGAATACCATGGGGGCAGGGGCCCTCTGCTATGTTGCCTATGGCATGATAGCCCCCCATTCTACCTGCGGTGAATACCTTACTGATATGTATAATGACATTGAGAATTCTGAGCTCGTGGTGGTGTGGGGCACCAATCCGGCAACAGACCTGCCTCCTGTTGATATGCAGCGGATTATGGAGGCGAAGGCCCGGGGGGCCGAGATTGTAGTTATTGATCCCCGGCGTACCGGTACAGTCAAGCTGGCCGATGGAAAGTGGATTCCCATCAGGCCGGGAACCGACGGGGCACTGGCCCTGGGTCTCTGTCATGTCCTG
>Ga0209475_10005358_pt1 | contig 10559 bp, 8 predicted proteins | sample tdDd471_FD_187128 | JGI IMG/M metagenome (GOLD analysis project Ga0209475, IMG submission 187128) | Marine sediment microbial communities from the Atlantic coast under amendment with organic carbon and nitrate - tdDd47.1 (SPAdes)... | ecosystem: Environmental > Aquatic > Marine > Coastal >...
GCGGCCTTAGAGTATTGGTAGTGATGGGTGGACTTGAACCACCGACCTCGGCATTATGAGTGCCGCGCTCTAACCAGCTGAGCTACATCACCACGACTTTCTTTCTCCGCTAACACCCTGTCGAATATCTGATTTTTCGACTTCCATGAAGGGGGGCTGGAAGGGGCGTGAATTTTCCGCACCGGACGGCTGACTGTCAACCGCTAAACACTCAAGATTCACCGATAATGGGGCTGTCAGCCCGCCAGTTCCGCTTCCAGCTTCTTGATTTCCTTGTCGGTGCGTAGCAATCGCGCTTCCAGCTTCTTCTTTCGCAGGCTGAGTGGCTTTCTCTCATCTCCCGGGCCCGCTTCTTTTAGTTCCTGCTCTACGCCTATTAGCTCCTGGCTACAGTCCGTGTATTCCTTTTTCAGCGTCTCCAGGCTCTCTGCCTGCTGCGCTTTATCGAATACGACCGAATCAGGATCTGGTTCCGGAAGGCTGTTCTCGCCGCCGTCGGCGCTGGCGCCTGCGGCAAAGCCCCCGACAGGTACAACTCGTGTTTCTGCGCCCAAACTGCGCGTGTTCATATAGGTCGGCGAAACTATTTCTATCCCTGCGGTGTGTAACTCATCCAAAGTGCTGGCACGCAATTTTCTGCGTGCGCCTATCAGCTGCTCTATATCCGTGAGCATGCCCGAAACCTGGTAACTGACCGCAAAATCGCCCAGCTCACGAATTTGCACGAAGGGTTTTTCCAGGCCAGTAACCTCGGCTGCCCGGAGTAGTGCTTCCTCGACTTTCTGCCGTGGCAGGTCATAGCCCAGCGATACGCTCACATGCAGAATCGTCCCGGAAGACCGCAACACCCTGACCGGGTTAGTGACCAGATACAAATTTGGCAAGGTGGTCAGGTCGCGATCTTCGGTCTGAATCTCTACATGCAGCAGATCCATATTCGAGATACGCCCGAAATGATCACCAACGCGGATGTAATCGCCAGGACGACAGTTTCGCAATGACCTGAGCATTAACCCAGCCATCGCGTTACCGACCAGCGTCGTGCTCGACAAAGCTATCGTCGCACTGAGCAGGATAGCCAGGAAACTCAATAGCTGCCCCTGCGTCAGGTCATTGAGAGGCATCAGTATGATGGCCAGGATGGCGGCCAGCACATAGACGCATACCATGATCAACTGGCGATAATGCTGCTGACCTGGCTTATTTGTATAGAAAGCTAACAGACGTCGATGCACGACAAATATCAGCAGGCCCAAACCAACCAGCACGCCAACCGATAGACCAAAAACAGTCAATTCGCCGAACAGGCCTTTAAGCGATTCCACGCAAGTTCTCCCTGACTGATTAACTACTGGCTATATTAATGGGGTCTGTCCGCGTACGCAGCTAGACATTAAACCTGAAATGCAGCACATCGCCTTCCTGAACAATGTATTCCTTGCCTTCCAGGCGCAAACGTCCGGCTTCTTTCGCACCATGCTCGCCTTTATAGGCAATAAAGTCATCGTAGGCGACGGTCTCTGCGCGAATAAAACCTTTCTCGAAATCCGTGTGGATAACGCCCGCTGCCTGAGGTGCAGTAGCGCCCTCGTGAAATGTCCAGGCACGCACCTCTTTCTCGCCCGCCGTGAAATAGGTCTGTAACCCAAGCAATTCATAGCCTGCCCGAATCACCCGGTTCAATCCGGGCTCCGTCAGACCCAGATCATCCAGAAAAGCCTGCTTGTCTTCGTCATCAAGTTCCGCGATCTCGGCCTCCATCGCTGCACAGACAACGACGACACCCGCGGCCTCGGCGCGCGCCAGGTCTTTCACTTTAGCTACGAAATCATTGCCGACCAACCCCGCCTCGTCGACATTGGCTATGTACATGACGGGTTTCGCCGTAATCAGGTGCATCTCGCTCAACGACTCGAATTCATCCGGCGTCGCCGACAGAGTCCGCGCTGGTTGACCTCCGTCGATGTGGTCGGACAGCCGCTGCAGCAAATCGCGCCAGACGATCGCGCCCTTGTCACCCGTCTTGGCCGTGCGCTCAGCACGATCCAGAGTCTTCGCAACCGTTTCGAGATCGGCCAGCATCAGTTCCGTGTTGATCACTTCGATATCGCGCACCGGATCGATACCTGCCGATACATGCACTACATCGTCGTTCTCAAAGCAGCGCACCACATGCGCAATCGCATGGGTCTCGCGGATATTGCCGAGGAACTTGTTGCCCAGCCCCTCGCCTTTCGAGGCACCTGCCACCAGCCCGGCAATATCAACAAACTCTACGGTGGCGGGTAGCACCCGCTCAGGCTTCACAATGTCGGCCAGCGGTTGCAAGCGAGGGTCAGGCACCGTAACGACACCGACATTCGGATCAATCGTGCAAAACGGGTAGTTCTCTGCAGCAATGCCAGCCGCAGTTAACGCATTAAATAAGGTGGACTTGCCAACATTAGGCAGCCCCACGATTCCACATTGAATAGCCATTCGAAAACCTTGAATTACGGGCCCCGCTGTCCGGGGGGCGCAATATTAGAGTAAACAGGGGGTCAGATACTATTGCAATCAGACTTGCGTGGGCATTCTGATCGGTCGGGGATACTTTTCGGCGGAAGGTTCAGCCGCAGTATCGAGCATAGAGCTAGTGATTGGCATCGGAGGCGGTGCGTTGTTGACCTGCTTCGACTACGGCACGTCCGACCTGCCTCACGACAGCTTGGGCTGAGACCCGCCGTAAATACATCCGTGTAGGCTTGGGGCCCGCATCCATGCGGGCCACAGTCTCAGCCCAAGCTGTCGTGAGGCAGGTCTAAGCAGGTCGACGCAAGAGGCCGATCGAACTGTCTGATCACAACGCGCCTTTGGTGCGGGCGTGTTGCAACCAGCACGGTCGAACCTCGGAGTGGCGCCCACAATCGTCGGGCGGCCAGAACAGACATGGGTCGCGACGGTCTGTTCTGAGACTATGGGCCGCAGGGACGCGGCGCATAAGCCTACATGGACGTATTTACGGCGGGTCTCAGAACAGACCGTCGCGACCCATGTCGAACGTGCAGCAATCTGATCGATTACGCGGGGGGGGGAAAGCAGCGTCTTGCGACGAATCAGGGATGGCCACGAAACCGCTAAGTAGTGGTCAACCGGCAAGATATTTGAGCCTGACCACAATTATCCTTGCTAGCATCCCGCTTACGAAATACAACGTCTGCGGAGACAAACCATGTTCGAAACAACCATTGCGGGAAGCCTGCCCCGACCAGACTGGCTGGCGGAGCCGGAAAGACTTAAAGGTGGCTGGAAGCTGGAAGGCAAGGAATTGCAGGAAGGTAAAGAACGGGCCTGCGCAGAGTGGATTCGTCATCAGGAAGAAGCGGGAATTGATGTGCTCACGGATGGCGAGGTTTTCCGTACCCATTTCGTGCACAGTTTCCTGAAGAAGATAGATGGTATTGATCAGGACAAGAAAACCCTGATGGGCATCCGCGACAATCGCTACAACCTGGAAGTGCCCACCGTAACCGGCCCGGTATCCCGCCCTGGACCCGTATTTGTAGAAGACTTCAAATACACCCGCGGACTCACCAAACATAAACTGAAAATCACCCTGCCCGGCCCCATGACTATCTGCGACACAATTGCTGACGCCCACTATGGCAGTCGACCCGACATGGCGATGGCTTTTGCTGAAATCCTGAATGAAGAAGCCAAAGAACTGGAAGCCGCGGGTGCCGACGTAGTGCAGTTTGATGAACCGGCCTTCAATGTTTTTACCGACGATGTTCGTGAATGGGGGATCGATACACTGAACCGTGCTGTCCAGGGCCTGAAATGCACCAAAGCTGTACATATCTGCTACGGCTACGGCATCGAAGAAAATACCCGCTGGAAAGAAACGCTGGGCGATGAATGGCGGCAGTACGATGAGATATTCCCGCCACTTAATAAAAGCCATGTCGACCAGGTGTCACTGGAATGTGCAAGCTCGCACGTGCCCCTGTCCGTAATGCGCCATTTAACCGACAAGCAACTTATGGTCGGCGCCGTTGCGGTTACCGCAGATCATGTCGAAACGCCGGAAGAAGTTGCGGCGACTATTAAGGAAGCAATGAAGTACGTCGATGCTGAACGCATCCTGCCGTGCACCAACTGCGGCATGACGCCTATAGCCTACGATATTGCTTTGGCAAAGATTCAGGCTCTGGCTGCGGGGGCCAAACTGGCAAGAAATTCGCTGTAGCAAGGGCGGCGGCTGCCGAGCGAGGTTGGGGTCAGACCCCGTTGCTATTTCGGTCTGGACGGTTATGGCGAGAATCAGTTTCGGCAGCAGCGCTGGTTCCGCAGGTAGGTTATCCTGTCTACCCTGACTTCAACAGACAAATATAAAGGGTTGTATAGGGATGAATAAAAACACGCCTTCCCTCGCGTTGATCGCCACACTTCTGTTCACCGGCATAACCGCGGCCACCGCGCAAAACACGCTGTTTTTGCGCGACTCCCCCATTGCTTTTATGGACGATCAGGATGAGGCCATATTGCGGGCAACCATTGACGCGGTGCTGGCCGCGCCGGATGGCACGACGACAGACTGGATGAACCCCGCAACGGGCAACAAGGGACGTGTGCAGGTACTCGACACGGGTGAAGATTTCGACACTACCTGTCGTCATATACGCATGCGTAATGAAGCTAGCAACCGAAAGAGCGGCGGTACTTTCAGGCTGTGTCTGGCCAAAGACGGAACCTGGAAGTTTGCGCCCAATGCGGAGAACCCTCCTGCCGCTGCATCCAGCCCAGATGATGACGCTTAATCTTTGGCCCCTGGGCCACACAACCCGAGCCTGTAACTGACATGCCGCATCGCGAAGCACGCTTCGGTTATCTGCTGGCCGGTTTAACCGCCTATCTTCTATTGGGACCACTCGCGCGTGAGATTTTCGGCGAGATGGATGGGCTCATACTAATGATCGCACTAAGCTCCATTCTGGTGATTGGTATCTTCAGCCTGCAGGAATCACGCTTGCTGTTCGGCGCTGGTATCGTACTGGCCGCTATATCCGTGCTACTGACTGTCATGGATTTTTTCAATGCAAGAAATCAAATACTGAAGCTAGTTGCGCTAGCCGATGTCTTTATTTTCTTTGTCATCAGCATCGCTCTCGCCGTGCGGCATTTGTTCCAGGAGGGCCCCATCACACTAAACCGTCTCATGGGCGGGATTTGCATCTATATTCTGCTGGGGATGTGCTGGAGCATTATTTATATGTATCTGATCTGGTGGCACCCTGATGCTTTCGCTGGCGCAGTCCTCGATACCCCGGATAACCCGGTTTTCTGGGATATGATTTACTTCAGCTTTGTAACGCTGACCACACTTGGTTATGGAGATATCACCCCTGCCGAGCCTATGGCGCGAGCGCTCGCCTACACCGAAGCCGTAGTCGGCCAGCTATATATTGCGATATTGATTGGCACTTTAGTCGGCAATATTGCCGGCAGGATCAAACATTAAGCGGCTATGCCACACCAGCCTGCAACGGTGGTAGGATACGCGGCAACAAATCGCTGGAACCTTGCATTCCGGCACAATCGACAACTCACAAAACAGGATCTTTTCAATGCGACAATTACATAAAGTCCTTCTCGCCATTGCCCTTTGCACGGGAATTTCGACAGGTGCTGTAGCTCAGGAAACCGAGATCACGGCGGACATAAAGAATCAGATTGAGGCAATGCGTACTGTCTTACAAACAGAGCGCAAAATTCTGATCATGAATGAAATGACATTGACCTCAGAAGAAGCCGAGAATTTCTGGCCCCTCTACGACGAGTACCGTGCTGAAGCGAAGAAAATTGGCGACCTGCGCGTAAAAGTGATTACTGACTACGCTGCCAATTACGAGAGCATGACTGACGAAATGGCGAATACACTGCTTAACGAGTCTATGAAATTTGAAGAGCAGTCAGTCAAACTGGAAAAAAAGTACCTCAAGAAATTTCGGAAGATTCTCCCCGGAATCAAAGTCACACGTTATTACCAGCTGGAAAACAAGCTGGATGCGATTATCAACTTCGATCTGGCGTCTGAAATCCCCTTGATGGAATAGAGGCCGTGCTGCCCCAGCCTTATGGCTGAGGCCAGAACCGAGTCGGAGGCCATGCCACGTTGAGTGGCATGGCTTTTTTGTGGGTAAACCATCTTCGGCGAGCCAGACTCATGCAGTGTGGCTGGCGAGCCGCGCGCGGGCAATCTGCATGAAATTTCATCCCCCGTGCGCACGGCGATGTGAGCCATACAACGCATAATATGTTCTACTTAAGCCTGCTCAGAAAACACTAAAAACGACTCCTCTGGTTAGGTCTCAACTAAGAAGAACCATGCAGCCGGATAACAACAAAGCCAGTAAGACATTGCAGAAACAAGGCGCCCGTAAAGTCCGCTGGTGGCAGATAATGCTTATCGTTGTAGCCGGATTGCTGGTTGTAGTTAGCGGCGCATTGTTATGGCTCCTGAACGATACAGCGCGCGTCAAGGGTGCCGTAGAGACACTCGTCAGCACACTTACGAACCGGCCTTTTCATATTAATGGTGAGTTTGACTTCACTTTAGGCAGTGAAATTACCGTCAGTGCCTCGCAGATAGTTTGGGACAACGCAGCCTGGAGCAGTCAGCCCACGATGCTCACCGTGGAGAATGTGCAGGCCTCAGTTGATTTCCGGAGCATCCTGCAGCCACCTATCCTGATAACAAACGCTGCTGCCAGTAATGCCAGGCTGGACTTCGAATGGAGCCCCGACAAGGTTTCCAACTGGTATCTGGCCAACCCGGACAAGCCCCCTAGAGAAGAGCCCTTAAACGCACTACCTTTGTTGCTGGACAAAGCCAATCTCAAAAATGTTGCGATCCATGTCAAACATCCGAGCCTTACCGATGAACTGGTCATCCTGATCGAGACCGCTGGCCAGCAGCAGGATGAAAGCAACCGGCTTGTTGCAACTTTCAACACGCTCGTCGATGGCAGAAAGATCAAGCTCGATGGACGCATTGGCCCCTTCCCTGAACTCGTAATCGCGGGGGCCGTCGATTTTGACATTAGTGCTGCCGGCCCCAACTCCAGCGTGAGCATTAAGGGCGATTTCGACAACCTTGCCCGTCTGGAAGGCCCGGATATCGAACTCGATTTCACCGCACCCGAGTTCGCTGATGTGCTGGATATTCTCAACCTGCCTGAAGTAACTCGTGGACCCGCAGATTTAAAGGGCAGCTTCCTGTCCGACGACGGAAAATTTGCCGGCAAACTGCAGGGCAGAGTTGGCGAATTTAATCTGGATGGCGCCTTTGAGGCGGCCAGCCTGAGGCCTCTGCAGGATATTTCTGCGCATCTGGTATCTCAGGGCCCTAGCGCCCGGGCGGCAGGCAACACAGTTGGCTTAGGTGGATTGCCGCGAGAACCGTACACGCTGAGCATTAAGGTTGTAGACCAAGATGACGGCATCAAAATTGAGGAAGTAGCCTATGAATCGGCGGGTGCTGTTATTGGTGCTTCCGGGCTAATGCGAGGCTTTCCGGTACTGTCTAATCTTGACCTGGAGTTGAAGGTCGATGCTGAAAATATCGCTCGTTATGGCGACCTGCTACCCGGTGACGACATCCCCGCGATACCTTTAAACCTTAAAGCGTCCATTCAGAGCAATACTGATGGCGATAAAGACAGCCTGAAATCCACAGCACGCCTTGGCCAGCTGGAAGCGGATGTTAGCGGCCTGCTTACGGAGGATCCGGATTTCGTCGGCTCCCGCTTCAATTTTTCCGCGACCGTACCAGACAGCAAACAGCTGGGCGCCACTTTGGGACTACCAATACTTAAGACGGCGAACATGACGTTACGTGGCGAGGCTGGGATCACGCCAACCGGCATCGACATCACATCCGCCAGTGGCGCCATCGGCACACATAATTATTCTGTAAAAGGGGAACTACCTTTACATGCTGAGAACCTGCAACTGCAATTTGATACGAATATAGACGGACCGGATCTGGCCGACCTGGTTTCTATTTTTGCTGAGACCGACCGCGTTCCGGGAATGCCATACAGGCTCGGCGGCACACTTTCGTTTGCAACCAATCGTCTTACCCTCAAACCCATTTCAGGCTCGATCGGCGATAACAAACTCAGCACAAATGGCACACTGGAATTCGGCGACAAAACACCCGGCATTGATTTGCAATTTTCTGTCGATGGCAAGGATCTTGGCAGCGTACTGCAAACACAAGGAATCGAAGGCGGCCCGGCGAAGCCCTACTCCGTTAGCGCCGGACTTGCCGTGGCCGATGACGCAATCCGCATTTCGGCACTGGACTTCAATACGTCAGATGACCAGTTGCAGGGAACGATCACTGTGGCCAGGAAAGAAGGGTCCCCGCTGATTAATTTCGATTTGTCGAGCAAAGGCGCAAATCTGCAAGCGTTGCTGCCAGACATCCCGGGATACCAGCCCGCGGCGGTTCCTTTTGACGTGCAAGCAAAAGGGGATATTGAAAAGGAGCAGGTGCATATTCCGCAACTGTCTGCAAAGCTTGGCGCAGCAAGTCTCACCCTTAGCGGCACCCTGAATCTACCGCCCAACCTCAAAGCTACCGGTATAAAGATCAGCGCCAGCGGCCCGCATCTGAGTGATCTCGGTGCGCCAACAGGATGGTTTCCGGCCAATGTTCCGTTCAACATATCGGCCTCTATGGGCGGCACCACAAACTACGTGGAAGCCAGCGATTTCAACATCACTATCGGCCCCAGTGATCTGCGTGGCGCTTTCACTCTGAACATAGAGGACAAACCAGAAGTCGATTTACAGCTTAATTCCAGCGTACTGGATATTCGAGCGCTACAGAAAAATTTGCAACGCAGGTCGGAACAACACGAACAAGCGCCTGACGAAGTGCAACCGGCCAGTAAAGACCAACGGTTGATTCCCGACGAACCCATACCGACGGACATGCTCAATTCGGTCAACGGAACCGTGAAGGTGCGTATCGACCAGGTGCTGAGCCAGCGATTCGACTTTGGCGCTGTCAGTATCGATGGCACACTGCGTGACGGCAAACTCGACATACCGAATTTTTCGGGATCTACCAAAAAAGGCAGGCTGCAAAGCGAAATACATGTATTCCCGACAGGAGCGCAAACCGGGATCGAAGTAACGGCTACAGCGAAGAACCTGGTGCTGGCTATAGGCGAACTGGATGATGAGTTGCGAAAGAACCATCCGGGCCAGGATGTTGACCTGCATTTGACCAGTCAGGGCGATACCTATCGTACAATGGCATCTGGTCTGAATGGCTATATCTGGTTTCGTGGTGGTGAAAGGCAGATTAAGTCTGCTGACCTTGGAATCCTGTTTGGCGATTTTCTTTCCGAGGTTTTTGAGACCATCAATCCATTCGCCAAGAAAGATCCCTACCAGACCATGGAGTGCGACCTCGTATTCTTTGAAATCGTGGACGGCGTAGCTCAAACATCCCCCGCCATATTCATGCGGACCGACAAACTGAATATGACGGCGGTTGGCGCGGTCAACTTAACAACTGAGAAACTCGACTTCGCGATCGAAACATCACCGCGCAAGGGCATTGGCCTGAGCGCGGGAGACCTCGTCAACCCGTTCGTCAAAGTTTCGGGCACCATGGCGAAGCCTGGTTTGGCACTTAATCCGGCGGGCACATTGATAGAAGGCGGCGCCGCTGTGGCGACCATGGGATTATCGCTGGTAGCCAAAAGTATGTACAAACGCTGGCTAGGGCCTCGCGAGCCTTGCGCGAAACTGACTGCGGAAGCACGCGAAATTCGCAAAAAACAAGACCCAACCCATGTTCCAGCCGACTAGCATCACGGACGCAAGCGGTCTATTCTCTGGGCATGAGAAAAATAGGCCGGATGGCAACACGGAGATAACCATGCACCAAACCCGAATATTGCGCACACTGAGCGCCTGGATTGTTACGACCACAGCGATGACGTTACTTGCGGCCTGCGCATCTTCACCGAAGATTTTCGTCAATCAGGATCCCAACGCTGACTTTTCAAAATACAAAACCTACAACTACGAACCGGTACTTGGCACCGATGAGCGCAAAGGGTATCGCTCAATATTGAGCAACTACATGGTCGCAGCGGTTGATCGTGAAATGCAGTCACGCGGTTACACTCTGTCTGACAACCCCGACCTGCTGGTCAATTTCTATATCCATACGGAAGAGAAGATTCGCACCACCCAATCCCCATCCATGGGCGGGTACTACGGCTACAGAGGCGGGTACTACGGGGCATACGGTGGCTACGACACAACGGTCACTCAATACACCGAAGGCACGCTTAATATTGACCTCGTAGACAACGCGACTGCAACGCTGGTCTGGGAAGGCGTCACCGTAGGCAAAATCACCGACAAGGTTCGGGAGAACCTGGAAGCGGCTGTGAACGCTGCGGTACCGGAGATTATGGCGCAATACACGCAATACGCCGCCGGGTATGTGCCACCGGCACCGGCCGAAGCCGCTGAATAGGTAATCAATC
>Ga0209475_10005360_pt1 | contig 10558 bp, 6 predicted proteins | sample tdDd471_FD_187128 | JGI IMG/M metagenome (GOLD analysis project Ga0209475, IMG submission 187128) | Marine sediment microbial communities from the Atlantic coast under amendment with organic carbon and nitrate - tdDd47.1 (SPAdes)... | ecosystem: Environmental > Aquatic > Marine > Coastal >...
AGCTCGGCGGCGCACCGCACTGCTCCCTCTACACAGGGACGGATTACATGAAGCCGATGATCGATCTGTTCCAGGAATGCGCCGACGCCGGGTTGAAGACCTACGCTCCCTACACCGTCAATCCACGCTGCTACGACATGTACAACGTCAACAACAACGCGACGGACATGGAGTTGATCTACCAGGGTTACCGGTACCAGCGGGACCTCGATTGGGTTCATGCGCAACTCGGTGCTCCGGACCTGAACTACAGAAGCTGTGCCTGTTACGTGCCCGAGGTCGGCAATGCGCCTCCACCGGGGACCTACGTGGCCTGGGCGGAGTCTTCCGCGATCAACTACGGCAACTCCGCACTCGGACTGCGGACCAACCGCAACGCCGGCGGCATGGAACTGCTCTGTGGACTTCTCGGCAAGGCGCCGCTGTTCGGACTGATGACGGACGAAGGCCGCATGGCCAATTGGCTCGTGGAAGTGAAGACCTCGAAAGAGCCGGATTTGGGTGTGCTCGGTACCGCCATCGGCCTCAAGGTGATCGACGGCGTCCCCTTCATCACCGGCATGGAGAAATACCTGGGCACCGAAGTCTCCAACGACAACATGCACCTCCTGAAGAAGATGGGAAGTGCCACCGCGGCCAGCGGCGCGGTGGGCCTCTACCACGTGGAGAATCTCACTCCGGACGCCAAGCAGAAGGGGCGCAAGCTGCTCCAAAAGGGCTACCAGACGTATGTCTACGACGATGCCGAACAGGCGCGGGTTCTCAGCACTTTCCCGGTTGAATGGGACGGGCGTCCTGAAGATCCGACGGTCTGTTTGATCGGCTGTCCGCACAACACCTTCAAGGAAATCCACGACTGGGGAACGAAGGTGACGGAGACCCTCGAAAAGAGAGGCCTGAAAACGGGCGCCATCCCGACCAAAATGTTCTGCTCGAACGTTGTGCGGGACCATCTTGTCGAGAAACACCCGGCGCTGGTCGGCAAGATGACGGAGGCCGGAATGAGATTCACCAACATGTGCACAGTGAGTTACGCGGGCATGAAGGACTTTTCCGAGAGGACGTACGCCGTCACGAATTCGCCCAAGACACGGAACTACTATCCGGCATGCCGTTACCTCAAGGACGATGCGCTGATCGAGGTCATCTGCACCGGCAAGATTCCGAAGGGCGCGTAAGGACGGACAGGCGGTGCAACTGCACCACGACCAGAAGACAAGACAAAGACATAGAATTTGGAGATAGCCAATGGCCAAAAAAACATTCAAAGGACGCCCGCTGCTTGGCGGCAACCTCGAAGGCAAGGCGCTGGCTTCAACGCAGCCTCTCAACACGACCGGGTCCTACCTCGACAACCTGTTTGGCGGCAATTCCACCAGCGCTCCCTGCACCGATCCCAACAACAAGGAGTTCTACAAGAAGGACCTCAGCGGTGCGATCCTCTGTTTCACAACGACAGTCGGCTCCTCTCTCGGCGGGGCCGCGTTGATGGGGGTGGGGAGTCTGGGTGTGGGGCCCAAGGCGATGTTGTTCTCACAGCACGTCGACTCGGTGTCCCTGGCGGGACTGTTGATGGACGACATCTGGAACGGCCGTCGCGTCATCACGATCGACCTGCTCGGCGACGAATTCCTCGAGAGCGTAAAAACCGGCGATCCCATCGCCATCCAAGCCGACGGCACAGTCGAAGTCGGCTGACCGTACTTCTGGTATTTGGAGGAAAACATGAGGCCTTCAGTCCTCGTTCCAATCGCAGTGCTTTTCTTGCTGAGTGGTTTCGTGACGATTGACGTGCGAGCCGATGAGAACGGAACGGGGACCGAAGATCCTCCGACAACGACCCAGCAGTCGGAAGGCAAAGTCGCTCCGATTGAAGACGCCGAGTTTCGCGAGAACATCGGCGGCAACGATCAGGATCCCGAGGTGCAACTGCAGGAGATCGAGCGGAGAAGAAAACAACGGGACTCGCTATTCAGGCTTTCTCCCGTCAGGCCGGTTCATGACGCGGCCGATACATGGCATGGGAAGTTGTACGACAAAACCCATATCAAATTGGGGACGTCGGTTCATCACCTCTTCCAGTGGCTGTCTGAATCCCTTCCGGGGACCGACGACTGGGGCACGGCGACCGATATGGATATCACCGCAACCTGGGACCTGACCAACCGCGGAAAGCCGACCCAGGGAGGTCTCACTCTGCATCTCGAAACAAGGTGGAACTGGGGAACCACGGGTCCGATGGGGCTCGGAGCCCCAAGTTTGGGCATGCTGCAAAACACCGGTAACACCTTCGATCAGTATGCCCCCGCCATGATCATCAGGAATCTCTATTGGCAAATGGGAGGCCCAGGGTCGAAATGGGCCTTACGCCTCGGAAAGGTCACCATTGATGGAATCCTGGGCACGACACGGCATCTCACCCCGAACACCAGCTGCCTGACGTTCGCCTGCACCGGCGCCTTCGCGATCGGTCTCCCCGACTCAGCTCTGGGAGCCGTGGGTGTCTGGCATTTCAGTGATCGAGTCAAACTCCTGGCATCCATCCATGACGCAAATGGCAACCGCTATGATTTTGGCGACATCAGTGCGGGTGACTTCTTCACGGCGCTCGATTTCGGCATCAAGCTCGCGCCCAAATCAAAGAATGCCGGATTCTCGAAGGCCACCATCTGGCACAATGACGGAACGTCGGACGGGCGCCCGATCAACGGGTCAACCGGTAAGGAGGGCTGGGGCTATTACCTCCTGCACGAGCAGGGACTCTCCAAGGATGGCAACTTCGTCGCCATTTTCAAATGGGGCCAGGCCTTTGATGGTTCAGCCTATTTCGATCGCCAGGCCTCGGCCAGTTTCCTGTACTACGATCCGGATTTCTTCGGGTCCATCAGCAATGACGCCACGGGAATCTCTCTCAACTGGGTGGACCCTTCCGCCGAGGGCTCCCGCTATGAAAGCAATGTGGAGATCTGGTACCGATTCCCATTCTTTCCCAGCCTCGACACGACTTTCAGCTACATGGCGATCATCAATCCCGCCCTGGATCCCGACAATAATTTCGCCTCAGCTTTCAGTTTCAGACTGGTAGCGGTGTTCTGATTCGAGGCTCTTGCAGAATTCTGGATTGAAGCGGGAATCGACGCAAAGGGACCATCGCCCGCGGGGACGCGGGCGCTACAAAATCGCGACCGTCCTTGTAGCGCCCGCGTCCCCGCCTGCGATGGACCGCTGTGTTGAGGCTGGCACCACGAATTTTGGTACCTCTCAACCAGAGTCGGAGAAATAGAATCGGCGGGTCAAAAAAGGCGATTGTCGATTGGGACAACGTGGAGGCAAATCTATGGACACCCATATTCCAAAAAAGAACCTGTTCGCCATTCCAGTCCTGTTACTGGCGCTGGCCGCCTCCCACGGCACCTGGGCACATGCCGGCGATGACGACAGTGGCAGCTACTACCGTCACACGGTTTCGACCGGCCCCAGTGCGGTTTTTCGCATCTCCGGAGAGAGTGAACGATCTTCAGCCATGGGCGTGGACTACATGCACCGCCTCAATCCGAAATGGGAGGTCGGCGTCCAAGTTGATTTCAATTTTCTCAAGGGCTACGACGACTTCGAAGGTTTTTCGGTCGTGCCGGTAGTGGCGTACTCGGTGACCGACCGCTTCAACGTGTTCATGGGAGCCGGCGTCGAACATGGTGAGGAATCGGGCGAAAACGAATTCCTGGCGCGGCTGGGAGGCGAGTACGCGATATTCCTCAACAAGAAACAGCAATTGATGGTGTTGCCGGGCGGTTTCATCGACTTCGTGGGTGGCGACTCTTTCGTATCGATCGTGCTCGCTGTCGGTTACACGTTCTAGGTGTGCGATTGCGGATGGGTGCCGATGGGTGCCAGAGCCGAAATTTTTGGCATTTTCCATCCTTCTCTGCGTTTGACCTGACCAGCCAAGCCTGGTTTCTCGCCTCCCGCGACGGAAAAATACCATTTTGTCGGGCCCTGGCACCCTTATGACCCCCTATTTGTGGGTGTTATCCTCATCTGCGTTCGGAAATCGTTGCAGGTGAATCTCATGCGTCTGTTGAATCGGATCAAGATCTCGACCAAAGTCTTCACGGGCTTTGCCATCGTGCTTCTGCTGCTGCTGCTGATCTCCACCATCAGCCTGCTCAGTCTCATCGGCGCTGCCCAGAACCTCATGAACTATCGCGCGCTCGCCCGCCAGACCAACGCTGAAGGACGGGTCCAGGCCAATATGCTGATGACCCGGCTCCACGCAAAAGACTTCATCATCAACGCCAACGAGGACAACATCGAGAAGATCGAGGAACGGGCGCGGCGGACCATCTCGCTGATCGCCGAGGCCCGCGAACTGACCACGAACACCGGATATCAGCTCATCATCGACAGTGTCGATCGCGAACTCGACGATTATGTTACGGAGTTCGGCCGGGTCACCAAACTCCAGGCGCGTCGCGACGAGATCGTCCACGACAGTTTGAATGTCGTAGGTCCCCAGATCGAGAGGAACCTGACCGCGATCATGAAGAGTGCGTTCGACGATGGTGATGCGGAGGCGGCCTACTGGGCGGGAATCACGCTGCGCAATCTGATGCTCGCACGCCTCTACGCCAACCGTTTTCTGATCCAGAACGACGACGCCTCGTATCGGCGGGTCCTCGTCGAGTTCATCGAGATGGAGAAGAGCATCGACGAGCTCTTCGCACGTCTCGAGAATCCCGAGCGGATCGAACGCGCCACCGAGGTGCGCGACGAGCAGCGCGTCTATGCGCGTTCGTTCGAGGACGTCCACTCGGTGATCACGAGCCGCAACGACATCATCCGGAACCAGCTCGACAAGATCGGGCCGAAGGTCGCGGACACCATCGAGCAGCTCAAGCTCGCCATCAGGGCCGAGCAGGACGATCTCGGACCGCGCGCCGAGGAGGCCACGGGCCGCGCGGTGGTGCTCACCCTCGTGATTTCGGTGGCGTCAATTCTCATTGCGGGACTGGCCGCCTGGGTGATCGGCTTCGGAGTTTCCCGGCCGATCCGGAAGATGGCCTTAGGGATGCGGGAGTTGGCTGATGGCAACCTCGACGCAGATGTCAGCGTTTCCGACCGTCAGGACGAGGTCAAGGAGATGGCCGATGCGGTGCAGGTCTTCCGCAGGAGCATGGTGCAGGTGCGCGAACTCGCCGACCAGCAGCGCCACGCCGCGGAAGAGGTCCGCAAGGCCAGGGATGCGGCCGAGCAGGCGAACCGTGCCAAGAGCGCCTTTCTTGCGAACATGAGTCACGAGCTCCGCACGCCGATGAACGCAATCCTTGGCTACAGCGAAATGCTCAAGGAGGATGCGGAAGACGCAGGGCGCGATGAGGAGGTGGCGGACCTCGAGAAGATCCACCAGGCCGGGTCGCACCTGCTCGCCCTGATCAACGATGTGCTCGATCTCGCCAAGGTCGAGTCGGGAAAGATGGAGGCGTTGGCGGAGGATTTCAATCTCGCGGGTCTGATCGACGAGGTGAGAGCCACGGCGGAGCCGCTGGTGGGCAAGAACGAGAATCGACTCGTCGTCACCCTGGGAGACTCGCTCGGGATCGTCCACCAGGATATGACCAAGCTCCGTCAGGCGCTCTTGAACCTCCTGTCCAACGCGGCCAAGTTCACCAAGGGTGGCACCGTGACCCTCGCCGCCGAGCGCCGCGTCGAGAGCGGGGCGGCGTGGCTGATTCTCGCGGTGCGGGATAACGGAATCGGGATCGCAGAGGACAAGCTCGACCGGGTCTTCGAGGAGTTCGGCCAGGCTGATGACACGACCAGCCGCGAGTACGGCGGCACCGGCCTCGGTCTTCCGCTGTCGCGACAATTCAGCCAACTACTCGGCGGCGACCTGACGGTGGAGAGCAAACTCGGATCGGGCTCGGTTTTTACCATCAAGGTGCCGGCCGTTCTGCCGGGAACGGCATCCAAGGAGGCCACTCCGAAACCAAAGACCGACGCCGAGCTCGAGGAGTTGAAGCTCGCCGGTTCCGGCAGGACGATCCTGGTGATCGACGATGACGCCGAGGCGCGGAACATCGTCGAACGACTCCTGCGCCAGGACGGCTTCGAGGTCGTGGCCGCGGCCACCGGTGAGGAGGGTCTGCGCCTCGCGCATGCGCTCGAACCGAGCATCATCACCCTCGATGTCATCATGCCCGATATGGACGGCTGGACGGTGCTGCGCGCGCTCAAGGCCGATCCGGGGCTTCGCGATATCCCGGTCGTGATGCTGACCATGCTCGACGACCACAGCCGGGGCTATTCGCTCGGGGCCACCGACTATATCGTCAAACCCGTCGACCGCGAGCAGCTCCGGACCATCGTCGCCCGCCACCTCACCCCCGATGTCGGCAGCATTGCTCTTCTCGTCGATGACGAGCCTGTCGTCCGCGATTCGGTCGCGGAGACCCTGCGTGAGGTCGGGTGGCAGATCGACGAGGCGGGCAACGGCCGCGAGGCCCTCGACCGGTTAGGCTCCGTGCGTCCCTCTCTGATACTGCTCGATCTGATGATGCCCGTCATGGACGGGTTCGATTTCCTCGTCGAACTGCACGCGGATCCCGACTGGCGTAAGATTCCCGTGATCGTCCTGACCTCAAAGGACCTGACCGCCGAGGACAAGCGGGTGTTGAGCGGGCGGGTCGAACAGATCATCGAGAAGGACAGTTGGTCGCATGATCAGCTGCTCGATCTCGTGCGCAAGTTGGCCGGAGAGCGCGGACCACGACCCACCTGAGGGCTTCCGGCTAGCCGGACCAGCCACGGCTGTTCCGAACCCGTTCGGATGGAGCCGAGGTAGTTCTTCCGCTCGGAACGTGTGAATGTGCAAACTTGGCACCATTCCGGTCTGGGGCGGGTTTGGCGTGAAATGACCGGAATCCCCATGCACTCCACGTCTAGATTGGATCCAGAGATGAAAGCCGGTTGACGCCTTGTGGATGTCAACCACCGTGAAATGAAGGGCCCAGAGGGGTTTGGAGAGGTGACCATGCGCTGTTTGTCCGTTGTTCGGTATATCTGTGTTGGGTGCGTTTTTGTCGTTTCGTTCTCAGACGCAGTGTTTGCTCAGGGCGCCGTCGAGGGCACTGCCACCTTCTGGGGCGACCCGGGCAGTGGGACCCAGATCCAGGTGGCCGCCCATTTGGATCCGACGGCGCCGCCCGACGCGACGGTCTTGGTGTCCATGCCGGGAGGTTCGTACTCGATCCCGGTTCCGGATGGCTCCTATTACATCGCGACCCTGGTGGCCCAGGACGATGTTTTCGGCCAACCCCGCCCCGAGGACGTTCTGGTGTGGTACGACGCCGACAGTGATGGGAATCGGGACTTCGTGACCGTCAGCAGTGGGTCAACCGTGACCGGGGTCGATATCGATCTCGGCTTCGTCTATGTCGACATCGACGCAGCCGGCGGCGGCGACGGCAGCTCATGGGCCCTGGCGTTCAACGATCTCCAGAGTGGGATGGACTTGGCGGTTCCCGGCGTGGACGTCTGGGTTGCGGAGGGCACCTACCTTCCCTTCCCCGGCACCAGCAGGACCGAGGGCTTTCAAGTGAGAACCGGAGTCCGGGTGTACGGTGGGTTCACCGGTGCCGAGACCATGCGGACCGAGCGCGACTGGAACGCCCATCCGACGATTCTCAGTGGTGAGATCGGCGACCCGGGGACGACTGCAGACAATGCCTACAATGTGGTCAAGGCGAGTTTTGCCAGCCCGACAGCAGTGCTCGACGGGTTCACCATCACCGCCGGTCGTGCCGATGGGGGCCCGTCGTCCAACTACGGGGCTGGGGTCCTGGCGAGCGGAGGAGGAGTGACGCTGGTCAACGCCACCGTCTCCGGCAACTTCGCCTCCACCTACGGCGGAGGGGTCGCAGCGGTTTCCGGCGGCGCCGTCAATGCCTACAACACGAGCTTTGTCAACAATACGGCCCAGACCTTCGATGGCGGCGGGTACTACGCTGACATCGCCGCGGACCTGCCCCATACCCAGAATCTGGTGAACTGCGTTTTCACCGGGAACTCGGGGGTGCGAGGTGGTGGCATCGCGCTCACCGGTTTCGCCTCTCCCCCGTATGAGCCGGTGATGGTCAACCTGAGCCTGTCCGGCAACGAGGCGCTCGACGGGGGTGGTGGTCTCCACACCAACTCCTCCCAGTCCATCGTCTTTTCCAACTCGATCTTCTGGGGCAACACCTCTCCCGTCGATGCGCAGATCGCGTTCCTCGACGGCACCATGGAGCCAACCGTCAACTACGGAATCGTCCAGGGCGGGTGGGGAACCGGCAGCAGTGTTTTCGATGTCGACCCATCATTCGTCGGCTCTGACGACCTCCGACTCAACAACGACTCGCCGGCCATCGACGCAGGCGATAGTTTGGCGGTCCCGCTCGACGAGCACGACGCCGACGGCGACCACATGACAGACGGCCAGGTTCTGAAAGATCGGGACTTCAACCCACGTTTCATTGACATAGTTGAGGTGCCCGACACGGGGAACGCGAATTTCGGCGAGCCGGTCGTGGATATGGGCGCCTACGAAAAGCAAGGGCTCTTCCTCTTCGCTGACGGCTTCGAAAGCGGTGACACGACAGCCTGGAGCAGCGTGGCCCCGTAACCACCAAGACAACCGAGGGGCCGGGCCCGCCAGGGGCCCGGCCCTGATCGGCCTCTGTGCGCCGAATAACCGGTGATTGGTGTTGCTGATCGGGCGGAACCTGACGAAGGAACCGGTGCCCATTGTTACAATGAGATCGTGAAAGTTCCGGGCGACATCGAACAGCTTCTCTGGGAGTATGACCTCGACGGCGTCGATTCCTGGACTGAGTTGCCGGATGCGGTGATTGAGAGGGTGATGGCTCGGGGCGGATGGTCAGAGATGCAGTGGCTGTTTCGCGAGGTCGGTGCCGAGCGTCTTCGCTCATACCTCGAAAGGCGAGGGGCCCGGGTGTTGCCGCCGCGAGAGGTTGCGTTTTGGGGCCTTGCCTGTTCGGTGCCTGACGCGTTGGTCCAGGAGTGGGTGATCCAATCGCGGACGCGACAGTCCGAGTGGCGCGGATGAAGCTCGACTGGCGCGCTACCGCGCCCGGGATGCGCGAGGTGTATCTGGACCTCTCGCGGGCCCTTGCGGGAACTGACTTTTATCTGGCCGGCGGCACGGCACTCGCCCTCCTTGAGGGTCACCGCGTATCGGTCGATCTTGATCTGTTTTCGTCGACACTGAACGATGCCGAGACGCTTGCCGTCGATCTCGAAGATCGGCTTCAGGCGAAGATCACGGATGTCGTCTTGGGTCAAAACGCCGTGGACCTGGAGATCTCGGGTATTCGGGTGAGCCTAATCAGATACCGGTACCCTCTGCTACAGCCGACCTTGAAACCCGATTCAAACGGACTTCGACTTGCAGATCGCGACGACATTGCCGCGATGAAGTTGTCGGCGATCACCAATCGGGGAAGTCGCAAGGACTTCATCGACTTCTGGCTACTCCTGGACCGCCAACGGACACTGTCTGAGTATCTCGATCTTTTTCGACAGAAGTTCTCAAAACGTGATGTCGGCCACGTGGTCCGGAGTCTCGTGTACTTCGCCGAGGCGGACGAGGATCCACCCCTCAAACTGCTCGAGCCGATTTCCTGGGAGCAGGTCAAGACCGACCTCAGAACCGCGGTATCGGGTTTGTTGTAGTCCAACCCCGGGATCGAGCGCATCGGGTCGTTGGTTCCCGGCGGGGCAGGGTGGCGGTGGCTCGTCGATTCTGCTATCACCTTGTGGGCGTTCCTGAAAGGTGGCTGCCGTGATCGAGAACTTCGCCGGTCCCCCAGAGTTTCTCAATGGGAACAGGCTAGGAGGTGTAACCGACTGCGAGCACGATCGATAGAAAAGAGTCACCGCCCACGAAATCGATGAAACCGCCCGGCAACAGCATCAATTGCTCTTTCTTGATGAGGAAAATTGCGGACAGGTGCCACGCACACACTTGCACATTTCATCGTCAATCGACCCAACGGGCCAGACACTGTCCGTTCCACAATTGTGGACGTGTCTACGTGGCACCCATCGAGAACCGGCGCCGAGGTATTCTCTCGGAATGAAGACGGCCGAATCGGGCTCTCAACCACCAGCCACCGGTCCCGGGGATCTCCGGGTCGGCGGATGGATCGCTCTGTTCATCGGATTCCTCGCGATCTTCATCCTGTCGCCGGTGCGGCAGATCTCCGACGCGTCCTACTCGCTGCTCGTCAGCGAGTGCGTGCTGCGGCATGGGACGGTCGCCCTCGACGCCTACGCCCGACCGCCCCTCGATCCCGCCGTTCACCCGGGGTCGGTTGGTGGCGAACGGCCCTACCAACTCTTGACGTCCGGCGGCCACGTCTACTACGCCTTTCCCGCCGGCACCTCGATTCTGTCGATCCCGTATGTCGCGCTCTCGCACGTCTTCGGGATGTCGGCCGTGGATGAGGACGGCCTCTACGATTTTCGCGAAGAGCGCCGGATGATGTTCCGCCTCGCCGCT
>Ga0209475_10005364_pt1 | contig 10554 bp, 6 predicted proteins | sample tdDd471_FD_187128 | JGI IMG/M metagenome (GOLD analysis project Ga0209475, IMG submission 187128) | Marine sediment microbial communities from the Atlantic coast under amendment with organic carbon and nitrate - tdDd47.1 (SPAdes)... | ecosystem: Environmental > Aquatic > Marine > Coastal >...
CAATGCCGGCGACGGCAGCCACGAACACCCAACCCAGGCGCTGCTGGACGCGCTGACGATCCGCCGCCGGATCGGCCGGTTGAACAACCTCACCGTCGCGATCTGCGGCGACATCGCGCATAGCCGCGTCGCGCGCTCGAACATCCACCTGCTGCAGACCATGGGCGCGCGCGTCCGCGTCGTCGCCCCGCCCACCCTGCTGCCGACCGCCATCGACCGGTTCGGCGTGGAAGTTTTCACCGACATGCGCAAGGGCTTGGCCGATTGCGACGTGGTGATGATGCTGCGCCTGCAACTGGAACGCATGCAGGGCAGTTTCGTGCCCTCGGTCCGCGAATATTACCGCTATTTCGGGCTCGACGCCGACAAGCTGGCCTATGCCAAGCCCGACGCCTTCGTCATGCATCCAGGCCCGATGAACCGGGGCGTCGAAATCGCGTCCGAACTGGCCGACGACATCGACCGCTCGGTGATCCGCCAACAGGTGGAAATGGGCGTCGCCGTCCGCATGGCCTGCATCGACATCCTGACGCGCAATCAGGCCCGGCCGGGGTCGTTCAATGACCCGACCGCCACTGAAGGGGGCAACTAGACCATGGTTGCCGGACGCATCGCCTATCTCAACGCCCGCCTGCTCGACCCGGCCACCGGCCTGGACGAGACCGGCGCGGTGCTGGTCGAGGACGGCAAGATCGCCGATTTCGGCGCCCATCTGTTCAAGGGCGGCGCGCCGTCGGTCCGCCAGGTGGTGGATTGCGCGGGGCTCTGCCTCGCCCCCGGCTTGGTCGACATGCGCGTGCAGCTGCGCGAACCGGGCCAGGAACACCTGGAAGACATCAACAGCGCGGGCGACGCGGCGCTTGCCGGCGGCGTCACGCAGCTCGCCTGCCTGCCGAACACCACGCCGGTGATCGACGACGTGCCGGTCGTGGAATTCATCGCACGGCGCGCGCGCGAGGCGAAGAAGGTCAAAATCAACTGCTACGCCGCCCTCACCAAGGGCATGCAGGGCAAGGAACTGACCGAGATCGGGTTGCTCAGCGACGCCGGCGTCGTCGCCTTCACCGACGGCGAAAAGCCGACCGTCAACGCCAAGACCCTGTCGCGCGCCCTGAAATACGCCGAAGCCTTCGACGCGATGATCGTCCAGCACCCGGAAGAGCCCTCGCTGGCGGAAGGCGGGCTGATGAACAAGGGCGAGTTGGCCAGCCGCCTCGGCCTGGCCGGCATTCCCCGGGAAGCGGAAGTCATCATGGTCGAGCGCGACATCCGCCTCGCCGCCATGTCCGGGACGCGGTTCCATTTCGCCCATGTCACCACGTCCGACGCGCTGGACGCGATCCGCAAGGCGAAAGCCCAGGGCCTGCCGATCACCTGCGACACGGCCCCGCATTATTTCGCGCTGAACGAGAGCGCCATCGGCAATTACCGGACCTTCGCCAAGGTATCGCCCCCCTTGCGCGACGAGGCGGACCGGCAGGCGGTCGTCGCCGCCATCGCCGACGGCACGATCGACGCGATCGCCAGCGACCACGCGCCCCACGACCAGGACAGCAAGCGCCTGCCCTTCCCGCAGGCCTCCTTCGGCATCATCGGGCTGGAGACGCTGCTGCCGCTGACGCTGGAACTCTACCACAACCGGCACATGACGCTGTTGGAGGCGCTGGCCGCCGTCACTTGCAAACCCGCCGACCTGCTGCGCCTGAAGGCCGGCCGGCTGCGCCGCGGCGCGGCGGCGGATCTGGTGATCTTCGATCCCGACCGCCCCTGGCAGATCGACGAGACGCAGATGAAGAGCCGTTCGAAGAACACGCCCTTCGACAAGCGCCCGGTCCAGGGCAAGGCGCTGATGACCATCGTCGACGGCCGCACGCTGTACCGTGCGCCGGACGCCCCGCTTTAGGCCCCGAGGATGACCGGCGCGCTTCCCCCGCTTGAAATTTCCGCGCTGGCGCTCGCCGGGGGATATCTGCTCGGCTCCATCCCCTTCGGCCTGGTGCTGACGCGGCTGGCGGGGTTGGGCGATATCCGCACCATCGGCTCGGGCAATGTCGGCGCGACCAACGTCTTGCGGACCGGCAATAAGGGGCTCGCGGCAGCGACCCTCCTGCTCGACAGCGGCAAGGGGGCGATCGCCGTCCTGGCCGCCGCCTTCCTGGCCGGGCCGGAAGCGGGCATCCTGGCCGGCATCGCCTCGGTCTTCGGTCACAACTTCCCGGTCTGGCTGCGGTTCAAGGGCGGCAAGGGCGTCGCGACCACGCTGGGCGTGCTGATCGCCATAGCGCCCCTCGTCGGCCTCGGCGCCTGCCTCGTCTGGCTGCTGACCGCCTTTGCGACGCGCTATTCCTCCGCCGCCGCCTTGGTCGCCCTGCTCGCCGCGCCCGCGATCGCTTGGGCGCTGGACCTGCAGCACGTGACGATCGCCGCCGTGGTGCTCGCCGCCTTGGGCTGGATCCGTCATCACCAGAATATCGGCCGCCTGATCGCCGGCGAGGAATCCAAGATCAACCTGAAACGCAAAAGTTGATCCCCTCGCATAACGCCCCTTTACGTTGACTTCGGCCGCGACCCGATCAACGATCGGGTATGAGCGATCCACCGCATAAGACCGTCCCGCCCCTGCCCGAACCGGAACGGCTGGCGCGTTTTCGGTTGGCCAGGACCGAGAATGTCGGGCCGGTCACTTTCCGGCAGTTGCTGCACCGCTACGGTTCCGCCGAACAGGCCCTTGAAGCGCTGCCCGCCCTTGCCCGGCGGGGCGGACGGGCCGGAACCCTTCGGATCGCCTCGGCGGAGGACGTGGCGCGGGAGCGGGAGGACGCCGCCAAGCTCGGCGCGCATGACCTGCATCTCGGCTGCGCCGGCTATCCCCTGCCCCTCGCCTCGATCGACGATGCTCCGCCCTTCCTCTACGTGCTGGGCGACCCGTCCCTGCTGCTTAACGACTGCATCGGCATGGTCGGCGGGCGCAACGCCTCGATCGCGGGCAAGGGCTTCGCGCGCAGGCTCGCCGAGGATATCGGCGGCGCCGGGCTGACCGTCGCGTCGGGCATGGCCCGGGGCATCGACACGGCGTCGCATGAGGGTTCCCTGAAGACCGGCTCCATCGCCGTGCTGGCCGGCGGCGTCGACGTGGTCTTCCCACCGGAAAACGAGGCGCTGTACCGCGCCCTGTGCGGCAATGGTGAGGGATGCGGCGCCGTCATCTCGGAAATGCCGCCGGGCAAACAGCCGCTGGCCCGGCACTTCCCGCGCCGGAACCGGATCATCTCTGGCCTTTCCCTTGCGGTCGTGGTGATCGAGGCGAAACGGAAATCCGGGTCCCTCATCACCGCCCGCCGGGCGGCGGAACAGGGAAGGCCGGTCTATGCGGTCCCGTCGGCGCCGATGGATGTGCGCGGCGCCGGGTGCAACGACCTGATCCGCGACGGCGCGACCTTGCTGCAATGCGCGGACGACCTTCTTCTGGATCTTGGCCCCGCGCTGGCCGCCGGAGCAGGGCGGGACCGGCAGGGCGGTTTCGCCGAACCGGAGCCGATGACGGCCACCGAACCAATCCCCGAACAGGGCCCCGAACAAGTCCCTGAACCGGACGCGTCCGACCTGGACCTGGCCCGTGCCGCCATCGAACAGGGTTTGAGCAGCGTTCCCCTGCCCATCGACAGCCTGGTGAGGGAGTTGCGCCTGCCGGCCCCGCTGGTCAACGCCGTGCTGCTGGAACTGGAGCTTGCCGGTAAGATTTCCCGGCAGCCGGGCGGATTCATATCACGCTAATAAGATAGAAAAATCAGACTCCTGTAACACATTTGAGCTAGTTCTTCGTACCGAGCTATGTTAACGGTGGTTCAAATATGCCGTGGCCGTTAACAGTAAGTTTACACTTCTCGGCGAGACTTACGGCTCAGGTTTGGGGGGACGGTGCACGGAGGAAGGTTGTGGTGACCTCTGCCATCCGTGCGGTTAGGGAGCATCCTGGCCGGACTATGTCCGGTCGGCGCAGATCCGGCCGCCAATGCACCGGCATACCCAATCCTGACGAATTTGAACCGGCTTTTGCCTTGTGGTTTTGGGGTGTCTGCAATGTCGAGTTTGATACCAGACGAAACAGGTAAAGCCAGAAACGAGTCAGAGTCCGGAATGGGGATACCGGGCGGATCGGTTAATACGAAAAAAATGGGTTCCGCTTCTTATGAAAGGTTGTTGAAACTTGCGCATCAACGGGCGGTTGATGGCAAGGGCGGCCTCGCTGCATCGATCGCCAAGATGTGCCTGGATTCCCGCGCCGACCTGAATGAGGAAGAACTCACCCTCACCTTCGATATTCTCCGCAAGCTGATCGACCAGGTCGAAGTCCAGATCCGCCGTTACATCGCGGATTATCTGGCGGAAAGAATCGACGTTCCCCAAGACCTGCTCGACTTCCTCGCAAACGACGTCATCAACGTCGCCTATCCGATTCTGGTTCATTCCTCCCAACTGGCGGACGAGCACCTGATCGGCATCGTCGAACGGAACGGCGCCGCGCATCAGATGGCGGTTGCCAAGCGCCCCGGCCTCAGCGGCGCGGTAAGCGACAAATTGATCGCCACGGCGAATACGGAAGTGCTGATCAGCCTGTTCCGGAACCTCTCCGCCGAATTGACGCCTTGGGGCATTGGCGAGGCCGTGCGCCTGTCAATCCAGGAGGAGGAACTGCAGGCCCCCCTGCTGCATAGGCGGGATCTGCCGCCAAGCGTCGCCAAGCGGATGTTCGCCTGGGTCGGCGATGCCCTGCGGGATTATATAGAACGCAACTATGACCTGGACCGGGTCGTGCTGACGGATGCGGTCGCCGCCGCGGTGGACGCCGCGCTGGGCGCGATGGACGCCGGCATCGACTGGTATGACGACAAAGGCCGCGACCACGCCCAACGCCTGATCGGCGCCCTGGAAGCACGCGGCGAGGACGGTTTCGTCCAGGCCGTCGCCGATGTGATCGGCAAGGACATCGCGACCGCCCGCACGATGCTCGTGCGGTCCGGGGCCGACTCTCTAGCGGTCATGTGCCGGGCCTTCGGCATGGATGCCGATCAGTATATGACGGTCATGCCGGAAATCCTCGGCCATAGGGCGATGCAGGAAATGCGCGCGCAAAATCAGTTGAAGGCTGCGATCGGCGCCTTCGAGGCGACTACGAAAGACGCCGCCAGAACCAGCGTCAACGCTTGGTGTATCGCCGCCGACGCGACCAAACACTGACCGCCCCGAGCCCCGGTTGCGACATCGGGGACCGCGCTGAGCAGTTGACGCCTACCAAGCTGCCGTGCCAGTACCTCGCGTCCCGAACAACGTAACCGAGGGCCAGGTCTCTTTCATGGCGGAAAAAAGTGTTGTCGTCGTCGAATCACCGGCGAAGGCCAAAACCATCAACAAATATCTCGGCGACGGTTACGAGGTTCTGGCCAGTTTCGGCCATGTCCGCGATTTGCCCGCCAAGGATGGTTCCGTAGATCCCGATCATGATTTCGCCATGTCCTGGGAGGTCGACGCCCGGGGAAAGAAGCAGCTCGACGCCATCGCCAAGGCCGCCAAGGGCGCCCGGCATCTCTATCTCGCAACCGACCCCGACCGCGAGGGAGAAGCGATTTCCTGGCATGTGATGGACGAGCTGGCCCGCCGCAACGTGCTTGCCGGCCTGGATGTCAGCCGCGTCGTCTTTCATGAAATCACCAAGAAGGCCGTCACCGAGGCCGTCGAACATCCGCGCGAGCTGGACCAGGCGTTGATCGACGCCTATCTGGCGCGCCGCGCGCTCGACTATCTGGTCGGCTTCACCCTGTCGCCCGTGCTGTGGCGCAAACTGCCCGGCGCGCGTTCCGCCGGCCGTGTCCAATCCGTCGCCCTGCGTTTGATTTGCGAGCGCGAGGCGGAAATCGAGGCTTTCCGGCCGCAGGAATATTGGACCGTCGAAGCGGCGATGGCGACGACCGCCGGCGACGCCTTCAAGGCGCGGCTGACGCATCTGGACGGCGCGAAACTGGACCGGTTCGACCTGGGCGACGAAGCCGCGGCGAAACGCGCCGTCGCCATGGCCGAGGGCCAGCCCTATTCCGTCCGCAAGGTGGAGCGGAAGACCCAGAAGCGGAACCCCGCCCCGCCCTTCACCACCTCCACCCTGCAGCAGGAAGCCAGCCGCAAACTCGGCATGGGCGCCAGCCGCACGATGAGCGTCGCGCAGCGGCTTTACGAGGGGATCGAACTCGGCGGGGAAACCGTCGGCCTGATCACCTATATGCGGACCGACAGCACGGTGTTGAGCGGCGAGGCGATCGGCGGCTGCCGGCGCGCCATTCAGAACATCTTCGGCGAGGCCTATCTGCCCGACTCGCCCCGCGTCTACCGCACCAAGGCCAAGAACGCCCAGGAAGCGCACGAAGCGATCCGCCCGACCGACCTGTTCCGCAAGCCGGAAGACGTCGCCCGCTATCTCGACAAGGATCAGCAGCGCCTCTACGAACTGGTCTGGAAGCGGACCATGGCGTCCCAGATGGAAAGCGCGGTGATCGACCGCGTCGCCGTCGACATCGAGTCCGCCAACGGCGCGGCCACCTTCCGCGCCAACGGATCGGTCGTGAAGTTCGACGGTTTCCTGAAACTCTATTTCGAGGATGTCGACGACCGCGCCAGCGACAGCGCCGACGATGACGAGCGCCGCCTGCCGGACATGTCGGAGGGCGAGGCGTCGAACCTGAAGGAAGTCATCCCGGAACAGCATTTCACCCAGCCGCCGCCACGTTACACGGAAGCGAGCCTGGTGAAGAAGATGGAGGAATTGGGGATCGGCCGTCCGTCCACCTATGCCTCCATCCTGAAAGTGCTGCAGGATCGCAATTACGTTCAGTTGGAAAGCAAACGCTTCGTTCCCGAAGACCGGGGCCGGCTGGTCACCGCCTTCCTGTCCAGCTTCTTCGACCGCTATTTCGAATACGGCTTCACCGCCGATCTGGAAGAACAGCTGGACGACGTTTCCGGCGGCCGCCGCGATTGGCGTCAGGTCCTGCGGGAGTTCTGGGAGAATTTCTACAAGATCGCCGAACACACCAAGGAACTGACCGGCGTCGAGGTCCGCGAGACGATCGACCGGGTGCTGGGCCCCCACTTCTTCCCGGCGGACGAGAACGGCAGCACCGAAGCCGCCCGCGTCTGCCCGGCCTGCGACGGCGGCCGGTTGAGCCTGAACTTCGGACGCCACGGCGCCTTCATCGCGTGCTCCAACTACCCGAACTGCCGCTATACGCGGCAATTGGGCGAAGACGGATCGCAAGACGGCGACGAGGCGAACTACCCGAAACTGCTCGGCGCCTTTCCCGATACCGGCGAGGATGTCAGCCTGCGCAAGGGTCCCTACGGCCTCTACGTCCAGGTCGGCGAGCAACTGCCGAAAGAAAAGGGCAAGAAGGCGCCGCCGAAACCGAAACGGGCCTCGCTGCTGAAAGGCATGTCGGCGGCCGATGTGGATCTGGACCTTGCGCTGCGCCTGCTGGCGCTGCCGCGTGAAATCGGTCCGCATCCGGAAAGCGGCGCGATGATCACCGCCGGTGTCGGCCGGTTCGGCCCGTTCCTGAAGCACGGCAATGCCTATGTCTCCATCCCGCCGGACGACGACGTGTTGAGCATCGGCATGAACCGTGCCGTCGAAGTCATTGCCCAAGCTGGAGAAAAAGGGAAATCAAGCGCGTCGCGGTCGCTCGGCGCGCACCCGGCGGACGGCAAGTCGATCACGCAGGGCGCCGGCCGTTTCGGTCCCTATGTGAAACACGGAAAGCTCTATGCTTCCATCCCGCGCGACGTGGAGCCGGAGACCGTGACCCTGGAGGAAGCCGTCCGTCTGTTGACGGAGAAAGCGGCGAAACAGGCGGCCAATGGCGGCCCCGCGAAAAAGGCCGGCGCGAAGAAATCGGGCGCCAAGAAATCGGGCGCAAAGAAATCGGGCGCCAAAAAGGCCGGGTCAAAGAAGGCCGGATCAAAGAAGGCCGGGGCAAAGAAATCTGGGGCCAAAAAGGCGGCGGCCAAGAAATCGCCGGCCGGAACGGATTGATCCACGGTGACCGACGACCGAAACAGGCTGCCGACAAAACAGGAAATCCTGGACTACATCAATGACAGCCAGACCCCGGTCGGCAAGCGTGAGATCGCCCGCGCCTTCCAGATCAAGGGCGGCCAGCGGACCGAGCTGAAGGCCCTGCTGCGGGAACTGGAGGAAGAAGGCGCGATAGACAAGGGCCGCAAACGCAAGCTGGCCCCGAAGGGCGCCTTGCCCGAAGTCGCCGTCGTCACGGTTTCCGACGCCAGCATCGACGGCGAGTTGTTCGCCAAGCCGGTCGGCCCGCATGCGGATATCGAAGCGGAAATCATCGTCGTCCCCGGCGGCCGCGCGACCGGCCTCCCGAAGCCCGGCGACCGGGTGCTGGCGCGCCTGAAGCGGATCGGGGAGAACCGCTACGAGGCGCAGCCGATCCGTATTCTGCACGCCGGGCCCGACCATATCCTGGGTGCGGTCAGCCGGTCGGCCCATGGCTGGAGCGTGAAGCCGACGGACCGCCGCATCGACCGGGAATACACCCTGGATACCGTGCCGCAGGACGTCCGCGAGGGCGATCTGGTCCTGGTCCGCCCCCTTCCCGCCCCAAGCTCCAGACGGTTCGAGACCACCCGCCGTGACGCGGAAATCGTCGAGCGGATCGGCAACCTGTCGGATCCCAAGGCGTTCAGCCTGATCGCGATCCATCAGAACGGCATTCCGGTCGCCTTTCCGGAAAAGGCGCTCGCCGAAGCCGACAAGCTGAAACCGGCGGAGCTGGGCAAGCGGGAAGACCTGCGCGCCATACCGCTGATCACCATCGACGGCGCGGATGCCCGCGACTTCGACGACGCCGTCTGGGCCGAACCCGATGACGACAAGGCCAACCAGGGCGGCTTCAAGCTGATCGTGGCCATCGCCGATGTTTCTCATTACGTGAAGTCCGGCAGCGCGCTGGACAAGGCGGCGCGGCAGCGCGGCAACTCGGTCTATTTCCCCGACCGCGTGGTGCCGATGCTGCCGGAGCGCCTCTCCAACGACCTGTGCTCCCTGCGTCCCAACGAGGATCGGGCCTGCATGGCCTGCCATATGGTGATCGACGCGGACGGGCAGTTGCTGCGCCACCGCTTCACCCGGGCGCTCATGAAATCGGCCGCCCGGTTGACCTATACCCAGGTCCAGGAAGCCGTGGACGGCGCGCCGGACGATATGACGGGCGCCTTGATCGACCCGGTCCTGAAGCCGCTCTACGCGGCCTACCGCGCGCTCCTGAAGGCCCGCGAGGCGCGCGGCACGCTGGAACTCGACCTGCCGGAACGCCAGGTGAAGATCGGCGAGGACGGCAAGATCTCGGAAATCACCATCCGGCAGCGGTTCGACAGCCACAAGCTGATCGAGGAATTCATGATCTGCGCCAACGTGGCCGCCGCGGAAGCCCTGGAAGCGAAACAGCCCCGCACGCAGATCCCGATCATGTACCGGGTCCACGAACCGCCGCCGCTGGACAAGCTGGAAGCCTTGCGCGACAGCCTCGCCGTGCTCGGCTTCAAGCTGGTGAAGGGCGCCGTCATCAAGCCGCGGATGTTCACCGGCATCCTGTCGCAGGCCGAGCAGGCGGGCAAAGGCCCGCTGGTATCGGACATCGTGCTGCGGTCCCAGTCGCAGGCGGTCTATGCGTCCAACAATCTGGGCCATTTCGGTCTTTCCCTGCGGCGCTACTGCCATTTCACCTCTCCCATCCGGCGCTATTCCGACGTTCTGGTCCACCGGGCGTTGATCAGCGACTACGGCCTTGGCGGTGACGGGATCGGCGCGGAGGAGATCGAGAGTTTCGACGAAATCGCCCAGGCGATTTCCGGCACGGAACGCCGCGCCGCCACCGCCGAGCGCGAGGCGACGGAACGATACGTGACCGCCTATCTCAGCGACCGGGTCGGCGCGGAATTCCAGGCGCGGATTTCCGGGGTCGCGCGTTTCGGCCTGTTCGTGGCGCTCGACGAGACGGGCGCCGACGGACTTGTGCCGATCAGCACCTTGTCGCCCTGGGACCGTTACCATCATGACGAGGTCCACCACTGCCTCGTCGGCCGCGAACACGGCATGGCCTTCACCTTGAGCGACCGCGTGACCGTGCGGTTGAAGGAGGCGAACACGCTGACCGGCGGCCTTGTCTTCGAAGTGATCGACGGGGGCAAGCCGGCCCCCAAGCAGGTCATGCGGAACATTCCCAGGACCTCCGCCCGCGGCGGCGCTTTCGGCAGTTCCCGCGGCGGCAAGGGCGGCAAGGGCGGCAAGGGCCCGGGAAAGACCAAGAACCGCGCGCGCGGCAAGACGCGGCGCTGACCCCGCCATTCGGTGCGTCGCGCCCGGTGCTTGCGACGATATCCCCGCTTGCGTCCACGGCGAAGCGGCGTCACCCTCCCCCCTCGCCATCATGATAGGCTGATCCAGCGGCCCATCGCGGGGAAATGGCGGGGAGATGGCGGGGATATGCA
>Ga0209475_10005365_pt1 | contig 10553 bp, 9 predicted proteins | sample tdDd471_FD_187128 | JGI IMG/M metagenome (GOLD analysis project Ga0209475, IMG submission 187128) | Marine sediment microbial communities from the Atlantic coast under amendment with organic carbon and nitrate - tdDd47.1 (SPAdes)... | ecosystem: Environmental > Aquatic > Marine > Coastal >...
GCAGAGGATGAAGTGCACGCCCGGCCGCGGCTCCTCGAGCGTCTTGAGCAGCGCGTTGGCCGACTCCGGGGGGTGCTCGGGGAACGACACGTCGGCCTGCGGGAAGATCAGGAACGCCGCCTTCGCCTCGAACGGCGCGAACTGCGCGACCGGGAGGATCTGCTCGCGCAGCGTCTCCACCTTGATGTTGCCCATCCCCGAGTCGCGGGGCAGGAACACGCGCACGTCCGGGTGGGCGCCCGAGCGGATGCGCGACGACGCGGCGGCGTCGGTGCCGATCACGGCCTCGGCGAGCGCGACCGCGCACAGCTCCTTGCCGACGCCGCCGGGGCCCTCGAACAGGTACGACGAGGCGACGCGGCCCTGATCGATCGCGTGCTCGAGGATGGAGACGGCGGCGTCCTGCGCGCGGACGTGCGCGAAGCGGCTCACGCCGGCGGCCTCATCTCGAACAGCGCGCCCGCGATCAGCTCGACCGCCTTCACGAGCTCGTCGGCGTCGATCACGTCGGGCTCGACGAACACCTGCAGCACGAGCCCGTCGAGCAGCCCGAGGAGCAGCCGCGGGATCAGCGACGGCTCGACCCTCGGCTGCATCCCGAACGCGGCCAGCGCCGTGATCAGGTGCTCGGACGTCTGCGCCGACGCGAGCCGGTAGTACGCGGCGAGCTGCGGCCGCAGGGCCTCGTCGTGCAGCGACTGCGCGAGCAGGTTGCTGATCACGTGCACCTCGTCGGACCCGGTGCTGCGCACCTCCCACAGCTCGCGAACCGCCGAGCGCAGCGCCTGCAGCGGGTCGTCGCCGCCGGACTTCCACGCGGCCAGCGTCCGCTCGGCCACCGCCTCGGTGGCCGCCTCGAGCACCTTCGAGACCAGCACCTCCTTGGTGGGGTAGTGGTAGTGGATCGCGCCCTTGGACATGCCCGCTTCGTCGGCGATGTCCTTCAGGCTCGTCTGCGCGTAGCCCTGGCGCGCGATCACGCGCTTGGCGGCGTCGACGATCTGCGCCGCGCTGATCGCGGACTTCTTGTAGCGCATGGCCCGGCGCCCCGCGCCGTCACATGCCGGCGTCGGCGGCGGGGACGGAGTCGTCCTCGGGCTGGCACGTGCGGGTCATCGACCCGGCCGCCTGCCGGCACTCGGTGCCGTCCGCGCACGCGCTGTCGGTGTCGCAGATGGTCCGGCAGTAGTAGCGCTCGTTGTTCGGATCGCTGGGCGGGGCGACGGACTCGCTGCGCGCCAGGGTGCAGAACGCACCGTCCACGCAGTCGTTCTCCGCCACGCCGCCGACGCACTCGTCGCCGACGCCCTTCTCGCCGTCACACGCGGCGAGGAGCCCGAGCACGCCCAGGATGAGTAGAAGCCGTCGCATTCCGTCCGTCCCTCCGAGAAGGGCGGGACCCTAGTTTACGGTGGCAGCGGAGGCAACCGAGGGCGTCATGGCCACTCGCAGATGAACGACCGGCCGCGCCCGCACCGGTAGTCGTTCCACTGCCCGCCGCCCCCGGCCGCGATCTCGCCGCAGTCTTCGTCGACGAAGATGTCGGCGCCGTCGTTCGGCTCGCCCGAGTCCCACGGGAGGTACGTCGCGATCGTGCCGTCGGTCCAGACCCAGTCGTCGCCGTCCTGGCGCAGCCCGATCCACCACCGTCCGCCGCCCGCCGTGCTGGAGATCCACGCGTTCTCCGGGGCGTCCTCGATCTTCACGAGGCGGTAGCCGAAGCTCTCGCAGTAGCTCTGGGCGCCGGCCCAGCTCATGCCGGCGGAGCAGAACATGTAGGGCACGCCCGCGCGCTCGAAGACGGGGCAGGGGCAGGCCATGGCGTCGTCGATGGCCCCGGAGCAGTCGTCGTCGCGGCCGTTGCACGTCTCGGCGTTGCCGGGGCTCCGCGCCGGCGTGGTGTCGTCGCAGTCGGTGGGCAGCGAGACGTAGCCGGGCGGGATGGCGCAGCTCGTCATGGCGTCGGTCGACACGCCGTAGCCGTCCCCGTCGGCGTCGCGATAGTACGTGCCGGTCCCGATCGCGCCGGCCTCGTCGATGGCGCCGTCGCAGTCCTCGTCATCGGTGTTGGCGCACAGCTCGAGGGTCGACGACGGGCCGTCGCTGCAGACGAGCGCCGTGCCGTCGCACTGCCACACGCCGTCCTCGCACTGGTCGGCGTCCGTTCCGTCACACGGGAGGCCGAAGTCCGGCTCGCCGCTGCCGTCCTCGGTCGTCGGGTCGCAGTCGTCGTCGACCCCGTTGCACGCCTCGGTGGGCGGGCTGGCGATCGCGCACTCGCAGCCGTTGGACGGGTCGCCGTCCACGTCGACGGTGCCGGGGGCGCAGCCACCCGCGTCACGGCCTCCGGCGTCCATCGGGGCCGGCCCCGCGTCGTCGTCGGGTCCGCCGGCGTCGGTGCGTCCTGCGTCGCGGTCCATCGGCCCGGCGTCGAAGCCCATCGTCCCCGCGTCCGCGCCCGGCCGCGTCCCGCTTCGGTCGAGGAAGCAGCCGCTGACGGAGAGGGCACAGACCAGCAGGGAAGAGCAAGCGAACGGTAGGGAGCGCACCGCGGCTCACAAGCTACGCCGCGGGGGGCCGCTTGACCATCCCGACCTCATGGGAGGGCGAGCCGATCGGTCGGGACCACCCGCGCCTCACCGACGGTCACCACGCGGGTCGCGTCTGCTCCGGGCATGCGCGGGCCTCCGTCGTGGAGGAACGGCAGGGCGTACAGGACCCCCTCTTGGTTGGAGCGCGACTCGAGGGTCACCGCCGCCGACTCGCCGTGGCAGCTGATCGCGCCGAGCATGAGGCGCCACTCGCGATCGTCGTCGTCCACCGGGTGGCTCGCCTGCGACGAGTAGGCCCGCCAGAACCGGAGCACGACCACGACCCAGGACACGCACCCCGCGTCGGGCGCGGGCGGCTCCCAGCGATCTCGGGGCGGCGTCAGCTCCGCGCGCACCACCTGCGAGTGGGCGCGAAAGCCGCGGCGCCCGAGGATGTGCTCCGCCTCGGCGAGCAGGAGCGCGACCTCGTCGGGCAGCTCCGACGCCGCGACGTCGTCGGGGGTCAGGCCCGGCATCGCGAACAGCTCCACGCCCGCCTGCCCGGTGCCGGTCGCCCGGAGGGACGCCGCGCCGCAGACGCCCACCGACAGGGTGCGGCCCGGGGGCGCCGGCCGCAGCGAGTCCGGCCCTCGGTGGACCGCGTCCAGGCTCGTCGTCGGCTCCGGCACGAACACGGCGACCCCACACATCCCGTCGAGCGCGGAGGTCTCGACCTCGAACGGCAGGTCCCGCGCGGGCAGGCTCGCGAGCGGCTCGTAGCCCCGCGCCCGCAGCTGCGGGCCGAGCTCGGCGAGGCTCGGGGCGTGCGCGCCGTCCCGGTCGTGCAGCTCGCCGAAGCTCCCCTGCGCCGTCACCACCGCCGGCGGCGGGGGCGGCGGCGGTGGCGGGGTGCCGAACGGATCGCAGCCGTCGAACGAGGACGCCACGGCCAGCGCGACCAGGAGCACGATCACCCCGAGGACCGCCCAGACGCCGAGGGCCCCGATGCCTCCGCGAGCCTTTGGTGTCTCCCCCCTCGCCACGCCCACGGAGCATGTCGCCACGATTGCTCGGGGCAAGCCAGGGGCCGTCTGCTACACAGGGCCCGCGATGGCCGGAACACGCCTCTCCGAGCAGGATCTCTACCTCTTCAACGAAGGAACGCACCAGCGCCTCTACGACCACCTCGGGTCGCATCCGACCGACGAGGGCGCGACCTTCGCGGTCTGGGCGCCCGAGGCAGAGCAGGTCAGCGTCATCGGGGACTTCAACGGCTGGGATCCGAAGGCGAACCCGCTGTCGCCTCGCGCGTCGAGCGGGATCTGGGAGGGCGCCGTGCCGTCCATCGGCCAGGGCACCCTCTACAAGTACTGGGTCCGCGGCCGCAACGGGCACGAGGAGGCCAAGGCCGACCCGTACGGCGTGCACTTCGAGACGCCGCCCAAGACCGCGTCGGTGGTGTGGGACCTCGCGTACGAGTGGGGCGACGCCGAGTGGATGGAGTCGCGGCAGGACCGCAACGCGCTGAACGCGCCGATGAGCATCTACGAGGTCCACCTCGGCTCGTGGCGCCGCGTGCCGGAGGAGGACGACCGACCGCTGAGCTATCGGGAGGTCGCCGAGCCGCTCGCGGACTACGTGTCCGAGCAGGGGTTCACGCACGTCGAGCTGCTCCCGGTGATGGAGCACCCGTTCGGCGGCTCGTGGGGCTACCAGGTCACCGGCTACTTCGCGCCGACCAGCCGGTTCGGGACGCCGCAGGACTTCATGTACCTGGTCGACGTCCTGCATCGGCGCGGGATCGGCGTGATCCTCGACTGGGTGCCCGCGCACTTCCCGACCGACGCGCACGGCCTGGGCCTGTTCGACGGCAGCCACCTCTACGAGCACGCGGATCCGCGCGTCGGCTTCCACCCGGACTGGAAGTCCTACATCTTCAACTACGACCGACACGAGGTGCGGAGCTTCCTGCTCTCGAGCGCCCGGTTCTGGTGCGACGTCTATCACGCCGACGGGCTGCGCGTGGACGGGGTCGCGTCGATGCTCTACCGCGACTACTCCCGCGAAGACGGCGAGTGGATCCCCAACGAGCACGGCGGGCGAGAGAACCTCGGCGCGATCATGTTCCTGCGGATGATGAACGAGGCGCTGTACGCCTCCTGCCCCGGCACGCAGACCATCGCGGAGGAGTCGACGTCGTGGCCGATGGTCTCGCGCCCGACCTTCGTCGGCGGGCTCGGCTTCGGCCTGAAGTGGGACATGGGTTGGATGCACGACTCGTTGCGCTTCCTCGAGCGCGACCCGATCCACCGCCGGTATCACCACAACGAGATCACGTTCCGTTCGCTGTACGCGTTCCACGAGAACTTCGTGCTCCCGCTGAGCCACGACGAGGTCGTGCACGGCAAGGGCTCGCTGCTCAACAAGATGCCGGGCGACCGCTGGCAGAAGTTCGCGAACCTGCGCCTGCTCTACGGCTACATGTACAGCCAGCCCGGCAAGAAGCTGCTGTTCATGGGGAGCGAGCTCGCGCAGTGGCGCGAGTGGAGCCACGACAGCAGCCTCGACTGGCACCTGCTCGAGGAGAGCGCCCACGGCGGGGTCCAGGCGCTCGTCCGCGACCTCAACCGCGTCTACGCGTCCGAGCCCGCGATGCACGCGCGCGACGCCGAGCCCGAGGGCTTCGAGTGGATCGACGGCAGCGACTCCGAGCGCAGCGTGCTGAGCTACGTGCGTCACGGCGTCGACGGTGACCCGCCGATGCTCGTGGTGCTGAACTTCACGCCGGTGGTCCGCTACGACTACCGGGTCGGCGTCCCGGTGTCCGGCGCGTGGCGCGAGGTGCTCAACACCGACTCCGAGATCTACGGCGGCAGCGGCGTGGGCAACCTCGGCGAGGTGCACGCCGAGCCGATCGAGTCGCACGGCCGGCCGACCAGCGTCCGCGTCACGCTCCCGCCGCTCGCGGCGGTCTGGTTCCGCGCTCCCGGAGGCGGCGCGTGACCAAGGCCGAGGGAACGCGGTTCGTCTGCGTCCACGGCCACTTCTATCAGCCGCCGCGCGAGAACCCCTGGCTCGAGACGGTGGAGCGGCAGGAGAGCGCCTGGCCCGCGCACGACTGGAACCACCGGGTCACCGACGAGTGCTACGCGCCCATGGCGCACGCACGGATCCTCGACGCCGAGGGCCGGATCGTCGACATCACCAACAACTACTCGCGCATCAGCTACAACGTCGGCCCGACCCTGCTCCACTGGATGCAGGAGCACCGCCCCGACACCTACGCGGCGATCCTCGAGGCCGACCGGCTGAGCGCCGAGCGCTTCGGCGGCCACGGCTCGGCGCTGGCGCAGGTCTACAACCACATGATCATGCCGCTGGCCACGGCGCGTGATCAGACCACGCAGGTGCGCTGGGGGCTCGCCGACTTCGAGCACCGCTTCGGCCGTTTCCCCGAGGGGATGTGGCTGGCGGAGACGGCGGTCGACACCGCCAGCCTGGAGGTCCTCGCCGAGCACGGCGTCCGGTACACCATCCTGGCGCCGCACCAGTGCGCGCGTGTGCGCTCGCCCGACGGCCGGTGGCGGGACGTCTCCGGCCAGAAGGTCGATCCGTGCCGCCCCTACCTCGCGCGGCTCCCGTCGGGTCGCTCGATCTCGTTGTTCTTCTACGACGGCCCGATCTCGCGCGCGGTCGCGTTCGAGAAGCTCCTCGACGACGGGCACCGGTTCGCGGCGCGGCTCCTCGGGGCGTTCGACGGCCGCGCCGAGCCTCAGCTCGTGCACATCGCGACCGACGGCGAGACGTACGGGCACCACCACAGCTACGGCGAGATGGCGCTCGCGGTCACGCTCGACCGGCTCGAGGCCGAGCCCGGCGTGCAGCTGGTGAACTACGGGCAGTACCTCGATCTGTGCCCGCCGACGTGGGAGGCGGAGATCGCCGAGCGCACCTCGTGGAGCTGCATGCATGGGGTCGAGCGGTGGCGCGCGGACTGCGGCTGCAACAGCGGGACGGGGTGGCACCAGCGCTGGCGCGCGCCGGTGCGCGACGCGCTCGACTGGCTCGCGGGCGAGCTCGCGTCGCGATACGAGTCGGAGGCGGCCGAGCTCGTCGGCGACCCGTGGGCCGCGCGCGACGCCTACATCGACGTGGTGCTCGACCGCGGTGAGGAGCGGCGGGAGCGCTTCTTCGCGACCCACGCGCGCGCGGACATCGACGAGGAGGACCGGCGCCGGCTGCTCGAGCTGCTCGAGCTGCAGCGTCACGCGATGCTGATGTACACGAGCTGCGGCTGGTTCTTCGACGAGCCGAGCGGGCTCGAGACGGTGCAGGTGCTGCGCTACGCCGCCCGCGCCATCCAGCTCGCCGCCGAGGTCTTCGGGCAGCGGTTCGAGCCCGGGTTCCGCGAGCGCCTCGCCGAGGCGCCGAGCAACCGCGTCGAGTACGGGACGGTGGACGGGATCTACCGGTCGTTCGTCGAGCCGTCGCGCATCGCGCTGCCCGACGTCGCCGCGCACTTCGCGATCCGCTCGGTGTTCGACGTCCGCGAGTCGCTCGCGTTGCCGGGCTACGACGGCGAGATGATCGAGCACGACCTGAGCCGCACCGGCGCGTCGAGGCTGTCGACGGGGCGGCTGCGCGTGCGCTCGCGGATCACGCTGGAGCGCCGCGACTTCACGTTCGCGGTGATCCACCTCGGCGACCACAACCTGCTCGGCGGGCTCCGGACGTTCGCCGATCCGGCCGCGCACGTCGCGATGCACGGCGCGGTGAGCCACGCGTTCGGCCGCGCCGACCTGACCGAGGTGGTGCGCCAGATCCACAAGCACTTCGACGGCGCCACCTTCTCGCTTCGCTCACTGTTCCACGACGAGCAAGCCGCGATCCTCGAGCGCCTGCTGGCGGACCGGACGCGCGAGGTCGAGGAGAAGCTCGAGTCGGTCTACGACCAGATCGCGCCGCTGATGAAGTTCCTCCAGAGCGTCGATCAGGTCCCGCCCGAGGTGTTCCGCGCGTCGGCCGAGTACACCGTCCGTATCCGACTCCGCAACGCGATCGGCGCGGGCTCCGCGATCGACCTGGCCCGCGTCGGTCGGCTCCTCGACGACGCGAAGGAGGCCGGCGTGGTGCTCGATCCGGTCGACCTCGGCCGCGCGCTCGAGTCGACCCTCGAGGCGGTGATCGCGGAGCTCCGCGACGATCCCGACGACGTCATGCGGGCCGAGCACCTCGCGGATGTGGCGGCGTTCGTCGACCAGTCGCCCTGGAAGATGGACCTCGGCCCGGCGCAGGACGCGCTGTGGCACCACGCTCGCGCGCACCTGAGCCGGTGGCGCGAGGGGGGCACCCGCGACGACCGGCGGCGCGTCGAGGTCATCACGCGCGCCGCGTCGCTGCTGCGCATCGTCCTGCCCGACTAGCTTCAGGGGCAAGCGGTCGGCGGCGGGGAGGGCGGCTCGAGCTCGGCCGACCACACGCCGACGCGCGCCTCGAAGCCGATCGACACGCTCAGCGCCTCGCACGGCGCGTCGCTCCCCATGCCGCCGCGCGGCGTGGCGCGCACGTCGGCGGCGTCGGCGATGCGGATCTCCGCCGCCATGCGCAGCGCGTCGCCGTCGCACAGGCCGACCGAGTCGAGCTGCTCGAGGACGCGCTCGACCCGCCACCGCCCCGAGAGTCGAAACTGGTCGAGCCCACCGTCGAGGTCCTCGGAGACCCTCGCCGTCAGCACCGCGTCGGTCAGGGTGAGGGTCAGCGAGCGGTCGGGCGCGCGGAGCGTGATCACGGCGGGGTCGCCGAGGCGCGCGACGAGCACGCCCCGCGTGACGTACGCCGCGTCGTCGCGCAGCAGCGGATCGCCGGACAGATCGAGGGCGTCGGAGAACGTCGCGAACGCGTCGTAGCCGTCCCACAGCGGCGGGTCTCCTCGGACGCCGGCGGCGGGGACGGCGTAGGCGACGGGCGCGACGTCCACGACGAGCTCCGGATCGTTGGCCTCGCCCGAGAAGCCGCTCAGGCGCACGAGCAGCCCGGAGGTGCCGAGCTCCATGGCGGCCGTGAGGGCGTCGCGGAGCCCCGAGCCCAGCGGCGAGAACGTCCCCGCGACCTCCTGGCCGTAGCCGTCGTCGACGCACTCGGGCAGATCGGCGACGTGGCGCCCGGCGGCGTTCGAGGGCGCGCACTCGGCGTCCCAGTCGAGGCTCGGGTCGTCGGGCGGGTCGGTGCAGCGTCGGTCGAGATCCCACCCCGCCTCGCCGTCGTTGCGCAGCGACGGCGACACGAGCACGAAGACCGCAGGCGCGACGTCGGGCCCGTCCGGCCGGGTGGTGCGGTCGGGCAGCACCCGGCCCACCGGGCGCGCGCCCCCGGCGTCCAGCGGGACGAACTGCGCCTTGTCGCAGGCGCAGAGCGCGAGGGCGGCGAGGACGAGGGCCGTACGCACGTGTCGCCATGGTAGGTAACGGCGCCATGGACGGCGAGCGATTCGCGGCGCTGGTGCAGGTGATGCGCCGGCTGCTCGGGCCCGACGGCTGCCCCTGGGATCGGGCGCAGACGCCCAAGACCATGCGCCCCTTCGTGATCGAGGAGGCGTTCGAGGTGGTCGAGGCGATCGACGCCGGCTCGCCCGACGCGCTGCGCGAGGAGCTCGGGGATCTCTTGATGCAGGTCGTCTTCCTCGGCGAGCTCGCGGCCGCGCGGGGGTGGTTCACCACCGACGACGCGATCGACGGGATCCGCGACAAGCTCGTCCGGCGGCACCCGCACGTGTTCGGCGACGCCACCGCGGAGCCCTCGAGGTCGAGAGGGGCTTCGCCCCCCTCGAGCTCCCCCCGCACTTCGGAGAAGCCGCGAATCGCGCTTCGCGCGAACGACTTCGCGTCTTTTCCTCAGGAGGACGCGCGAGAGGTCTTGCGCAACTGGGAGGCGATCAAGAAGGAAGAGAAGAAGGGTCGCGGCCTGCTCGAGGGCGTGCCCGTCTCCATGCCGGCGCTGCTGCGCGCGGTGGCGGTCGGCGAGAAGGCCGCGCGCGTCGGCTACGACTGGCCGGACGCCGAGGGCGCGCGCGACAAGATCGACGAGGAGCTCGCCGAGCTCGACGCGGCCAACGACGAGGCGGCCGAGGCCGAGGAGCTCGGGGACCTGCTGTTCGCGATCGCGTCCTGGTCTCGCAAGCGCGGGCACGACCCGGAGGCGGCGCTCCGCGGCGCGCTGCGGAGGTTCGGCGAGCGGATGGCGACGGTGGAGGCGGGCGCCTCGCGCGACGGCGTCGAGCTCGAGTCCCTCGACGCCGAGGAGCTCGACCGGCGTTGGGAGGCCGCGAAGGCCTCGACCTGAGGCGCGCAGTCATCTCTGCCGCTGGCTGCTAGGCTCGCGGCATGGGAGAGGTCTGGCTCATCCACTCGCAGCTCGTCCGGTTCGAGAACAGCGTGAACCGCTGCATGTCGGAGCCGACGTTCCTGCATCGGTTCTACGAGAAGTTCCTCGAGTCGAGCCCCGAGGTCGCCGCGAAGTTCGAAGGCGTGAACCTCGAGCGGCAGGCGACGATGCTCGGCGCCTCGATCCGTCTGGTCCTCAACGCGGCCAAAGGGCTCGAGGACGGTCGGGCGCACCTCGAGGAGATCGCCAAGCGCCACTCGTCGCGCGGGCTCGGCATCGGCGCGCACCTGTACGCGCTGTGGCTCGACGCGCTCGTCGAGACCGCGAGCGAGGCCGACCCCGAATGGGAAGACGATCTCGCCGACGTCTGGCGTGCCGCGTTGCAGCCCTGCATCGACCACATGACGCGGTACGCGTAGCCGCCCTCATCGACCAACTCCTGGACGCTCTGCGCCCGGCGCGCGCGGACTCCAGGTCGCATCCGGACGCCGGCGAGAGCGCAATCACCATTCGGAGAGGAGGCGCGCGGTTTGCGACAGCGACGTGACATGCGGTTCGTGCTCATCGCCCTCGTGACGTGGCTCGGCGCCTGCTCGGGTCCGGCGGATCCGCCCGGTCCCACCGACTCCGGGGCGCGGGACG
>Ga0209475_10005367_pt1 | contig 10552 bp, 8 predicted proteins | sample tdDd471_FD_187128 | JGI IMG/M metagenome (GOLD analysis project Ga0209475, IMG submission 187128) | Marine sediment microbial communities from the Atlantic coast under amendment with organic carbon and nitrate - tdDd47.1 (SPAdes)... | ecosystem: Environmental > Aquatic > Marine > Coastal >...
GGCCAATCCTTCCATTCTTGTACTTTTGAGAAAGTACTTTTTGATCATAACTAGGAATATTATCTATCCACTCACCTTCAGCTGTTCGAATAACCCAGCCACCATGGAAAGGAATTCCGCTTTTATTCAGAATTTCTTCTGCAATGCTCCTCATTTTCTTAAGCAAATAACTCGGTGAGCATATTTCGTTCATATAGTTTGAAAATGCTTCTACCATTTCCCATTCATCTTCAAAAGGATTTACCGACCAACTTCTTTTAGCCCAAAGCTCATTCTCACTAGATTTTATCTTTGGTTTTGGCAGCATATTGCTCATACTATTTGCTCTCGCTATGTGTTGCTATGCGTCCATAATAATTGGAGAGAGCCATAGGAAAAAGCCTAAAAAATGGTATTTCTTTTAATCCATTGAAAAATAATGATAATATCAACAAGAAAGCTCATCAATATAATCAGCCCATTCTTGCATCATTTTCTTACGGTCGTCCAGAAACTGTGCGCGGTCATAGGCTGCATCGATCTTGTTGCGAGGTGAATGGGCTAGCTGGCGGTCTACGACCTCATGGCGGTACCCTAATTCCTGTTTAATGGTACTCATAGCCAACGCCCTAAAGCCATGCCCTGTCATACGGCCTTGATAACCCATGCGCTTGATAGCGCCTAATACAGTATTGTTGCTTATAGACTGCCGTGGGCGTACAGAGCTCGGAAACACCAAAGGCCAATCCCCTGCTATTTCTTTTTGGTCTTTAAGTATCTCAATGACCTGGCGCGATAGAGGCACAACGTGCTCCTTGTCCATTTTCATGCGTTCGGCGGGAATAACCCATTCCTTACGCTCAAAATCAATTTCATCCCAAGTAGCATTAATAAGCTCGCTCGTTCTAACAAAGGTGAGCATAAGAAGCTTTATTGCGTTCATAGTGTTTCGGTACAAGCGTGCTTCGTTGCGCTCTAGTACCTTCAGGAATTCTGGAAGCTCTTTAACATCAAGCGCAGCATAATGCCCCTTCTTCTGTGGTCTCAGAGCTCCTTTAATATCGGCAGAAGGATCACGAACACACTTACCGCAAGCAATGGCATAACGAAATATCTCACCACATTTCTGCAGCTGCCTTTTCGCAATTTCAATTGCTGGGCGGTTTTCAATCTTCCTTATGGTCTGCAAAAGAAGTGGTGGCTCAATTTCAGTGATTGGAAAACTACCGATCTCTGGAAAGATATAAGTCTCAAGACGTGTGAGCACACCATCAGCATAACGCTCTGACCATTTGGGTTTATTTATATCGTACCATTCAAGAGCTACTGCCTGAAATGTGTTCTTAGCATCTCTAACAATCATCTGCTTTGCTTTCTTCTTATGAAGAACCGGATCCTCACCATTGAATAGCAGCCTTTTAGCATCATCTCTGGCTTGGCGTGCATCTAATAGAGTTATTAGGGGGTACGGTCCAATAGCCAAAAGCTTCTCTTTTTTATGAATTCGGTATTTAAGGCGCCAATGTTTGTTGCCATTTGGCTTCACAAGAAGATACAAACCGCCCCCGTCAGCTAACTTATACTGCTTTTCTCTAGGCTTTGCTTGCTTGCATTGTATGTCTTTGAGCTTCATCGTACCCCCACGTGTTGGGGTATACCCCCGAATCGTACCCCCAATTAATGTGACTGTAGACGATTAGAAACGAATACAAATGAACAGTAATGAAGCCGTAACCGTTGGTATACCTTGGTTTACGTGAATAACTATAACCGATAATGAATAGGAATGAAAGGATAAATGGTGGAGGGGGCAGGATTCGAACCTGCGTACGCTTACGCGGGCGGAGTTACAATCCGCTGCCTTTAACCACTCGACCACCCCTCCACTAAAAAGGCTTGATCTTCGTTTCTCGTGGTAACGCCGTTAAAAGACGCTTAGAGAAGAAAAGGTATTTTCCTTTTTTTGTCAAGTATGCAATGGTGTAATCGTCCAAAAAAGAGCAAAAAAAGATGAAAAATAATAAAAAAGAGCAAAAAACTAAAAAATTCCCTCGCAAACCATCCTCCAATCACCAGCAAAAAGACAATCTTAAAAAGCCTAATTTATATGGATTGCATGCAGTGCGTGAAGCGTGGCTGAACGAAAACAGAATTATTCACGCGCTTTACATGACCAATATGGGCGAGCGGCAATTTGACGAGGTCGTGATTAAAGCCAAAACAATGGGGCTGCGTAGACCTGAACCGATAATTCTCGACAAAGCAAAACTTGATAAGATCCTACCTAAAGATGCTGTACATCAGGGTGTAGCAGTAGTCTGCGCGCCACTGGAAGAAATGGACGTGCAAGATTTTATCATCCGCACTCATGACAAAAAAAGCAGTGTGATTGCCCTACTCGATCAGGTGACAGACCCTCATAATGTCGGCGCAATAATGCGCAGCGCCAGTGCATTTGGACTTGATGGGTTGATCATGCAGACCAAACACGCCCCCGCTCTGGAAGGCGTACTAGCCAAAACAGCATGCGGCGCGGTCGATCATATTCCCGTTGCTTATGCAACCAACCTAAGTCGCGCGCTTGAAGATTTACAAGAGGCTGGCTTTACCACTCTTGCGATGGATGAGCGCGGAGACAAAGAAATTGGTGAGCTTAATCTGGGAAATAAAATTGTTGTTGTTCTAGGATCTGAGGGAACAGGCATTCGCCCACTGATTAAGAAAAAGTGTGATGTTTTAACGCGTCTGCCAACTGGTGGCGCTATCGCCAGCCTAAATGTATCCAATGCCGCCGCTGTAGCCTTTTACGCTTTAACATCATAAAACGCGTTATGATAAGTGCACAAGATGCGAGAAATTGTTAAATCAACGCGTTACATATATAAATTCGTAAAAAAATAGTTAATTTTTTTGACAAAAGCTCATAAGTGCTGTTAGTATTAGAGTTAATAAAGAAACGAACATAATAAAGAACAAGGGGTTTATAAAGCAGGTTAACCAAATTATTCCATTTAGCTTTATCGTTTGTAAGTTTTACAGCTTTGCTAGTGGATATATTGCGTTAAGCGGTACGTTTAAGAATTTAGTCTCGAGCACATAAAAACAAAAATAAGCTCGAAGTACACACCGGTTCAACCCGCTGCTGATGAAGTTATCTGGTAGTTTCATCAGCTTATCACCCCAAACTCAAAGGCCCTCAGAACTTGTTTCTAGGGCTTCTTTTTTGGGCAGGATTTGAAGTTATGGTAAAAATCACCTTGCCCTTTCAAGCTTAATGGCGTATTTGATAAAAACACTCCGGAAAACTAAGGATCAAGGAAATTTCAATGAGACCGCTCCCAAAGTGCTTAACGCGCCTTAAAAAGGCTTTTGAACGTCCATCTAACCCCGATCAAGATAATAAATCCAATTGCTCTCCTAGCGAATCTTCAGTATTTCCATTTATGAACATTTTTTGGGAACAAGTTCCAGAAAAAACCCAAGAAAAGCTAGGAAAGTCCATAAGCTGGAAAACACCTGGCTTGCACGAAAACGATACCCTGACACTTCATAGTAGAGACTTCGGACAAGATGCAATCGTAACAAAACGCGGTGAGGGTGTGTTTGATGTCGCCATAGGCGATGAACCTCCTCACGAGGGATTATCAACACTGGACACGGCGAATTTGTTGATTTCATTTGCTAATGATATCTGCGAAACCGAGCCTTCCGTTTCGCAAAAATTCTTTTCTTTAGGCGCATAAAAATATTTAACACCCACCGCTAAGAACCAACACAATCTCTTCGGAGCTAAGCGTGCGCCACTGCCCTTCCTCTAAATCACCGAGCGGCAGGCCGCCGGTTTGGAAACGGTGAAGAGCTATAACATCATTGCCCAGCGCCTCGAACATACGCCGTATTTGATGATAACGCCCTTCATGCAAAATCATCACGCCTTCACGCGCACCTTCAGGCATCCACTGAGCAGGCTTAAGAGGCTTATCATCATCTCCTAGCTTAAAATCCCCGGCAGCAAACAAAGCGGTCTCGTTTCCGTTTAAATCATCGCGTAAGCTCACGCGATAATGTTTGGGCGCATGACTTTTGGGATGGGTGATCCGGTGAAGCAAATCCCCATCGTCAGTGAGCAATAGCTGACCAGAGCTAGCTTTATCCAACCTTCCAACCATCGAGAGCTTTGGCTTGCGCGCAGCAAAGCGCTCTGGCAGGAGGTCGTAAACAACCTTGTTTGGGTCTTTGTGCGAACATGTATACCCCACTGGCTTGTGAAGCATAATGGTAAAAGGAGCATACGGATCAAGGGGCTGGCCATCAAATGTGATGCGCCCTTCGCCAATCATAGAAAGCTCCACATTCAAAGAAGGGTTCTTCACGCGCTCGCCGTCAATCTCGCACCATTCGTTTTTGATCGCCATCGTCATCTCTTTACGCCCGCCATATCCTAAATTGGATAGCAGACGAACAAGCCGCATGGATTTAGGTGCTTTTGTGCTTTGTTTTGCCATTATTATTAACTCTTTGTATTTATCGTTTTCTTTATATGCGCTGCCAGCCTTTACGTCTACTTCGTTTACCTTACCATTCATAATAAAAGATGACATTGGTATGCCTCCAGAAGAAGTGCTAGCCTCGAAATAAAAATCACCTTACATTAGCTTTTATAAATATACACATCGTCATAAAGATGTCTTTTATGTAAGCGACCCTCATGAATTTAAAACGAGCATTTGATCTAGCCTTCGCCTCTGTAGGAGCCATTGTAACTGCCCCTATAACCCTTACTACATGTTTTGCCATGGCTGCGGCCACCCGATCGTTTCCGATATTCAAACAAACCAGACTAGGCTTGAATAAAAAGCCTTTCACTATAGTAAAAATAAAATCTATGAGCGATGCTATAGATAGCGATGGAAAACCACTTCCCGACGAACAAAGAACATCCACATTAGGCAAAATAATCAGGAAATCCCGCATTGATGAGTTCCCTCAATTTTACAACGTTCTTAAAGGCGACATGAGCATTGTAGGTCCACGACCTGCTCCGACACACTCACCTCTTTGTAGTGACGAAAAAAGACACTGGGTCAAACCCGGTCTAGCAGGTCCTGCACAAATTGCAGGAAAAAACAACTTAACTGCTCGGCAAATACTAGAACTTGACCACGAATATGTTGACGCCAGCTCTCTGGATACAGACATTCGGATTTGCGCGTCACTGCCTATTGGCCTGATTAATAACCTCAAATCTCCGCATTTTCGGGAAGATGCACAAATCTCTTCCGCGCCAAACATAGAATAACAATTACTCTCTGGACATTGCCCACGCTTCGTTTACTTTAGTCTCCCATGACAAAAGATGATGAATCAAAAGAGCTATTTCTGATAGACGGGTCAGGGTTTATATTCCGCGCCTATTACGCTATGGCTTATTCGCGCCAGAGCGGCATGACCAACCCTGACGGCGTAGAGGTTAGTGCCGTTTATGGCTTCACCAATATGATCCTGAAGATGCTGCGCGATTATAACGCGCCCAATATTGCAGTTATCTTTGATGCCGCGCGCAAAAACTTTCGCAATGATATTTACCCCGAGTATAAAGCCAACCGCGATGCGACGCCCGAAGATTTGGTTCCGCAGTTCCCTCTTATCCGTGAAGCCACGCGTGCATTTGATTTGCCTGCACTGGAAGTGGAAGGCTATGAAGCCGATGATCTAATCGCCGCTTATGCACGCCTTGCGCTGGAAATTGGCAAAAAGGTTGTGGTGGTGTCTTCTGATAAAGACTTGATGCAGCTTGTTCGCCCGGGTGTACGTATGCTCGATCCGATGAAGGGCAAATGGATTGATGAAGACGGCGTGTTTGAGAAATTCGGTGTCACCCCCGATAAGGTCGTGGATGTGCAGTCTTTGGCCGGGGATAGCGTTGATAACGTTCCAGGCGTGCCGGGGATTGGTGTTAAGACTGCTGCGCAGTTGATTAATGAATATGGCTCACTAGAAGAACTGTTAGAGCGCGCGGGAGAAATCAAACAACCCAAGCGCCGAGAGAAACTGATTAACCATGCCGATGATGCACGGGTTTCCAAAAAGCTGGTAACACTGGATGACCACGCGCCTGTTCCTGTTCCTTTAAGCGAGTTAAACGCGCATAACCCGGATAAGCCAGAGCTTATGGCTTTCTTGGAAAGCCAAGCTTTTAATTCGATTATCAAACGGTTGGGCGGCAAGCCTGTAACCACAACCCCCACCACTTCCCCGATCGAAGAGAATATAGAAGAAGAGAAATTCCCTCCTATAACCGAGAATACGTATACGCTGATTAATGATGAGAGAACTTTGAAAGAATGGATTGCTAAGGCGCATAAAATTGGCCACATAGCAATTGATACTGAAACCACCGGGCTAACGCCTGCTAAAGCGACCCTTGTCGGGATATCACTTTCATGCGAGCCGGGTGAGGCTGCTTATATTCCATTAGGGCACGCGCAAGAAACCGATCTATTCGGCGCCGCGATGAATGAAGACGACATCGCGCAGATGGATAAAGCACTATGCATAAAGCTTCTAAAACCCCTACTAGAAGATAAGAGCGTCATAAAGATCGGTCATAACATGAAATATGACTGGCAGTTTTTTGCCAAGGAAGGGATCAAGACTTCTCCTTGTGATGATACGATGCTTATGTCCTATGTATTGGATGGGGCGAGCCATCGTCATAAAATGGACAGCCTCTCGGAAATGCACCTCGATCATAAGCCTATTGAATACAAAGAAGTTGTCGGTAAAGGCAAGGCGCAAGTTACTTTTGACAAGGTCGCAATTAAGGATGCTTTGGATTATGCCGCAGAGGATGCGGATATAACTTTGCGGCTCTACCACGCTCTTAAACCACGCTTGGCCCGCGAGAAGATGGTTAGGGTTTATGAAACGATCGAGCGCCCGCTTATCCCTATTATTGCGCAAATGGAGCTTGAGGGCGTTAAGGTCGATCCCAAAGCACTGCATGAAATGAGTGAAGAGTTTGGCAAAAAGCTTAGCTTACTGGAAGAAGAAATTCACGCGCTTGCCGGGCATCCATTTAATATCGCCTCACCTAAACAGGTTGGAGAAATCCTGTTTGACGAGATTGGCTTGCAAGGCGGTAAGAAAACCAAGACGGGAAGCTATTCAACCAGCGTCGATGTACTGGAAAAACTTTCTCTTGAAGGACATGCAATTGTAGAAAAGATCTTGGAACATCGCGGGCTGGCCAAGCTTAAATCCACCTATACCGACGCGCTGCAAGAACAGATTAATCCAGCCACGGCCAGAGTGCATACTTCTTATAATGTTACAGGAACCAGTACGGGGCGCTTATCCTCTTCCGATCCAAATTTACAGAACATCCCTATTCGCAGCGAAGAAGGTCGCAGAATTCGCGAGGCCTTTGTGGCAAAAGACGGGCATATATTGATCGCGATTGATTATAGCCAAGTGGAACTCAGGCTTGCGGCGGAGATGGCCGATGTGGCAGCTCTCAAACAAGCCTTTAAAGACGGGGTAGATATTCACGCCCTGACCGCTTCACGAGTATTCGATGTTCCCCTAGATAAGGTTACGCCGGATATTAGACGTCAGGCGAAAGCCGTTAATTTTGGAATTATTTACGGCATATCGGGCTTTGGGCTTGCCAAGCAGCTGGGTTGCCCGGTAGGTGAAGCTACAAACTTTATTAACCGATACCTCGCGCAGTTTCATGAAATTCAGGATTACATGGAAACGACCAAAGAATTGGCCAAGGAACAGGGCTATGTGGAGACGTTATACGGACGCAAGTGCTATATCCCCGGTATTCAGGATAAAAATCAGGCACGCGTGCGGGCTGCGGAACGACAGGCTATTAACGCTCCAGTACAAGGAACTGCTGCAGATATCATGAAAATAACCATGGGTCGCATGCCAGATGCTCTGGACAAAGCCGGGCTATCAGCAAAAATGCTCCTTCAGGTACATGATGAGCTAATTTTTGAAGTCCCGAAGCAAGAAATTGAAGAAACCATGCGGGTCGCCTGTGAAGTTTTCGAAAAATCATTTAAAATCAATAATGTAAACGTGTCCGTACCATTAATTGCTGAAGGCGGAATGGGCAAAAACTGGGCTATCGCTCATTAGTCCTTCCTACCTGAAAGTATATTTTTGGTACTTTTGTGCATTTTTTTCGTATTTTTTATTGACAGCTTTTCTAGTATTATGTATAACTAAGACAATCACGGGGCATCATGTTTCTTCCCCCACACACAAAGAGCATACGCCGTGATTAAAATGAAGAGCCGATCTGCAATAGAATAAAGCTCTTACATACAGTTCCCCACACACGGAAAGTTGAGGCCGTCCTTTTTTAAAGGATGGTCTCGCTGTGCGTCCTATATTATGTAAATGAAACCCAACCCCAAGACTTAACCCCGGAGCTAACATCAATCATGGAAATTATTATTAAGGAGATGATGGTGACATGTACATATCGTCATCGCGCAAAGAATCATCAGACGGAGATAAATCATCCAGCTTTGGGATAATATCCAACCATTCAGGCGTCACTTGTCCTTTGCTGTATATAACCCGCCCTTTGATGCTGCCTACGTCTGCCGTTGCCACAGCAATATCCGTTTTCATAACATTTTGCACAACACCACAACGCGTCCTGCAAACCCATTCCCCATCCAGCGAAGCGTTCGCTTTAGGAGTACCTCTAGTATCGTCGATATATTCCTCTTCTCTGGGAACAACATCACCAAATTGAATTGTTCCGAGCTGATATTGAACAGAAATCTCTTCTTCACTAGGGAAAACGGCCCCTCTCTTCGCTGAAACAGTAGCTACGCGCGCGTAGCTAGCAGCACAGAAACCATTCTCAGCGCTACGACCATCCATGGACAATCCATGTAAACGTACCTGATCTATAATATCTTGAGATGGATCTAGTTTAACGTATTCTTTATCACTTCTATCAAGTGCAGTCATATAGTCCGTTACATCGTGAAGCGTAAACACAGCATATAATCCCGGCCCGTCACCTCTACTCCAAAGCATTTCTTTTTCTGATACCATTTCTCACTGCCAAAAAATTGTTTTATACATAAAAAACAATTTTATACACATAACCGTAAGGTAGTTCCACTTTTTTAGGCCATTTCTCAAGACTACTCATTCTTACCAGCCATAAGGATAGCGCCCGTATCGACGTCTTGTACCAAAAAAGCAAAGCCCTTGGTATTTTCCAGGAACTCGGTTTCGATAGTTAAATCTTTTGGTTGGCCGTCCCAGCTTCCCAAAAATTCCGCCTTAGACACGACGTTATAATACACCATGTCTTTTCCCGCATTAGCGCCGCCCCTTACCGTTAAGGGGTGAGGCTGGTCGTATGCTATCAACCAGAGATGATAACGCCCTTCATCTCGCTTGAGTAATTCCACACGATAAGTTGGTGGTTTGGATTCTGCAGGCTCCACAGGCTCTACTGTCAGTAAGCCAACCGGAAAATTATGGGCCTGTTTAAAAGCTTTTGCGATTTTATCCGACAGGTAACCTGCCGCATCATAACGGCCATTCACTACCATTTGCGGTGTATATTTTGGCGAGCCCTTAAGAAAAGCCTCATAACGTTTTTGCCGCGCAGAACATATCGGCAAAGATAAAGACCCCTCCGGCACATCGAAATAATCAACGTGACAAGAAAGCGCTATAACATGCGATAGCGAAGAATAAGTCTCCATCATAGCATCAGCTTTAGGGCAAAACGGACAGGCCTGCGTAGTGAATAATTCAAGCACGTAGAAACCGCTACCTTCAGGCTTTATAGGCATCAATACCTTCGTTGAATAGTTTCCGGTTTCTTTTTTATCAATGGGCGGAGTATTAGAAGCAACAATCACCTCATGCTCTTCACGTACTTGTTCTTCCTTTACCCAATTCTGTTCGTTCTGTGTTTTTGTCTGCACGGCTATTGATGAATCAGACGTCTTTTGTAAAAAACGCTCCAACATATTGGGTTTATTAATATTTTTCGGTGTCTGTGTTTCTTTTTCTTCTCTGTATTCCTGAGAGGATTGCTCTTGCGGTTCTTCTGATTTGGCATAGATCGGCTCTGGCAAAGGCAGCGCCACAACTTCCACCGCATCAACCGGCACAGCTGGCGGGACATCTTCATAGGCATAAGCGCTGCATGATGAAAAAACAAGCAAAAGCATCACCAGTGTCACTAACGTTATAATCAGACACTGATTAGCGGTTTGCTTACTTATGAATATACAATCTATTACGCTTATGTCCTCTTTCACGATAGGAAGTATCCTCTTCAAAGCCTGCTGCAAATAAAGGCTGTTCTATTTGTTCCGAAACATTCTTCAGGTTTTCACCTTCAACTTCAATAATAATAGTTTTAACCTTAGAAAGAAATGGCTCTAGCCCTTTAATAATACTTGGCTCGATACCATCTACATCTAATTTAATATGGGGCTGTCCTAAGATAACCGAGAAAGGTTATCATTATGGACATGCGAAAAAGCCGTATAAGCATCTACAAACAAGATCGATT
>Ga0209475_10005377_pt1 | contig 10541 bp, 22 predicted proteins | sample tdDd471_FD_187128 | JGI IMG/M metagenome (GOLD analysis project Ga0209475, IMG submission 187128) | Marine sediment microbial communities from the Atlantic coast under amendment with organic carbon and nitrate - tdDd47.1 (SPAdes)... | ecosystem: Environmental > Aquatic > Marine > Coastal >...
GGCTGGACCGCTTGCACCGGCTTCTTGACGGGCAGGAGCGGCTTGTCCGTCTCGAACCGCTGCACGGTCGGCGGATCAGGCAAAACCGGCTGGACCACCTTGACGGGCAGGCTTGCCGGTTTTGCCGGGCTGACAGGATCAGGAAGCCGGACCCGTTGCACCGGCTTGGAGACGGGCAAAGCCACCTTGAGCGGCCCGCCCGTCTCGACCGGTTGGGATACCGGGAAGGGAACACCCTTTCCCAGCGCCCGCATCAGGTCAGCGCCTTCTTGACAACCATTAGCGCGAGCAAGGCACCGACGCCCAGAAGAACATTGTTCATCAAGGCGCGGTTTTGCTCACCTTGCGCCGCTACGGCGCTGGCATTGGCGACCGCGATCCGCTCTTGCGATCGGAAGCGCGCTTGCTCTATGTCGGCATTCAGCGAGGCATTGTAAGCCTGCGACGCGATGCCGGCAAAGTCGCCAATCCAGTTTGACCAGTTGCCACTACCGAACATCGGATCAGCTCAACCGCATGGGCCGTACGGACTCGACAATGGCGGTGATTTCAGCCGCCGTTTCAGCGTCCCGAGGGCCGTCCACTTCCGCTTCAATGGTCAGGGCCGATTGCAGCTGATTGGTATCCAGCATTTGGCCCGGATCACCGTAATTGGAGAAGTGAATCGGATAGACCGCCTGATTGGGTGCCTGGCCGATCATCATGCGCTGGCGACCGAGCAGATAGGTGGACGGCACAGAATACATCTGTTCGCCACCGGAATAGACCCGGACATCACCGGTCAGGACCGGATAGGTCGCGTCAGCCGGGCACCGCTCCTGATCCCGCGTTGTCAAGAGCGTGATCGAGCGGATCAGCCGACCCGTGCGTTTCTCGAATTGCAACTTGTAACGGTCATCAGGTTGCTTGATGAAGTGGCGCTGATAGCCCAGCTCACGGACAAACGGGGTCGGAACGTCGCCGCCGATATTGTCCATGTAGACACCGGAGACTTCACAGCTCACAGCCGAGATTGCGGCGCTGCCATTGTCAGCCCAGAAATCCGGGCCATCCGACCAGTTGAGGCGAAGCGCGGCAGACTGGACGTAGCGCAGATCAATCGCCGTGAGCAGCGGATTCTGCGAATTGGGCAGCCAGTGCATCAGCGGAATATCAACGTCGATCACTTGCACGTCATTGGCCCCGCTGGTCAGCGAGACATGACCGCGCGGAACGATGCCGAAGTCCTGTTGCGTGAGCGCGACCAGCGACGGCGCGTCAAGCTTGAGAATTTCGTCCTGATCCGCGACTTCCAGCGACAGGCGCTTAATGATCCGTTCGATACCGCCGAACAGGCCATCACTCGGAGCATCTGCGCCGTTCGAGATCGTGAACTTCAGCTTGATCCACGTTTCCAGCAGCATGAATCCGGTTGGCAGGCCAAGGGAAACTTCCTCGCCAGACCGATAATCAATGAAGCCGAACGAGCGATGCCGCGTGCGAACATTTGAAGGAAGCATGAGGGGCCTCCTAGACGCGCGGCTTGACGAATTTTTCCCAGACGTAGAGTGACGCAACGGTCACAATGACGCCCGAGATAAGAGCATTGGTCGAAGGGAATTTCATAAGCCCTGTCTCCAGTTGGTTGAACACTGGCGACAGGGCTAGAGCATTGAAAAAATTAAGTGAAACACGTGGTATCACGTGGCAACCACGTGAAAATCAAGGAAGCTCAGATTTTTTTGCCCATGCGCGGCGCTGCATCTTTTGACAGGATCAGCGGGGTATATTTCGGAGCATTTTCAAGGCGTTCCAGCCATTCCGCCCCGGCTGCATCTTTTACCCAATTTCGATAGGTCGGATCGAAGCCCTTAAACACATGGATTTCATCAGAGTTGTTGCGCAGATCGGGAATGACATTGGTCGGACGCTGCGAAGTCCAGACGCAATCGACCTTCATGTGACGCCCGCGCCGGATGATGTCATCAGCATGTGGCGGGACATGTCGGCCCCTCATCAAGGTTTCTGCCTCATCCCAGAGGACCGCGCACCCGCCAAGCGTCTTAGCCGCACGATTGGCCCATTCGAAGCCGTCCGGGTCATGCTCCGCCCCGCGCCAGCAGATCAGCAGCTTGCGCCGCCCATCCGCCGCCAAAAGCGCCTCGACCAGATCGGCGCGGGTTTCCGCCACCCGCGCCCCGGCTTCCATGTCGCCCTGGCGGTTCAAATCGTACCGGATCACGCGCTTAGCCGTGCGCGTCATGTGGAGGGCGAGGAACGTCTTTCCCGATCCCTTTGGACCCACACACCCAATGATACGGCCAGACGGGCTAGGCGTTGCCATGAACAGCCCCCGGATCGACCACAGGGCCCGGCTCAATCGTTGCCGCGTATTCGTCCAGACGCGGGCCGAGAACACCAACCGCCGCCATACCCAAGCCGAGCCATGCGGCCACCTCCGGGCTAACTTCGAAGTCATAGAGAGCAGCCACGTCAGCCGCCGCGTGCCCGATTGTTGCGGCTTCCTGATCGGTAATTTTCGAGACGCCTGCGCGAGTGCAAACCACATTTCCGACCGACTGGAATATCCCGGCCAGAACCGCCCCGACTGGCGGACCTTCTGGACCGGCCTGCCCGGCCTCTGGCTCGTCTTCAAACTCGACTTGCTCCGCTTCATGCTCGACAGCCTCCGCCGCCATGTCTTCAAGTGCTTGCCTATCCATGATCAGCCCCAATGCAGAAAGCCGCCCTCGTCGGCATCAGCCGATCGGTCGCGCTTTTCGGGTTTCGATTCCGGCTTGGAATTGGCCTCAACCAGCAGAGCGAGAACCTTTTCCTTTTTGCCTTTTGCCCAGCGCGTCACACCGGCCAGCACATGCCGCGCCGCCGTGATGGATTGCGCCTTTTGATGATAGCCGCAGCCGTCGCGGTGCGGGCAAATCGCATACGGCCAACCCGACCGATTCACCTTGATCACAACGGGACGCTCGCAGCTTGTGCAACGCCTTTCTGCAATGACCTGCCCGGCAAACTCGCCAAGCGGCCCCTTCTCTACTCTCGCCATTTATGCAGCCCTTTCCTGCGCTGACACGTCCAAAAATATAAAGCGGTCCTCAGCCCTTCGCCGGGTTCGCCTGAATTTCGCAGCCTCCGCCACGCCTTCACCGACCAGCGACGCCACGTCAGCCGCTATGCGGTGAAATGCTTCGCGCTCGCTATAGGCGCGGACCACGGACAGGCCAGCGGCCAGCCCCTTAATCTGCGCCGCATACTGGCGCTCGATTGCATCGCGCTTTGTCGCCACGACCCGCCCGCGTGTGATCCCGGCTACATGATCGGCCAGACCTTCCGCGACTTGCTCAAACACCAATTCCCAAAGCGGATGAATCGGCGCGCGCGATATGTTCGAAACGTCCGTGTGCTCGACGTAGCGCACATCAGCCAGCGCGCGCCGGAACACGTCGCCCATTGCCGCGTCCACGTCGGCAAAGGTTCTGACATTCCAGTCCTGCAAATGCTTTTTGCCAGCGCGTATCTCGACCCGCCAAACCTGCGGGCAATCTTCGCGCTCAAAGCCCCAAATCTCGAACCAATAGCCCGGCATATGCGGCCGGATTTGTTCGGCGCGCTTGTCATAAATCTGGACCTGCCTGCCCGGCATCTTACCGACCGTGATTGTCTGGACCTTGCGCCCGGCCCGCTTCACGTAGAAGCCCGATCCGCCGCGCTCGATTTCTTCATGTGACGCGACGCCCGACTTAGGGTGGCAGACTATGTTTTCCGGGGAAGGCTCAAAGCCCGGCGCCACAATGTCCACGGCATAATCGACCCGGTTGACGCTTTCCGCGATCACCTTGGCCCCAAAGCTTTCCAGCCGATCAATCAGCCGATCCCGACAAACGGCATACCCATCGGTTGCCAATGCCTGCGAGCGGACTTCCGCAAAAATATTCCATTCCTGCGGATCTGGGTTCCGCTTGAACTTCCAAGTCTCCGCACCGTCCACAGTCTCGAAAATGAAGGCGTAACCGCCCTTCGCGCCGGAATGCTTGACCATGCCGGAAACACCGCCCAGCTCGCACCGCGCGGGCTGGCCCTCTTGCGCTTCTTCCTTGGCCGCTTCCAGAGCGGCCAGAGCGCGCCGGGGCAGCGCCCCCTGAAAGGCCACGTCTAGCTGATCGACGCCCGCGTAAACGACTTCCATGTTCGGTTCCCCTGTCATCGTAAGGGGGGGTGTTACTCAACACCCCCAAGGCGCGCGGCCTCGCCGGTTGTTCCGGCCTCTGGATTGTCAAAATTGGTGAAGCCCCACCACCAAGCGAGGTCATCCATAGAGCACGCGCCGTCGCGGCAATTGCCGCAGGCTGCGGCGGCGAGGCCCAGTTCTGCGGCAAGCTCATATTCAAAGTTTGACCGGGCGAACTTCGCCGCCCGGTTCAAGAGTTCGATCAGGTCGATTGGGTCGCCAAGGGTTGGAAGGATCATTTTCCGCCGCCCGGCAAGTACGCATCGCGACCGCCATGCGTACCAAACCTCGAGATATGGTACGCATCCGCCGCCCGCATCGCCCGAACTGGTCGCGAATAGTCTTTGAACTCAACCGACCATGGCGATTTTCGATCTATCCGGTCCCCGTCTGGATCGAAAATCGCCCAGCGTGCGTTATCCAATTGCCGGACCTCGACGCCCGTCCCTATGTGTTCCAGCACGTAGCCCGCAGAACGACAGGAAAACCCCAACCTCCAACCGTCGAGCGGCTTTGGTCTAGCCACCATTTACCCGCCCTCGCCTTCCGCTTTGCGCTGGCGGTCAGCGTGGCGATGCAGCACCCCGGCCCATTGCCGCGCACCATTGCCGAGGTCTTCGAACAACTCCTCGTCATCGCCGTTGACGGTTTCCGCCCGCAACTCATCCAAGAGTTTGGCGGCGCGCTCAAACAGAGCCGCCGCCGCCTTCTCTTTTGCCCAATCTCCCGCCATCAGACCGGAACCTCGTCTTGCAGATCGACCGGGGCGGCGCTGGCCTTCACGCCAGCACGCGGGCGGGACCATTGCAGGGTGTACTGCATGGGCGATTTCGCGCCCTTGGGTTGGCGATCTTCGTCATCAGGGAAGGCCGCGACATAGACCGGCCTCGCCATGGTCGGCGCGTCGAATGTGATCGACAGCATATCGCCGCCCGCCTTCATGGGTTTGACCCATGCTTTCCCGGCTTGGAAATACCCGCCCGGCCCACGTGCATACACGTCATAATCTGGCGAGTTGTCGCCGCGCTTTTCGGGACACTGGCGAAGGCCAATATCCGTGAAGTCGATACCTTGCAGGCGGATTTCACCATTGAAGCCGGTCCGGCTTCCATCGGCTGAAAAGACTTTTTCGAGGTGTCCGCAATCCATATTCGTTTCTCCTGTTGTGCGGTTGTCTGGCGCGCTCCGCGCCGGGGAAGCATTCACATTTCAGGGCCGGGCGAAGCCCGCCCCGGCTCTAGCGGATCGGGCAGGGCCAAGCTGGTAAACCAGCCCCGCCCTGCCCTTCCGCACCGGTCGGAGAGAACCGGCCCTCAAATCCCGCATGAGGCTTCCACCTCTCACGCGGGCAAAGCTCAGGGTCAGCCGGTCGCGATCCAGAGGAACGCGCCACAGCCGAGGAAGATGAAAGCCGCGCTCACGTCGCGGATCAGGTGAGAAGCCGCCCGGATCACGTGAGCCACCCATAAGCCGCGTTACCGGACAGGCTGGCGGCGAACATGGTGCCGAACACGTAGAGCCATGGGCCGAACCCTTCGCGGACGCGCCAGGCGAGGGATTGAATCAGCGGGGTGAATTTCATGTGCGCCTCACTTGGTGTTTGATGACGGTCAATACCCATATTGTTGATATTGACCGTTGTCAAACAGCTACTGTGCGACGTACACGTGAAAGCGAGGGCCTATCACGTGGAGAATGTAATGAAGTCGATTCAGGAAATGCTCGACCGAGCACGTGAGCGCGGACTAATCCCGTCTGACAATAAGCTTGCCGCTGAACTGGGGCTCAATTCGAGCACAGTGAATTTTTATCGCAATCGCGGGACGCTTCCCGATGATGAAACAATGGTGAAACTCGCCGATCTTGCCGGAGTTGATCGACGCACCTCACTCCTGCTTCTGAACCTCTGGCGCGCCAAGGGGCGGGCAGCGCGTGAGGTCTATGGACAACTTGTGGAGGACGTCTCAATGCATCCGAACTGGCAAGAAATTCAGCAGACCGATATGTCCGAAATGCTCCAGGCGTTCGACAAACGAATTGGCGACGCGGCGGAAATCGCTGCTGAGCTTCAATTCGCCGCCGATGACCAGCGCCGCCCCGACCTCGCCGCCACCGTTGACGATGTGGAAGCATGGGAGCGAGAAGAGCGACTACCCACCGAGGCGCAGATTTCACACCTGATCAGCGTGTCGGGAGGCACCGTTGTTCGAGCTGGCTTCATGGAAGAGTTTCGCAAAGTAGCGGCTCGAATTGCCGCCGCCGCCGCCGCCGCGCTCCTGATCACGGCTTATAGCCCCGCCGCCCTGTCAGGACAGGCCGAGGCAGCGACCGGATATAAGTCGGAATCGCCGGACACTAAATATTATGAGAAAGGTTTGATGCGCCGCTTATCGAAATGGGCGGGCAAATGTGAAGCGGTGTTCAACTCGATTTTACGTCTGGTTGCTACGCCGGTTCGGGGCTTCGCGTAGATCGATAAAAACAAAAACGGAAACGCCGCATGTTTCGAACCTTCGACCAGATCGTCATGAACACCAACAGCGCGACCGCTTGCCGGTCGCTTGCCGACGGACTTGACCAGCTCGCCCGCTCGCTTCGCTATCGGGCCGACACGCTCGACCACGACCGGGCCAATGGACACGCCAGCCTGTCAGACTATAGAACCGCGATCCGCGCCGCACAGGCGGTGCGCGAATTGGTCAGCCTTGGGGTTGACCGGTCCGCAGCCATCGAGAAAGCCGCCATCAGCTACAAGATCGAAAAACGCACCATATGCGCCCATCTGGCCACCGTGGAGAAGCGCGAAGCCCTTGAAGCTATAGGCGCACGAAAACGCGCCGCCAAAGCCATGGCGGCGCGCTCTGTGCCTCAGCGGGACATTGCCCGGAACCTTGGCGTCAGCCAGCCGCGCGTTTCCCAACTGATCCGGGATTAAAGCCGGTTTCGTTCGCGCCCGGCGATCCGCTCGCCGGTTCGCATCCCAGCAAGCCCAAGCATCGAGAGCGTCAGCGTGATGATCTCCCCGATTGCCAGCGTCGGCAATTCGGGGAGGTCCGCGCCAAAGGCCACGAACGCCCATGCGATCAAGTCGCGGATCAGGAAGGCGTAAGCGATGCACACACCCAGCACCCAGCCGATGAACGGACGCCAGCCCGCGACAAAAACCGAGGTGTGCGCGGCTTCAATCTGATTTGTCCGATGGACGGCCATCGCCGGACGCTGGCGCAATTCTTCGCGCTCCTCGTCGGACGTGTGGACCTCATCAATCAGATCGGCCACCGGCTGGACAATCGTTTCAGCGACGCGGCGAAGGCCCGGCATTATTCGGCCGGCTCAGCGATTTCGATATCAGCCAGGGCGGAAAGCAGCAGCTCGAATGCGCGGCGAAAGTCGCCCATTTCAACGGCGGCGTTGATGTCGGTTTCTTGGGTTTCAGTCAGCATTGTGGACCTCTTCTTTCAGGTTGGTGATGTCATGTTCGACGTGCCAAAGCCGCCGATCCATGCGCCAGAGAAAGGCGACAAGGGCCAGCGTGTTGATCGGGTCGAAGTTGTTCAGGAGCAGCGGGATTTGTTCGAGCATCAGGCGCGCCCCGCTGCGGTACGCCAACGCGCCAGATACTGATCCGGCAGGAAGCCGCGCAAGACGTTACCCACGCCCGCGTTATAGCTTCCGATCCACTCCGACAGGTTGGGTGCCCGGCCCATCCTATCGGTCAGGAATTCATAGGCCCATTTGAGATAGCGCATGGAGGTGAGAACACCCGTTGCCGGGTCCAGCAAAGCGCGCGGATCGGTCACGCCAAAATCGCCCGCCGTGGTCCCCCTCACCTGCCCGATCCCCCAGCTCATATCCGAAAGGTGCCGGTCGCCTATCGCGTCCGGGTCGAAGTTGCTTTCGACGTTGAACACGCCCAGCACGTCGCCGTGCGCGCGACCGGCTCGAGAGAACCAGCCCCCGAACTCCACCGCGTCAAAATACTCGACCAGTGCGCGCGCATCATCGCGCGTGAAGTTGCGAGGGTTGAGCACGCCAGCGTCAGCCAGTTTTGCCCGGATTGTGTTTCCCATCAGGTAAGCCCCTATTGCCAACGCTGCCAGACCTACGGCCAGCCTCACAGCGCACGCTTTCTCAGATCGGCTTCAAGCCGGGCCGGGTCGGCCATCAGAACCACAGCCGTTACGCCCGGCTGCGCGGTCCAGGAGATTTCCAGATCCCCGCCGTCGGTATCGAGCGTGCGAATACTTTCGCCCGGATAGATCGGCACCGGGCCGTTTTCGCCCAGCTCGAACCAGATGCGCGCGGTTGGGTCATCAGTTTCCCCGCTCACCCGGTCGAACTGGTCACGCGCGCCGCCCGTATAGGCCATGCGAAAATGCAGCGCGCCCTTGAAGCTTGGCAGCACCTTTGATCCCGCCGCATCCAGACTGATAAAGTCGATATTGTATGGATTGGTTGCCATGTCTTAGCGCCTTCCTACGGCCACAAGCAGCGCGCCACCTACCAGCGCGATAGCGAGGGTTGAAACACTGGATTTGAGCGAGCCCGCAAACTGTTGCGCCCCGGCTTGAAAGCCTTGAGCCAGACCGCCGCCCGCGTCGGTAAATGCCGATCCGATTGCCTGCGCTGCCTTTTGCTGCGCGTCAGCCAATTGGTTTATATCGACTTGAATTTGAGGACTGACAGAAACGTCGACGTTTGTTGTCGACGAATTTGTCACCTTCGAGCTACCGCCAAACAGGCCCATGCTTCAACCCTTCCGCGTCAGGTAGATAAAAGCCCCGACCGCTACCACGCCACCGACCAGCGTCCACACCGCGCCATTGCGAACCGAGGTCACGACGCCGCCAACGGTATCGCCAACAGCATCAACGGCATCCCCGACCGCATCGCGCGTATTCACGCCCCATCGCCCCACGGTTGGCGCAACAGCGATGCCCGCTTGCAGCCCCAGACGCTGCCACCACGACAAGCCCGCCTGATCCGAACTCGCCCTGGCCCTCGCCGGGCTGATCCGGGGTTCGGGTATTTCCATGCGCGCGCGCCCGGTCGCCGGGTCAATGACGATGAAGCCGAACGGGTCATCAGTCAGCTTGTCGGTCGGGTCCATCCCTCACCCCTTCCAGATCAGGAAGCCCACCGCACCCGCCACGCCGAGCCAGACCAGAGGGTTAGACAAAAGCCCACCGCCGAAGTCCGTTGCACCGCCTGTCACATCAGGCGACGCCGCATAGGCCGGATCAGACAGGCCGGGGATGGAGCCAAAGCCCATCGCGCCCATGGTGGAAGGTTGCTCCCCATAGGCCAGCGCCGTCGCGGTTGGCGTTGACTTGGCATCGCCGGAGCTATCGCCCGCCACATCGCCGCCGATGGAGATGCCGATATTTGGATTGATGGCCGAGCCGACCGAGTTGGAAACGGAGTTTGACACCTTGGTCGAACCGCCGCCGCTTCCGCCCATAAGGCCGCCGAGCGCTGCGAGTGGAAAGCCCATTTTTTTCATCTCACCATTGCGATCACAAGGCCCGCGCCAAGCAGCACGAGCAAGTTTCTGTCTACGCCCTCAAAGCCAAACCCGCCGCCCATCACCGGGCCGGATTGCGCCGGGCCGGACTGCGCCATTGCTGGCGCGGTGGAGGTCGGCAAAACAGTCTGGACACCGGGAGGGGTTGGGGCCGGTATCGACGGGGCCGGAGCCTGCCCGGCCGGAATTACCGGGGCCGGGTTCTGGATCGGCTTGGACGTGGTTGCCTTGCTCGCCGCCGCTGGCGGTTTTGGCGTGGTTGGCGGGTCAGGCATGACCGGCTGAAACGTCTTCACGGGCAGGCCGCTAGGCACGCGCGTTATCGGTTCCAATGGATTCACCTTGCCAATCACTTTTGGCACCTCTTGCGGCTTGGCTACGGTCGCCGGTTTTGACGCCGGGGCCGGGGCCGGGAGTTTGACCGGGGCAGGCAATTGCACCGGCACCGGCTTGACCGCTTGCACCGGCTTCTTGACGGGCAGGAGCGGCTTGTCCGTCTCGAACCGCTGCACGGTCGGCGGATCAGGCAAAACCGGCTGGACCACCTTGAAGGGCACCGGCTTGACCGCTTGCACCGGCTTCTTGACGGGCAGGAGCGGCTTGTCCGTCTCGAACCGCTGCACGGTCGGCGGATCAGGCAAAACCGGCTGGACCACCTTGACGGGCACCGGCTGGACCGCTTGCACCGGCTTCTTGACGGGCAGGAGCGGCTTGTCCGTCTCGAACCGCTGCACGGTCGGCGGATCAGGCAAAACCGGCTGGACCACCTTGACGGGCAGGCTTGCCGGTTTT
>Ga0209475_10005387_pt1 | contig 10520 bp, 8 predicted proteins | sample tdDd471_FD_187128 | JGI IMG/M metagenome (GOLD analysis project Ga0209475, IMG submission 187128) | Marine sediment microbial communities from the Atlantic coast under amendment with organic carbon and nitrate - tdDd47.1 (SPAdes)... | ecosystem: Environmental > Aquatic > Marine > Coastal >...
GCCGGTGACGTGCATCCGCCGGAAGGAGGCACGCGATGAAGCGCCTCCTCCTGATCATCACCGCCGGCATCCTGATCATCGCCGGCTGCTCCACGGTCTCCCAGATCGCCACCCAGATCGCCGTGGACGAGGGCAAGATCAGCCAGGGTGAAGCCGACTCCATCAACCGCACCGTGGTAGCAGTGGAGAAGGCCTACACCGACATCACCGCCGAGCAGGAGCACTACATCGGACGGGCCGTGGCGGCCAACCTGCTGGGCACCTACCCGGCGGCCGACAACCCCCGCGCCAACCGCTACCTCAACGAACTGGGTCAGACCCTGGCCCTGGCCAGCGACCGGCCCGAGACCTTCGGCGGCTACCACTTCCTGCTGCTGGACTCCGATGAGATCAACGCCTTCGCCTGTCCCGGCGGTCTCATCATGGTGACCCGCGGCCTGGTGTCCTGCTGCGCCAACGAAGATGCCCTGGCCGCCGTCCTCGCCCACGAGATCGGCCACGTCGAGGGCAAGCACGGCCTGCGCGCCATCAAGAAGAGCCGCCTCACCGGGGCCCTCACCATCATCGCCGCCGAGGGCACCCGGAACTTCGGCAGCGAGGAGATGGCCCAGCTGGTGGACGAGCTCGAGGGCTCCATCACCGACATCACCCAGACCCTGGTCAATAACGGGTACTCTCGCGATTTCGAGCGCGAAGCCGACGAGATCTCGGTGACCATCCTGGCCCGCATCGGCTACAACGCCCGGGGCCTCGAGGCCATGCTGGTTGAGATGCAACGGCGCTGGAATCCCGAGGGACCAGGCTTCATGCAGACTCATCCATCACCACGCGACCGACTGACCGATGTCCAGCCCGTGCTGGCACCCCTGGAGGCCCTGTCACCTCCGACCGTGCGCCAGCAACGATACACCACCGCCCTGACGGGGATCTGAGTCATGAATTCGTTGCGGCAAGGCCTGGTGGTGGGACTGTTGGCCGGGATACTGGCCGGCATCCTGTGGCTGACGGGCGCCCTCGAGCGCCCCGAGAACCTGACATGGGATTGGCGGGTCAAGCGCCTGGCTGAGCCGTCCGAAGCATCCGACCAGATCAAGCTGGTGCTGCTCGATCAGGACAGCCTCGACTGGGGCAGCCAGGAGAATGGGCTGTCCTGGCCCTGGCCCCGCGAGATGTACAGCGCCGTGGTGAGTTTCTGTGAGCGGGCCGAGGTCAGGAGCCTGTGCTTCGATGTCCTCTACACCGAGCCGTCCGTGTATGGAGTATGGGACGACCAGGCCCTGGGTGATGCCCTGGCCGGCGGTTTGCCCACCGCCGTGGCCGCCCATGTCGCCACCGACGAGACCGTGACCTGGCCCGTGGACCCCGTACGCCACGGAGCCACCTTGATCGGCGACGTGAGCGGAATGCCGGACCAGGACGGCGTCACCCGTCGAGCCCGCCTGGCGACTGCGTTCAGTGATACGACCCTGCCTTCCCTTGGCGCCGCAGCCTATCTGCTTAGACAGTCTACCTATCTGGATATCCAGCCCAAGATATTGGGATATACAGGGCCATATATCACCCTCAGCGCCGCCGCCATCATCCAGTCCGAGATACGAATCCTCGAAGGCCGCCCCCCGACCATCGACCCCGCCACCCTCCACGACTGCCACATCCTCTTCGGCTTCTCGGCCCCAGGCCTCCTGGACCAGCGTCCCACTCCCCTGGACCGCGTTTCCCCCGGCGTGGTCATCCACGCCACCGTCCTGGACAATCTGCTCACCGACAGCTTCATGGCCGAGTCCCCGACAGCCCTGGTCCTGGTCGTGGCCCTGATCCTCGGCATCCTCGCCGGTATTCTCGCCGTGAAAGCCGTCCAGGCCTGGCAAACGGTCGCCCTGTTCTCCGTCGGCCTCCTTCTGCCTATCACCACCGGCGCCTTGTTATACAGACTGGATATCTGGTGGCCGGTGATGCCCGGCACCGTCGCCGTGGCCGGCGCCCTGGTCATGGGCCTGGGCGTCAACTGGGCCACCGAAGGGCGACGCCGGCGCTACCTCAAGCAGGCCTTCCGCCACTACCTCAGCCCCCACGTCATCGAGCAGCTCGTCAAGGATCCGGGCAAGCTGGAGCTGGGCGGCGAACGTCGCGAACTGACCATCATGTTCAGCGACCTCGCCAACTTCACCGGCCTCAGCGAGAGCCTCGACCCCGTGGCCCTCACCACCCTGCTCAACAACTACCTCACCGCCATGACCGACATCATCCTGGCCGAGGGCGGCACCCTGGACAAGTACGAGGGCGACGCCATCATCGCCTTCTGGAACGCCCCCCTGGATGTCCCCGACCACGCCGTCCGCGCCGCCCGCGCCGCCGTGCGCTGCCAGCAGGAACTGGCCCGGCAACGGCCGGCCTGGAAAGAATACAGCGGCCACGATCTGCACATGCGGGTGGGCCTGCACACCGGCGAGGTGGTCGTTGGCAACCTGGGCAGCAAGCAACGCTTCGACTACACCATGCTCGGTGACGCCGCCAATCTGGCTTCCAGGTTGGAAGGGGTGAACAAGGTCTTCGGCACGGGCATCCTGGTCTCCCAGGCCACCGTCGAGGGTGCCGGCGATGCCGTGCGGTCCCGTGAACTGGGCCGGGTCCAGGTGGTCGGCAGGGAAGAGCCCGTCACGGTCTTCGAGCTGGGTGGAATGGACGACGACCGGGAACCCGAATCCTGGAAAACCTACCATCGAGCCCTGGAGCTGTGCCGGTCAGGACACGCCATCGAAGCGCACCAGGTAGCCGCCGGACTCACCGATGATCAGCCGGCGCAGGCCCTCGCCCGCGCCCTGGCCAATGATTCGGAATTTCGTGGTCTCTGGCAATTGACCAGAAAATAGAGCAGCCCTCAGTCGCCGGCCATCAACTCCGCTGCGATCTGCGCCGCCACCCTCACAGCCTGTCGACAGACCGTGGTGATGAGCCCCTCATCCTCCATGCGCTTTCGACCTTCATCGGTGGTCAGATCGCACCCGGTGAGATCGCGACACATCGTCTTCCCACAGACCTCGGCAAACCGGGCCCGCAACACCTGCACCTGTTCGTAGCAATTCTCCTTGGCCTCATCGTCGTGCCCTTCGAGCCGCCCGAAGCGCAATCCCAGCGCCATCACCGCCCCAGACAATGCACCGCAGACATCCCCATCGCGTCCCATGCCGCCACCGAAGCCCGTGGCCAATCGCACCACCTGGTCCTCGATCTCCATGTCCGCGGCGAAGGCCCGCAAGACGGCCTCCGAACAGTTGTTCCCGGCATCGAAATACGCCGCCGCCCGCTCGGCCGCCACCAGGGGAGCCGGCACCGCTGCGGACCCCGCACCCGGCGAAGTCGCCACCATGGGATCCAGGATCACCCCGGGCTCAAGAGCGTCTTTGGCCCGGTCGACATCCTCCTCGCGAACCATCAGGCGCACACCCTTGCGTCCAAGGCTCATACCGGCGAACTGGCCGCCCCCGTCATCGGCCATGACCATGGCATCGATACCCAGCTGTTCCAGATACTGCTGTGCCTGCTCGGCCTCGAAACGGGAAGGGTAGGCCTTGATGAATACCAGTTCGGTCATGGTTTTCCTCCGTCCAGGTTCGGTTTTCTATGGCCAGTCTAACACCATCGGGTCACAATGGTCCCAATCCATTTCCCCTGGAGGGACCATGCAAGTCTACCTGGCCGGCACCCGGGGCTCGGCCCCCATCACTTCACCGCAGCATGCGCACTACGGCGGTGACACCAGCGGCTTGCTCATCGAGGGCGCTCGTGGCGAAACGATCCTCCTGGACGCCGGGTCCGGGACACCCGCACTGGCTTCTCGCCTGGGTGATGATCCCGATCTCTTCGTCCTCTTCACCCACTTCCACCTGGACCACCTCATCGGTCTGGCCACCTTCCAGCCGCTCTATACCCCGAAGGCCCGCCTTTGCTTCGCGGCGCCGCCCACCGACGGCATGGATGTGGAGACCGCCTTGCGGGGGTTCTTCCGTTCACCCTACTGGCCCATCGACCTCGACCGGGCCGGCGCCCAGATCAGCTTCGGCGACCTGCCGTCCAGCTCGGGCGGCAGCCCCTTGCGCATCGGCGGCCTGGAAGTCCGCTGGGTGCCCGTCCCTCACCCCGGCGGTTGCACCGGCTACCGCATCGATGAGCCGGCCACCGGCGCGAGCCTGGTCCTGGCCACCGACGCCGAATGGGCCAATGCCCCCGACCATCTTCGAGAGGGCTTCCTGGGTCTCTGCCGTGACCCGAAACCTTGCGATGTCCTGATCTGTGATGGACAGTACGCCCCCGAGGAAGCAGCGTTGCGTCAAGGCTGGGGACACTCGGCCTGGAACGATGCGGTCGACCTGGCGAACACGGCCGGTGTCGGCCAGTTGCTCATCACCCATCATGACCCCGGCGCCGACGATTCGACGCTTCAAGAACGCGAGACCCAGCTCCAGGCCGCCCTCCCCGGCGCCGCCCTCGCCCGTCAGGGCCAGGAACTAGTTCTCCCCCGAAAGGACACCCCGTGATCGCCGTCGTGATCGAGATCCTCATCCTGCTCGTCGTGGTTCTCCTGGCTGCAGGCCTGGCGGCCCCCGCCCGGCGCCGCACCGACCCCGACCGTCCCGGCCTCCGCTCCTTCATCCACCACCTGCTGATGCCCGGCCTGGTGCTGGCCCTGACCCCGGCGGTGGTCCTGCTCCTGGAGATGTGGCCGTCCGCCGCCGAATACATGGCAGCCAACCCCATGCATCAACCGGCCTGGCAGGTCTTCTGGCTAGGCATCCTGATCCTCGGTCTGGTGGAATCAATCGTCCGCCAGGTCATCGCCCTGCGCGGCCACGATTGGCCGATCCCCGACCTCCTCGAGGACATTCTGCGCACCCTGCTGATCCTGCTCCTGGCCTTCGTGGTCCTCAAGGTGGAACTGGGCTGGAATATCGGCCCCCTGCTGGCCAGCACCGCCCTGGTCACCGCGGTCCTCGGTTTCGCGCTCCAGGGCGTGCTGGGCAACCTGCTGTCCGGCATGTCGCTGCACTTGACGCGCACCGTGAAGCAGGGCGACTGGATCAGCATGACCGGCGTCGAAGGACGGGTGAAGCGAACCAACTGGCGTGAGACCCGCATCATCACAGTCAACGGTCACGAACTGGTGGTCCCCAACACCACCGTCGCCGGCGCCGTCCTGCATAACATGAACCATCCCACACCCGTGCGGCGGCAGTTCGTGGATGTGGGCGCCAGCTACAGCGACGAGCCCGACGAGGTCATCGCCGCCCTCGAAGAAGCGGCACGCGAGGTGGCCGAGGTCCTACCCAAGCCGGCGCCCGAGGCCATCGTCACGGCCTTCGAGGATTACGGGATCAACTACAAGCTGCGCTTCTGGACCAAGCAGTACCACCGTCGGCAGTGGATCGACGGGCAGGTGTGCCGCCACATCTGGTACAAGTTCAAGCGGCGGGGCATCGAGATCCCCTTCCCCATGAGCGACAAGCTGCTCAACGACTTCATGACCGTGGTCTACAACCAGCGCAAGCTCGAGCCCGAGGGGCCCGACCGCGCATCGGTCGTGCGCGATCTCATGGCCAGCGATCTGCACACCAAGGTCTTCACCGATGCCGAGGGTGGCCCGTTGATGCAACGGGACGACTACGAGCTGCTGAGTCCGTTGGTGCGTCGCGAACTCTATACCCGCGGCGAAACGCTCATGAGCGAGGGCGACGAGGGGGAGACCTTCCACGTGCTGGTGTCGGGTGAACTGAAAGGGTCCATCGAGGGACCGCCGCCCATCACCTTCACCATCGAACCGGGGAGCGTGGTCGGAGAGATGAGCTTGCTGACGGGCGAGGTCCGGTCGGCGACTCTGACGACCAAAGGCAGCTGCGAACTGCTGACCTTTGACCGCGAGGCGTTCGTGGCGCTCCTGGCCCTGCGTGAGGAGATTCCCGAGCGGCTGGCTGATCTGGCGGCCGAGCGGAAAGCGGCCAATCGGGCAGCGGTTGATGAACTCAGGGATGGGCAGAAGACAGCCGTGGATTTGGGCGAACGGTCTGGAATCTTGAAGCGACTGCTGGGATTCCTGGGTCGCTAACGATCAAGAAGTTCCTCTACCGTAAAAAACGGCGGCCCCCGAAAGGGCCGCCGTCCTCATAACCAACCTGTCTGTTCTAGTTGAACAGGGCCTTCACGGCGCTCAGGCTCTGGTTCTGCACGCCCACGGTGCCGCCATCGGCGAAACGGATGGTGGCGCCATCAGGAGCGGTCACGGTCAGGTCGTCGACCCACACGGTGTCACCGGCGTTGCTGTAGGTGCGGACCTCGATGATCAGACCGGTCTTCTCGGCAGGCACGACCCAGGTGTACTCGATGGCACCCCAGCCAATGTCGTCGCCGTAGCTGTTGTTACCACTGGCGGAACCGTCGTAGCCGGTGATGTCCTCTTCGGGGGTACCGAGGCTGTTGTTCCAGTGTCCCCAGATGCGGCAGCTAGGAGCGCCACTTTCGGTGTCATCGTAACGATAGATCACACCAGTGACCTCATCGCCTTCCTGCAGACCGTACACGGCCGCCACGAAAGCCTGAGGGGTGCCACTGGGGGCGTTGTCGATGAGCTGCAGGCTGTACATGCCACCGTTGACCTGGGTGTCATTGATGGTCGCGAAGATGGGGGTCTCGCCCTCGTTCACAGGGGTACCATAGTAACCGAGGACGGTGTCGACACCATTCTCCCAGCCATAGCTCAGGGTCTGCTGCGCGAGAACAGGAACCGCGATGGCCAGCACGGCCAGAATCGTGATCAACTTCTTCATTTCAAGCCTCCCAAAGGCGTGAACAATGCTCTACTGCCCGGGGAGAATTAATAGACCCGGGCGTGACCGGTGTGAACCGATCAACGACATGAGAGGAGTGTAACCAAGAATCAAGAAAAAGTCAATTATGTATTATATGTAAAGATGACAACTAAGGGCGACATTCTCAAAACGAAAGATAATTGGCTTTCCGTGGCCGATCACGTAGTGTGCTCCTGAATTAACAGCTCGACTTCATTGAAGGAGATCCTCATGGATCGTCGTGTCTTCGGCCTCGCCTGCCTGATTCCGATCTTCCTATTGATCGGTTGTTCGGTCGGACCCGACTACGAGGAACCAGACCTCACCACCCCCGACGCCTGGACCAGCGCCGTCGAGGACGAACTCTCCCCAGCCGTCCCCGCCCTCGAGTCCTGGTGGACGGTCTTCGGTGACACCACGCTGACCAACCTCATCGCCGAGGCGGACACCTCCAACCTGAACCTCGCCGTGGCGGTGGGACGTCTGCAGGAGGCCCGTGCCGCCACCGGTGTGGCCAAGGGAGCCCAATGGCCCAGCCTCGATGCCTATGGCGACTACGGACGCACCCAGCTCAGCGAGCAATCGCCCCCGGGCAACACCACCGGTGGAGGCCCCAACGATCTCTGGCAATTCGGCTTCGACGCCACCTGGGAGATCGACGTCTTCGGCAAGAACCGCCGCAGCATCGAGGCGGCCACCGCCACCTGGCAAGCCTCGGTCGAAGACTATCGCGACGTCCTGGTCACCCTCTACGCCGAGGTCGCCGCCAACTACATCAACGTGCGGACCCTTCAGGCCCGGATCGACTACGCCGAGGCCAATGCCGAGGCCCTCAAGGCCACCATGAACCTCACCCGGGACCGCTACGAGGCCGGCCTCACCTCGTTGCTCGATGTCACTCGCGCCGAGTCCAACTGGGCCAACACCATGGCGAGCATACCCAACCTGGAAAGCCAGCTCCACGCCGCCATGAACCGGCTGGCCGTCTTGCTGGGACAGGCCCCGGGATCCCTGCACCAACGACTCCATGAAACCCGCCCCTTGCCCACGCCGCCCCGCGACCTGCTCGTGGGCCTGCCCAACGACCTGCTCCGCCGCCGACCCGATGTCCGCCGCGCCGAACGGGAACTGGCCGCCCAGACCGCCCGCGTGGGCGTGGCCACGGCCGACCTCTACCCCAGCTTCTCCATCCGAGGTCTACTGGGCCTGGAGAGCACCGAGTGGAGCAACCTCGGCCCCGCCAGCGAAAGCAACACCTGGAGCCTGGTTCCCGGCTTCCGCTGGAACCTCTTCAACGGCGGCGCCACGCGCAGTCGCATCGAGATCGAGGAGGCCCGCACCAATCAGTTGCTGGCCGCCTACGAGATCGCGGTACTCACCGCCCTCGAGGACGTGGAGAACGCCATGATGGCCCTGGACCGCGAACGCCTCCGCCGTGACCGACTGCGGCAAGCCGTGGCCGCCAGCGAGACGTCCGTGAATCTGGTGCACACCCAGTACATCTCCGGTCTCACCGATTTTCAGAATTACCTGGATGCCCAGCGCACCCTCGTGGACGAACAGGACAACCTCGCCTCCAGCGAGGGGCAGGTTGTCCAGAATCTCATCGCCCTGAACAAGGCCCTGGGTGGGGGCTGGTCGCCGGAACAGATTCCGGAAGGCCTGGCCGTCCACGAGGAGGAAGCAGAATGATGCACCGCAGTCCGATGATCCAATACACCCTGTTGGCCCTGCTCACCGCTTCTGCCCTACTGACCGGCTGTGGTAAGGAAGCGCCCATGCAGATGCCGCCCCCCATCGTCATCATCGCCCAGCCCGACGTGCGCACGGTCGACAACTACATCGTCTTCACGGGCGTGACCCGGGCCATCAAGAGCGCCGAGATCAAGGCCCGCGTGTCCGGCACCCTCGAGGAGATCAACTTCGAGGCCAGCGCCAGCGTGGAAGAGGGCGAACAGCTCTTCGTCATCGAGCAGGGATACTACCGGGCCCTGCGAGACGAAGCCCGGGCCGCGGTGGCGTCGGCCAAGGCCGATCTAGCTCTCAAGGAATCCGAACTCGCCCGGATCGAGGCCGCCATCAAGACCAACGCGGTCAGTGAGCTGGACCTCGACAGAGCCGCCGCCGAACGGGACATGGCCCACGCCAACGTGCTCTCGGCCGAAGCCAAGCTGGAGAAGGCCGAGCTCGACTACAGCTATACCACCGTGCGCTCACCCATCTCCGGCCTGGTGTCTCGCAACCTGGTGGATGTCGGCAACCTGGTGGGTCAGAACGAAGCCACCCTGTTGACCACGGTCAACAAGATGAGCCCCATCTACGTGTACTTCGATGCTCCCGAGCACATCGTATTGAGCATGCTGGAGAACGAAAATTCCTCCGTCGCCATGGAAAATCGGGACCCCAATCGTGTCACCAAGGCCCTGGTTTCCACCGCCGCCGATTCGGATTTCCCCCATGAAGGAATCCTCGATTATATCGACAACACCGTGAATCCCCAGACCGGCACCATTCAGATCCGCGCGATCCTGCCCAATGAGGACTTTCTCCTCTTCCCGGGCCTTTTCGTCAGGGTCAAGGTCATGGGACGACCCAGTGATAATTCGGTGATGATCGAAGAGCGCGCCATCGGCAACGACCTCGGCGGCAAGTACGTGCTCATCGTCGACAAGGACAACATCGTCGAGCAGCGATACGTCACGCTGGGCCCCATCGCCGAGGGCAGCGAGGTCCTAGTGGAAGAGGGCCTCGACGGCTCCGAAACCTACGTCATCGAGGGCCTGCTCAAGGCCCGTCCCGGCATGACCGTCAACCCGATGACGCCCGAGCAGGCCAAGCAGATGGCCCAGCAACAGCAGCAGGGGGGTTGACCGGCATGTTCAGTCAATTCTTCATCAATCGGCCGATCTTCGCCCTGGTCATCTCCATCGTGATCGTGATCATGGGCATCATCTCCATTCCGGTCCTGCCGGTGGAGAGCATGCCTGACATCACGCCGCCCACGGTGAAGGTCACCACCACCTACCCCGGCGCCGATGCCGCGGTGGTGGAATCGGCGGTCACGGCCCCGGTCGAGCAGCAGGTCAACGGTGTGCAGGACATGCTCTACATGTCCTCCAAGAGCTCGTCCGACGGCAAGCTCGACCTCACCGTCACCTTCGAGATCGGCACCGACCCGGACATGGCCACCGTGCTCACCCAGAACCGGGTGTCCATCGCCGAACCCTTGCTTCCCGAGGAAGTGAAACGCCAGGGCATCACCACCAAGAAGCAGTCCACCATGATGGTGCTCATGGTGAACCTCTTCTCCCCCGACGAACGCTTTGACGATCTCTACATCAGCAACTACGTCACCACCCAGATCAAGGACGTACTGGCCCGGGTCAACGGTGTCGGCGAGGTGATGGTCTTCGGGGCCAAGGACTTCGGCATGCGCGTCTGGGTGAACCCCAACCGTCTGAAGGCCCGTGGCCTGACCGTCGACGAGCTGACCGCCGCCCTGCGCGAGCAGAACGTCCAGGTGGCCGCCGGCAAGATCGGCGCCGAGCCCAACACGGCCAACCTGCCCTTCGAGCTGTCCATCCTCACCCAGGGTCGTTTGACCGAGGTCGAGGCCTTCGAGGAGATCGTGGTCAAGACCGGCGATGACGGCCAGCTGGTGCGGGTGCGCGACATCGCTCGCGT
>Ga0209475_10005391_pt1 | contig 10513 bp, 12 predicted proteins | sample tdDd471_FD_187128 | JGI IMG/M metagenome (GOLD analysis project Ga0209475, IMG submission 187128) | Marine sediment microbial communities from the Atlantic coast under amendment with organic carbon and nitrate - tdDd47.1 (SPAdes)... | ecosystem: Environmental > Aquatic > Marine > Coastal >...
AGACCCGAATACGGCCAGGCAGCCCAGTGTGGTTTTGGTATCCATATTTATATTGTCAATTATTCCTGAAATTGATAGTTAGTACAGATATGCTAATATCTGTACCGATATGCCGGGACCAAAAGCCTGAAAAGAACATATATCATGGATAAAGACAAGACAATTTTTTTTAATAAAATCCGCCCCCTGAGGGACGAGATAGACCGAATCGATTCTGAAATACTGTCGCTGCTGGCCCGTCGCCAGGCCCAGGTGGAACAGGTGGTGTCCCTGAAAAAGGCGCACAAAATGCCCGTATACCACCCGGCCAGGGAAGAGGATCTCATCTCCCGGCTCAGAGCCCAGGCTGTCGGCGCACGGGTTGATCCGGATTTCATGGAAGACCTTTACCGGGTCATCCTTCGCCAGTCCAGACTCAAACAGACCCGGAAAATGGAACTCAAATCCATCCGTCCCGATGCCAAAGTATTGGTGGTGGGGGGGGCCGGCCAGATGGGAAGCCTCTTCGCAGGACTGTTTATCCGGTCAGGCTACGAGGTCCGTATCCTGGACAGAAACGACTGGGACGATGCCAGGGCCCTGTGCAAAGACGTCGACCTGGTACTGATCTCCGTGCCCATTGAAAAAACCGGCGAGGTGATCAACACCCTGTCCCCCATGATTTCACCGGGCACGATCCTGGCAGACCTCACCTCTGTCAAACAGGGCCCTCTGGCAGACATGTGCCGGGCCCACAAAGGACCGGTCATGGGTCTTCACCCCCTGTTCGGTCCCACCTCGGACTCCCTGGACAAACAGATTGTGGTGATCTGCCCGGGCCGGGATGAAGAATCCTGCCTCTGGCTCAAAGACCAGATGGGCATATGGGGGGCCGTGATTGTAGAAGCCTCAGCAGAAGAACATGACCAGATCATGGAAATCGTCCAGGCCCTGCGACATTTTGCCACCTTCTGCTTCGGGGATTTTCTTTACCAGCGCCAGATCCCCCTGGAACGGACCCTGGAATTTTCAAGCCCCATCTACCGCCTGGAACTGGGCATGGTGGGCCGGCTCTTTGCCCAGGATCCCAACCTCTATGCGGAAATCATCTTTGCCACCCCGGAAAGGCGGCAGTTGCTCAGGGAATATGTTGACTCCTTTGGCCGACATCTGGACATGCTGGACCGCAACGACAAGACCGAATTCATTAAGCAGTTCAACCGCCTGGCCAACTGGTTCGGCCCATTCAGCGAACAGGCCATGCGGGAAAGTACATTCATCATCAACAAATTGATCGAACGATTCTGACCCGCCCTCTTATTGTTTTACCTCCCTAACATTTACTTTGCGTCAATATGTATTATCTTAATTCCATGGAAAATCCGGGCCCTGTCCGGATTCCCCCTAAACAATTCAGATATGATATAAAGGAGGGCCGATATGAGCACTTCATCCACCATCCCCTTACACCTTGATTCAGACGGATATCTGGCGGATTCAAGCACCTGGACCGAAGAAATCGCCTGCACCATGGCGGACCGCGAAGGGATATCCGACGAATGTCCCCTGAGCAAAGAACGGATGGATATTTTAAAATTCGTAAGGGAGTATTATGACCGGTTCGAAGCCTTTCCCATCATCCGGGCCGTGTGCAAAAATGTAGGGCAGGGCAAGGCCTGCCAGTACGAACAGTTCCCCGACCCCATCATTGCCTGGAAAATAGCGGGCCTGCCCAAACCAACACCCGAAGTATTGGCCAAAATAAAACATTAAAAACGGACCTCCGGACGGTTGATTTTATCCCGGCCGGAGGCCGTTTTCCGTCCCTCACATTTTCCGTGCATGCTTATTTTCTGCTTTTTTTCCTGTTAGTTTAAATTTCAAATCCTTTAAATTAAAACTTGGTGTCAAATAAACGGAAAAATCGCTTTAATCCGCAAGGAAAAAAATGAATCGAAAAATAATTTACCCTGTACTGGTCTTTGTATTTTTATACGCCGGTCATGCCCTTTCCCAGCCCCTTAAATACTTCCAGACCGGCCCCAGCTATGAATACCAGCTTGCACTGCTCAAGCTTGCCATGAACAATAATGTAAATCCCTATTGATCCTCCCCCCTGGACATCCTGATAAACTCAAGGATCTCCTTGAGCACAAAATACCGGGTCATGGAATTGGCCAGTTCTTCAGACGAAGGGGCCTGCCCGGTGGACTGGGTGATATAATCCTCTATCCGCCGGACGGCCGCCACCACTTCCGGGGCCAGTTTTTCCTCTGATTTCAGACTCATGATTATTCTTCCTCTCCATATTGTTTGAGTTTTTTCAGCAGGGTTTTCCGGGTAATTCCAAGGCGGCGGGCAGTTTCGCTCTTATTCCCCTTGGCCGACGCCAGGGTGGATAAAATCGCCTTTTCCTCCACCTTGGACAGGCTGATGTTCTCTAACCCCTGCTCCGGCAGGGAGGCGCCATCCTCATCCACCGGAATAAAGGCCAGATCCTGGTGACTGATATAGTCGGTCCTGGCCATGACCACCCCGCGCTCCACGGCATTCATCAATTCCCGGACATTGCCCGGCCAGCCGTACCGTATCATGGTATCCATGGCATTGGGTGTAAAGCCCCTTATATCCCGCTTGTTCTTTCTGGCAAACAGGTCCAGAAAATGTAAGGCCAGTTCGGGAATATCTTCGGGCCGCTGTCTCAGGGAGGGAATATCAATGCTCACCACATTGAGACGATAGTAGAGGTCTTCTCTGAATTCCTTTTTGGCAGACATTTCCTTGAGATCCCGGTTGGTGGCGGCAATGACCCGGACATCCACTGCAATGGTTTTATCCGATCCCACAGGGGTGATCTCCTTTTCCTGGATAACCCGGAGGAGCTTGGCCTGCATGGCCAGGCTCATCTCCCCGATTTCGTCCAGAAGAATGCTGCCCCTGTCAGCCTGGAGGAATTTGCCCTTCCGCTTTTTATCCGCCCCGGTAAAGGCCCCCCGCTCATGGCCGAACAGCTCAGACTCCAGAAGGGTTTCGGTGATGGCCGCACAATTGATGCGAATATAGGGGGCGTCCTTTCTGGGACTATTGTAATGGAGGGCCGAGGAGACCAGTTCTTTGCCCGTGCCCGACTCCCCGGTGACCAGGACATTGGCATCCGTAGGCGCCACCATGTTGATGGTGTCCAGCAACGCTTTCATGGACGGACTCTTCCCCAGGATATTGTGGGTAAATCCCTCCTTTGCCAGCCTGTTTTTCAGGGATTTATTCTCTGACTTCAGGTGAATCCGCTCAAAGACCCGGTCAATGGTCAGTCTGAGCCTGTCAAAATCCAGGGGCTTGGTCAGGTAATCATAAGCCCCTATTTTCAAGGCCCGCACCGCTGTATCCACAGAAGAATAGGCCGTCATGATGATCACCGGTAAAGAGGGGTTATAAGCATGGATATTCTGCAAGGCTTCCATGCCCGACATTTTCACCATCTTCATGTCCATGAGCACCAGGTCAAAGGACCGGGTCCTGACCATCTCCACGCCCACATCCCCGTCATCGGCCACATGAATCCCATAGCCCCAGCCCTTCATCAGGGTCTTGAGCATGGTGGCATGGGCGGCGTCGTCATCCACAACCAGAATGGTTTTGGCTGTCATTCATCTTTCCTTTATGATTCAGTGTCATACACGGGCAGAGCCACAATAAAACAGGCCCCCTGGCCGGGCTCGCTTTCCACCCGAATCTCTCCTCTGAGGTTTTCAATGATCCTGTGGACGATGGATAGCCCCAGGCCGGTCCCCTTGGGCCGGGTGGTAAAATAGGGGTCAAAGATGCTGTCCATATCTTTGACATCAATGCCGGATCCCGTGTCTCTAACCCGGATTTCGATCCCCCGGCCGTCCTGCGTATCCCCCACGTCTACGGTCAGTTCACCTTCGTCTGCCATGGCATTGACCGCATTCATATACAAATTAAGCAGCACCTGATTCACCCGGTCCGGATCAGTGGATATCTGATCACGGTGGGTATGGATATTCACTGTGGAACCGATATTCTTTCTGTCAAGGTCATGGGAGACCAGTTTCAGGGAGTGGCGGATCAAGGGTTCAAGGGCCACCGGTTTGATTTCAACGGCCATGGGCTTGGCAAATTCCAGAAGCTGGGTCACAGACCGATTGATCCGTTCCACCTCCTGAACCATGATCCTGGCGGTTTGGACATCATCGGGTTCATTTTCATACCGCTTGGCAAAATAAGTGGCAAACCCCTTGATGGAGCTTAATGGATTGCGGATCTCGTGGGCCACGCCCCCGGCCAGTTTCCCGATGGCGGCCAGACGGCGGTTGGTCTCCACCTCTTTTTTCAATTCCCTGAGCTGGGTGAGATCCCTGAACAGAAAGATAAAGCCCTGGACCTCTCCTGTGTCATCAAGAATGGGAGAAGCCGTCATATCCAGGCGAAGTTCATCGGCCTCCGAAGGCCGCAGCACCACTTCCCGGGTAATCACCGCCCGGCTCCCGGACATTTTTGATGCCAGTTGAATCATCTGGGGCCACGCGCTCTCCGGAATATCTCCCAGGATATCCCGGGCCGCCCGGTTGGCGGAACTGACCTGATATTCAAGGTCCAGGGTCACCAGGCCCGAGGGCATGTTCTGGACCACATTATCCGAAAAAGCCTTGACCCGGTCTAAAGAGGCCTTGGCTGACCGGTAGGCCTGAAAGGCAAGAAGAGCAATAATCCCGGCCCCCCCCATGACAAAAAAGAGGATGCCCCGGCCGATGATCCACCGGGTTGTCCTTTTCTGAAGCTTTTCCATCCGGCTCATGGACAGGCCGGCAAAGATATAATGCCCCTTAATTCTGAAAACAAAGGAATCAGGCCCTTTGAGCTTATGGGAGTCCTGGTCCGCCATTCTGTCCATTCCGCCATGCCGGCCATGGCGGCCCCGGAATCCGCCTCTTAGAGGGACAAACCGCTTATACACCTCAAACACCGGCTCCCCGCCCACCTGGCGTGTCCGGTGAAACACCTCAAAGGGTTCACCGGGCAGGGTCATCATATCTCCCCAGCCCTCAAACATCTGCCCCACACGGGCTTCATCGGAATGGGCCATGATCCGGCCCTGATCATCGGTAATCATAATATAGGCAATATCGGGCTGAACCGCCGTTTCCACCAGCATGGACTGAATCCGTTTGAATCCCCACCCCATGGCCAGCATACCGGTCCGGGTCCCGGCCTCAAAGGTACGGATAAGAGAAATCCCCCTGGCCAGCAGGCTGTCCCGGATATGTTCCTCCTGCCGCTTCATCCGGTCCAGGGTCATGAAGGTGAATACCGGAAGAAGCACGGCCAGGACCCCCACCATCATCAGAGGAGAAACCAGGTTCCCAAACTTTTTGTTTAAAATTTTCATAAGGATAAACAATTTTGCAAATTCAATACCAGAACAAAAAAACCGCCCTTTACCCCGGGCATGGGTGTGTAGTTTATACCCGACTGTATACCCCACACCGGGTAAAAAGTATACAACTCGCCTGTTTTTCTAAAACTGTATCCCAATTTTATATACAGAACTGTTTCTTGCAGTTTCTCCCAAACAATATAGAATCCCTGATATAACGCTGTATTTGAAAGACAACAAAAAAAAGGAAACACAAAGCCATGAAAAACATCCTCTTTTATACTCTGACCGTTTTGATATGGGGATCTACCTGGATTGGCATAAAATTCCAACTGGGAAGCGTTGACCCCATCGTATCGGTGGCCTATCGGTTCTCCCTTGCCGCTATTGTGCTGATGCTCTGGTGCACCCTTCGACGGCTTAACATGCGCTTCACCATAAAAGATCATTTATTTATGGCACTTCAGGGCACCTTTCTGTTTGCCCTGAACTATTGGCTCTTCTACGTATCCGAACTATACATAACAAGCGGCCTTGCGGCGGTGATTTTTTCATTGGTTCTCATTTTGAATTTAATCAACGGAGCAATTTTTCTCAGATCCCCTTTTAACGCTAAAATAATTGTGGGCGGGGTCTTTGGATTATGCGGCATTATGCTGGTCTTCAAACCGGAGCTCAATGCATTTCACTGGGAAGACAAAGCGGTGCTCGGCATTATGACAGCCTTTAGCGCGACCCTTCTGGCATCCTTCGGCAACATCATCTCGGCACGGAATCAAAAAAACGGCCTTCCCGTTGTCCAGACCAATGCCTGGGGCATGACTTACGGTGCCTTGCTCATGCTAACCATTGCAGCCATATCCGGCAGGACATTTGTATTTGATCTATCCCTGGAATATGTCGGGGCACTGATCTATCTTGCCGTTTTCGGTTCTATTGTGGCCTTTGGCTGCTACCTTTCCCTTTTAGGGAGAATCGGAGCTGCCAGAGCTGCATACGCCACACTGCTCTTCCCCATTGTGGCCCTTATCATTTCGACAATCTGGGAAGGTTACCACTGGAGCGGCGAAGCCTTTGCAGGGGTCGGATTGATTCTTTCCGGGAACCTGTTTATGATGAAAAAAATCTCCATTGGAGAGTAAAAACAGGTTTAAACCGCCTGGCCGGAATCATTCCATGGGTTCCAAAACCAACTGCTCTATCTTCAAATTTAATTGGCAGCACGTCCCATCCCCACAGGGAGCCTCATGAAAAAAAAGCGTCTGTATGAAAATCTAACCCAAAAAATATGGGACCTGATGGATCAAAGCACAAATTTAGCGATCATAGTAACATTCCTTGTTTTAATATTGATCAGCTCCCAGTTTTGTAAATTAAGGGCTTGAATCAGAACAGGAGAAATACAATTAATATAAAAGATAAAAATTGCACGCCGCCTTTATCCCTATCATGGTTTATCTGGGGCCTTGGAGCCCTTTTTTACTTGGCCGGTTTTTTTCAGAGAGTCGCCCCGGCTGTCATAACTAATGAATTGATGCTGGATTTTGATATTTCTGCTTCAGGCCTTGGCCAGTTATCTGCTTTGTACTTTTATTCATATGTGGCAATGCAGGTCCCTACAGGAATTCTGGCAGATACACTTGGCCCCAGAAAACTATTAACTGCCGGATGTATAGTGGCTGGAATCGGAACCCTTTTATTTTCTTTTTCGCCAGGTTTTGTGGGGGCGGCTTTCGGCAGGTTCCTAATTGGTGGGTCTGTAGCAGTTGCCTTTGTAGGCCTGTTAAAATTATCCTCTTCTTGGTTTCCCAGGAAATTCTATGCTTTTGTTACGGGTAATGCATTGTCCATAGGATTAATCGGAGCTATCAGTGCAGGCCCGCCACTAAGGTTTTTCGTCGATGCTTTTAATTGGAGACGTGTCATTTCTATTACAGGGTTGTCAACACTTTGTGTAGGAGCCCTGATCTGGATATTTGTAAGGGATTATCCACAGGAAAAGGGTTACAATGGATTTTCAGATACCAGAGTCCAAACAAAAGCATTATCTTTCAAAGGAATATGGAACAATCTTTTCGAAGTTGTCAAATACAAGAATACCTTGTTGCTATTTATCATCCCCGGGGGCATTGTAGGTTGCATGCTGACTTTCTCAGGACTGTGGGGAGTGCCTTATTTGATTTCCCATCACCGTCTAACTCCGAATCAAGCGGCAACACTCACTTCTTGTTTGCTTGTTGGCTGGGCAATGGGAGGTCCTTTTTTCGGATGGTTTTCCGATCGTTTGGGGAAAAGAAAACCGATTTACGCTGTCGGCGGTATGGTTCTAACAATGGGATGGGCGATTTTGCTTTTCAAACAAGATATTTCTTTTTATTCCATGGCAATAACCTTTTGGATTACTGGCTTTTCTTCTGGTTGCATGATTATTAGTTTTGCTTTTGTTATGGAATCTGTCCCAATATATTTATCAGGAACAGTTTCCGGCCTGACCAACATGGGGGTGATGATGGGCCCAATGCTGCTTCAACCTATTGTTGGAAGAATACTGGATACATATTGGTCCGGAGAAATGGCCAACGGGGTAAGATCATACTCTCTTACAGCTTATGAATATGCTTTTATTCCTATGATAGGATGGGTTGTTCTGTCTGTTGTACTATTATTCTTTACAAAAGAAACTTACTGCCGGGGAATAGAGTGATCAAAAAAATGGAAACTATTTTTTTAATTGGCTGTCACCAATAACTGTTGCTTCATACCGTTGTTTTTTACACCCCAGGTTTTTTTTTAGCTTCTCTACGAAAATTTTAAAAACCTTCCACTATTTCTTTGCAGTGTCTTCGTTCCAGAGCCTTTAACTTTGGGCTCGACAGCATGACCAACAATTTTTATTTCAAATTCACCATGATAATTCATTTCAGCCCTGAAAAAAATAGGATTGATCGAAACTTGGATATTAAACAAAAACCAGCATTATTGAAGAATCAGTTGACAGCTAAACCCAGGCTTGCCAGCCAGGTCATTGCCTGGGACACATTGTCAAAATTTTGAATGGGAAAGATGGTTTTACCATCATTAGGTTTCTCAAGGGTATACCCTTTCAACTGAGAATCAATGACTTGTGCCCTGGCAATTTGTCCATTGTCATAGGCCCACTGCGAAATTCTTCCAAAATCGGTAATGGCTTCTGGAGTGCCGCCTTCAAATTGTCTCAGGTCTGCTATGGCCCCAAATTTTTGCAACTTATGAGCCAGTACAAATAATTGATAGTCTTCAAAAAATTTTTGGCTGCATTCAAGGTTCCATGTTTGGAAAGCTTTGACTTTAATGATTTGTCCCTGTATAGAAAAACAATATTTTCCGTGTACATCAAATCCCATGGCAAATATCCAGATTATCAGTATTGGAATGGTGTAGACATTTCCATACGTAAATTATTATTTATAAATTGTAAACTTTATTGAAAATTAAACTGATTCTGACTGATATTGCAAGCACCTTTTCTGAATTCCGTGATACAAAAGATCTCCATTATAAAAATAGCTAAAGAATGCGTTTTTCAGCCTACAGGGTAATTGTAAGTATGATGATTTTAGTCAATCTCGACAATGTTTAAGACACTGGCTTGATCTTTTCCATCTGGCACTACAAAGTATTTTCGTTTACAATCAGGGCATTCAATACCCAATCCATCCGAAACACCCTCCACCATTAAACCCGACCGGCCTAAAATCGGCTCCATACGACCACAAATACACATCCATGCGGCATTGTTACCAGTTGCTATTCCCTTTGATCTCGAACCATCTTTGAGTTTTACTTCGACAATTTTCTGTTTCTGCAGCATGTGATTTTCTTCCTGTTAGCGATCATTATATTTGGAAAATATCTTTATTCCCCAATTTCTATTAAATCCTTTTTTCATGAAGGCAGGAGATGTAATAAATGTACCTTTTAACTATGCCATCGATTATTAATAAAAAACAGCTATCCAAATTGTTACGTTATCTGGATCAGTTCGACTGACTTTGTGTTTTGTCCGAGCAGGAATATTGAGATGATCCCCCTTGTTTAGTATTCGCTCACAACCGGTTTCGAACAAAATTGTACCTGAACCCTCTAAGACAATTACCCATTCATTCTCATTTTGCTCATACCAACCAGATTCAGGTGAGGTTTGCCCTAAGGAAACAATACGTTCGATTCGAATATTATCTGTTTTAATCAAATCAGTGTAGTTTTCATTTGATAAGTCCTCGGGAAGATCATCAAACAGGTTCGCCATTTAAAAACCTCCATATTTTCCATTTTGAAAAATCAACTATTGGAAATTAAGCTGATTTCCAGGCAGATTGCAAGAGCATTGTCGGAAAAGCACAGATTCCAGGATACCAAAGATATCCCAGTATCTATCTATAGTATCGCGCTTAAATCCAGAAAAGAAAGCCCTATATATAGAGAGGCGTTTTGAAGCGGCATGCCCCTGCTGAACTTAACTACAACGCTTTGGCCAAGGAGTCAGCGGCTTGCTAAAAGCGGTCTTAAAAACCTTCGTGAACTTCGTTGTGACAGATACTACCACGAAGAACGCGAAGAGCAACTTCCTGTAAATGTATAACTTGGGCAGTCTCTCCGGCAGAGCCCGGGGGTACCCACGCTAATTAAAAATAGTATGAGATAGCACGGTTATGCACCATTGCATGAGAATCCAGTGATTAAAGACAGGAGGAATCACATCCGGGTATTTTTTACACACCTGGGTAGAACCTCCGGGTAAAAAAGAAACAGGCCCGCAATTGCCCCTTGGAAACAAAAGAATCATTAAAGAAAATTTAATCCTAAAATTTAAGATACTTATAAATTAAATTTTACTTTGGCACACCCCTTGCTATTTAGTCTTTCCACGATCAATGAAGATCACAAACTTAACCATAAGACTCAAGGAGACCTACCATGAAAAAAACAATGATCACACTCACCGCACTGCTTATCGTCGGATTTATGGCCGCTTCCGCCTTTGCCTGGGGACACGGCAACGGAAAACGTAGGGGCGGCTGCAACGGACAGGGACAGGCCATGTACAATAACCTGACCCAGGAACAGAAAACTCAACTCCAGACACTTCGTCAGCAG
>Ga0209475_10005395_pt1 | contig 10509 bp, 8 predicted proteins | sample tdDd471_FD_187128 | JGI IMG/M metagenome (GOLD analysis project Ga0209475, IMG submission 187128) | Marine sediment microbial communities from the Atlantic coast under amendment with organic carbon and nitrate - tdDd47.1 (SPAdes)... | ecosystem: Environmental > Aquatic > Marine > Coastal >...
GAGCGACTACCTCTACCAGCCGCCGGAGGCCCCCGCGGACGCGGCGCTCCCCGAAGGCGGCGAGCGCTGGTTTCGCGACGTCGACGGCGACCGCGTCGAGGCGTGGTTCCTCCCGCCGCTGGAGGCGCCCGAGCGCCAGGCGGGGGCCGTCGTGTTCGCGCACGGCAACGCCGAGCGCATCGACGACTGGGCGGCGCGCCTCGCGCCCTACCGCGCGATGGGCCTCGCGGTGCTGCTCGTCGAGTACCGGGGCTACGGCCGCTCGGGTGGCGCGCCCAGCGAAGCGGCGATCGTCGGCGACTTCGCGCACTTCGTGGACCGCCTGACGGAGCGCCGCGACGTCGACGGGCAGCGGCTCGTGTTCCACGGGCGGTCGCTGGGCGGCGGCGTGGTCGGCGCGCTGTCGGCCGAGCGGCGCTGCGCCGCGATGGTGCTCGAGTCGACCTTCACCAACGTGCCGGACCTCGCGAGCCACTGGATGGTCCCGATGGCGGCGATCCGCGATCGGTACGACACGCGCGAGGCGCTACTCGACAGCTACCAGCCGACCCTGATCTTTCACGGCGCGCGCGACACGCTCGTGCCGGTGCGGCACGCGGTCGAGCTCGACCGCACCGCGTGGGACAGCCGCCTCGTCGTGTTCGAGGAGGCGGGCCACGACGACCTCCCCCGGACGGAGGAGGCCTACTGGACGCCCATCCGCCGGCTGCTGCAGACGGCGGAGGTGCTGTGACCTACAGCGTTCGGAGGTAGGCGATCAGGTCCGCGCGCTGCGCGTCGTCGAAGTGCGTGACGTCGCCGTGGGCGGTGGCGCACTCGCCCGCGAGGACGGCGCCGAGGGTCGGCGCGCAGCCGTCGTGGAAGTACGGGGCGCGCAGCGCGACGCCGCGGAGCGACGGCACCTGGAACGGCTCGCCGGTGCCGACGTCGACGGTCTCGTTGTTGGTGAACGCGTCGCCCGAATGACAGGTGGCGCAGGCCGCCGCCTCCGACTCGAAGTGGTCACGGCCGCGCGCGACCGCGTCTTCGTCCTGCGCGGGGCGCGCCGGCATCGGGACGCCGTCGAGCCAGTCCGCGATCAGGTTGGCCTCCTCCGGCGTGGAGCGGCCGCCCATCCGCATCATGAAGCCGCCCATCATGATCGCCTCCATGTTCGGCTGATCGCCGCTCCAGTGGAACGGCGCGGTCTCGAGCAGCCCGCCCTGCAGCGCCTGCGTCCGGCGCGCGCCGGTGCCCGCGAAGATCCAGGTGTGCCCGTCCTCGCCGCCCTCGGGGTGGCAGCTCGCGCACGCGGTGAGGCTCGGGGTCGCGGTGTGGAACAGGTCGTAGCCGCGCGGGACCGGGGCCTCGGCCGCCTCGAAGGTGACCGTCCCCTGCACGCTCACGCGCAGCGGGTCGCGCGACAGGGTGACCAGGCGGCCGTCGTCGGTGAACGCCGTCGCGGTCACCGGCTCGTGCCCGGCGTCTTCGACCCACTCGCGGAAGACGCAGTCGTCGTCGATGAAGCTCGACTGGATCGGGGTCGGCCCGATCCCGAACGCCATCCCGAGCGCGTCGGTCGCGCCGGACGCGAGCCAGATGAGGTCGCGGGCCGGGTCGAGCGCGAAGTCGACCGCGAGGACCGCCTCGCCGATCGCGCCGCCGCCGCGGACGTCGTCGAGCTGCGCCGAGAACACGGTCACCGCCGGCGCCACGACGCCGCCGCAGCCGCCGCCCGAGTAGCCCATCATCTCGACCTGCAGCTCGTTGGCGACCGAGGTCTGGTGGAGCATCACGACGTCGCCGTCCTCGTCGAAGCGCACGCGCCACGCCGTGTTGGGGACGAAGTCGACCGGGCCGGGGAACGCGCGCATCCCGCCCTCGACCTGACGGGTCGGCGGGGCGCGGCGGCGCAGGATCTCTCCGGTGGTGGGCTCGACCTCGAGCAGCTCCGCGGTGTGGAAGCGGGTCACGAAGAGCCGGTCGTCGCCGACGAGCACGTCGCGCAGGTCGTCGTCGAGGCTCAGCACCCGCGACACCGGGCTGCGGCTCGGCGGCAGGCTGAGCAGCTCGCCGCCGACGCAGGCGATCCACAGCTGCTCGCCCGCCTCGTCGTACGCGATGCCGCGCGGCGCGCCGCAGACCGCCCGGGTCTCGACCTCGCTGGCGGTCTGCGGATCGATGGTCATCACCGCGCCCGCCTGCCGGAGCACGACGTGCACGCGGCCGTCGGCGTCTTCGACCATGCGGCCGGGATCGGACGTGGGATCGAGCGCCACGCGGCCGACCACCCGCGCGTCCTCGGGCGCGAGGATCCAGATCGACGCGCGGTCGGCGTCACCGGCGACCACCAGCCCGCTGCCCGTGACGAGCAGCGTGCCGCCCGAGATCGGCGGGAGCTGGTCCACCGCGTCGACCGGCGGGAGCGTCACCGAGCTCGTCGGCGGGAAGCCCGGGGGGACCGGCGGGCGGCTCCCCGCGTCCCGACCGATGGGCGGACCCGCGTCGGGCACGAAGTAGTCGGGCGGGGGCGGTCCGCACGCGGCCAGGGCCGCGCACGCGCAGAGGAGCGTGGCGTGTCGCATCGCGCGGAGAACCAGCAATTTCGGTTCCTGCACGCGCGCTGGGACTTGTGGGGCCGACGCGCCTACTGGGTTGCAGTCGGTTGCACAGGTGTGCCACCGGGCGAGCCCATGGGGCACACCTAGCAGCAACTGCGTTGCTGCTAATTGATGTTGATCGGGACGGTCATCGTGGCGCCGCCCTGGAAGATCAGGCCGCCGACCTCGATCTGCTGGCCGCCCGTGTTGAGCGTCCCCGCGTAGCGCCCCGGCGTGATCGGGATGTGCGTGCTCGACGGCTCGAGCGTGATCGTGTCGCCGCCCTCGCGACCCTGGCGGCTGATCTGGAGGCGCCAGCGGGGCAGCGTGCGCGAGCCGCGGCGGACCTCGATCCGGATCCGTGAGACCGGGAACTGCACCCGGGCCTCGACCGTCTCGCCGGGCGGCACGGTGACCATGCCGTCGTTCTCGTGGGTCGGCGTATCGACGAGGATCGAGTCGTCGGTGATCGTCCCGCGGACGCGGTAGGTGCCCGAGGTGATGCTGAAGGTCCGGCCGGACTCGCCCTCGGCGACGACCTCGCCGCTCTGATCGAGGACCTGCACGGTCCCGCCGCCGTCGGCGTTGCCGACGGTGTTGCTGACCGTGATCTGCGCCGGGCCCGCCACGGGCTCCGGCTCCGGCTCTGGCTCGGGCTCCGGCTCGGGCTCGACCTCGGCCGCCTGGACCGTCTCGTCGCCGCTGGTGTCGGCGCCGTCATCGGTCGCGTCGTCGCCACCGCCGGCGTCGGAGCCACCGCAACCCGCCGCCACCAAGAGCGCGCTCAGCACGAGTGCTCTACCCATGCGTCGACGCTATCACACGTCCTCGTCGGCGATCGCCTTACGCCGCAGCTCTCCGATCGTCCGGTTGTGGGCCGACGACTCGACGGCGCCGTGCAGCTTCTCGAGCACGTCGGTGACCGTCTTCTCGGCCGCGTCCCAGGGCATGGACGAGTCCGCGGAGCGGCGCCCGAGCGCCTCGAGCACGGTGGCGACGCGCAGCTCGCCGAGATCGGTCGCCGGCGCGTAGGTCGGGTCGTAGTGCCCGCCGCGCCGGCTGAGCAGGCCGTGGCGCACGAGCAGGTCGAGCACGTCTCGCAGGGGCTCCACCGCGACCCCGACCGCCCGGGCGAGCTGACGCAGCGACTCGCCCTCGCGATCGTTGGGGATCAGCGTCATCGCGCGCAGCGCCACCGACTGGACCGACAGGTGGTCGTGCAGGTTGACCCGCGCGAGCTGCCGCAGCGTCGGCGCGTTCTGGTGGGCGGCGGCGACCTGCGCGCCGAGCAGCACGCAGACCCACGACAGGTGCAGAAACAGCAGGAACACCGGGAACGCGCCGAACCCCGAGTACAGCGCGTTCTGCCGGGCCACCCCGATCTGGAAGGTGACGTGGCCGATCTGCAGGCCGTACCAGCCGAGGCCGCCGATGAGCGCCCCGAGCAGGGCCGACCGGCGGCGGACGCGCGCGGCGGGGAGCAGCAGGTAGACCGGCAGCAGCGCGAGGCAGATGAGCACCGGCGGGATCGCGAACACGAGCAGGCTCACCAGCCACGGCTGGTGCAGCCACGCCTCGAGCATCGCGAGGATCGGCTGGCCCTGGCGCGCCGCGGTGACGGTGGACGCGAAGGTCAGCGCGAGCGGCGTGAACGTGACGATCACCGCGTAGCCCGGCAGCCGCTTGGCGAAGTTGCGCCGCCCGGTGAAGCCCCAGATCGCGTCGAACGACTGCTCGGCGCCGCGGAGCACCCGCTGGATGGTGAGCAGCAAGACGACCAGACCGATCAGGCCGAGCCCGAACACATCCGTCCGCCCGACGATCTCGAGGAGCTGCTCGAGGGTCGACCGCAGCTGGATGACGCCGTCCGACGACGAGCCCGCCGGGAAGGACTGATCGATGAGCGGCCGGACGGTCTCGGCGATCAGCAGATCGTAGATGCCGACCACCTTGGCCACGCTGAACAGCAGGGCCGCGAGCGGCACGATGCTCAGGAGCGTGAAGAAGGCGAGCGCGGCCGCGCGCATCTGCAGTCGCTCGCGAAAGAACGAGTCCACGGTGACGAACCCCAGCCGCGACACCGACAGCGCGGCGCGCCGCGGCGGGCTGAGCGTGGCCTCGTCGATCTCCCACAGCGCGCGGTACGCATACATGCGCCCGTCGGTGAGTCGTCGCTTGACCCGCTCGACGACGCCGGGTGCCTCGCCTTCCACTGGCGCGAGCATAGCGTTGACAGGCCGCGCGGGCGGGCCTAGTGGTGTCTCGATGGTGGAACCGGACGTAGTCGAGCAGCGAATTCGGGAGGGCCTCGGCGAAGTGACGCACTTCGAGCTCGAGGACCTGACGGGGACGAAGGACCACTACCGCGCGGTGGTGGTGAGCCCTACGTTCGACGGGAAGAACCGGGTCGAGCAGCACCAGGCGGTGTATGCCGCGCTCGGCGAGCTCATGGACGGGCCGGTGCACGCCCTGTCCCTCGTCACGGCGACCCCGGATCGCTGGGCGGCCCGACAGGAGTGATGGTCATGGACGACACGCTGAAGAACCGGATCGACGAGATGGTGAAGAGCAACCGAACGATGCTCTTCATGAAGGGGACCAAGCACTTCCCGCAGTGTGGCTTCAGCGCCACCGCGGTCGAGGTGCTCAAGCGCTGCGGCGCCGAGTTCGAGACGTTCAACGTCCTCGAGGACATGGACGTCCGCCAGGGCATCAAGGAGTACGGGAACTTCAAGACGATCCCGCAGCTCTACATCGACGGGAAGCTCGTCGGCGGCTCGGACATCCTCGTGGAGATGTACCAGTCGGGCGAGCTTCAGCCGATGCTCGGCGGCTCGTCCGAGAGCTGAACCCCGACCAGCGCCTGCGGTGACTCGATCCCCTTGAGCGCGGCCTCGAAGCGGCGCTCGGCGAAGCCGTCCAGCAGCGCCGCCACCTCCGGCTCGGCGCGCTGCTCCTCGGTGAGCACGATCTCGCTCGCGCCCGCCTGCGCTTGCAGCCGGGCGGCCATGTTCACGGTCGTGCCGAAGAAGTCGAGCCGGTCATTGGCCCGGACGGCGAGGCACGGGCCCGCGTAGATGCCGATCTTCACGCCGAGCCCGTCGTCGGGGTGCGCCGCGTCGTGCGACTCGATCATCGCGCGCGCCGCCGCCGTCGCCTCGGCGAGGCTGGGGAACGACGCCATCACCGCGTCGCCCATCGTCTTCACGATCGCGCCCTCGTGCTCCTCGACCGCGCGCCCCATGAGCCGGAAGTGCTCCTCGACGATCGCGAACGCCCGCGCGTCACCCACCCGCTCGTAGAGCGCCGTCGACCCCACCAGGTCGCTGAACAGCAGCGCGAGCTGGCCGACCCGCAGGTCCACCCCCGACGCCGGCGCCTCGGTCGCGAACAGGTCGAGGAAGTCCGGGAAGCTCGAGATCACGCTCCCGAGCACCGCGTCCGCCGACCAGCCCGCGCGCTCGATCAGCACGACCACCGGGACGTCCGTGGCGTTGTCGAGCGTGAGCGTGGTCACAACGTCCGCGGCGACACCGACGGGCTCCACCTCGAGCGCGGCGTCGGTGACGCGGAGCCCGAGCGACTCCGGCCGCTCCGACAGCTCGACGTCGACGCCTCCCTCGTGGCCGAGCACCCGCAGGTGCAGCTGGCCGATCGGCAGCTCGGCGGCCTCGCTGCGCGACTCACCGGGCTCGAGCTCGACCTGCGCGAGCACGTGCGGGAGGAACGCGGGGCTCGACGCGCAGTACAGCGCGGTCTGGGTCGGGCGGATGGCGGGGTTGGTCGGGAAGACCGCCTCGACGTGCTGGCCGAAGTCGGTCCCGAAGTCGATCTGGCAGGCCTCGCAGTGGGTGGAGTCGCCGACCGAGTCGAGCCCCTGGACCACCGACGCGCCGACGCGACAGACGGGGCAGTTCACCTGCCACCGCAGGTCACACAGCCCGGCCAACGTCGCGTGGAGGAACACGCGCAGCACCTCGCGGCGGTCGGCGCCCCAGGTCTCGGCGAGCTCGAAGGGGCGCATCTGCTGCACCTCCTCGTCGGGGCGCTCGGCGAGGTGCGCCAGGAGCCGGTCGGCGAGCTCGGGGTCGACCCCCGCGCGGCGGAGGATCTCCCCGCGACGCTGCAGCAGCGCGTGGTTGGGCGTGGTCGTCGGCCCCGCGGTGATCTCGGCGTCGCTGTGCGCGAGCAGGCGCTTGATGCGCACGGCCGCCGGCTCGTCCGCGCTCCCGAGCGCGCCGCCCTCGTGGCGCGCGAAGAGCGCCTCGATCCCGGAGACGTACCGGTTGAGCGCGCGCTGGAACTTGAAGCGCTGGACCGGGCCGCCGACGAACCCGATCGGGCCGCCCGCCTCGACGAACGCGACGGCGTGCAGCCGGGTCTTGCCGTCGTCGGTGTCCGACAGCCGCGCCTCGAAGCCGCCCCTGGACACCGGGCCCTTCACGAAGCGGCGCCGCCCCTGGACGAAGCGACCCTCGATCCAGTTGTAGGGCGGCTCGACCCACTCGAGCGGCACGCCGAGCTCGGAGGCCGACGCGACGCGCACGCGGTTGCCGCCCTCGTCGGTGTCCCAGCGGTACTCCGCCGCCGACAGCCCGAGCGCGCGGTCGGACCGGTTGGTGTCGGAGACCACGGCCCACACGAGGTCTCGCGGCGCGGCGATCACCCGCTCGGCTTCGGCCTGATAGCGCTTCACCCCGGGCGAGAAGATACCAAGCCGCGAGGCCGTCTGCTTGATTGCTCGCGGCTCGCTCGCTAAGTCAATCGCTCGGGTGGAGACGATATGAGGCGAGCTTGGATCCTCGCGTTCGTGGCGGCGAGCGCGGTTCCCGGGTGCGCGAGAGGCGGCGGAGACCGCCTCGCGGACGCGGGCAACACGACGATGATGGACGCCGGCCCCGGGGTCGGCTTCCTCGACGCCGGCCCCGGCGGAGGCTTCGACGCCGGACCCGGAGGCGGCGGATTCGACGCCGGACCCGGGGGTGGCGGCTTCGACGCCGGACCCGGCGGCGGCTTCGACGCCGGACCCGGCGGCGGCGGCTGCACGGAGACCCCGTGTCGGCTCGTGTCACCGCAGTGCGGCTGCGCCGCGGGCCAGGGCTGCTACCTCAGCGGGGGCTCGACGCGCGTGTGCGGCATGCCCGGCCCCGAGTCCGAGGGCCAGGCGTGCTCGGGCGCCACCTCGTGCCAGGCCGGGATGCTCTGCATCGGCGGATCGGCGGGGAACACGTTCTGCTCGCGGTTCTGCAACACCGACGCGGACTGCCCCGGCGGCGCCGGATCGATCTGCGTGGTCACCCTCAACGACGGCTCGGGCGGCTCGATCCCCGGCGTGACGCTGTGCTCGAACCACTGCTCGCCCGTGAGCTCCACCGGCTGCCCGGCGGGCATGGGGTGCAGCCTCGGGCAAGAGGACACGGGCGCGATGCGCTGGTTCACCGGCTGCATCGAGGCCGGGACCGTCACCGCGGGCGGCGCCTGCACCGACGTGGAGTGCGCGCCGGGTCACATCTGCCTCACCGGCACCTGCGAGCGGTGGTGCCGCGTCGGCTCGGTCACGGACTGCGGCGGCCTCGAGACGTGCGTCGGCTTCACCGACACGCCGACCGTCGGCGGCGTCGAGTACGGCGTCTGTCAGTAGCGGGCGGCGGACACACCGCGGGCTCGGCCCGCTGCCCGTCGTCGCCGGGGTCACGCTCGCTCACTCGAGCGACGGGACCCGCTTCTGCGTCGGCGTGTGGAACGTGGTGTCCTCGACGCGGTAGACGAGCTGACCGCGGCCGACCCGCTCGACCCGACAGAAGCCCTCCGCGGCCAGCTCCTTGAGCGCGCTGGCTGCGGCGCGCCGCGACATGCCGAGCGCGCCCGCGGTCGCGGCGGCGTCGAGCCGGTCGCGCGACCCGAGCAGCTGGAGCACGCGCTCGTCGCCGCGCCGGTTGCCTCGCGGATCCGCGACCGCGAGGGGCTCGGGCGCCGACAGCCGCACGCGATCGCCCGCGCGCACGATCGTCGCCGCGTCGCCGAGGGCCGCGCGGCAGCGATGCAGCTGCACGTCGACGACGCCGCGATGGAGCTCTTCGACGTAGACCGCGCCGTAGCCGCGCCTGAACAGGCCGGGCGCGTCCAGCCCCTGGGCGCCCGCGAGCAGGAGGGCGGCGAGCACGCGGTCGGTCCGACCGTCGCGGCGCTTGCGCCGCGCGACGAACTCCACGCCTCGGGTCTGTAGCGACGGGCGAGCCGCGCCGAGGAAGCGCCGCGGTCGCTCGTCGCCGCCGCCGACCGCGTAGGCCGTCACGCCCCGGTCCGAGAACCCGACGAGGCCCCACGGGACGTCGTCGTCGTCTCCGCGCGCCCAGCGCGCGATCGCGGCGTCCTCGAGCGGCGCCTCCCCGAGCGCCTGCGCGATCCGGCTCCGGTCCCGCGCGGCGAGCGCGAACCCCGCCGGAGCGCGATCCGGCGGCGGGGGCGGGCTCGAGTCGTCGGGATCGGGGCGCCCGCACAGCGCGAGCTCCCAGTCGATCCATCGGCGCCACGGCGAGGGCGCGAAGCGGCGCACGGTGTGGAGGATGTGCGCGGCCTGAAGGGGCTGCGAGCCGAGGCGGCGGACGCGCGCGAGCACGACGTTGGCGAGCAGCGCGGGCATCGGCAGCTCCTCGGCGCGCCCCATCCGACACGCGCGCCGGCCGACGGCGAGCGCGTCCTCGAGCGCCCCTCGCTCGACCGCCTCGAGCGCGCGCAGCGCCGACGCCTCGACCACGAGGTCTCCCCGCTTGTCCGCGCGCGCCCGCGAGGCGAGCGCCTCGAAGGAGCCGCTCGGCGCGCGGCCATCCCAGAGCGCACCCCACCCCCCGAGAATTCGATCCTCGAGGGTGTCGTCGAGGCGCTCGGTCAGCGCCGACGCGGCCTCGTGGTCGAAGTGGAGCAGCGCCGCGCGCAGCGCGAGGCGACGCGCGCGCGGCGCGTCGAGCGGGAGGAGCGCCGGGCGCGGGCCACCGAGCAGCCAGCCCGCGGCCGCGGCGGTCGAGTCCCCCGCCGCGACACCCTCGAGGGCGCCCGGGTCCAGGGCGCGGAGCGCTCGTCGGATGCGGTCCATCGCGCGCCGCATGCTAGCCTAGTCCGCGGATGCCGGAGCCGCGCTATCAGACGGTTCTCCCTCTCGCTCGGGGCGGCATGGGGACCGTGGCGGTGTGCGTCCGAAGGGGTCGCGACGGCTTCGAGCAGGTCCTCGCGATCAAGCGCATGCACCCGCGAGATGTTCACGCGCGAGGCGCGGCTCGCGGGGAGCGTCCGGCACGCCAACGCCGTCAGCGTCGTCGACGTCGACGAGGACGAGGACGGCGTGTTCCTCATCATGGAGTACGTCGAGGGACTCAGCCTCGCCGGGATCGTGCGCGGCGCGGCCAAGCGCGGCGCGGCGCTCCCCATGCAAGTCGTACTGCGCGTCGTCGCCGACGTCGCCCGCGGCCTCGCGGCCGCGCACGAGGCGACCGACGGGGCGGGCCGGTCGCTCGGCATCATTCACCGCGACGTCTCCCCCCAGAACGTGCTGGTCGGCTTCGACGGCGTCGCGCGCATCACCGACTTCGGCGTCGCCAAGGCGGCGTACGCCGCCACGCGCACCGCGACCGGCGTGCTCAAGGGCAAGCTGGGCTACTGCGCCCCCGAGCAGCTGCGCTTCGAGCCGCTCGACGCCCGCGCGGACCTCTTCTCGCTCGGCGTCGTCCTGTTCGAGGCGCTGACCGGGCGCCGACTCTACGGGGGCGAGGACGGCCCGGGCCGCATCCTCCGCGAGCCGCCCCCCGACCTCGGCGTGTACCGCGACGACGCCCCCGACGCGCTGAGCGCCCTCCTCTTCCGCCTCCTCGCCAAGGAGGCTCGGCTGCGCCCCGCCAGCGCGAGCGCGCTCGTCGCCGAGCTCGAGGAGATCCTG
>Ga0209475_10005396_pt1 | contig 10509 bp, 6 predicted proteins | sample tdDd471_FD_187128 | JGI IMG/M metagenome (GOLD analysis project Ga0209475, IMG submission 187128) | Marine sediment microbial communities from the Atlantic coast under amendment with organic carbon and nitrate - tdDd47.1 (SPAdes)... | ecosystem: Environmental > Aquatic > Marine > Coastal >...
CTGCACAGCCATTGCCTGTTGTGCCCGCCGCGCATTACACCTGTGGCGGCGTCGTTACGGATCTGGATGGCCGCACGGACGTCAATGGTCTATACGCCGTGGGCGAATGTGCCAACACAGGGTTGCATGGTGCCAACCGGCTGGCCAGTAACTCGCTGCTGGAATGTCTGGTGATGGCGGATGCGGCCAGCCGCCATATTGCAGACGCCGGTATTCAGACTGCTGCAGATGTTGCCGTGCCTGACTGGGACGAAACCCAGGTGAGCGATCCCGATGAACAGATAGTCGTATCCCACAACTGGGACGAGTTGCGCCGGGCTATGTGGGATTACGTTGGTATCGTGCGCACCGATAAACGACTGGAACGTGCGCAGCATCGTGTCAGGTTATTACAGGAAGAAATCCGTGACTATTACAGTAACTTTAAAATTGATAACAACCTTTTAGAGCTGCGCAACCTCGTGGTCGTTGCTGAATTGATTATTAACAGTGCGCTGGCGCGCAAGGAAAGCCGCGGTTTGCACTACACGCTGGACTATCCGGACACGCTGCCCGACAGCGAGGTAAGCGACACTATTATGGCGCCGCCTGCCGCCAGGCAAGATTCGCTGCTGATGCCGGTTGCAAAATCGGGTAGTTAGCGGGTGAGCAGTCCTTCTCGTAGTCCGGTCAGCATCCGGTCGCCTAATCCTGCGGCCCGCATGCGACTGTTTTGTTTTCCTTACGCTGGTGCCGGTGCGGGTGCGTATCGTGACTGGCCGGGCCTGCTGCCGCGGGATATCGAAGTGGCTGCAGTGCAATTGCCAGGCCGGGAGTGGCGCATACAGGAAAAGCCCATCGAGGATATGCGCGTGTTAGCCGCCGATGCGCTGGCAGCCATCCGGCCATATCTGGATAAACCTTTTGCGTTCCTCGGTACAAGCATGGGCGGCACGTTGATATTCGAACTGGCTCGTAAACTGCGCGAGGCGGGCGAGCCTTTGCCCATTTGTCTAATGCCCCTGGCTATCGGCGCACCGCACCTGCCCGAGACCAAGCTGTTTCACAATCTGCCTGATGCCGAATTGCTCGAAGAGGTCGGAAACTTCGGCGTGATGTCGGATGAGATAACCAGTCATCCTGAATTGCTGGAAATGCTGTTGCCGATACTGCGTGCGGATTGTACGGCTCACGAAACCTACCAGTATCAGGAAGCGGAGCCTTTCGAATTTCCCATCTGGGTTTATGGTGGCTTCGGCGATGAGTTGGTGACTAAAGAGCGTCTGGATGCATGGGCGATGCATACGACGGGTACATGCCGGGTGCACATGCTGCCTGGTGGCCATCTTTTTGTGGATGACATGCCGGATATACTGCTGCAATCGATGGCGCGACGCCTTTACGAATCAAAATAAAAAACAACAACTTAGTAAGCTATGCTTTACTTTTTCTGGTCAGAGGAAGTCCTCGTTGGCATCCTCCCGAGAATGCGGGCGCTCGCCTGCCTGTAGCACCTGTCGCAGGTGTTTAACACTGTTTTCCTGGCTGGCCATTATTGTTGCCCGGGTTCTCGGGAATCCTGGTGAAACCAAAATCCGTTTTGCTGCGTAAAACCACTGTAAACCTTGATTTGGCCTGTACGTGCTGTCCGGTGTTCAAGGTAGCCAAAAGTGAATATGGAGTAGAACGTGGAACCATACGAAAGCGTTGCATCCGCTGGGTCGATAGGTCGTGTTGGCGGTCATAGGGTCCTAAAAGATTCGGGTCAGGGTCAAGATAAAGGGCCACATCTCAGATTTTATAAATCCCTCGCCGGTTACAACGCTGTCATGTCTTGGTATGAGGGAGTGCTGGACTCGATCGATGTGCCGCTGAAATCTCATTATGTAGAAACCAGATTTGGGCGCACGCATATGCTGGTGTGCGGGCCTGAAGAGGCTGAAGCACTGATCCTTGTTCCCGGAACGGCAGGTTGTGCACCACTTTGGCGTCGTCAGTTTGCCGATTTCTCCAGGCATTATCGGGTTTATGCACTCGACGTGATTGGCCAGCCCGGTCGCAGTGAAGCCAATATTCTTTCCATCCTTAACGATGACCCGATTGTCTGGCTCAAGGATGTGCTAAACGAACTCGGTCTTGAGCGTGCCCATTTTGCTGGCAACAGCGTGGGCGGCTGGATGGCCATGCGCATGGGCATCGAGGCACCAGAGCGCGTCAATAAAGTTGTGATGCTTGGCCCTTCAGGACTGACCCGAGCCAAACTGCCAATAAAGATCTGGGTTTCAAAAGTAATGTCCAAAAAGAAAGACGCTAATGCTTTAGAGGAAGATCTGACTGCCAGATCGGTTTCGACGCCGAGTGCTAAGGGTACCTTCGGCACATTTGATAGGCAGCTGGCCCGTTTAATGGCCTTGTGTACGCGTCATTACAGGGTCGATAAAGCGCTTGACGTATACAGCGCCAGGACTGGCAGGATTGACTTGGCTAAAGGGCTTGGCGTCCTGCGCAGATTTTTCATGGCAGAGCGTAAATCCTATTTACGTCAGTTTAAGGTTCCAGGTCTGCTGGTCTTTGGTGAGCATGAAATGTTTTTTGACCCAAAAAAGGTTGCCGATAAATCCACCGCCCTGATGCCTGGTCTAAGTTCTGCTGTGATCTCGAATGCAGGGCACGGTGCAATTTTCGACCAGCCAGACGAGGTTAATCAACTAATCATCGATTTCTTGCGTAACTAGAAATTCTGGTTACTAGTAAACAAGTTTGTGCAATAAAATTATTCAGTATCTTTATTCCAATTAAGGGGCGCAGGATGGAATTGTTAAAGTCAGTATCAAGAAGGCGGATTGCGCGCAGATTGCTTTTTGCTGTCTCCGTGATGGCTTTAGCGCCGAGCGCCTGGAGTCATGATGGCACTACACTGCCCTACGGTTCATTCCTATCCGGGCTGACGCACCCTGTTCTCGGTCTGGATCACCTCCTGGCCATGGTGAGCGTTGGTATTCTCAGCGCTCAGATCGGCGGCAAGGCCATCTGGACGGTACCGGCCACATTTGTGCTGGTAATGGCGTTTGGCGGGTTCCTTGGTTGGGTTGATATTGGCTTAAGTGCCATTGAGATCGGCATCGCTTTTTCAGTTTTGGCGCTCGGGACTGCGATAGCAGCAGACAAGCGGGTTCCGCTGGTGGCGGCAATGAGTGCGGTGGGCGTATTCGCCATTTTTCATGGTTATGCACATGGTGCGGAAATGCCAACGGTTGCTCAGCCGGTTACCTACGCTTTGGGCTTCATGACCGGGACGGCCTTGCTGCATATTACCGGAGTGGTTATCGGCGATATCTCCCAACACTATGCGCGTGGAAAAGTATTGCTCAGGGGTGCTGGTTTAGCTATAGCTGGCACCGGCGCTTTTTTTCTTGTTGGCGCCTGAAGAAAGGGTAAGAAGCCATGACTATTAGAAATAATACAAAACTTTTGCTCTGGGAACTGGGTTGCGTTTTCTGGATTTGCTTTGCGGGATCATCTTTGCATTTTGCATTCGAGCTGAGTGATTATTGGACTCCTCTGGCATTGGTTGCAGCAGTTAATGAGAGTGTTTGGGAACATCTGAAAATATATTTCTGGCCCGGCTTGCTCTATGCAGTCGTGCAATACACCTACACAAGAAACATCGCTAACAATTATTGGCTGGGTAAAGTAGTTGCGCTGGCGATTACTCCGGTAGTGATCACGCTTAGCTACCATGCTTACATGACCTGGGTTGTCAGCAGCGATGCCTCTACGTCTGTAGGCGTGATTTTGCTAATCATGTTCTTTGGTGTGCTCGTCGGTCAGTTGTGCAGCTACCGTATATTGATCAGCGCGCCTTACCGTATGGTTTGGAGCAGTTACGTTACAGCGGGTTATGCCAGCCTGATTGTCATGTTCTCAACCTTCACCTTTTTTCCTCCGCAATTGTTCCTGTTCGAGAACTATCTTTGCTACCAATATACGGCCGAATACGGAATTCTCGATGATTACGAGCCTTACAGGATGTTTCGTCGTCCCGGTGAGGATGTTAGCGAATCTGGCAGTAGTATTTGGTATTGCGCAAATAGCAGCTGATAGTGTGAACTAGTCGTGTTTATTCTCGACGATATGTAAAATTCGTCGTCAACATGTGCCCCGTTTCCGGGGCATTATTTATTATCTTTTCAGAAATCCTCATTTTTCCTCTGCGAATTCCCACCCTTCGATGGCGTGGGTTGCCGACTCAGGTTCGCGTGATGTGTTCTGGTGAATTGTGACGGAGTCCACTTTATGCAAAGAGGCGCGTTGCTAGACTCCTTGAATTCGCCAGAAACCCGTGAAAAACAATGGTAGCAACGATTTCCTCGCCCACACTCGCAGCGACTCACGGTTCGCTGAAGCGCTCAATTTCCGACTACACCGCGGGGCAATTAAGCAAGCAGGACATTCTACAGTTGCTGGCGCAAGCGCTGGAAACAGACCCTGACTGCGCGTCAGACATCAGGGAGTATCTTGATCGCGAACTCCGCGGGCGCCGGCTGTCCTCTGCGGACCATCAGGAGCTTACAGCCGGTTTCAAGGCTGCTCCTTCTGAGAATATTCCGACTGAAACGAAGGAGGGCATTCCGGAAAATTCGGGCTTTTACCGCGTGGATGGTGAAGGGACGCTTATTCTGTCGAGCGATTTTGAGCCGGAGCCACCCCCACCACTGTCTGTTCAGGCACCCAGCCTGGCAGCGGCTACTGATCAGCAGGTTAAAAAATCAGAACCGGAAGAAAAACCTAACAAACCTGCGGGGCTTCAGGTTGGATCGATTTTGCGTGATCGATTCAGGCTCGACGAAGAAGTCGCAAGTGGCAGCATGGGGCTTGTATACAGAGCTACCGATTTGCTTAAGCTCGACTCAGGCGCAATGTCGCCGGTGGTCGCTGTAAAAGTCATTAACCCCAAATTCGCGAATGACCGCGCTGCGCTAAAGTCCTTCCAGAATGAAGTTGCAAATACGCAGCACCTTTCGCATCCCAATATCATAAATCTGTTCGAGCTCGACAAGCATGGCGACCATTTCTTCATGACGATGGAATGGCTGGAAGGCGAGTCACTGGATACTTTGCTCGATCGGAGCATGGGGTCTGCGCTGCCTCCTATCCAGGCATATGCGATTATCGAGCAACTATGCGATGCACTGGCCTATGCGCACGCCAGGAATGTAGTGCATGCAGACATTAAACCGGGCAACGTCTTCCTGACTAAACCCGGCGAGCTTAAGCTGATTGATTTCGGTATCGCACATTTCGATGATGTGGCGAGTATCAGCGATGCGCCGGATGCCAAGCACCAGACTGTCGCCCTGACGCCGGCTTACGCGAGTTGTGAGGCGCTCGAGAAACAAAAGCCCACACCTCAGGATGACCTGTTTTCGCTGGCGTGCCTGGTCTACCGGTTGCTGTCCGGGCGTCGCGCGTTTGGCTCTATGACTGCATTGCGTGCCGAAGAGCAGTGTGTCGAACTGGTGCCGATCGGTGGCATCACCAAATCACGCTGGCACGCATTGGCGAAAGCATTGTCATTCAGGCGCAAAGACCGTCATTCCGATGTAAATGCTTTTGCGGAGGAATTCGGTCAGCGTGCGACGCCGCGCCAAAGCGATACAGAGCCCGCGGTTGATGACGCAGTGTTCACCGAAACCATGACATTGCAGGCGCTACCGCAAGGTGTTGGTGTGCCGGGGGGCGAAACTGCCGAGCTTGGTAGTACTGCATCGGCATCGGTGGCCACAGAAGCCACGGCAACAGTCGAGTCTGATGCCGACCTCGAGATTGACGGGGCATTGACTGCCGATATGGCCACTTCAAACGCGCTTCCCGACAATAGCTCGCAGCTAGTTCAGACCGAGACTGTCTCTGAAGATATTCTGATCGATGATGCACTAATTGAATCTGCATCGGGTTCTTTCGACGTGATGGAGCCTGAGGCTGAAGCAGATGATTTCGTGTTTACAGAAACCGCGCCACTCGGCAAGCCGCCGGAAAATCTCGAAGCGACGACCAGTGATACCGTTAACCTCGAGGAGACGGCTCCTTTGGGTGCCGTGAGTTTTCAGCAAGGGGTCGATTTACTGGGTACTGATGTCATAGGGGAAACGTCGGGCACGATTCCTGACATTGCTGCGAGTAACGATACGGAAGACTTGGGTGACTTACCGGAGCCCATCAATTTCTTTGATGCGGAATGCGATGAGTCGGTATTTGTGCCGCTGGAGAACGCGCAGGAGCCAGCCACTAATAACGAAGCAGCGTTACCAGCTGATAGCAGCTCCATGATAGGCGGTGCTGCGGAAGTATCGCCCGCTGTCGCAACGAATACAGCGCCGGCACAAACTCCCGCCAGTGCCGAGCCGGCCCGGCAGCCACTGGCCGCGGCGCCCGTGAAGCCAGCTACCCCCGCCCCGCAAGCTGAGCAAAACTCGGTCGACAATGCGGCGCATCACGCCACGACCAAGATAGTGAAGGCACTAACCGGAGCCGAGCAGTTACCGCAAACTGCCAGACGCCTGTCGCTGGGCAGCTTAGTAACTTTCGTGCAGGCAAAACCGTTGCAAGCTGGCGGTGCCATGGCTGCGATAGTCGCGGTTATAGCAATTGGTGCAGGGTGGTTGTTTACTGCGGATGATTCGGCAGCAGTGATCGGCACAGATCAGTTTGCAGAAATTGCTGCAACGAACACAAATGAGCAGGCGCAGCCTGGCACGCCCAAGTCGCAGGTTGTCGCGCCCACCGAACTGTTCTTTTCGTCTAAAACAAAGACGGAATCCGAGCTGGCGGGCACGCCGGTAAAGGCAGCTGATAGCGGAATTGCGACAGGCAATGCGGTCGTCGCGGTGCCTTTAAGCCTGGCTAATCAATCAATGAGCGGTAGTCTTCCTGACGTAGTAGAAAGTAATTTGGCCGCAGGATCATTTGCGCCAGTTGCTTCGCCATCGCCAGACAACGGACCAGTCACGGCAGGCTACATGATCGCCCTGCACAACCTGGCGCGGCAGGCGCTGGTGGCGGGCGATCTGACTGAACCGGCTGATGCCAGCGCGATGGCCTGGGTCGATAAAATGCGCGCGGGTGAGCCTAATTCAAAGGAGACGCTGGCTGTTCAGGCGCAACTTGCCGCTGCACTGCTGCAGCGTGCGGAACAGGACCTTGTAGGGAAAGATATCGCCTCTGCGCAACGCTTTGCCGGATTGGCCAGAAAATACGCTGCGGACGATTCCCGGCTGGCGCAACTTGAACGGTCAATTGAGCAAATGCGTATTAAGCTCGACCGGCAAACCACAGCTGCTGCTTCCGCCGAAGCAGAAGTTGCGCAAGAAGCGGCGGCGGCTGCCGAGGTCAACGACTTGAGTGTTGAAATACCGGTGGCACTATCCGACATAGAATTTACGCGTTACGCCGAGCCCGTCTTTCCGGCTCAGCTGCTTAACGCCCCCGTGACCGGATGGGTGGATGTGGCTTTCACTATCGGAGTCGATGGCGAGACCCGCAATATCAAGGTAACGGGTAGTGACCTGCCGGCGGATTTCGTTCAACCTTCGCTAACGGCGGTTGGTAGTTGGAGTTTCAGGCCTTACGTCCACCGTGGCGAAGTGGTCCCTGTGCACAGCGCGGTTCGCCTGAACTACACCAATTAGCGGATCGTCACTGTTCGCCGCATTCTCAGGTGATGCCGGTACTAGTAGATCGAACCTTAGCCTCGGTTACCCGCAACTGGTATTCGCGCCCTAAACCGTCTATCTTTGCGTGCCCAAACAGACAGGCTTCGATTCCCGAAGCCATTCCGGAGGACGCGTCTAAGTGGATATTGATCTGATTCTGGAGCCGGACTTAACGCCCGCACAGATTACTGAAATCGGGCAGGCAGCCGAAAAGTACGGTGTTCGTGCGATCTGGACCTCAAATTATTTTGCGCATTGGGATGGCTTCCTGAGTCTGGTGCCACTGGCCGCATCGACCAGCAAGATACTGATGGGTCCGTTGGCTGTCAGTCCTTTTGAAATGCACCCGCTCAAGATCGCCAACAGCTTGCTGACGCTGAACGAGCTTTCCGGTGGCCGTGCGCAAATCGCGATGGGTGCCGGCGAGGGCAACCTTGAAGCCATGGCGCTGAAGAAACCGCAGAAAGTGGTACTGGCTATTCGCGAAGCGATTGAAATCGTGCGCGGCGCCGCACGCGGTGAACTGAAGCAGGGTTACAAAGGCGAAATCTACAATGTAAATCTTCCCTGCGCCTATCCATGGCTGACGGCCCCACCGCCAAAAGTTTACGGCACCGCATATCGACCGATGATGATGCGTATGGAGGGGCGCGTAGCTGATGGTTGTTTCGTTGGTTGCACGCCTCCCGAAGTGGTTGAGCCTGCAATGGAAGCTGTGCGCACCGGTATCGAGCGACGAGATACGCCGCCGGAAGATTTCCGTGTGAATACCTTCTGGGGCTGGCACATTAAGGAAGATCGTGATGCCGCCTATGCAGAGTCGATACGCGAACTGCCATGGCGTGCACGTTTGCTCGATCCCACAATGATCAATATGTATCTGGATGATGATGAAGTTGCGATCGTACGCGAGCACTATCAGGAATATGTGGATTTCTATTTCGATCCATCTAAACCGATTAAAAATATTCCCTTCGAGATTTCTGCCAAGCTGGCCGAAGGGCTGACATCGACTGGCGGGCTGGATGCGATTGACCGCGAAATTGAACGTTACAAATTGTTTGCCAAGGGCGGACTGACAGAAATCGCGTTACGCCTGCATGGTCAGCCAATGGATGCGTTGAAAATTATTGGCGAACAGGTTATTCCCAAGTTGCGGGGCTAGAGCCTGGCCGCAGCAGATTCAAAAAAACCTGCCGAGGCAGGTTTTTTTGTGTGATCTGAATCCTAAAGAATTCGCAGCATCGATCTAGGCATTACGTCGAAGGCTATACTTACGCGGTTCCTGTCTGCCGTAAACGGAATGGTCTGGTGCCAGAACCAGGAAGGGAACAGGATTAGCTTGCCTTCGGCCGGTTGGTAACGGTGTACTCCCGGCTCGCTCTTTCTGAAAAATCGTTCCGGCGGGCGTCCGAACTCCAGCCAGCCCGCTTCGTCGCCGGCCGCATCCATTTGATCTGGCAGACTTACGTAATATACGCCGCTGAGCCAGGCTAGCGGATGCATGTGGGGTATTTGTCTGCCGCCGCTGCGCAGTAATGTTCCCCAGGCTCTGAGCGACCAGTCTTCACTGGCCGGTGCCATGATCGGATGATCTTCGAAGCCGGCCGCCAGATAGGAGTCTGCGGCTTGCCGGATGGCGTCATTAAACAGGTCTCCGAGACCTTTGAGCGTGCCGGCATGCAGGTCCAGTTCGCCCGTCTGGTCACCGCCCTCCGTTGATTTACTGGTTGGCGTCGATAGCAGTAAAGGATCGTTGCGAATGAGATTGGCAATGGCCCCATTAAATTCTTCGCGGTTTGTAAAGTGTGCAGGGCAGGGTAACTCGATCTCGCGGACGAGATTTGCGCAATCAGTCAGTTGTTGCGCTTCGGCCAATTGGCCGTCGTTGTGCAAAGCTAATGCGTAAGCTGCGACTACGAGTCGTTCGCCGGGGTTGTGCTGCAAAAAGCTACCGCTTAGTTCAAGTGCTGACGCCACGTCGCCGGTCGCCGTCAGGCAATTAGCCAGATCAGCGATAGCCCTGGCGTTATAGGGGTTTGCTTTCACCGCCTGGCTAAGCGCGCGGGTTGCCGCACCTGCGTCACCGAGCTCATAGCAAGCCAGTCCGAGATTGACGAGCGCCATATCGTCGTCAGGTTCCAGCAAGGTTGCCTGCTCCAGCGCAGTGCGAGCTGCTGCGTATTGCTTTGCATCTGTCTGCACAGCGCCCTGGGTTGCCAGCGCATAGGGGTGGCCGTTGGTTTTCTCGATGGCGATCGCGCACTCTGCTAATGCCTGGTCGATATCGCCCGTATCGACAAGTGCCTTCGCCAGATTGCACCGTACTTCGATGTCATCTGCATTGCTGGCAAGTGCCTGCTGGTAGCAATCAATCGCTGGCTTTATGTGGCCACGGTGTTGCAGCAGGGCACCCAGGTTAGTAAGAGTTTTTACCGCAGCGGGGTCCAGCAGCAGAGCCGCACGCAAGGTGCGTTCGGCTTTGTGCAAATCACCTGCCGCCATGTGCGCTAATGCAATTTCACCAAGTGGTTCAGCATCGTCTGGCGCAAGTTCGCACGCACGCTGCAGTAGCTCCAGTGAGCGTTCCAGATCGCCGTGTTCGCGCGCGAGTATGCCGCGCAGACGCAGTGCCTGTTGATTATCCGGGTCCATACGCAATGTCTGTGCGTACAGCAGATCGGCCTCAAAGAGATCTCCCTGTTGGTGTCTGCCCATAGCTTCATGCAGGGTGTCCTGTATCGCACGGTCGGGGGCGCCCTGGGGCAATGCTTTTTCAGTCATATTGCTTGTCATCTGCCATGGATCGATTGCTGTG
>Ga0209475_10005398_pt1 | contig 10505 bp, 9 predicted proteins | sample tdDd471_FD_187128 | JGI IMG/M metagenome (GOLD analysis project Ga0209475, IMG submission 187128) | Marine sediment microbial communities from the Atlantic coast under amendment with organic carbon and nitrate - tdDd47.1 (SPAdes)... | ecosystem: Environmental > Aquatic > Marine > Coastal >...
CATTGCTGGCACACAACCGTTCCAGTGCCCAGCGCCTGACCCACAGATCTACTGCCTTAGCGACTGCATCTGCCCGCCGTAGCCACTCGGTTGAGAGATGTAACTCGCCGTAATTCATGGAGGTCACAATACCCACGCCGCCTGCAAGCATCTTGTCATTAGCCCCTAAGTCGGATTCAATACGGGTCAGGGACTGAAAACGTTGGAAATACGAGGCTTTTCGGGATGTTTCTGGAACACACGACGCTTGCTGCAACCACCCAACTTCTGGCAGATACGCTGGAGGTTCACTACGGCATCGACCCTGCGCCGCTGCTGAAACAACTGGATATGGATCCGGCCCTGATGAAAAAACCCGGTGCCCGCTATCCGACAGCAAAGATGCAGAAGCTCTGGGAGCTGTGCGTTCAAACCACAGGAGACAGCTGTTTCGGCCTTGCCGCCGGCGCCCGCGTTAAAACCACCACCTTCCATGCACTCGGCTTTGCCTGGATGGCCAGCTCCAATGTGAAGGAAGAGCTGGAACGGCTACTGCGTTACTTTCAAGTGATCTGCACCATGCCGGTCGATCTGCAATTAACCGAAGCCGGCGATAACTATCGTCTTAGCGCCGCTTCACCCGACCCGTACCCGCCGTTTGAAGAACCCACGATCGATGCGTTCTTTATGGCCACGCTCAAGCTCATCAGGTTCACCACAGGCAACCAGTTCTCACCTGTCAGAGTTCAATTGGAAAAGAATAATCAGGAGCGGCTTGCCGAATATGTAGAGGCGTTTGGCTGCCCGGTCGAAATGGGCTGCGCCCGGGATTCCATAGAGTTCGACAAGGCGGAATGCGATACCGACCTGTCCGGTCAGAACCGTGACCTGGCAGTCGCGAATGAAAGAGTTCTGGAAAATTACATTCAGGCGCTGGATCCTGACAAAGTCAGTTCGCAGGTCAGAGAGCTGTTGATCACACTGCTGCCGTCAGGTCAGGCCACTCAGGAAGAGGTAGCCGGAAAAATGCATCGCAGCCTGAGCACGCTGCAACGTCAGTTGAGCTCGGAAGGCACCAACTTTAAAACCATCCGCGATGAAACCCGCCAGTCGATGGCCGAACAATATATTGAAGAAGGTGATTACTCGCTGAGCCAGATTGCATTTCTGCTTGGCTTCTCGGATCAGAGTAATTTCTCACGCGCCTTCAAACGCTGGACCGGCAAGACACCGGGCGATTACCAGCCCGGGCCCGAAATCGGCCAATAAAAAATACTACTTAGAGTTCGCCTTTCAGCAGACGCACGCGGCGACAAGCCTGCGTGTCATCGAGAGGATCTACACGAACTTCCTTGCGCTGCCGCGATGCGGCATCAGACTCGACTGAAGAGACCATATCTACGAGATAGGCGTCGGTTTCACCAACCGGCATGCCTTCGGTCTCATTATATGAATCGTTGTAGCTGGATGACAGATCCGCGCTTTCCGTAACAATGTCATCGTGGGGCATGAAATTCTCCTTATTATGAATGCCACCGGTGATCTCAGTAGCGCTCCCCCAAAAGATGCGCTCCCGCTTCCTGATCACTTAGTCCGTACGGCTTATTGAAACCGCAGTTTGTTGCCAAAGTGTTGTATGAACGCAAAAGTTCTCTGAAACTTTTCTTAAACTTTTATGGCACCGGCCTCCCCGGCCACCGGTGCATGTCGTTTTGTCTTCAGAAAAACTACCTAACAGCAAAGCAAAGGCAGAATGTGCGATTGCAAAGTTGCTAAACTTGCGTCAATTAACCAAAAGACACACGGCTTCAAAATGCCGTTGTTTTTATGCCAACGCTTCAAGCATACACAAGATTCAGACCAAAACTAGCATGACTAAGTTCAACGACACTCCTGACGGCAACTCCGTTAAACAGGACGTTAAAAACAACGAAAACGCAAAAACTGGTGCTTTACATAATGATTTGCCACCCGTCAGCCCGCTGCGCCGCCTCGGTTCCTGCTGCTACGACTGGCTCGTTATCATCGCGCTGCTGATTGTTTGCTGGATTCCGGTTGTGATGTTTACCGAGACAGTGATGCAGATCGAACGTATTCCGGGGCCGGTAATTAGCCTTTACGCCCTGCTCGTAAGCTTTGCTTACTTTGCCTACTTCTGGCGCGGCAACGGTCAGACCGTTGGTATGAAAACCTGGTATCTGAAACTCACCAGCGATGACGGTAAAGCCGTCTCTTTGAAGCAGTGCATGCTGAGATACATCGGTGCGGCAATGGCCTTTTTGCCAGCAGGACTCGGTTTCTGGTGGGGCTATACGAATGATGCAAGGCGTTGCTGGCATGACGACTGGTCTGGCAGTTCCCTGCAACGCCAGCCGAAACGACCCAAGATTTTGAAACGGAAGCAGACCTGAACGGCCCGGCCCGGACCAGCTTAATCAGCGCGTTCGCGAGATCAGCACCGTGGTCACCGCCGCCAGTATCAGCGTCGGTAACCAGCCCATCAACACCGGGCTCAGATTGAACACCTCAGCACTGTCTTTCAGGGTGTTGTTCATCAGGAAATAGGCAAGACCGATGCCCACGCCGACAAGCATCCGGGCACCCGCGCCGCTGGTGCGCAAACTGCCCATCACAAACGGCACCGACAACACACACATGATGGCGATACCGGCCACCCCTGCAGTACGCCCCCAGAACGCTATCTCATATTCCTCAGCATCGAGTCCGTTCTGCTTCAGGTACTGGATATACCGCCAAAGCTCACTGGCACTGAGACTGCTGGTGCGCACTTCCGTGAGATCCAGTACATCCGGATTCAGCTTGCTCGGCTCCATCTGCGTCGGCTTGTCAAAAACGGTTATGCCGGTCGGTGTGAAATGGGTTTCACCGTAGTTTTCGAAGGTCCATTCATTAAAGACATCAACGTCGGCCGAGCGGGAACGACCAATTGCTTCAAGGCCGTTACCGTCCGCATTGATTTTATAAATATAGACGCCACCGAAACCGATCCCGTCGGCTGCACTGTTGATATTGAAGAACAGGCTCCCGTCACGCAGCCACGCACTGCCGCCGCCGGCCAAACCAAACTCGGAGTTCTTTGCCAAGGCCTTCATTTGCCGGGCATAACGGTCCATCGGGGGTGATACAAACTCGGTGAGCAGGCCACCAACCACCGCAAGCACCACACCGGTATACAACGCCGACTGCGCGATCTTGAACAGCGACACGCCAGACGCACGCAACACAATCAGTTCACTGTGGGTCGCCAAAGCACCCATGCCGAGCAGGCCGCCAAGCAACACCGACACAGGCAACATACCGCCGGCAAAGCGCGGCAGCTTCAAACCTGTATAGGCCAGCGCTTCAAAAAAGCCATAAGAGCCGGTACCGATGTCGTCGAGCTGCGAAATGAATTCGATGAAGGCACCCAGTGACAGCAGCACCGCCATCACCAGCAGAGTCATCGTCAGGATCGACTTGAAGATGTAGATATTAATAATTCTCATGCCGCCTCACCTTCATCCGACCCGCCTTCGTCCGGCGAGCCCTTGCCCGAAGATTGTTTATCGGCGCTCTTCTGCCGCCACGCATGCAACATGCGCCGGAAACTGTTGTGCTGATGCATGAGCATAAGAATGGCTATCGCCAGAAACAGTAAATGCACCCACCAGATACCGAGGAACTTGGGTATCGCTCCCTGCTCCACCCACACCTTGGCAGCCGCCAGCACGTTGGCATAAATAATGTAGACGAGAATACCGGCAGCGATATTGCTATAGCGGCCCTGCCGCGGTCTCGAGCGGCTCAACGGCACCGCCAGTACCGTCAGCACCAGCAACGTGAGAGGCACCGACAAACGCCACTGCAGTTCGGCACTGGCGGCATCGGTATCTTCCTGCTCCAGTAACTCGCCCAGAGTCATAGCTTCCGGGTCGAATTTCAGGGGTCTGGCTTCGGGCGACTTGTAGGGAATACCGTGCTCAGCAAATGCAATCACCATGAACTCGGCCTCGCCCGGCACGCCTTCATAGCGCTTGCCATCAAGAAAGGTCAGCACCTTGTCACCGGTATCCACGTCGTTTCTCTGCACGGCTTCTGCCGCCACGATGACCTGAACTTGTTCTTCGTCACGGGTCTGCACAAACACGTTGGTCAGGCGACCATCGTCGGCAACCTCTTCTGCGTAGACGACAGCATTGCGGGTGCCAAGAGGAATGAAGCGACCAGCCTCAAGCATATTCAGACTGATGTTCTTGCGCGCCTCCCAAGCTACTTCCTGAATCGCCCGACGTGCCGCGGGCGCGATATCGAGAGACAACCAGGTAGCGGCAATCGCCAAGACGGCGGCCAGGATCATCAACGGACGGTACAGAGATGCCGGACCAATTCCTCCGGCCATGATGGCTGCCATCTCACTGTCGCGGTACAGACGCGCCAATGCGAGCATGATCGACAGGAAAATACTGACCGGCATCAGGATGGTCAGGTACTGAACCGAACCCAGGCCCATCACCAGCATGACCGCGTCTTTTGGCAGCTTGGCACCTGCGGCGTCACCCAGCACGCGGGCAAACTGCTCTGTCAGCAGCACCAGTAGCAACACACAGGTCACCGCGACCCAGGTCACAAAGGTCTCGCGGAACACGTATCGATTCAGAATCGGTGGCATATGGCTGAATGGATTGCCTGAAAGTCAGAGCAGCAAGTACACTAGCGCATTCAAATCCGGCACAGAACACACTATATATAAGTGTCTAATCATCGGCGTTAGCCGTTCACCGAGTCAAGCTCAGAGAACACGAGCCGGACCGGGGACAAAAACGGTGTTGCCACCCGCAGTTCGTCAAAGGAGATACACATGCGCTTTCAGGTCAAAACGGGCAAACCGGAAAATCAACGCTGCAAACTGGCTGTTGTACCGGTGTTCGAGTCCGCTACTCCGGCTGGCAACCTGGGAGCCACGGGCAAGGCTTTTGATAAAGCCAGCGGCAAAACGATCTCCTCTGCCATCAAGGCCGGCGATATCTCCGGCAAAACGGGCGAACAGCTACTGCTGAGTGACACCGGCTCTGCCGCTGCCGGCCGTATCCTGCTGATCGGTGTTGGCAAGAAAGATAACTTCGACCGCGTCGCGTTTCGCAAACTGATGCGTTCACTGCTGCTGTCGCTGAGCAAGAAGACCTACAGCGACGTACTGCTGTGTGTTGCGACCGATGGTGTTGCCGATGCCGGCGCGTACCGCAGCACCCGTATTACCGCTGAAACCTGGAACGAAGTCAGCTACAAGTTCAATCTGCCGGGCAAACGCGGCAAAGCTGCCAAGTCAGCCCTGCGCACAATCAACATCGCTGTGCCGTCGAAACATGCCAGCGCTGCCAAGAGTGGTGTGAAAGAAGGCGACGCCATCGGTATCGGCATGAACTTCACCCGCGATCTCGGCAACACACCCGCCAACTACTGCACGCCGTCGTATCTCGCCAAGCAGGCCCGTGCGCTGGCCAAAGCCGAGAAGAAGCTGACTACCAAAGTGCTGAACGAAGCGGACATGAAGAAGCTGGGCATGGGTTCGCTGCTGTCGGTCACTGCAGGCAGTAAAGAACCGGCCAGGTTCATCATCATGAGCTATCAGGGCGCTGCCAAATCGCAGCGTCCCGTCGTCATTGTCGGCAAGGGCATTACCTTTGATACCGGCGGTATCTCTCTGAAGCCGCCCGCAGCGATGGACGAAATGAAATTCGACATGAGCGGTGCCGCGTCTTCATTCGGTGTTATGCGCGCAGTCATCGAAATGGGTCTGAAGATCAATCTGGTGGTGCTGGTACCGACTTGCGAGAACATGCCGTCGGCCACCGCAACCAAACCGGGCGATGTAGTCACCTCCATGTCCGGCAAAACCATCGAAATTCTGAACACCGATGCCGAAGGCCGCCTCATTCTCTGTGATGCCCTGACCTATGCTGAACGCTTCAAGCCGGCAGCACTGATCAACGTGGCAACACTGACCGGCGCCTGCGTTATCGCCCTCGGCAAATACCGGATGGGTCTGATGGCCAACTCCGATGCTCTCGCCAAAGATCTGCTGAAAGCCGGCGACAACGCGGACGACCCGGCGTGGCAACTGCCCCTCGACGAGCCCTACAAGCAGCAACTGAAGAGCAACTTTGCCGACCTGGCCAACATCGGCGGCCGCGACGCAGGCACGATTACCGCAGGCTGCTTCCTGTCGCACTTCACCGAGCACTCGGAATGGGCGCATCTGGATATCGCGGGCGTAGCCTATCGCAGTGGCGCACAGAAAGGCAGCACAGGTCGTCCGGTGCAGTTACTGGTAGAATTCCTGCTAAATCGCGTGTGATTCTGTAATCAACGCTCACCCCTGACCCGGTCGCAGACCGGTCGCTGGCTAGGAGATCCGGTTTGCAGGAGGCTGCGACCCGTGTGGACTTTTACGTACTGAACGTCGATGACGAATCAGCCAGATTGCGCTTTGCCTGCAAGCTGATCGAAAAGGTCTACAAGCTCGGACACAATATTTACGCTTGCGCGGAAGATGCCGATCAGCAGGGTCGTTTCGACGACCTGTTGTGGAACTTCCGTGATACCAGTTTTGTGCCTCATCAACAGCAAGGCTCAGACTCTGCCGCGCCGGTCACCATCGGCTGTGGCGAGCCTGAAACAGACGGTGGTGACGTACTGGTTAATCTCGGTGCCGTTGCACCGGCCTTTTTTGACCGCTTCGAGCGGGTGATCGAAATTGTCGACAGCTCCGAGACTGGCCGGCAACAGGGGCGGCAACGCTGGAGCCAGTACAAAGCGCAAGGGCTGGAACCTGAAACGCACAAGATTGATTAACTGAAGAACCCGAAAACTTAAACCGATATCTATAACGATGAGCGACGACGACATACCCGTACTGACCGATGAAGTCGATCTTGTACCGACGCTCACCGATGAAGTCGAACTCAATCCTGCCGCACCGGTACTGGACGAGTTTCAGATAAATGAACTGCGGATTCGCCTGACTGACAGCGCCTACAGCCTGATGGAACGGCTGCTGTATAACGCAATCCGCGAAATGGAAAACGCGCTGCTGGAAGACTTAGCCAATCATCTGCGCAACGAACTGCCCGAACTGATCGACGACATTCTTAAAGAGCACCTTGCGGCTCAGCAGAATGATCCGACGTCTACAGCTGTCAATGAAGACGCTGCCGGTAACGATAATGAGAACAAGGACTAATGGACAAGACTTACCAACCCGGTGACATCGAGAAACGCTGGTATCAGCAGTGGGAAGAGGCCGGTCACTTCGCGCCAAGCGAAAACACCGATGCACCCCCGTACTGCATCATGATTCCGCCGCCGAACGTCACCGGCACCCTGCATATGGGTCATGCGTTCCAGGACACCATCATGGATACGCTGATCCGCTATCACCGCATGCAGGGTCACAACACCTTGTGGCAGCCGGGCACCGACCATGCCGGCATCGCTACACAGATGGTTGTCGAACGTAAGCTAGAAGCAGAAGGTATCAGCCGTCATGACCTGGGTCGTGAAGAATTCCTGAAACGCGTCTGGGAATGGAAAGAACAATCCGGCAACACCATTTCAAATCAGCTGCGCCGCATGGGCAGCTCTCTGGACTGGAGCCGCGAGCGCTTCACGATGGACGAAGGTTTGTCAGAAGCAGTTGCCGAAGTATTCGTCAGCCTCTATGAAGAAGGCCTGATTTTCCGCGGTAAACGTCTGGTGAACTGGGATCCGGTGCTGCTTACTGCCGTGTCCGACCTCGAAGTTATTTCCGAAGAAGAAAACGGTCATCTGTGGCACTTCCGTTATCCGCTGGCCGACGGCAGCGGTCATCTGACTGTTGCCACCACCCGCCCTGAAACCATGTTAGGTGACGCGGCTGTTGCAGTACATCCCGATGACGAGCGTTATCAGCGCCTGATCGGCAAGATGGTCAGCCTGCCGCTCACCAACCGTCATATCCCCGTCATTGCTGACGAGTATGTAGACCCGGAATTCGGCAGCGGCTGCGTAAAGATCACCCCGGCCCATGACTTCAATGACTACGATGTCTGGACCCGTCATAAAGAAGCGCTTGCCGATGTTCCGCATAACGGCCTGATTAACGTGTTCACGCCGGACGCCCACATTAAGAGTTCAGCCGGTGATGATCTGTCGTTCGGTCACAAAGCCTCTCACTCGGGCGGCAAGATCTCCGACAACAGTGCGCGTGACGCAGACACCTACACCCTGCTGCCGGAAAAATACCGCGGCATGGACCGCTTCGCTGCGCGCAAAGCGATTATTGAAGACCTTGATGCGATAGGACTTCTCGAAAAAACCCAGGACCACAAGCTGATGGTGCCGCGTGGCGACCGCAGCGGCCAGGTCATCGAGCCCTATCTCACGGACCAGTGGTTCGTTAAAGCCGAACCGCTTGCCAAGCCGGCCATCGAAGCCGTTGAAGACGGTCGCATCAAATTCATTCCCGAGAACTGGTCGAAGACCTACTTCGAATGGATGAACAACATTCAGGACTGGTGCATTTCCCGTCAGCTCTGGTGGGGTCACCGCATCCCGGCATGGTACGGCGAAGATGGCTCGGTTTATGTGGGTCGCAGTGAAGCTGAAATCCGCGAGAAACACGGTCTGTCGGCTGACGAAAAGCTCGTGCAGGATCCGGATGTACTCGACACTTGGTTCTCATCAGCCCTGTGGCCCTTCTCAACGCTGGGCTGGCCTGAGAAGACCTCTGCGCTGGAGCAGTTCTATCCCGGCAATGTGCTGGTCACCGGCTTCGACATCATTTTCTTCTGGGTAGCCCGCATGATCATGATGGGCATGAAGTTCATGGGCGACGTGCCGTTCAGTGAGGTCTACATCCATGGCCTGATCCGCGATCAGGACGGCCAGAAGATGTCGAAATCCAAAGGCAACGTGCTCGACCCGCTCGACCTGATCGACGGCATCGAACTCGAACCGCTGGTGCAGAAACGCACCACCGGTCTGATGCAACCGGCACTGGCACCGAAGATCGAGAAAGCCACCCGCAAACAATTCCCGGATGGTATTCCCGAGTTCGGCACCGATGCGCTGCGCTTCACCTTTGCGGCACTGGCCAGCAACGGCCGCGACGTGCGCTTCGACCTTAACCGCATCGCCGGTTACCGTAACTTCTGCAACAAGATCTGGAACGCAACGCGTTACGTGTTGATGAACACCGAAGATCACCCCATTGCCGAAGCCACCGATGAAGCCAATCTGACCTTACCCGATCGCTGGATTCGTTCACGTCTGTCGAAAACCATCGCGGAAGTTGACCGTCATCTGAAAGGCTATCGTCTCGATCTTGCTGCCAAAGAACTGTATGAGTTCACCTGGAACGAATACTGCGACTGGTATCTGGAACTGGCGAAGCCGATTCTCAATGACGACAGCATTAGTGATGAGCAGAAAGCGCAGACCCGTCGCACACTCATATCCGTGCTGGAAGCATTGCTGCGCTGCCTGCACCCGGTGATCCCGTTCATCACCGAGGAGATCTGGCAGAAAATCGGCCCGCTGGCAGGCAAATCCGGCGATACCATCATGCTGCAGCCCTACCCGGATGCTAATGATTTCGCGGTAGACGAGGCAGCCGAGCAAGAATTGGACTGGATCACAGAATTTGTACTGGGATTAAGGCAAATTCGCGGTGAAATGGACATTTCTCCGGGTAAAGCGCTGCCCGTCCTGTTGCAGGATGCGAATGCGACCGACCGGGAACTGTTCGAACGGCACGAACCGTATTTGAGTAAGCTGGCGCGCCTGGAAAGCAGCCGCTTCCTTGAAGACGGCGAAGAACCGCCGGCCAGTGCAACTGCATTGCTGGGCGGGATGAAAATTCTGGTGCCGATGGCCGGATTGATAGATGTAGAGGCGGAGCGCGACCGCCTGACCAAGAGCCGGCAGAAACTGACCGGCGAACTGGAAAAACTTCAGGGCCGGCTGAACAACAAGGGCTTTGTTGAGAAAGCGCCGGAAGCGGTAGTCGCTAAAGAACGGCAACGTGCCGAAGACCTGGAACGTGACATCGCACAGCTGGACGATCAACTGGAGCACTTAAACACGCTCGGTTAAAGGAGAGGACAACATGACCAACGACATCGCCAAAGCACAGGCTGTCGCAAACAGACTTGCAGATGAAGTCGGTCAGGTTGTACTCGGCAAAGAACACGAGATTAATCTGTCGCTGGCCTGCATCCTGGCCGGCGGTCATCTCCTTCTCGAAGACGTACCCGGTGTCGGCAAAACCCTGCTGGCCCGCTCACTCGCCATCTGTCTGGACTTGAGCTTCAGCCGTATTCAGTTCACCAGCGACCTGATGCCGGCCGACGTGATCGGCGTAACCGTCTACCAACAGCAAAGCGGCAAGTTTGAGTTCCACAAAGGTCCGCTGTTCTCACAGATGGTGCTGGCTGATGAGGTCAACCGCGCCACACCGAAATCGCAAAGCGCCCTGCTAGAAGCAATGG
>Ga0209475_10005400_pt1 | contig 10505 bp, 5 predicted proteins | sample tdDd471_FD_187128 | JGI IMG/M metagenome (GOLD analysis project Ga0209475, IMG submission 187128) | Marine sediment microbial communities from the Atlantic coast under amendment with organic carbon and nitrate - tdDd47.1 (SPAdes)... | ecosystem: Environmental > Aquatic > Marine > Coastal >...
TAAAAACCAATCCCGTTAAAACAGATGCAGAAATAAGAATATCATTGCGCATGTTTTTTGCATTAGCAATTATCATATTGCTTTCAATCTTTTTCCCAACTCGAAACTGATAAAACGCTAATCCTGCTTTTGAAACAATTGAAAATACTGTAACATAAATTGCCAATAATGTTGGGATTTCGTGTGTTTCATTTTTTATTAATCCTACCAAGGTAGATAAAAACAACTGTGCACCAGCAAAGAAAATTACAAAACTCAAGGCCTTTGTTGCAACTGCCTCAGCCCGATTATATCCATACGGATATTTGTAATTTGGAGGTTTATTCATAATACGAGCAGCAAGCAAGGTAATCATATATGTCAAAATATCAGTTGCGGTATCAATTCCATCACCAATAACAGCAAGGCTTCCAGATATAAATCCAATCACTATTTTTAGTGCTGCTAAAATAGTATTGCCAATTATCCCAACCCAGGAAGCTTTTTTTATGTATTTATTTCGAAGTTTTTGATTTACTGAAGACATAAAACAAAGTTATGATAAAAATGTCTGATGAGCCAATTTAAAAAAGAGATTCCGCACTGCCTTATTTGTCATTCCGGGCTTGACCCGGAATCTATTTAATTAAAAAAAGATTCCCGCTTTCGCGGGAATGACAGTATTTTTTTACTTAAATTTCTTTCTAATCTAATTTTAGTACAGCTAAAAATGCCTGTTGTGGCACTTCTACATTTCCAACCTGACGCATTCGTTTCTTACCTTTTTTCTGTTTTTCAAGAAGTTTTCGCTTACGTGTGATATCACCTCCATAACATTTTGCTGTTACATCTTTACGAACTGCTTTCACGGTTTCACGAGCAATAATTTTGGCTCCAATTGCTGCCTGAATTGCAATATCAAATTGCTGACGTGGAATCAACTCTTTTAACTTTTCACACATTCGGCGTCCGAAATTGTAAGCATTATCTTTATGAATTAAGGTCGATAAAGCATCAACCATTTCACCATTTAATAAAATATCTAATCGTGCAAGAGTTGCTCTTTCATATCCAGTTTGATGATAATCAAAAGAAGCGTAACCACGTGAAATACTTTTAAGCTTGTCGTAGAAATCGAATACAATTTCGGCCAAAGGCATTTCAAAAGATACTTCAACACGATCGTTTGGTAAATAAATTTGATTCTTTAATTCTCCTCGTTTATCAATACAAAGTTTCATTATTTGGCCAACATACTCAGATTGAGAAATAATTTGAGCTCTTATATAAGGTTCTTCGATATAATCTAGTTGAGTTACTCCAGGTAAACCTGATGGATTATGAACATCAATCATTTCATTTTTTGTTGTGTAAGCTTTATACGAAACGTTTGGAACTGTTGTGATAACATCCATATCGAATTCGCGATCAAGACGTTCCTGAATAATTTCCATATGCAATAATCCAAGGAAACCACAACGAAAACCAAATCCTAATGCAGCAGAAGATTCTGGTTCAAATGTTAAAGAAGCATCATTCAACTGCAACTTCTCCATCGATTCACGTAAGTCTTCATAATCATCAGCATCAATCGGATAAATACCTGCAAATACCATTGGCTTTACATCTTCGAAACCACTAATTGGTTCTAAGCAAGGATTTACCTTATTTGTTAAAGTATCTCCAACTTTTACTTCTTTTGCAGTTTTTATTCCTGAAATAATATAACCAACATCTCCAGCTTTTAATACTTGTCGAGGCTCTTGTTTATATTTTAGCATTCCTATTTCCTCTGCAGAATATTCCTTTTCTGTAGCAAAGAATTTTACTAAATCACCCTTTCGAACAGTTCCATTTTGAATTTTAATATAAGCTTCAATACCACGATATTGATTAAAAACAGAATCGAATACAAGTGCTTGTAAAGGAGCTTCTGGATCACCTTTTGGTGCAGGAACTTTTGCAACCACAGCTTCTAATATTTCGTCGATACCGATTCCGGTTTTTCCACTTGCATTAATAATATCATCTCTTTCACCACCAATCAATTCTATAATCTGATCTTTAACCTCTTCGGGCATAGCAGCATCTAAATCCATTTTATTTAAAACGGGAATGATTTCCAGATCATGTTCCATTGCTAAAAATACATTGGAAATAGTTTGCGCCTGTACACCTTGAGTTGCATCAACAATTAATAAAGCACCTTCACATGCAGCAATTGAACGTGATACTTCATAAGAAAAATCAACATGCCCCGGGGTATCAATTAGATTTAGCACATAATCTTTGCCTTCATGCTTATAATCCATTTGTATGGCATGACTTTTAATTGTTATCCCACGCTCTCTCTCCAACTCCATATCATCTAACAACTGATCTTGATAATCGCGATCAGAAACTGATCCGGTTGCTTGTAATAACCTGTCAGCTAAAGTACTCTTACCGTGATCAATATGTGCTATGATGCAAAAATTTCTTATGTTATCCATATAGGTATAATATATTATCTTCCACTATTTTACAATCAAGAATCCAAAAAGTTCCTGAATCTGCAAAGATATTCAATAATAAATAATAAATGCAACAATTAAAAAACAGCTTTAGCAATTCTTTTAATATTATCGGATCGGCCTAAAGTGTAATAATGAATTCCGGGAACTCCGTATTTTATAAGCTCTTGAGATTGTCTGGTTGTCCACTCAACACCTACTTCACGCACATCAGCATTGGTTTTACATTTTTTAACTTCACTTACCAATTCTTCTGGAATATCAATTCTAAAAATTTGAGGAAGCAAATCTATATCTTTTAATGAACTCAAAGGCTTAATCCCTGGAACAATGGGAACAGTAATTCCTATTGCTCTGCATTTATCTACAAAATTAAAATATCTTTGGTTATCAAAAAACATCTGAGTAACAATATATTCAGCTCCAGCATCAACTTTTTCTTTTAAGAAGTTTAAGTCGGAATCCATATTTGGAGCTTCGCAATGCTTCTCTGGATAACCAGCAACACCAATACAAAAATTTGATGACTTCGCATTCTGCAGTTCTTCATCCAGATATTTACCATTATTCAAATCTACTACCTGACGAACCATATCAACAGAATGCGCATGACCTCCATTCTCTGGAATAAACAATCGCTTTGATTTTGGTGGATCGCCACGAAGAACTAATAAATTATGAATCCCAAGAAAGTTTAAATCAATTAAGATATCTTCTGTTTCTTCTTTAGTTAATCCGGCACAAATAAGATGAGTTACAACAGTGATATTATACTTGTTTTTAATTGCTGCTGACAAAGCAACTGTTCCTGGTCTTTTACGAACAATTTGTTTCTCAAGTAATCCATCAGGCCTTTCTTTATAAGCTACATCATGACTATGATATGTCATATTTATATATGCAGGATCAAACTCCATTAAAGGATCAATTGTATCATAAATTGTATCAATATCGTGCCCTTTTAGTGGTGGCAATAATTCAAATGTAAATAATGGTTTTTTAGCCTGATTTATTATATCTATAACTTTCATAAGCCTATTTTTTTATTTTATAAGCATTATGATCTCTACCTAAATAATAGTTTGCCCATCCGGATGTATCTTTTAGCTTACCGTTTTTTATAACAGCTCGTTCAGGTAAAAGTTCGGCATTTGCACCATTAAAAAATTTATTTCGTGAATACGCCTTTACCCAAATGCAATCTTTATTTCGCTCTGATAATTCGCAACAATCATTTGAACTACCTCCACAAGGTCCATTTCTTTGATTTTTTGCACACTGTGACTGTGGACATAAATAAGTAATATCTGGTAAAGAACAATCACCACATTCTCGGCAATTAAACAATGCAGCTTTAATCATACGTTCGTTAAAATATGTAAATCGCTTTATGCCCTTAAATGATTTTTTCTCGAGAACATTATATTTAGCAACACTAACTCCAAATCCAGGAGATTTTTGATTAAAAAGAACAGTATGAACCAAACGATTAAATCTGTAATTTGGATTTACATGTTTTTTGTAATTCCTTTTTTTGTATGTAGTAATTGTAGGATTTAAACTCTTCGGATCGGATAACTTTGTTTTCGGATCTTCATTGTATAAATAAAACTCATTCGGAGCTGGGTTTGTTAGTTCAGGAACAAAATCGAGCCAATTGGAATCTTTTAATTCTTCAGTTCTTTCAAGTATTGCAGCAAAATCCTCAAACTTTTCGGTTCCTCCAATGTACACTCCTTTGAAACCCATTTGCTTAAATGCCACATACTGTTTAGCAGCAAAATCAATAAAATATTTTCTTCCTTTATCTTCCGATTTTTTCTCTTTATTAATTCGTTTCAAAAACTCATCAGAGATTTTACATCCCGGAATAATTCCTTTATTAAACAGATTTGCAACACCACCAGTTAACTTATAAATATTTCCAATTAAGGGAATCGATAAATTATTTTCATGCAACCAAGTAATTAGTTCATGTGATTTTCGAATATCATAACCTAATTGAGGAATAATGTAATTTGCACCAGCTTCAATTTTCATTTTCAACTTTGCATATTGCATCATTTGCTCTGCTTCTGTAGTTTTAAAAGGAGATACTGCACATCCAATAAAGAAATTAGTTTTATCGAGATCAATTTTTGAGTTTGGCTTTCGGCCGTTTACCTGAAGCCCTTTATTCATATCGGAAAGCATTTTTACTAAACTCACAGAATCTAAATCAAAAACCGGTTGTGCAACTCCTTTGTAACCATCAATAGGATAATCACCTGAAAGAGCAAGCAGATTATCAAAACCATCGTTTGCATATTTCCACGCAATGCTTTCTAAGGCATTGCGATTCATGTCTTTGCAAGTGATGTGAATAATTGAATTTTTCTTTTTTTCTTGAATTAACTGCCCCAAACCATCAGGAGCCGACATGATATTTCCGCCTGCATTTTCGGTTACAGAAATCCAATCGATTCTTTCATCAGCAATTAGATCTTCGGTATATTTTACAATCTTTTTACTGCCTTCTTGTTGCAATATTCCTCTTGTAGTAACTAATTCAGCACCAATTAGAAATTTATCTTTATCTTCAAATAATTCTTTAAGTTTTTTCATTCTAATCAATCTAATAATTCAAATTGGTTGCCAACCATTTTTCTACTTCTTCCACTTTCATATTTTTTCTTTGAGCAAAATCTTCCACCTGATCTTTTCCTATTTTCTGAATATTAAAATATTTTGATTCAGGATGTGCGAAATACAAACCACTAACTGATGCTCCCGGATTCATCATAAAGCTTTCTGTAAGCGAAATTTGCGTATTTTTTTCTGCATCTAACAACTCAAAAATGGTTTTCTTCTCGGTATGATCAGGACAAGCAGGATAACCCGCAGCAGGTCTTATTCCAACGTATTTTTCACGTATCATTTCTGTAACGCCCAAGTTTTCGTTTGGCGAATATGCCCAATAATCTTTTCGAACTTTCTTATGCAATAACTCAGCAAAAGCCTCAGCTAAACGATCAGCTAATATTTTTAACATTATAGCACTATAATCATCGTTGTTTGCTTCGAACTTTTGAACATGCTTTTCGATTCCAATACCACATGTTACCGCAAAAGCTCCAATGTAATCTTTTATACCTGTTTCTTTTGGAGCAATAAAATCGGAAAGGCATGCATTACTTTCTTCTTCTTTTAATTGTTGATTTCTTAAATTATAAAGAACCTTTACAATATTCTCTCTCTTCTCATCCTTATATACTTCAATATCATCTCCAATAGAATTAGCATGATATATTCCAAATACAGCATTCGCTATAAGCATCTTATTATTAATAATCTGCTTCAACATTTGCTGAGCATCATTATATAGTTTTTTTGCTTCTTCTCCTTTTACAGGATCTTCAAAAATCTTTGGATACTTTCCATTAATTTCCCAAGCATGGAAAAAGAATGTCCAATCTATATATTCCGCAATTTCTTTTAAAGAATAATCTGTCAATACAGTATTTCCAGTTGCTTTTGGTGAAGCAACAACTGATTTTCCCCAATTAATTTTTACTTTGTTTTTTCGTGCATGTTCAAGATCAATATGAGTTTCACCAGCTTGTTTAGCAAGGTTCTTTTCTCTTATTACTCGGTACTCTTCAATAATTTCTTTTAGATAATCTTGTTTTAAAGTCGTAGAAAGTAAATTACGTACAACACCCACACTTTTTGAAGCATCCTTTACATGAATAGCAGGAATATCAAGCACTGGTGCAATTTTCACTGCTGTATGAATTTTCGAAGTTGTTGCCCCTCCAAGTATTAGTGGAATATTAACATTTCTTCGTTTTATTTCTTCAGCTACATGAACCATTTCCTCCAATGATGGAGTAATTAATCCACTTAATCCAATAACATCAACATTTTCTTTTATAGCTGCATCAATTATTTTTTCGGCAGGAACCATTACTCCTAAATCAATAATCTCGTAATTGTTACATGCCAATACTACACCAACAATATTTTTTCCAATATCGTGAACATCGCCTTTTACTGTTGCCATTAATATCTTACCAGCCGCACTTGTGTTACCCGAAAGTCTTTTTTCTTCATCGATAAAAGGTAATAAATAAGCAACTGCCTTTTTCATTACGCGTGCACTTTTCACAACCTGCGGCAAGAACATTTTTCCAGATCCAAATAAATCACCCACGATATTCATTCCATCCATTAGTGGTTGTTCAATAATCTCAAGTGACTGATCGTAAAGTTTTCTTGCTTCTTCAACATCTTCATCAATAAAATCAGTAATTCCTTTTACTAATGCATGAGATAGTCTCTCTTGAACTGACTTTTCTCTCCACTCATCTACCTTTTCTTCCTTCTTATCTGTAGCAACAACCTTTTCGGCAAAAACAATTAATCGTTCTGTTGCATCTTTTCTTCGATTCAAAACCACATCTTCAACTAACTGAAGCAAATCTTTTGGTATATCATCGTAAACTTCCAGCATTCCAGGATTAACGATTCCCATATCCATACCTTCATTAATAGCATGGAATAAAAATGCTGAGTGCATAGCTTCACGAACAGTATTATTCCCCCGAAACGAAAACGACAGATTACTTATTCCACCACTAATTTTAGCATGTGGTAAATTTTCCTTTATCCATTTAGTTGCTTTAATAAAGTTTACTGCATAATTATTATGCTCATCTATTCCTGTAGCTACAGCCAATACATTAGGATCAAAAATGATATCTTCAGGAGCAAAGCCAACTTTTTCTGTTAATATTCGATATGATTTTTCTGCTATTTCTATTTTGCGTTCGTATGTATCAGCTTGTCCCTTTTCGTCGAATAGCATAACAACGGTTGCAGCTCCGTATCTACGAATAAGTTTTGCATACTCTATAAACGATTCTTCGCCTTCTTTTAAGCTAATTGAATTTACAACAGACTTTCCCTGAACACATTTTAAACCTGCTTCGATTACGCTCCACTTCGAAGAGTCGATCATTATTGGAAGTTTCGAAATATCTGGCTCAGATGCTATCAAATTCAAGAATTTTGTCATTGAAGCTTCAGAATCAAGCATTGCTTCATCCATACAAACATCAATAACCTGAGCTCCATTCTCTACCTGATTTCGAGCTATTGATAAAGCTTCATCGAACTTCTCTTCTTTTATTAATCGCAAGAATTTCCTTGATCCTGCTACATTGGCTCTCTCACCTATATTAACAAAATTACTTTCCTTAGAAAAAGTTAAAGCTTCTAAGCCGCTTAAACGAGTTAATTGTTCTATTTCGGGCAATTTACGTGGTGAATATTTTTCGGCAACCTCAGCTATTTTTTTAATATGGGTAGGATTTGTACCACAACAACCTCCTATAATATTTACAAAACCATCTTTTAAATACCCTTCCACTATATCAGCCATTTGCTGAGCAGACTGATCATACTCACCAAATTGATTTGGTAATCCCGCATTTGGATGAGCACTAATATGGAATTTTGAAATTCTTGATAACTCTTCGATATATTGTCTTAATTGTTCGGCTCCTAATGCACAATTTAATCCTACACTTAACAAATCAACATGCGATAATGAATTAAAAAATGCTTCTAAAGTCTGACCAGAAAGTGTTCGTCCGCTGGCATCGGTAATTGTACCTGAAACCATTACAGGAAGAACAACACCTTTATTTTCAAATAATTCATCGATTGCAAATAAAGCTGCTTTAGCATTTAATGTGTCGAAGATTGTTTCGACCATTAAAGCATCTGCACCACCATCAAGCAAGCCTTCTGCTTGTTCGTAGTATGCTTCTTTCATATCGTCGAAATTAACAGCACGAAAACCCGGATCGTTAACATCCGGTGACATAGAAGTAGTGCGATTTGTTGGACCCATTGAACCAACAACAAATTTTTGCTTTTCAGGATTTTGTTCCATGAAAGCAGTAACTGCTTTTTTAGCAATCTTCGCCGATTCAAAGTTTATCTCATAAGCAAGTTTTTCCATTTGATAATCTGCCAATGAAATTTTATTTGCATTGAAAGTATTCGTCTCAATTAAATCAGCCCCAGCTTCAAGATATTCGGTATGTATATTTTCGATCAGTTTTGGATTAGTTAATGATAATAAATCATTATTCCCTTTAACGTCACAATCAAAATCTTTGAAACGTATTCCTCTGTAATCTTCTTCTTTTAGCTTGTGGCGCTGGATCATTGTTCCCATTGCACCATCAAGAACCAATACTCTTTTAGCAAGTTCTGCTTTTATTCTTTCAACATGATTCATCACTACTCCTTCTTTTAATAAAAATCATCACAAATTAACATACTATGTTAAATTAATAGCAATAATTTAAAGAAATTTGTTCTCAATTTCTGATATAAGCCAAAAAAACATCCAATTTGGGCAAATTCGACTTGAGTTTTAATAAGTTCGACAACTTAATTTTACCAACAACATAATTATTAGTTTGACCTGAATATTTTTCTGTGATATCTTCAAATTCAAAATAAGAGAAATCTACTATATTTTTATAACGTAAATAGATTTCAATTTCATGATCTATTCTGTAATCAAGCTTTTTAAAATATTTCTGTTTTTTATATTCGTATTTATAATTATGTGATTGAGCAGTAATATCTGAAAGAACTGCTGAGCCGGTTGGAAATCCTCCGGCACCTTTACCAAACATGAATTGTTTATCGTAAAATTCACCCTGAATTACAACTCCATTATACTCATCTTCAACATTATAAATACACTTCTCTGGTTTTACCAAACGCGGAATTACAAACATGGTAAATGATTCTTCGTCCAATTTAATTACTTGTGCCACCAGTTTTATTTTATAATTCTTCTCTTGAGCAAACTGAATATCTTCATCATTCAAGTTGGAGATTCCATAATTAAAAACTTCATCGGGTTGTACAAAAGTTCCTAAAGCATGTGTTGCAATTATGATTAATTTGTAAAGAGAATCGAAACCGTCTACATCCAGACTTGGATTACTTTCTGCAAAACCTAAATCCTGAGCTTGTTTTAATGCTGTATTGTAATCTAAACCTTCGTTAAATATTTTCGAAAGAATATAATTTGATGATCCATTTAAAATTCCTGTTACAGATTTTAATAAATCGTTATCGTAATATTCTTCAATATTTCTGATAATAGGGATACTACCACAAGCCGAAGCATCATATAACAAAGAAGTGTTTGTTTCTTCTTGTAATTGAATTAACTCATCTAAATGATGCGCTAACATCTTTTTATTCCCGGAAACTACACTCTTTTTGTTTTTCAAACAGCGTTTTACTATATCATAAGCTTCATCAGCATCGTCGATGAGTTCAACAACTAGATTAATATCTCGATCGTTTATGATATCATCTTTTTGATATGTAAACTGATCTTCTTGTAATGAACGCTTTTTATCTTTTGTTCTCACGCAGATTTTACTAATATCTGCATCTACTGTTTTACTGTGTTTTAACACATGGTAAAGACTCTCGCCTACAACTCCGTAACCAAAAAGTCCAATATTTATTTTTTGACTCATTTTATTCTTGTATAAATTCATTAATAATTTTTGTTATTTTTTTTGTCTCAATTAAAAATCCATCATGCCCAAAATCCGATTGAATTTCGACATATCGACTTTTTGAAATCTGCTTATTGATATTTTTAATCTCTTGAGGATAGAATAATATATCAGAAGAAATAGCTATCAATAGTGTTTTAGCTTGAATTTGTGCCAGTGCATTTTCTACACTTACTCTTTTTCTGCCAACATTGTGAGTATTAAAAGCTCTACTAATTGCATAATAAGCATGCGCATTAAATCTCTTTACCAGCTTATCTCCTTGATACTGCTGATATGATGCAACCTTATAGCCTTCTAACTTATCAAGTTCAAAATCTTGTTGAGTTGTATTATATGCACCTGCATTGCGATAACTTAAAAGAGCAATAGAACGTGCTGCTTTTAGTCCAGCAATGCCCGCGTTTATTGA
>Ga0209475_10005403_pt1 | contig 10500 bp, 7 predicted proteins | sample tdDd471_FD_187128 | JGI IMG/M metagenome (GOLD analysis project Ga0209475, IMG submission 187128) | Marine sediment microbial communities from the Atlantic coast under amendment with organic carbon and nitrate - tdDd47.1 (SPAdes)... | ecosystem: Environmental > Aquatic > Marine > Coastal >...
TTCAGGGAGGGAGGCCTTGGGGACGCGCTTGCTCACAAGTATCTCAACACCCAATTCCCGGCATAAGTCTCTCTTCACCTGGGAATCGCCATCTTCATTCACAAATAGGAAATCGGGTTTAAGCCTTTCGATCTCCTCTAAAAAGTCGATGGTTCCACCACCACTGTTGATCCAGGCTTCTTTAACATATCTGATGGACTGCATCATGTACAGCCTCTCCTTATCGCTGTATAGAGTCTTTCGATTTTTTAAGTTAAAGATCGTTTTATCAGATCCCAGGCCTACATAAAGGTCGCCATGTGATGATGCCTCCTCCAGGAAGGCGATATGCCCACTGTGTAGATGATCAAAACAGCCACTTACAAAAACTTTTTTTCTGCTCATAAATTTTACAAGGTGAATCTACAAAAATAACAAATACCGGCAGGGATGTATATTATGAATTTTGAATTCTGGACTTCTGGCCGAAATTCCATATTTTTATCGGTCATTAAGCAAATCCAAATGACTCGATCGAAAAGAAACAAGTTTTTAATTCCCCTGCTATTGATCATCAGTTTATTCTTTTTATGGGCCCTGGCCCATAACCTGAATGACATTTTGATAAAGCAGTTTCAAAAAGCCCTTGATCTGAACCGCGGACAGGCAGGGTTTATACAATTTGCCTTTTACCTGGGGTATTTTGTGATGGCGATCCCTGCAGGGCTCATCATGAAGAAGAGAGGGTATAAGAATGGCATACTGATAGGCCTGGTTTTATATGCCACCGGGGCACTTTTGTTTTTCCCTGCGGCTGAAATACGAGTATACGGCTTCTTCCTCTTTGCTTTGTTTATTATAGCTGCAGGCCTGACTTTTCTTGAAACAGCAGCCAATCCATATGTTACCAAGCTCGGTGACCCCAGGTTTGCTGCAAGGCGATTGAACTTTGCCCAGGCCTTTAATGGTTTGGGGGCTGTGATTGCCCCGGCCATTGGTGGGTATTTCATCTTTTCCGGGAATGAGCTCTCTCAGATCGACACTGCTGCCATGAATCCCGAATTGCTGAGCGCCTTCAGACTGGATGAAGCACGTGCAGTACAGTGGCCGTATTTTGTAATCGCTCTTGTAGTGCTATCCGTAGCCTTCCTGATATATAAAACTCCCATGCCTAAGATTGAAGAGGAAATGTCGGACAAGCACCTTTTCTCCTTCAAAATATTTAAAAACCGACACCTTGTCTGGGGCATCGTTGCCCAATTCTTTTATGTAGGAGCCCAGGTAGGCATCTGGAGTTACTTCATCGACTTTATGATTGACGTAGCACCGGGCACAAGTGAAAAAACCGCAGCTTATTTCTTATCAATCAATCTGCTGGCCTTCATGATAGGCAGGTTTACGGGCTCTTTTCTCATGACCTACATCAAACCGAAACTATTACTGACAATCTATGCCATCATAAACATAGTCTTGATCATAGTCAGCACCAATACCAGCGGGATGATCAGTGTATATGCAGTTATTGGCGTGAGCTTCTTTATGTCGATCATGTTCCCAACAATATTTGTCCTCGGGATCAAGGACCTTGGAGAGGACACCAAGATTGGATCATCACTCATTATCATGTCAATTATTGGCGGAGCCATCTTCCCCCTTATTATGGGGTATATGGGCAATAACGACATCCAAACTGCTTTTTATGTTCCCTTGATATGCTTCATCGTTGTGGCATTATTTGGTTGGTTTGGCTATAAAGTAAAAAAGACAAAAACACCTTCTTCTTATGAAAAGATATTGCCTGGCACTTGATCTGAAAGATGATCAAGCCTTGATACAGAAGTATAAAGAATATCATAAAGAGGTCTGGCCTGAGATCATCAGTAGCATCAGTAAATCCGGGATCCAGGAGATGGAGATTTATCTTACCGGAAACAGACTATTCATGATCATTGAAGCAGGAGATCAATTTACTTTTGAAAATAAGGCTCGCTTAGATGAAAATAATCCAAAAGTAAAGGAGTGGGAACAGCTCATGTGGAAATATCAAGAGGCATTGCCTTTTGCAGATCCGGGCGAAAAGTGGAACCTCATGGATTTGATCTTTAAGCTTTAAAATAAAAAAAGGCCACCCGCTTTCGCAGGCAGCCTCTAATATTGTATACTGTATATTGTGTATTAATCGTTGATCCTCATCTTGTAGAATGACCGGTATACAAATACCAGGGCAATAATGAGGAAGCCAGCACCAATCCAGGGTGCAATGTCCCTGAACTGCGCAGCGAGAGAAATTTCCATCGCCAGGAGGCCAAACAATGTGGTAAATTTAATGATAGGGTTCAGAGCTACTGAAGATGTATCCTTGTAAGGATCACCTACGGTGTCTCCCACTACAGCTGCTTCGTGAAGAGGTGTTCCTTTTTCCTTCATGTCTACTTCAATAACCTTCTTAGCATTATCCCATGCTCCACCTGCATTGGCCATAAAAATAGCCTGGAACAGACCAAAGAATGCAATTGAGATCAAATAACTGATAAAGAGAGATACCGGTGCAGCATAGTGGAGTGAATCTGTCTCCGACATACCGACCTCAAATCCTGCCGGTGCTGCCAGAAAGGCAAAAGCAAGTGCAAAAGAGAAGATGGCAATAAAGATATTCCACATCCCCTTCTGAGCATACATTGTACAGATCTTAACAACAGCTTTTGATTTGTTTACATCCGCCTTTTTCTCTGCTCCTGCATCGAGGTTAATGTTGTTCTTAATGTATTCAGTTGCACGGGCAGCACCTGTAGTAACAGCCTGGATGGAAGCACCGGTAAACCAGTAGATCACCGCTCCACCTAAGAGGAATCCAAAGATTGAATAAGGATTCAAGATGTTTAGCACCATTTCCGGTTCGATTCCTAAGGTATGTTCAATAACAAGGATCAGTGAGAAGATCATTGTTGTTGCACCCACAACAGCAGTACCAATAAGTACAGGCTTGGCGGTTGCTTTAAAGGTATTCCCTGCACCGTCATTGGCTTCTAGATAGTACTTCGATTTTTCGAAATCCGGTTTGAAACCAAAGTCTCTTTCAACCTCTTCACTTATACCTTCAGTCTCTTCAATCAGTGAAAGCTCATAAATGGATTGAGCATTATCAGTTACCGGGCCATAGCTGTCAACAGCAATGGTTACAGGTCCCATACCCAGCATACCAAAAGCTACAAGGCCAAACGCAAAAATTGAAGGATATACCATATAATTATTAAGTCCATAGGTAGAGGCGTAGTAAGCTATAAACATCAATACAAAGAATACCATTCCCTTCCAGAAGGCACTGAAGTTACCAGATACAAGTCCTGAAAGGATATTCAGTGAAGCACCACCTTTCTTGGATGCTTCTACAACCTCATTAACGTGTGTTGATTTCGGGCTGGTGAAGAGCTTTGTAAATTCAGGAATTAGCGCAGCACCCAAAGTACCGGCACTTATAATTACAGAAAGGATAATCCAAAGATCTCCAGGCAGTTTCCCAATTGTATAATAACTTGCTACAAAGGTTACAACAATTGATAAGAGAGATGTGATCCAAACTAGGCTTGTAAGTGGTTTTTCGAAATCCAGGTCATCAGCATGTTGATATTTTGTCTTTGTTAAGATCCCATTAATCCAGAAAGCAGCAATAGAGGTTACTATCATGAGAATCCTCATTATGAAAATCCATGCCAGCATTTTCACTTGCATAGCCCAAACAACATCCTGAAAATCAGATCCGTTAACATCAAGTGCTGCAACAAGGCTAGAATATAATTCAGGGTTATTAAGTGACAATGCACTCACTACTGGTTGTGTGATTGCAAGTAGGATAAAAGAAATCAGGGCAACACCTGTAACACCATAGGTTTCAAAACCGTCAGCTGTTGGTCCTACACTGTCGCCAGCGTTGTCACCAACACAGTCAGCAATAGTACCAGGGTTACGTGGATCATCTTCTCCAATCTTAAAGATCACTTTCATCAAGTCGGAACCGATATCAGCAATCTTGGTAAAGATACCGCCTGCGATTCTCAGTACTGAGGCACCAAGTGATTCACCAATGGCAAAGCCAATAAAGCTCGCTCCGGCATATTCACCGGGAACAAACAGCAGGATGATAAGCATCATGATGAGCTCCAGCGAGATCAGTACAACACCGATACTCATACCCGCATTGAGCGGAATATTAAGCAGTTTGATGGGTTTTCTTTCCAGTGAAGCAAAAGCCATCCTGGAATTGGCCAGGGTGTTCATCCTGATACCAAACCATGCTACACTATATGAGCCGAGGATACCGATGACCGTCCATGAAAGGATGATCAGCACTCCTTTGGCCCCGAAGTTGGCATCCGACAGCCAGCCGAAATAGAAGGCCACAGCTGCACCGATAAAAATAAAGAGGATAGCAAGGAATTTTCCCTGTTGAATAAGGTAAGTCTTCGCTGTTTCAAAGATCACCTGGGCAACATCCAGCATGGATTTATGCGCCTTGATCTTTTTAACTTTCATGAATTGGTAGAGGCCAAACATAAATCCTGCAAAGGTGATCAGGAACCCCCAATAAAGAATACTTTCAGAGCGTATTCCTTCCGGGATTTCGAGATTTGCTTCACTTGCGAATGTAAACACCGGTAGCAATAAGATTGCTATAAGCGACAAAATCTTTCTCATGTTATAATAAATTTTGGTTAATGAAGTCGCAAAAATATAAATATAATTTGATAAAGGCATCAAGATTTTATCCACAAGAAATCCATGGTGATTGAAAAATTTAATACTTTAGCCTTCGGTAATATATTACCGCTCAAGTTTTGCTTTATGGATAAGATCAGGTTGGAAATTATCGGGATGTCTTACAGCCAGTCACAGAGCGGGGCATATGCACTCATCCTTGGCGAGCAGGGCGGGGCCAGAAGACTACCTATTATTATTGGTGGATTTGAGGCCCAGGCGATTGCTGTAGAACTTGAAAAAATGAAGCCATCACGGCCACTTACCCACGACCTCTTCAAGAATTTTGCCGAGCATTACAACATTTTCATTAAAGAGGTGGTGATCGACAAGTTCCAGGAAGGCGTTTTCTTTGCCAAACTCGTATGTTCCCAGGGGGAAGATGAAAATGAGATTGACGCAAGGACATCAGATGCCGTGGCCCTGGCAATCCGTTTCCGTTGTCCGATCTATACATACGAGAACATCTTGGGTGAGGCCGGTATCGTAATGGAAGACAAAGCAGATGAACTCCTGGATGATAATGGCGAAAACCTGGTCGGAGATCATACAGTCGGTGAGTATTCCAAGCTTGAAACTGATGAGCTCAAAGAGATGTTGCAGAAGGCCATCGAATCGGAGGACTATGAGAAGGCATCACACATCAGGGATGAGATCAACAAAAGAAAGAACAATTAACAAAAGTCAGATATTTACCATCTTGTCATTGGATCCCGTGGTCTGGTGACAATTTTTATTCTAAAAACATGAATAAAAGAGTATTACTCGTTTTCGCTATACTGGCATTGATGGCCATGCCGGCACTTGCACAGGAAGGAAGCATGAATCCTAGCCAGGGTTTTTCCATCACATCCCTTCTGAGAGGTCTGCTGGGTATCGTTGTATTACTGGGACTGGGCTTTCTGATCAGCAGTAAGCGGAAATCCATTAACTGGAAGATCATTGGAATCGGCCTCAGCATACAATTTGTCATCGCCATCATGGTGCTCAAAGTACCATTATTCATGCGTATGATAGAGGTTGTTGGAGCCATTTTTCTGAAGATTCTGGACTTCACACAGGAAGGGACTGCATTTTTACTTGAATCATTTATCTCCGGTGAAGTGGAGTCACCCCTTGTAAACTTTGCCTTCTGGGTGCTCCCTACAATAATATTCTTTTCTGCGATCACCAGCATTTTATTCTATTATGGTGTTATCCAAAAGGTTGTATACGGCCTCGCATACTTATTAAAGAAAGCCCTCGGAATCAGTGGTTCTGAGAGCCTTTCTGCCACAGCCAACATTTTCCTGGGGCAGACAGAGTCACCCTTGCTTATCAAGGAATACCTGAAAAATATGAACCGCTCTGAGATCATGCTAGTGATGACAGGTGGAATGGCTACCATCGCCGGTGGGGTACTGGCAATATATATTGGTATGCTTGGTGGTACAGACCCGCAAAGCCAGTTGCTCTTTGCCAAGCACCTGATCACAGCCTCAGTGATGGCGGCACCAGGAGCAGTGGTAGCTGCAAAGTTGCTTGTCCCTCAAACGGAAGCCATTACCAGTGAAGTTAAGATCAGCAAAGAATCTATCGGATCCAATGTGCTCGATGCCATTTCAAATGGTACTGTACAAGGTGTTAAACTGGCCGTGAACGTTGGGGCCATGCTACTGGTATTCATAGCGCTGATAGCCTTACTGAATTTTGTTCTCTTCAAAGTCGGGGACTGGACAAGCCTGAATGAGATCATTCTTTCGGCTACAGCCGGACAATATAGTGGATTGAGTATGCAATTTATCCTGGGTTATGCAATGGCACCACTTATGCTGGCCGTTGGGATAAGTCCGGAGGACATGACGCTGGTAGGGCAATTATTTGGTGAGAAGATCATCCTGAATGAACTTGTGGCCTATTCAAGTCTAAAAGATCTGATCACAGTACATGCTTTTGCCAATGAGAAGTCAATGATCATGGCAACCTATATGCTATGTGGATTTGCGAATTTCTCTTCTATAGGCATACAAATTGGAGGTATTGGTGCATTGGCCCCAAATAAAAGAATAACTCTTTCACAACTTGGCATGAGGGCCATGATAGGTGGTGCGCTTGCATCCTTATTTTCAGCTAGTATGGTTGGGATATTGTTGGGATAAGCAATGAATAGAGAATAGAGAACAAGAAATAAGAATAATGAAGGAACTACTAATTATGACTCGACAACTACTTTATCTACTACCGCTTATATTTTTATTTTCCTGTGATCAGCAGCCACCCACAGAAGCGGAATTGCTGGCCAGGGCAAAAGAAATCCATAATCAGGTTCTGACCATTGACTCGCATACAGATACACCCATGTGGATGACACGGGAAGGGTTTGACATAGGTGCTGATAACACTGAAAGTTCACGTGGAAGCAAAGTCGACCTGGCAAGAATGAAAGAAGGAGGACTGGATGCCTGCTTTTTTGCTGTCTTCGTAGGACAGGGAGACCGGGATGAAGCCGGGAACGCCAAGGCAAGACAAAGAGCCGTAACAATGTTCGACACCATTCATAATGCCATCAGCAAGAATTCAGACCTGGCTGAAGTTGCACGGAGTTCCAAGGATGCCTACAGGCTGGAAAAAGAAGGAAAGAGGGCTATCTTCATTGGCATGGAGAATGGCTACCCTATTGGAAAAGACCTTAGCCTGGTAGAGGACTACTATAATCGCGGAACACGATATATTACGCTTTGCCACAGCTATAACAATGACATTTGTGATTCCTCCAATGACGATGACGGCCCTGAGCATGACGGCCTGAGCGAATTCGGTGAAACAGTCGTGGATGAGATGAATCGACTTGGCATCATGATAGATGTTTCACATGCATCAGATGCTTCTTTTTATGATATTGTTAAAGCCTCAGCAACACCTGTGATCGCTTCACACTCATGTGCCAGGACTTTATGCGACAATCCGCGTAACCTTGATGACGAAATGCTGCGGACACTTGCTCAGAGCGGAGGGGTCATTCAGATGTGCATCCTCAGCTCATACGTGGAAAAACCAGAACCTAATCCACAGCGTGACAGCGCAAGAGCTGCCCTCAGAGCCAAATACAATAACTGGGAAGACCTGAGTGATGAAGAACTGAAAAATGCCCGTAGGGAATGGCAGGAACTTAATGTGGCTTTCCCGAGAAAACTTTCAACTGTTGAGAAAGTGGTTGACCATATCGACCACATTGTTGCGGTAGCAGGCATTGATCATGTGGGCATCGGCACCGACTTTGATGGCGGTGGCGGCGTGAAGGATTGCTTTGATGTAAGTGAGATGGAAAATATTACCATCGAACTTGTGAAGCGTGGATATACTGAAGAGCAGATTGAAAAGATCTGGGGTAAGAATCTGATGAGGGTCTTGATAGAGGTGGAAGAATACGCAAAAAATAGTATTATTTAAACCCTAAACACTAAGCACTAATTTCTAAACAAATCACAATCTATAAAGTCCAAAAAAGGAAATTTTGAATTTTTAATATTTGAATTTGTTTAGGGTTTAGGAATTAGGATTTATGAAGGGACATTAACAATATTAATTTTTCATGAGGCAGTATCTTGATTTGTTAGACCATGTTCTGACCCATGGGGTGAAGAAAAGTGACCGAACAGGGACCGGGACCATCAGCACCTTTGGCTACCAAATGCGTTTCGACCTGGAGGAAGGTTTTCCAGTGCTGACCACCAAGAAACTTCATCTGCGCTCTATCATACATGAGCTGTTATGGTTCCTGAAAGGTGATACAAATATCAAGTACCTGAACGATAAGAAGGTGAGCATATGGAATGAGTGGGCCGACAAAAACGGTGAGCTCGGACCTGTATATGGTGCACAATGGAGAAACTGGAATAATGACGGGATAGATCAAATATCAGAGGTTGTCAAGCTCATCAAGACCAACCCCGATAGCCGTAGAATGATCGTTGCAGCCTGGAATCCTTCAGTTCTGCCTGAAGGAGGAAAGTCGTTTGCTGAGAATGTGGCTTCAGGCAAAGCAGCCCTCCCCCCCTGCCATGCCTACTTCCAGTTCTATGTTGCTGAGGGGAAACTATCATGCCAGATGTACCAGCGTAGCTGCGACATCTTTCTTGGCGTACCATTCAACATTGCATCTTATGCCCTGCTTACCCATATGATGGCCCAAACAAGCGGTCTTAAAGCAGGAGAATTCATACATACACTGGGAGATGCCCATATTTATCTAAACCACCTGGATCAGGTGAAGCTGCAACTCTCACGCAAGCCTTACCCATTACCTGAGATGAGGCTTAATCCCGAAGTAAAAAGTATCTTTGATTTCAAATATGAGGACTTTGAGCTTGTTGGCTATGAGTCGCATCCACATATCAAGGGCGAGATCTCCATATAGATGTTGGGTGTTGGGTGTTAGATGAACTTCTTCAGCCATATATCGCGGAACCTCCTATCTTCTATCCTCTTCGCCTTCTTCAACCCACCATCATTCTACATTCTGCTTGTGCCTGAGGATAAATTCTGTAATTTTATAAAAATAATCTCTATTGAAAGATGAATACCAATGAATAGATACGATTAATAATATGTCAAAAAGATTATTGTACATACTTCTTATATCTTTTATTCTGCTGGATCTGGGTTATTCTTTTATTCAACACCTGAACCAACCCTTAGATGGAGACATGGCATGGAATCTAATTCCTTCCGATGATGTTAAACCAACGCTGGAAAGTCCTCTTGGATTAAAAGCAATTATAAATGATCAGACGTATGCGAACCCCAATCGTTTTTTTTGTCACTGGACGTATAGAGAGTTTCTTCTTTCCAGCCCTTTGGCATTACAAACGTTTACTGAGCCCATTGATAGTATCTATATATCTGCTGCAATATCAAAAATAGTTATCCAGATTTTGATATTGATATTGATTGCCACAGCAATTTCTGGGACAATCAATATGCGTAAGATGGACTTTATAATTGCGGTCATTTTAGTCACCCCACTCCTTCAAACAAATGGTTATCAATCATATATGGGCATAGTTGACGGATCAACAACCTACAGTTTCTTTTATGCCTTCCCTGCTGCCATCTTATTGCTTTACTTTATTCCATTTATCCTCAAGTATTATCATAAATCGAATTCTTCTGCCAACATATTTATCAAAATCATTTGGATACCCTTAGCCTTTGTTGTGTGTTTGAGCGGACCATTAAATCCCGGGGTTGTATTGATAATATCTGTTCTAATTATGACAAATCATATTATTAAAAGCAAGATCAATCTAGCAGAAGACGGAATTGTTAAAAGCACTCTAAACTTTCTAAGAAGTATCCCTAAACAATATTATTTCTACCTGTTACCAGTCTGTTTGCTCTCACTCTATTCATTATTCCTCGGAAGGTATAACTCCATTACACTTGAAACCCAGATCCCTTTGGCAGAAATGTATATGAGGCTGCCGGAAGGACTGTATTATCAGTTCACACAGAAACTTGGTTTCCCAATATTATTTGCCATCCTCATCATTAATTCTATCATAATAAGTAAGAAATTTAACACTTACGAAGGAAAAAAAATACTAACCATCTTTAAATGGATTGGTATTTTTTCATTATGCTATATTATACTTCTACCCCTTGGAGGTTATCGAATGTATAGACCAAACATTCTGCGGTATGATACCATTATGCCCATCACAATAGCCTTGATCTTCATGTTTGGAATTTCTTCACTTTTCTTAATTAAGAACATGTCAAAAAATAAGA
>Ga0209475_10005409_pt1 | contig 10491 bp, 10 predicted proteins | sample tdDd471_FD_187128 | JGI IMG/M metagenome (GOLD analysis project Ga0209475, IMG submission 187128) | Marine sediment microbial communities from the Atlantic coast under amendment with organic carbon and nitrate - tdDd47.1 (SPAdes)... | ecosystem: Environmental > Aquatic > Marine > Coastal >...
GCTTACGACGATTTCATCGCCTGCGGCGGCGAACACGGCGCCAAGGAAGCGGGCAAGATGCGCCAGGAAGGCAAGGACTACGACGTCAAAGACGGCGACGTCTTCCACTTCCGCTTCAACGTGTAAAGGCTATCGGTGCTTACTTCTGCTTGTGCGGTTGACGAACGGGTGTTCCGATGGGTCTTTCACCTCTCGAAAACCCGTCAAGTCCGGCGTCAGTTCTTCCGGCACGCAGAGCATATTGACCGAAATGATATTGGCGAAAACGTTCTCCGGGTTTTCAAAAAAATTGTTCTCGGAATAAAGACGCGGCAGATGCCAATAGGGTCTGTAGCCGAGTTCGATGACTTGGCGGATCAGGCTTTCTGATTTTTCCACCCGGTCGTTCTCCAGGTAAATATAAGGCCGGTGCCTCGACAGGGTTTCCCGCGCCCCCACCAACACTTTATCCTCCATTCCCTCAACGTCGATTTTCAACAACCGCAACCGAGGCAGATTGAGGAATCCGTCGAGCGCGACGACCGGAACCTCTTTCCCTTTCGAGAAACCGTCCACAGCAATGCCGCCGAAATTCCCTTTCTTTTCATAGTCGAAATCGGGAATTTTTACGGAGCCCGGCGCATCGCCGACCGCCGCCCAATGACATTCCACATTCGTTAAGCTATTGAGCGCGACGTTGGCGCAGAGGGTTTGAAAAACCACCCGTTGGGGTTCAAAGGCAATGACCCGTCCCTTTGCTCCCACGGCTTTTGCCATGGGAACGGTATGAATGCCGATATTGGCTCCCGCTTCGACGGCAACATCACCCGGACGGCACAACTGGACGAAGACTTTTGCTTCAGCTTCGCAATATTCGCCGTATAGCGCCAGTGAACGCCCGATATAAACGTCGTTCTTGTTGTAAAGAAACGTGCCGTGCCGCCCTTTGACCAGGGTATTGAACCCCTCCTCTGGCATGAGACTATCCCCCATGGTTAGGACCTGTAGCGCTCTTCTTCCTCATAGTAGGCGGGAAAGCCGACCATATCTTTGAGCCTGTCGAACGACATCAACCCCCTCGGATGCCGGCGCGCTTTGAGATTCGCCAACGCATCCTGCATCGCCTTCAAGGCCGCCATTTGAAGGGTCAACGGGTAGGCGGCGATCTTGTAGCCGATGTCTTCCAGACGGTGCGGCGAAAGCACCGGCGTTAAGCCCTGCTCGACCATATTGGCCATTTTGACCCCCGGTACTTCCTCACAATAGCGGAGCATTTCATCTTCGCTTTCCGGCGCTTCAAGGAAGGTAAGATCGGCACCGAGGTCGATAAACGCCTTACAGCGGTCGAGCGCCTCGTCCAAGCCATCGGTCCGCCGCGCATCGGTGCGCGCCATCACTACGATATCCCGCCCCTCCGCTTGCAACTCGTCACGGGCGTCCAATGCCGCTCTTAAGCGAAGTTTCGCCTCTTCGCGCCCGACCACCTGTTTTCCTTGCGTATGGCCGCACCGTTTGGGAGCCACCTGATCTTCGATCATGATCCCGGCAAACCCGGCAGCGGCATATCCTTTGACCGTGCGCTTCACATTCATCGGGTTGCCGTAGCCGGTATCCCCATCGCCGAACACCGGGATCGATACCGCCTCACAGATGGTCCGGCCCACATCAACCATTTCGCCGTAGGAAATCAGGCCCGTATCGGGCACCGCCAATCTTGCGCCGGAAACCGCAAACCCGCTCATGAAAGTCAGCGGAAACCCGGCCTGCTCGATCATCCTGGCCGACAGGGCATCCCAGCAACAGGGCATGACGATCAAACCGGGTTCGGCCAAAAGGGTGCGCAGGTCGGCGGCGCGAGAAGCCATGTCTTCAATCTCCGTAAAGCCAGGGACGCAGGAGGCGCGTCACCCGAGGCATAATAATGTAGGTCATAATCGTCACTTGGAAGACCGCTACAATGGCGGCTCGGGCGACCAAAGGCAAGGTGGACAACCATTCTCCGGCAACGGTTGAAACCAACAAAACCAAACAGAAGACGATAAACCCGACCACGAGCGCCATCTTATGGGGCGACGGCGGTTTGGTCACCGGAACTTCCGGCAAGGTGAACCAGAACTCCAAACCGGTCACCCGCTGGATGGTCGTTTCCCCTTCCACCCAATCGGCGATCTTTTCGACCCATCGGGCGCGTTCTTCACTGTTTTCCCAGGCCTCCAAATGGATATAACTGTCGAAGCGGAAGATGATGACGTAGTCCTTCCTATCGCCGGCGGGGCGCACCACGTTGACGCCCATATGTCCGGGGTAGGTTCTGGCAATCGCCGAGATGTCGGTAATCCAACGCTCATAACGGTCTTCAAATCCCGGCTTGACGCGCCGGGAAATGGTGACCGTAACCGGACCGTCCTTGCCCGCTTCGACCGGGGTGAAAGAATCGAGTTTGGGGCTTGCTGGTTTGCTGTTTTTATCGGCCATCATGCGCGCATCCAAATGGGAGAAACGTTCCGCCATCATGTATGGCAGACGCCCGTATTTTCAAATTTTTAGCGAGAAATTTTGGAATTACCCGGTGAGGATATGGCAATGGGCGGCAGCAACCGGCTTGTTCTCGTCGTCCTGCCAAGCCTGGACACGAACGTTGGATACCGTGCGCCCCTGTTTGATCAGCGTCCCCCGGGCAAAGGTGTCCTTGGTGCCGATAACCGGTCGAAGGTAGTCGATGGAAACATTGACGATTTTTGGGAAAGCGGTGAGATCCTGCTCCCACATAACGGCCATCAACGCCGCATGCTCCAAATGGGCCCCGACGACCCCGCCGTGAACCGCCGGTATTTGCGTATTGCCGATATTGCTGTCTTTTTGCCGCAACACCGTCACCAGCCCTTTTTCATCGGTCTCGGTCTCGAACCCGACAACGTTTGCATAGGGAATTAAGGCTTGGAGTTCGTGCAAACGGCCTTGTTTTTTGAGCTCCAGATACCGCTCCAGAAAAGTCATGCCGCGCCCTCCGCCTTGGTATCGGGCGAAAAGCCGACGGAACCGACCATGAAGCTGCCGAAGGCGTGGGCGATCGGGTTATCGGGCTCGTTTTCGTGGAACGCCTTGCCCCGCACGAAAGCGACAGACTTGGTCATTTTATAGACTTCGGCCTCCCCGATCACCGCCCGGCCCGGCGTCGCCGGTTTGAGATAATCGATGCGCAAATCGAGCGTCGCCACCGAAGCGCCTTCGGGAATCGCGGTAAACACCACCATGCCGCCCACCGAATCGAGCAAGGTCGTTACCGAACCGCCATGCAAGACGCCGTTGTCGGGGTTACCGACCAGCCTCTCGTCATAAACCATACGAAGCGCACAGCGCCCCCGCTCCAGCACGACGGCGACCAACCCCAGTTCCTTGTACTGGGGCAGGCCTTCGATAATTCCCTTCAATGTATCGAGGGGATAGAGGGCGGGATGATCGGACATGGCGGCAGATTAGGGAGGCGGATCAGCTTAGGCAAGCAAAGATCAATATTGATCCTGCTCCGTCATTACGGCTTGTGCCGGCTCTTTTTTCTTTTCCGGGAGCAACGGTTGCCGCGTTTCTATTTTCGCTTCTATCTCCGAGATGGTTTTCTCAAGAGCGACGAAACGACGTGGCGGAGCGGGGTGAGAAGCCATCATGTTGTCTCTAATATTGCCGGGGTGAGCAACCGCCATCCGCCTCCAGAAATTTGGAGCGCTGGAAATATCGGACCCCGCTCGTGAAGCGAGGTATAGCCCTACATAATCGGCCTCGGCCTCAAACTCCTGACTAAACGCCGCCGCACCGATATCGCTGAATGCACCATTTGTGTTAACGCCGAACCCGGCAAACAGTATGTCAACCAACAGCCCAACCGCCCTGTTCCCCTGAGACTTCGAAATGTGCCCCATTAAATTGTGGGCGACCTCATGCCCAAGCACCACTTCAAGCTCAGATTCCGATTCGATAAACCTAAGCATCCCGGTCGTAATGACAACTGCCGTTCCATCGGCATAGGCATTGACAATATCTTTTTGTTCCAGCGACAAATTGTAAGGACAGGTCTCGGCAAAGTTCACAAGAGTTTCAATATCTTGCCCTTCACGGAGGACTTTAAATTTTGCCGACGCCGTTTCTTCCGCTCCTATTTCTTTAAGTTTTTTCTTGGTATCAAGAACAGCTTTTTCGCCAATCGGGACGCCCCAGGAGCCGATTGACACAAGGGTATCCCCCTCTCGAAGGCCAGCTTCAAAGGCCGGAGATTTTTCCGAAAGCGCGTAAACCTTCACACTCTCATCCAAATCAAGCGCCCTTTCTGCCGCCGCCCTAAAATCTTGGGAGAAGGAGTACTTGTTCGCTAGATAGACCCCTGGTTTTTTGACTGCATCTTCACCACAAAGATCGGCATTCGCTTTCAGGATCGGATATCCGGCTGAGACAATCCTTTGAAAGTTTTTGCGTTGCGCGACAACAGCTAGGTCTTGTTGTTTTTTGCGTTCTTCAAGTGCGAGTGCGTCTTCAACCACCGGCAACTGCGAAACGGGCGCACAGGCGGAAAGCGCCGCCACCGCCAAGGCACACAATAAATTTCTCATTCCATCCCCAAGTCCCAGTTAACCGAAAAAATCATAATGCCTCTCTCTCACCCTGTCGAGAGAGATTGCATTGACAAAAAACAACTCTTTCTGGGTGTGTGAAATTATAGCTTCGGCAACGAGACCTTCGGCGCGCTGTATTGTTCTTCGCCGCCTTTGACGATTTGGCCGTAGGTTTTGAATTTTTCTTTGATGATTGCCATTTCCTCGTCGGAGAGAATGTTCGGCTCCCCCAGTTGCAACGCCCGCCAATACATCTCGCACAGGGTTTCAACTTCGACCGCCAGATTGAGCGCCCGTTCCAGATCGTGCCCCAGAACCAACAATCCGTGGTTGGCCAGCAAACAGGCCTTCCTGTCGCGCAAGGCGACGAGGGCGACATCGGAAAGCTCCTGGGTGCCGAACGTCCGGTAGGGCGCACAGCGGATGGTTTTACCGCCCGCCGCCTGGATCATGTAATGAAACGCCGGGATATCCTTGCCGTGACAGGCAAGCGTCGTCGCAAAGACCGAATGGGTATGAATGATCGCCTGAATTTCGGGCCGGTCCTTGTAGATATCGACGTGGAATCGCCACTCGCTCGACGGCTTAAACTTGCCGTCCCAGGAACCGTCGGGACGCAGCAGGCACAAGTCTTCCGGCATGCAGGTGTCGTAAGGCATCCCCGACGGCGTGATCAGAAGACCGTTGCGCAGACGTACGCTGACATTGCCCGAGGTGCCTTGGTTGATCCCCACCTCGTTCATCTTGCGGGCCGTTTCCAAAAGTTTCCGGCGCAAGCGCAGTTCGTTTTCCATGGCCTAACCTTCCCACCCATCGTACCCAAGCCGCTGGACCGTCGGCTCAAGAACCTCCAATGCCTTCGCCATCTGAGCACGATAGCGTTGCCAACGCCCAACCGACCTTGAATAAACCGACTGGCTCACATCCCGAAGGCTCGGAGTCGAAACGATACGGTCTTGCTCCCGGTCGGCATAGGCCAAAACCGATGCATCCCACTCCAATCCGAGAAAACCGAGCACCCGGCGCAACACGGCTTCGGTCTCCTCGACCAACTCCTCGTAACGGTATTCCATCACATCGAGGGGCAGAACGTCCCGGTAATATTTGTAGAGATCGAGGGTCTGAACATAAAACCGGGCCGCGTTGTCGATATCGAGGAACTGCGCCATCCCTTCGTTCGCTTCGAAGTTCTGCATAAAGCAGCTTAAGACGCAATCTCTCGGGTCGCGCAACGCCACGATCACTTTCGCCTTTGGAAAGAGGCGCTGTACCAGCCCTAGCGTAACAATGTTGAGCGGATACTTGTCCACCAGGCGTCCCTGCGCCAAGTCATCACCGTGCAGCGCTCTCGCTTTATCCCAGTACAGGGAACGCAACCGGGCAATCTGAGACGGAGTCAGTTGGCCGAGACACTGAGGGACGCTCCCGGGCAACTCGGAGAGAAGCGACAACAGCCACTCGTTCTCGTCTCCGGAAATAAGACCTGGATGAGAGGCCAGCATTTGCTCCATCAAGGTCGTGCCGGAACGCGGAAAGCCAACGAAGAAAACGGGGTCGATAAAGCCGTCGTCGGCTTGGTATGAGCGCCAGCTTTGAATTACTTCCTTGGTCAGGCCGTTGCGGAAATTGGCGACAAGCACCGGAAACCGGTTTGGATCGATAGACCGCCACTCCTTGCTGGCCGCCCTGTAGGCGTTGGCTTTTTTAAATGTGTCGAACGCTTCGCTGGTCCGTCCCAATCTGTCCCGGACCTGCCCTAAAAGCATTTCGGTAGACGACCGTAAAATGCCTTCAGGATTGAGTTCGAGAATTTCCAGAAGCTTCAACTCGGCCGCCAACAGGTTGTTTTCCCGCCAAAGGCAGCGCGCCAGAACCAAGCGGGCCTGAATGGAACCTTTCTTTGCCGCCAATATTTTTTCCGCGGCTTCACGGGCTTTTTCGACATCGCCAATCAGTTCATAAGCGCGGGCCAATTGCTCCCAAACGCCCCATTCGACCGGACTGAGTTCCACGGCCTTTTCAAACGCGGCCACCGCTTCCTTGGCCCGGTTAAGCTTGTTAAAGGCAAAGCCGAGGTTCGCCCAGGCTTCCATTTTTTCAGGCGCCAGCTCGACGATGTGCTGCAATACGTCGACAGCCTCTTCAAAACGCCCCAACGAAACCAGTAGCCCGCCTTTTTTGAAAAGCGCCGGGAGATATCCGGGATTGACCGAAAGGGCCTTCTCGACAGCCGCCAAAGCCGCGTCGGAATGCCCTTTGGCGGCCTCCGCATCGGCCAAAACGTCCAAAGCCCCAAGATGGTTTTGGTCCAACGCCAGAGCCTTTTGCGCCGCCGCGATGGCGTCGTCGCGCCGTCCCAAAAGATTAAGCGACCGGGCTAAGTTGCCGTGAAGGTCGGCGACATCGTCTTTCAGTTCAATCGCCTTTGAAAAACTCCCGATCGAGTCTTCAACATTTCCGGTCAAACTCTGCGCGATGCCCCGGTGCATAAAAAACAGCGGATTGTCGACCGACGAGTCGTCGGCCGCCAACAAATGCTCCAAGGCTTCGTTATTTTTGCCCTGATTGAGCGCCATAAAGGCCAGCAAATGCCTTGCGCGGGGGTTTTCCGGCACATGATTGACGACACTCAGGCAAAGCTCTTCCGCCTCCGCCAAATTTCCGGCCTGAAAGCAGGCGTTGGCACGGTCCATTTCACCGGCGGCATCGAATTCCCCGTTCATCAACCTACTCCGCTTTTTCGGGGAAAAGCTTGGCCAAGCCTTCCGGCGAGGCTTCGGCGACGCCGCGCTCGGTAATCAGTCCGGTGACCAAGCGTTTCGGCGTCACGTCGAAAGCCGGGTTGGCCGCCGGGCTTCCGGCCGACGAAATGGTCACAGTGACCACATTTCCGTCAACTGTTCGTCCCGCCATGTCGGTGACTTCCTCCTGGCCGCGCTCCTCAATGGGGATTTCCTTGACCCCGTCGTGCACCGTCCAGTCGATGGTCGGCGAGGGCAGTCCGACGTAGAACGGCACCCCGTTGTCCTTGGCGGCAAGCGCCTTCAAATAGGTGCCGATTTTATTGCACACATCGCCGTCGGCGGTGGTCCGGTCGGTGCCGACGATCACCATGTCCACCTGCCCGTGCTGCATCAAATGCCCGCCCGCATTATCGACGATAATATGGTGTGGGACGCCGTGATGCTGGAGTTCGTAAGCGGTCAGACTGGCGCCTTGGTTGCGGGGACGCGTTTCGTCAACCCAAACGTGGATGGGAATGCCCGCTTCATGGGCCTTATACATGGGCGCCGTCGCGGTGCCCCAATCGACGGTCGCCAACCAGCCGGCATTGCAGTGGGTCAGAATATTGACCACGCCCTGTTTGCCCTTTTTCTGCCAAATCTCTTCGATGATCTTCAAACCGTGATCGCCGATGGACGAACAGATTTCCACGTCGTCGTCGCAAATTTCGGCAGCCCTTTTATAGGCGGCAGCAACTCGATCTTCGATAGGCAGGGGCTTCAGCAAGGCCGTCATTTCATCGAGCGCCCATTTGAGATTGATCGCCGTCGGACGGGTCGCATGCAGAACCTGATAGGCCTCGTCCAGCGATTGGTCGGAGGCGTTGTTGCGCACCGCCAGACATATGCCGTAAGCCGCCGTCGCACCAATCAAAGGCGCGCCGCGGACCAGCATATCCTTGATCGCCACCGCCGCATCCTGCAGCGTTTCCAGCCGGACAATCTCCAGTTTATGGGGCAGGACGGTCTGGTCGATGATCTCGACCCCCCAGCCGTCGGAAGCGAGCCAAATGGTACGGTAATGCTTGCCGTCGATTTTCATGAAGCCGGGCTCCTACTGATCGAGGACGCGGCCGGCCACCGCATCCAGCTTTTTAAGCAGCTCCGGATCGCGCGCTTCCGGCGCGGTAATCAGGGCGTTATCCAGCGCCGTGTGGCAGCCGCAGGAACAGAGTTCGGTCCGTCCCGCCAGTTTCGGTGCGGTCTGCTTGACCAGACTACGGCCCTTGTCGGCGTTGTCGAGCAATACGGCGATGATGGCGTCGACCGTCACGTGGTCGTGGTCCGGGTGCCAGCAATCGTAGTCGGTGACCATGGCGACCGTGCAGTAGCACATCTCGGCTTCGCGGGCCAATTTGGCTTCCGGCATGTTGGTCATGCCGATCACGTCGCAGCCCCAGGAGCGGTAAAGGTTGCTCTCCGCCATCGTGGAGAACTGCGGTCCTTCCATCGCCAGATAGGTGCCGCCCCGCTGGTGGGGAATATCCAACTCTTTCAGCGATTGCTCGACCGCATCACCCAAGCGCGAGCAAGTCGGGTTTCCCAACGCGACGTGAGCGACCAGTCCGGTGCCGAAAAAGCTCTTATGCCGCATGATGGTGCGGTCGATGAACTGATCGGCAATGACGAAGGTGCCCGGCGGCAGCTCTTCCTTGAGCGATCCGCAGGCGGAAACGGAAAGAATTTCGGTCACCCCGGCCCGTTTCAAGGCATCGATATTGGCCCGGTAATTGACTTCGGCGGGAGAAATTCGGTGGCCGCGTCCGTGGCGCGGCAAAAACACCAATTGCTGGCCGTTTAATTCGCCGAACAGCAATTCATCGGATGGCTCGCCGAACGAGCTTTCCACCCTTTCCCAACGGGTGTTGGTCAAACCGTCGATTTCATAAACGCCGCTGCCGCCCAGAACGCCGATAACCGGTGCCGGTACCCCCATGAATGCCTCCCACATGGATCAAATAAAAACGGCGCACAGTCTTACAGGAACCCCCACGAGGTTCAAGCGGAAGCGACCGCTTTTCGCCGGTTAATCAACAGCCAAACCGTCGCCACTCCCGAAACGGCGATAAACGGCAAAGCCAGCAGCTGGACGATGTTCCAGCCCGCCCAGTGCATCACCATGCCCGACGACAACGACCCCAGCGCCGCCATGCCGAAAACCAGAAAATCGTTGATCGCCTGAACCTTGGCCCGCTCCGACGGTTTATAAGCTTCCGTCAACAAAGTCGATGCGCCGACGAAACTGAAGTTCCACCCCAGCCCCAAGGCGATCAAGGCCGTGGTGAAGTGGGCGATTTCAAGCCCCGTCAAGGCCACCGCGACACAGCCGGTCAAGAGCACCATGCCCGTTGCCATCACTTGCAGCACGCCGAAACGTTGAATAATCGACCCGGTAACCAGGGAAGGGGCGAACATGGCGACGATATGCCACTGAATGGCGTCCGCCGCGTCGGGCACGCCGAAACCGCAACCGACCATGGCGATGGGAGCCGAGGTCATCACCAGGGTCATCGCGCCATAGCCGACCATGCCCCCCAACACCGCGACGATGAAAACCGGCTGCTTGACGATTTCAATTAGCGGGCGGGCCGGCTCGTGGGATTCGGCCACCGTCAGTTTTGGAATATCGAGAAACGACAGAAACGCCATACTCACGACGGCGACCCCGAGCAGCACGACGAACGGCCCCAAAAAAGGTACCGCGAAAAGGTCGTTGGTGTTGCGGACAATCATCGGCCCGATGAAGGCGGCGACGATCCCTCCCGCCACCACCAGGGAAATCGCCCTCGGACGAAACGCCAAACTGGCGGTATCGGCGGCGGCGAACCGGAAAAACTGGGCGAAACCGCCGTTGATCCCCATCACAAAGGTGGCTGCGGCAAACAGCCAAAAATTACCGATCCAGACCGAATAGGTGGCCAACGCAGTGCCCATCAAGCCGATAAAGGCGCCGGTTAGAAACCCCGCCCGGCGTCCCACCCGCTGCATGTAAAGCGACGCGGGAATGGTGGTCATCGCCGTCGCGACGATTGCCAGACTGACCGGCAAGGTCGAGAGCGCCTTGTCATCGGCGATGATCTGGCCGATCAGACCGGCGGTAATGATCAATACCGACTGACTGGTGG
>Ga0209475_10005410_pt1 | contig 10491 bp, 7 predicted proteins | sample tdDd471_FD_187128 | JGI IMG/M metagenome (GOLD analysis project Ga0209475, IMG submission 187128) | Marine sediment microbial communities from the Atlantic coast under amendment with organic carbon and nitrate - tdDd47.1 (SPAdes)... | ecosystem: Environmental > Aquatic > Marine > Coastal >...
GGCCCCCCTTGACCGCGCATGGATGCGGAAAGACGCCGGTTTTTCGAGTTGTCAGCAGCACATTTGTTGGTAGACTTTGCAGATCTCGCAGGGGGGCGATTCACTGCGGGTGCGGTAGCTTGCAATTGGATTCAATCCCATATCCGTCTTTCGCCCTTCCTAACCGAACCTCCTTCTCGTCTGAAAAGCTGAAGATACATGCTGTCAGGAACCAAAGTTCTAGTGACGGGCGCCGACGGTTTTATCGGGTCGCATATGGTTGAGCGGCTGGTACGACTGGGCGCCGATGTCAGGGCCTTCTGCTGCTACAACTCCTTCAACAGTTGGGGCTGGCTGGACCGTTGCGCGCCCGATGTCCGCGACAGGTTCGAGGTCGTGATGGGGGATATCCGCGACCCGAACGGCGTGCGGTCGGCGGTCGATGGCTGCGACACCGTTTTCCATCTGGCGGCCCTGATCGCCATTCCGTTCAGTTATCGGTCGCCGGACTCCTATGTCAGCACGAATATCTCCGGAACCCTGAACGTGCTTCAGGCCGCCCGGGATCTGGGTGTGAGGCGCGTCCTGCACACCTCCACCAGCGAGGTCTACGGCAGCGCCCAATACGTTCCGATCGACGAGAAACATCCGGTGGTCGGGCAATCGCCCTATTCGGCGACCAAGATCGCGGCCGACCAATTGGCGATCTCGTTCCACCGGTCCTTCGAACTCCCCGTGGTCATCGTGCGACCGTTCAACACCTACGGCCCGCGGCAGTCGGCCAGGGCCGTCATCCCGACGATCATTACCCAGCTGCTGGCCGGAAAAACGACCATACATCTCGGCGCCTTGTCGCCGACGCGGGATTTCTCGCATGTGACCGACACGGTGGACGGCTTCCTGGCGCTCGCCGGATGCGACGCGGCAATCGGCGACGTGGTCAATCTGGGCAGCGGTTTCGAGGTGTCGATCGGTGAGACGGCGAAGATGATCGCCGAGGTCATCGGCGTCGAACCCGTGATCGAAACGGACGAAGACCGTATCCGCCCCGACGGCAGCGAAGTTCAGCGCCTCTTCTCCTGCACGGACAAGATGCGCGGATTGACCGACTGGCGGCCTGAATATGGCGGGCGGGACGGTTTCAGGCGCGGGTTGGCGAATTGCATCGAATGGTTCTCCGATCCGAAGAACCGCGAGTCCTACAAGGCCGACCAGTACAATCTCTGAAGCCTGTGGGGCCCAGCCCGTATCGAACCTCTTTCTGTACTGGATAGCGTATTGACCAAGAACGAGCTCGACATCGCCGACCTGCTCGACAGGATCGGGCAGGTCGTCGGTGATGCGGCACGGCCGGTGCCGCTGCATGAACCGCGCTTCGACGGCGCGGAACGCGATTATGTGCTGGAGACGATCGATACCGGCTGGGTGTCCTCAGTCGGCCGTTTCGTGAACCGGTTCGAATCCGATCTGGCGGAGATTTGCCAGGTCCCCTACGTGGTCGCAACCGGCACGGGAACCGCGGCGCTGCATGTGGCGCTGCTCCTCGCCGGCGTACAGCCGGGGGAAGAGGTGCTGCTTCCGTCACTGACCTTCATCGCGACCGCGAATGCAGTGAAATACTGCGACGCCGTTCCGCATTTCTGCGATAGCGAGATGGACAGTTTCGGCATCGACCCGGGGAAATTGGACGCCTATCTGCGGGACATCGTCGTCCTTCGGAACGGCGTCAGTTTCAACAAGGTGACGGGAAATCGGATAGCGGCCCTCGTTCCGGTGCATATCTTTGGCCATCCCGCGAAAATCGACGAATTGGCGGAGCTTTCCACCCGCTGGTCGATCCCGCTTGTGGAAGATTCGACCGAGGCTCTCGGCAGCAAGTTGAACGGCCGGCCGGTCGGCCACCATGGCCTGCTGTCGACCCTCAGCTTCAACGGCAACAAGATCGTCACGACGGGCGGGGGCGGGGCGATCCTGACCGCCGATCCCGATCTCGCAAAACGGGCCAAGCATCTGACGACGACGGCGAAGGTGCCGCATGCCTGGCGTTTCGACCATGACGCGGTTGGATACAACTACCGGCTCACCAATATCAGCGCCGCACTGGGGGTCGCGCAATTGGAGCGCCTGCCGGTCTTCGTCGACGCCAAGCGCCGGCTCGCCGAAAGATATATGACGACGTTCGACGGGTTCGCGGGCGGCCGGATTCTCCGGGAACCCTCCGGGGCCGAAAGCAATTACTGGCTCAATACGCTGATACTGGACGAAGGCTGTGAAGGCTTGCAGGAAGACGTGCTTCAGGCGGCCAATGATGCCGGCTTCATGGTGCGCCCGCTCTGGACCCCGATGCACCGCCTGCCGATGTTCAAGGGCGCGCCCGCGATGGATTTGTCCGTCTGCGAAAGTCTTTCCGCCCGCGTCGTCAACCTGCCGTCCTCCCCAGGTTTGGAGCTGTCCCGTGCGGGGTGAGGTCCTTCTGGTCACGGGCAGCCGTGCCGATTGGGGCCTGTTGCGCAGCGTCGCGCGGCGGATCGACGAGGCGGAGGGCCTGTCGCTGGCGCTTCTGGCGACGGGATCGCATCTCGATCCCCGATATGGGGAGACCGCGTCCGAGATCCTGGCCGACGGCTTCGAAATTCATGAGCGCGTGCCGATCCTGTCCGACGGCGACGGAAGCCGGGAAGCGGCGGCGGCCCTTGCCAAGGCGGCGGACGGCATCGCCGGGGTGCTTGAGCGCCGAAAACCGGCCCTGATGCTGGTGCTGGGTGACAGGTATGAAATACTCGGCGCCGTTTCGGCCGCGCTGCTGATGCGCGTTCCGGTCGCGCATCTTTGCGGCGGGGACGTGACCGGCGGCGCCTTCGACGATCAGATCAGGCACGCCATCACGAAGATGGCGCATCTTCATTTTCCGTCCAACATGTTGTCCGCGGACCGGATCGTCCAGATGGGGGAATCGCCGGACCGTGTTTATACCGTCGGCAGTCCCGGCCTCGACAATCTGTCCGACTTCATGCCGCCCGCGCGGGCGTCGTTTCTGCGGGATGTCGGGCTGCCGGCGGACAAGCCCTTCCTGATGGTGACCTTTCATCCCGCGACACTCGATCCGATGCCGGGTGTCACGCAGTTCGAGGAATTGGCGGCGGCCCTTGCGGGGATGCTCGACGATCTGTCTGTCCTGTTCACGGGAACGAACGCGGATCCGGAGGGAAGCAAGCTGAACGCGGCCGCCCGTGCTTTCGCCGACACTCATGACGGCGCGGTGTTTCACGACTCCCTCGGACATGAACGGTATTTCGCCGCCCTAAGTCACGCCGCCGCCGTGGTGGGAAATTCCTCAAGCGGGTTGTACGAAGCGCCCTCGCTGGGGCTTCCGACGGTGAATATCGGCATGCGTCAGGAAGGACGTCTGCGCGCCGCCTCTGTTATCGATTGCCCGGCCGAACGGTCGGCCATTCGCAATGCCATCGATAAAGTCTTGGCGTTCGACATGCGGGGCGTGACGAATCCCTACGGCGATGGGAAGACGGGGGAGCGCATTGTCGAGATCCTGAAGGGCGTGGAAAATCCCGGGGCGCTAGTCAAGAAGCAGTTCTACGTGGCGGAAGGCTAGGTCAGCCTGCCATGGCCAAAGGGATGCGGCGCGGCCGGAATCCATAGCCGGCCGCCACGGCCCCCAATACCATCCAGAACAGGCGCTGGTAGGCGATGTCATGCACGGCGCCGAAGATCAGGAATGTGGCGCCGCAGGCGATCAGCAGAACCGCTGCCGGGGGGGTCGTGGTCAATCGCGACCGGGCGAAGGCGATGGCCACCGCCACGGGAAGGCTCGCTGCGATGACGAATCCGATGGCGCCGAATTCCGCAAGAAGCCAGATATACACCGAATGAATGACCAGGGGTTGGCCCCGTTCACCCAGGTCCAAGTTCACGAACGCACCCAGGCCCGCACCGAATATCGGATGCTCCCGCCACAGGGCCAATCCTTCGGACATCGAGAGGAAGCGTTCCACCAGGCTGTTATTGGCAATCGCGCCTTCGCTGATGGACGAGAAGGATCCCGACGCGACGTTTTGCCATCCAAACAGTTGGGTATCGATCTTCACGGCCATCCATAGCAGCACGGCGATCGCGACGGCGCGCAGCACCACAATCCTATCCGCCAAGCCCAGCAGCGCCGCGAAGGCAAGCAAGAGCGCGCCAGTGCCGATGCCCGCCAAGGAATAGGTCCTGAGGATCCCGAAGATGACGCTTCCCGCAAGAAAGCAATAGCACCATGTGCGGCCGTGTCGCGCCATCACACGGGAATAGGCGAGGGCGCCTGAGAGCGCGATCAGCAATTGGAATGCGAAGGTGTTTCTATTGCTGGAAAATCCGTTGAAGTTGCCGTCGACAACGACCGGCCAGCCGAAGATGCTTCCGGCGCGCGGATAGATCACCGTAAACCAGACGATGGCCGCGCCGCTTGCGAGGATGACCTCGCAGAGTTGCCGCAAGCCGTGCCGGCCGAGCGTCGACACGATCATGGCCCCCAACCCGGTGTAGCCCAGGATAACCCCCCAGCCCAGAAAGCGGTTGTTCATCGCCCAGTCGGTGACTCCGAAGCGGCCGGCGCCGATCGCGAATCCGATGGCGATGACGGCGGTCAGGGCGGCGATCCAAGCGGAAAACGCGGCAGGCGCCGTGAACGGCGGTCGCCGCGTGCCGAGCCATGAAACCAGACACAGAATAAATGCAAGAATGGCGAAGGGGTCACCGAAATTCATCGTGATCAACGTGTTTTGGATCGGTACATGGATCGTGATGAATATCAACAGGCCGACGCCGAGGCCTGCGATCATGATGATCTTCCATCGCGCCCGTTCGGATTTCACGGTGGTATTGGCCAGGGTCTCATCGTCCAGCCTGTCCGTCGAGATGGGGGGCCGGCTGAGGAAGAGACTTGGCGCTGCGATCAGGATCACGCAGGTCGAAAGAATGCCGACCAGGACGGAGATGGCGACGGCCTCGGGCGCTTCGATGCCGACATGTTCAAAGGCGAAGATTGCTGCAATTTCGCGTACACCCCAGCCGTTGATGCTGAAAGGCAAACCGGCCGCGAAACTGACGATCGCGGCGACGGCCAGGAACTTCCAGGGGTTCACATCCTGCAGACCGAGAGACTTGGTGCAGAACAGATAAACGACGAGCATCAAGCCCTGGCCCGCCAATGTCAGCGTAACCAACCAGGCCGTGCGCAGCAGGCTTTTCAAGGACAGGATGGACCTGACCAGGTCGGCTTCGCGCTTCCATCTGAAGGCTGCAAACAGGAAGGCGACGGCGAGAACAAGGCCGCCGATGATTTGCGGCAGGGCCACCTCGCCGGCGATGGCGGAAAGTGTTCCGACGCCGAGGACCGCCACCCAGCCGACGACCAGAAGCGATCCGCCGACAAGGACCAGCAAGAGGCGCTCAATAGTGACGAGCGAGGCGATATCCCCGACCGTCAGGCCGTTCCGGCGCAGCAGCACGTATCGACCGACGACGGAACCGATAAGGTTTGGCACGAAGAGGCTCGACAGAAGGCCCGCGACATTGGCCCGAAGGAGGTCCGTGAACGCGATGGATACGCGGCTGACATAGCGGACCAGAAAAACCAGCCTGGCCGTGCCGGCAAGCAGGTTCAAAACCATCAGGACAAGGGCGCCGAAGACGAATTCCGGTACGATTTCGGCATATTGCGCGGCAATCGCGGAGATATCGAGCGTCACCAGGATGTAGCCGATCAAAGCCAGCGACACGGCGGAAGCCAGTATGCGGCCGGGCTTCATGATGTCCCCTGACGCGTCGACAAGCGGAGGGCGGGTAGCCCGGCACGACGTTGGTGGTTCACTTGGGCGTCAATCCCTGGATACATACCTAAATCATTCCGGACGCATTTTGTGCGGAACCGGCAGCCATGCCGTATCTCCACATCGAAGGCAGTGGTCCCAAGGCCCAACGAAACGCGATGCGTCTTCGTCGCAACTCCACAGTCCGCCGTTCCCGCAATAGAACGATGATCGGTTACAGGTATTCAACGTTTCTGTAAACGTTCCTTCGGCGTTGATTTCGAAGGCCCGGTTTTCCGGGCCTTTTTTGTTGCCTGCGCGCGTGGCGCTTTCGGCCCGGCCTTGATCAGCAAATCGCCCAGGGTTCTGAACTCCGCTTCCCGGGCCGAGGATTTGCGCCAGACTAGGCCGATCTGCCGTGTCCCGATATCCTCTTTCAGCGGCACGAGCGTGATGTCGAGCCCGCTCGTGATATCCGCATCGACCGCCATTTGCGGCAACAGGGTTATCCCCATGCCGAGGGACACCATCTGCACCAGGGTCTGCATCGAGGACGCTTCGTAGTTCTTGCGCTTGAAACGGCCTGCCAGGCTGCACGCCTCCAGGGCATGCCTGCGCAGGCAGTGCCCTTCCTCAAGCAGCAACAGTGGCTGTTCCGCGAACGCGTCGGTATCGACCGAGACCTCTTCAGCCAGGGGATGTCCGGTAGGGCAGGCGAGCACGAAACCTTCCTCGAACAGGAGTTCTGTCTCCACGCCATCCATTTCATAGGGAAGGGCGAGCAGAAGAAGGTCGAGGCGGCCGTCCAGCAGGCGTTCCAGCAGGCGGTCCGTGTAATCCTCGCGCAGATACAGTTCCAGACCCGGAAAATTGCGATGGATATCGGGTAGAACCGCGGGCAGGAGATAAGGGCCGACCGTGGGAATGACGCCAAGGCGCAACGGGCCGGTCATTGGAGCCGAGGCGCTGCGCGCCAGATCCATCATTTCTTCCGCACCGCGCAACAGGTCCCGCGCCATGGCCGTCAGGCGTTCGCCCAGGGGCGTGATGATGACCGAACGGTTGGTCCGTTCGGCGACCTTGGCCTGCAGGATATCCTCCAGCTCGCGGATCCCGGCGCTCAATGTGGATTGGGTGACGAAGCAGGCCTCCGCAGCCAGGCCGAAATGAAGATGCTCGGCCAAGGCGGACAGATATTGCAGCTGCTTCATGGTCGGAAGGTTCTGCATTCTCACCCCTCTGGATTCCGGATGACATTAGCGATCGATATTTTCGATCATAATAGCCAATTTATATCGTTTTATTGCGTCGCAGCAAGGGGGCATATATCGCCCCGACGGCGTGAACAGCCACGCCGGGGTCCCGCGAGACCCTATGAACCTTTAAGATTGAGAGATGTATTCCATGAGCATGATCAACAAACCGGTCCCCGAATTCAAAGCCCAGGCTTTCCACAATGGCGAGTTCAAGACCGTCACCACCGAAGACGTCAAAGGCAAGTGGTCGATCTTCCTGTTCTACCCTGCCGACTTCACCTTCGTCTGCCCGACCGAACTGGAAGACATGGCGAAATACTATGACGAACTGCAGGGTCTGGGCGTCGAGGTCTATTCCGTGTCGACAGACACGCATTTCACCCACAAGGCCTGGCACGATACCAGCGACGCGATCGGCAAGATCAATTACCCGATGATCGGCGATCCGACCGGTGTCATTTCCCGCGGCTTCGGCGTCATGATCGAGGAAGAAGGTCTCGCCCTGCGCGGTACGTTCCTCGCCGACCCGGACGGCATCATCAAGGTCTGTGAAATCCACGACCTGGGTATCGGCCGGTCCGCGAAGGACATGGTCCGCAAGGTGAAGGCCGCCCAGTACGTCGCCGCGCATGACGGCGAAGTCTGCCCGGCCGCCTGGGAACAGGGCCAAGAAACGCTCACACCCAGTCTGGACCTGGTCGGCAAGATTTAAAGCCGGCCTTGGAAACCCGGCCCTTTTCCTCCCCCAGGGCCGGGTTTCGTTCCCCTGCATGCGGTTGACCCCTATTGGATTCATTGCCGGCGGCTTGCGCCTGAAAGACAGAGATTAGAGCCATGTTGAGTACAGATATTCTGAACGCCTTGAAGGGTTACACGGCGGCCATGCAGTTGGACGTCGCGTTTGTCCTGCAAACGGGCGACCATGAAAAACGCGCTGAATTGAAAAAATTCCTCGAAGACATCGCCAGCGTCAGCGACCGGATCACCGTCGTGGAACGCGACGAGCCGCAGAAACTGATGAGCCCTGTCAGCTTCCTGCTGGAAGTGGACGGCAACGATAGCGGTATTCGCTTCTCGGGAATTCCCGGCGGGCACGAGTTCAATTCCCTCGTCCTTGCATTGCTGCATTCATCCGGGACGCCGATCAAGCTGGACGACAGCTTGAAGGCGATCATATCCGGGATAGACGAGGACCTGAAGTTTGAGGTCTTCGTCAGCCTCAGCTGCCACAACTGCCCGGAAGTGGTCCAGACGCTGAACCAGTTCGCCGTCCTCAACCCGCGCATCACCTGCGAGACGATCGACGGCGGTCTGTATCCGGACCTGATCGAAAAGCGCAATATTCAGGGCGTGCCGACCGTCTACCTCAACGGTGAAGTCTTCGCCAACGGCAAGGTCGATGCCTCGGTCCTGGTCAGCCGCCTGATGGAAAAGAAGCCGAAATCCGCGCCCAAGGCGGCGGCGCAGGAAAAGATGCCCTTGCAGGACGTGCTGGTGATCGGCGGCGGGCCGGCCGGCGTCGCCGCCGCGATCTATGCGGCGCGCAAGGGCCTGAAGGTCACCATCGTCGCTGACCGCGTCGGCGGTCAGGTCAAGGACACTGTCGGGATCGAGAATTTCATCTCCGTCACGAAGACGACGGGTCCGGAACTGTCAAACCAGATGATGGCGCATCTGCGCGAATACGACATTACCCTGAAGGAGCATTTCTCCGTCGAGAGGGTGGAAAACGGGGAAACGAAAACCATCACCCTGTCCTCGGGCGAAGTGATCGAGGCCAAGACACTGATCATAGCGACGGGCGCGAAATGGCGTGAGCTGGGTTGCCCGGGCGAAAAGGAAAACATCGGCAACGGTGTCGCGTATTGCCCGCATTGCGACGGCCCCTTCTTCAAGGGCAGGGATGTCGCGGTCATCGGCGGCGGCAATTCCGGCATCGAAGCGGCCCTGGACCTGGCGGGTATCGTCAAATCGGTTACCGTTTTCGAATTCCTGCCGGACCTCAAAGCCGACAAGATCCTGGTCGATCAGGCCGAGGCACGAGACAACATCACCATCATCAAGAATGCGGCCACGCAGCAGATCGTTGCGGACGGCGGCAAGGTGACGGCGATCGAGTACAAGGACCGGGCCACCGATGAACTGCGCAAGCAGGACCTGGCCGGCGTGTTCGTTCAAATCGGCCTCGTTCCGAACAGCGGTTTCCTGAAGGATGTGGTCGCGCAGACCAAGTACGGCGAAATCGTGGTCAACGAGCGATGTGAAACCAATGTCCCCGGCATCTTCGCCTGCGGCGACGTGACGACGGTTCCCTACAAGCAGATCGTCATCGCGATGGGCGAGGGATCGAAAGCCGCCCTGTCGGCATTCGATTACCTGCTGAAGAATTTCTGATAACAAGAAGCCTTAGCCGTCTTCGGGGGCCTCATTCTGGCCTTTCGCCGGGAAGGCGGTTGGGGACGGCTCATGGAAAACTAACCTGGGGGCGCTGATCGGTTTCAGCGCCCTTTTCGTTTCCGACCCGCCGATTTATGACCCGGCGGGAATGCGGTGTTCTGCGCCAGGATCGACAGTTGCCAATTGTGCTGCACCCCCTGCGTAGTAAAATCGCCCGGAACCTTCAAAGGGATGCAATTCATGAAAGACCGCAGCCGCGACCTGATCACCGCCAGCCATTGGGGGACCTACAACGTCTCCGTCGAGGACGGGCGCGTCACCGGTCTGAAGGATTTCGCCGAGGACCCGGACCCGTCGCCGATCGGCCACGGCATCGTGGATGTCCTGGACGGTCCCACCCGCATAAAGGCGCCGATGGTCCGCAAGAGCTGGCTGGAAGGCGGGCCCGGCACGGCGGGCGACAAGCGCGGCGAGGACAGTTTCGTCGAGGTCAGCTGGGACGAAGCCAACCGTCTGGTCGCGGCTGAACTGCAGCGCGTTAAAAGCAATTTCGGCAATAGCGCGATTTACGCCGGGTCCTATGGCTGGGCCAGCGCCGGTCGGTTCCATCACGCGCAAGGCCAGTTGAAGCGGTTTCTGAACTGCCTCGGCGGGTTTACCGGGTCGGTCAACACCTACAGTTATGCGGCGGCTGAAGTCATCGTCCCGCATGTGCTGGGATCCTTCTATGATCTGCTGGCGGAGGTCACCGGCTGGGATTCGATCGAAGAGGGCTGCGAACTGTTCGTCGCCTTCGGCGGCGTGCCCTTGAAGAACGGACAGATATCCCAGGGCGGGACGGGCAGCCATATCCAGAAAGGCGGGCTTTTGGCCGCGCACCGGGCCGGCGTGAAATTCGTCAACATCTCCCCGATCAAATCCGATCTGCTTGATGAGGTGGGCGCCGAATGGATGGCGCCCCGGCCGTCGACCGACGCCGCGCTGATGATCGCGCTCTCCCATGTGCTGTTGACCGAAGGGCTTCACGACCGCGCCTTCCTCGACAAGTACAC